>Ga0172381_10000536_pt1 | contig 45801 bp, 1 predicted proteins | sample Leawel6488metaG_FD_119754 | JGI IMG/M metagenome (GOLD analysis project Ga0172381, IMG submission 119754) | Leachate microbial communities from a municipal landfill in Southern Ontario, Canada - Leachate well 64-88 metaG | ecosystem: Engineered > Solid waste > Landfill > Unclassified | place... | reverse complement strand
CTGACAAGAAAGACGAAGATGTAATAAAAGAAGACGGCAGCGGCATTACTGACTTAGGTAAAGAAGTATTGAAGAGCATCTTCGCTGTTGCGGAGGAGCTGGACAATAATCCTCTGGTTCCACAGAACTTCAAGGAAGACAAAGATATTGACAACATAGGCCGCAGGATGGCCATGGCGCAGGATATAGTATTGAAGCCGTATGACTGGATAAAAATAGTAACTTTGGCTCCTGACGAAAAAGGTAAAATACAAGTAGTATTAGTGGGAGATGGCCTAAAGAAGCTATTTGCAATAGAAAGAGCCATGGCTGCCAGCAAAATTGATCAATTAAGAGAAGATCCTTCTGACCATGATAGCAATAAAGAAGGCTTAAGAATGTCGTTTGCTCGAGATTGTGTTACGCATCCCGATGAGTGGAAAGATGACCAGACCAATGTAAAAATCGTATGGTATGACAACAATGCTGGTGTTGTTACTCTCGATGAGGGTAGTTTCGAGCTTATGTTTAAAATTGCTGAAGAGTTAAATAATACTAATATAGAGGAATTAAGCGGATCGAAAAAAATAAATATAGGACGTAGAAATGCTATCGCCAGGGCTGTTGTTACAAAAATAGCTGACTGGGCAGGTATCATAAACGTAGAGGACGGGAAGTTTAAAAATGTCGTAAAAGAAAAACTCGAACTTATATTTAAAATTAATGCACAACTTGCGGAAATGGGCGACAAGTACAATATAAAAAATATTAAAGGAAAAGATAATACATATTCAGAAGGAGCCAGGATATCTCTGGCGAGAGATGCTGTTAGTGAGGCTACAAAAGAAAAACTCGAGGGCATAATAGATATTATAGATAAAGACGGCGTAAAGACGCCCGATATAAAAGCGGACGGCGTCAGGAAAATATTTGTCATAGAAGAGGCGCTTGCGACATCCGATAAAACAGCCAAAATAGGAAAGTTGAGAGGAGCGGCCGCTACGGATGTAGGCCGCAGAATGTCTATAGCGGTAGAGGCGGCTTCGACTTTAGCAAAAATAAAAGAAAAGTGGCAGGGAGTTATAGACGTCGATGAACAGCTGAATGTTAAAATTGATCAATCGACTCTGGAGCAGATATTTACTGCTGAAAATGACCTGGCAAAAATGAACATAAAAGGTATGTCCGGAGACAGTCCGCAGGCAGAAGGCCGTAGGTTGGGCACTGCGAATGATGTTATCCGTAAGCCTGATTCATGGGCAGGCATTATTAATAAAGATTCAAACGGTAAGATCCAGCCAACGAAGCTTCTCGATCGAATGATCGAAATAGAAGGTGCTTTGAGCACTAGCGGCATAGCGAGATTAGAGGGAGTGACTCCTGATATAGAGGGATTCAGGATAGCCATTGCCAAAGACGTTGCATTACATCCAGATGAGTGGAGAGGCATTATCTTAGATGAATCGGGTAAACTTGTTGATATAAATAAGAAAAAGATCGAGCTAGTCATTAAGGTCGAAGAGGCACTTGCGGCATTAAAAGATGTGAAAGAATTGCAGGGGACCGGTAAAGATGATATCGATGCGATGGGTATGCGGATGGCTATAGCAATAGGTGTAGTGAAAGCCCCCGCAGATTGGCTTAGCTTAATAAATTATAATGATAAAACAGGAGAAGTTGAGATAGTCGGGAAAAACGTTGAAAAGATGTTCAAAATAGAATCGACTATTGCTCACGGGACAGTAGGCGTATTAACGATCACGAAAAAAGATCAAGAGGAAGGCGCTGAAAAACTTGAGATTATCAGAAAGATCAAACAAGGCCGCAGGATGGCCCTGGCCAGAGAGCTTACCAGAGCCGCGAACAATTTTGAAACAGAATGGACTAACTATTTTAAGCTGGATGGAAATGCAATAAGCGATGAAGAGGCAGCCAAAGTAGAAGAGATCTTTGTAATAGCGGAAAGCTTAAAACGTCAGGGTATAAAATGCCTTGAAGGAGACGATCTGACTTCAGAGGGCCGCAGGATGGGCATTGCCATGGGGCTTGTCAAGGATGGCCCGGCGTCGGATTGGTATACGCAATACAATATAAACTTAGACGGCACAGTGCGCGGTAAAACAAATGAAGAGACAGCATTGTCTAAGTATTGTATAGATAAGACATTTGCGATAGCCGATCTATTGACCAAAGAAAATGTTTCTAAGCTTATGCAGCTGGATGTGGAAAAGATCACTGAAGGCCACAAGACCGCCATTGCAATGGGACTTATCAAATTGATGCTCAAGGAGATGGCCGGAGATTATTCTGATAAGAAATTGGCCGTCGCCGAAAAAAATATGGAAGATATACTCGCGCGTAGAATAGCCTACGCTGATCAGATAGACGGGCTAATTAAAGCGGGAAAATTGAAAAAGATAGATACTACGACTGATATATATAAGGCCGAGAGAGATTTTTATATAGATACGGAGAAGATCCTGGCAAAGAAGAATTTAAAGAGAGACCTCACGGCCGATGAACTGGAAACTCTGGAGAAAACCCGTGAAGAGAAATTCCCCGCCATTTATGTATACAGTTATATATCTACTGATGCCGACAGGCTTATCGAAGAGATAATCGCTACCAGAAAAGAGCGTGAAGCCAGGGAGAGGGACGAAAAAGTCGCGCGTAAAGTTGAAGCGAAGGATGAAAAGGCAGAAGGCGAGTCGATAATTAACGATATGCGCACAATCATAAACTTGAGGACAGTGCTCGCTGAACTGATAGATCAGGGTGTTGGTCAGCAGAGAGGGCCGCTCGCTGTTGCGAGGAAGGGTAAAAATTATGACCTTGAACAGAATAAGTTCGAAAAAGACGTTCGCAGCGAAGTAGTAAGCAACCTTATGAAGCTGTTGTTCGGAGAAATTAATGATGAAAAGAAACGTAAAGAAACCGAAGCGCAGGTGCTCAAAGATTATTCGGCGATCATCGAAAAATATGTCAGCAATAAGGTTAAAAGCTTCCTGCCGGTATACCAGAACGGAGTTGTGAATTCCAGGGCCACCACATTCTTTAAACTTGATATCAGGGATGAAATAAGTATTAAAAAGATGGTTTTCGTAGAATACATGGTTGACAGGCTTGCCAAACAGTGCTGGAGGCCGCTCAATCCGTCCGAAGTAAATAGCTGGTCTAAGGTATTCCTGAGCATACTTTATCATACGGCTGATGACCGCAAAAAAGGTTTCGATGAAAAAGCTAAAATTATCGAAGCTAAGCTTAAGGAAGGCGGAGATGTTGAAGTGTGGAAGCTGGTAGCCGATCAGCTTATAGGTAAGGAAGACCCTACGGCAACTACCGCTACATCGGATCAAGCGAGGGCTAATTGGTTAAAGGATAATGGTGAAGTTGGCAGGGCTTATCTGGCCATGAGAGACCTCTTCACTATAATCAATATTGAACAGCTTACGCCGCAAGGGTCAGTTGATGATATGCAGAGATGGCTGAGGCTGATGGCCATAGAGGACCTTACCAAAAAATACAATACTGAACCTATGGTGTCTGCTCTTACTAAAGAGTATCAAGAATCGGGATCTACTAAAGATCTGCAGAAATGGTTAGAAGAGAAGGCAGCAGAAGACGCAGCCAAATATTACAATGCCGAAATCGCGTTAGCTGCGCTTAATGAAGAATATGCAAAAGCAGGCTCAACTGATGACAAAGAGAAGTCCTGGGCCGAAGAGCTGGTCAAAAAACTGCACGAGGAAAAATTTGTATTCTGGAAAAAACTTAGGCCGAATATTGAATCTACCGTAAGAGCCATGAATAAGTTTTCAGTGGAAGAATATCTGGATAAGAAGCCCGGCGAGTTAAAAGCTGTCCTTGCTGAAATTGACAAGCTTATACTGGCAGCCGGTGATAGTAAGGATAAAGATATCGAAGAGCTGAGAAAATTCAGGAAAGCGGTCCAGTCAGGAGATGCTGCTAAGGGCGAAACGAGAGATGATACCGCTCAATATAGCACTCAGGATCCTTCTCCGGAAGTTGAGTTGAAGTTTAAAAATCTTTTGGGCAAGATGGATGATGTGCAGCGCGTTTTGGAAACTCTCAGGGAGGAAGAGATAGGATATTATACCGACCTCATGACGTGTATGTCCGGAAGAGATAGCAAGCTGTGGAGTGAATATAAACAGGCGGAATATAGCGGTATGGTCGGTAAAGAGCTTCAGGAGAAAAAGGCTAGATGGGGATCTTTCAATATGGCCCTATATAACATGCGCCTGCTGCTTAATATATACAGGTATAGGACTAAACCTGCCGATGAATTGGTAATAACTGCCGGACAATTAAAATATGAAGAGCTTGGCAGCCTTAGTCACGATAGCATGGATAAACTTCTGAATAATTTAAATAGAGAACTCCAGGATGGTATATATCTTAAATCGGTTTATAAGTCTAACGGCAGAGAGATGGATCCCGGTGATGAAGGATATTTCAGCACTTCTATGCACGTAAATAATTATTTAATGGGTGCGTGTGATAGATATATGCACGGTCTGACTGATGCCGATATCGATAAAGTGATCGTCGGAATGAATTGGAAAAAAGACAGAGTTGAAGCAAGAAAGAAGATAGGGTATTGGTTTATAAGGGATAAGGTCGCGAAATGGATAAGGCATGAAAAGTTCATAAAAGACCTCGAGGCATCGTATATTTCTATGCTGCCTGACAGCGAGACCGTCCCCAGACTTAGCGCCGGTATCAGGACTTCCGTCTATATGACATTGGATATGAACGATTGGTCTGAAGCAGATGAGAGAAAATATCTCGAAGATCTGTTTGCCGACGCTTTTAAAGTGCAGAAATGGAGTAAAAAATATAACGGGTTCTACCTTAATTACGCTCTCTTGTCCTATACGATAGAGACTATGCGCACCAAGCTCGATTGGCCGCAGGAAACGCGAATGAGATGGAATTTCGAAAAGATATTCTCAGCAGAGACCAAATCGTATAAGAATCTTGGCAGTGAGATAAACAATGATAGAGACGCAATGACCGGAGAGATGGCGATATTCGATATCCTGGATCCTGCCAGGTCGCAAATGATCAGCGAAGGGATGAATAATATAACTGGATTGCCTGAAGGTGAGAATAAAGGTGCCAGGACTGCGGCTATGGACAGGCTGGCAAGCTTTATTAACGAAGCTACAAGCGCTGTATCTAAGGAAAGATTTGAGGCTGACAGAGATGCATATCTTGCAGGTGATGAGGTAAATAGCGTCCGGGCTACTATAAGAGACAAGGTAAGTAACCTTAGTGGAAATATATTCCCAGATATATGCATTAATCAGTCTGCCTCCGATATAGATAGATCCGGTAAATCCAATATTATGAGTCTTTTTGAACGTAATAAGCTCTGGGCGTACAGGAACACAAGGGTGACAACAAACGCTTTTGATAGCCGCAAAGAGGTTAAGGACAGGCGATTTAACAATCAGAAGGAGATCGACAAGCTTGATGCGAAGCAGCTGGATGCCAGGGTTGCCGCAGCCAAAAGCAGCGTAGAAGAAGCTATCGACAAGGCAATTAAAGAATATCCTGCTCTCGCAAGAAAGATAAATAAAGACGATAAAGAGAAATACGATGCTTTGGTGTGGTATTTCCAGAATGTTCTTGTGCGCAGCGGAAAGACTGCAGATGAGCTGATGGCAGAAGAGCTGATAAATCCTGAAAAAGTAATGGTGGTATTCAAGGATGTATATGGCCATTTCCCCGCAAGCCCATATGAGCTCGAGAGGATGAGGTTCTATGCCGCAAAAATAGACCTTGATGGCTGGACGCCAGAGTATGTAAAAGTGCGCTTCGTATATGGCCAGTATATCAAAGAAGAGTTCGACTCAATGAACGAGAGGGTCGGTATAAAAGAAAAACTTACCGAGAAGGATGAAGAGATATTTATCGATCATATGATACGCAGCGGGTTGATGCCGATACCGACAGAAGAATTTATTAATAAGGACGGCAAAAAAGATTATAGATTTTCAAACACGCTTCTTGGCCTGAATATACCTATAAAAGAACTTACTGTGGCAAAATTGAAGGAAGCAGGCTTGCCGATCTCCCGTGCGTTAAGTAAGACGGCTGATGTTATGTTAGCACTTAAGGCAGGGGATGAGGCAGAAAGTTTTGATATGACGAGTAAGCGCGATGAGATGCTATTCGTAGTAGGTTACGTTCTGGATACAAACCTTGCCAAACCTCCGGAGATAGGGAAATACCCGTTAACGCGTGATGAAGTCCTTAATATTGTAACAGAACAGATAAAAAGGTTGAAACTCAAACCCAGCGAAGAGGCTATGAAAGAAACGCTGATAAATGGCATAACGGATCGTCTGATGCCCAGCAGTGATGCCAATCCTAAGGGTAAGGGCATCCATCCTATGGAATTTGTAAAACTTATCGATAAGATATTGAAGTGGCGTAATGGGCTGGAAGCTAACAAGAAGATGGTTCCTGACGATCGTGAATACTATGAGATAAAAATTGATATACGGATCGATGACAAGTCTGAGCTTCAGTGGATAGCTGCAAAGGATCAGGATAACCGTGATATAAGCAAAATAATAGGTATAACCGATATCCTTGGCATAGAACGTAATTCAGCAGCCTATAGGATGTTGATAGCGGATGTGAAGAGGCCGGAAGACGCTCTCAGTATGGGTATCATAAAGAAAGAAGCTGAAGCTAAATACAAAGCTAAAAAGCAAGACGTAATAACTAGAGTCCTTGCAAAACATATAGGTAAGGTGCCTGAAAGTGTGCTAGAGCAGGCGGCAGAGAAAGTGATAGCTGAAGATGAAAAGCTGTCGGAAGAGGAAGTAGATAATATAGTAGCAGACCTTGAGGAAGCGCGCACAGGACAGAAATATATGATAGAGAGCGGAGCGGCGCTTAAAACATTTTTGATACTTGCCTCGATAGCCGGACTTATGGCTGGGTTGTGGAGGTACTCGAAAAAGTCCGAAAAGTTACAGAAAGCCGAAAAAGATAAGGCGAAGAAGTATTTTCTGGTTGGCGGCGGTGAAGATAAGGCGGCAGGCCCTGATAAAGATAAAAAACGCCCGGGTCCTATGCGAAAAGGCGCTGTAGATACAGACCGCATGCTCATTGTCCTCGGGACGATAAGCGTTATGGCGATATTTGCATATTCAGCATTTACGGGCAACACGATATTAGCAGTTGGATTATTGGCTACGATCTTAGCGACAGGGTTCATAGCGGCAATAGCGAAATATATAAAATCAAAAACCGAGGAAGGGTCTTCTAAGGCAGCGAACATCGCGATATTCTTCGCAAAACTTATTGCTACGAGCGGCATATTATATGCATTTAATGAATACACGAGGTTTACGCTTCTCTTTAATCTTGCAGGTGTGCTTACTATTCTTGCCGGTGCATCCATTATCATAGTCACTTATTTATCATGGAAAATGTACAATGGAATAATACCATTTACGCAAACCAAATGGCACTTCCTAGGTATCCCTAAGACAATAAATCGGGTTGTTGAATCGATTGATAGTTGGATAAAGGGAATGACTCGTGTAGCGGATAATATAAGCTTGCAGAAACCAGGGCTGGGTCGCCTTTCATTGGGCATGTCATTTTTAGCGATCAGGTTAGTCGTCGGGACTATACTTGCTTCTATAAAAGGTATATTTAAGCTAGCGCCGTTTTATCCGGCTATAGGCATAATATTATTCAGCGGAACCTTCTTCGCAGTATCTGTCAGTAACGTCTCGGTCGGGCTTGTTATAGGTGTTCTTACCTATATAAGCATAAGCCGTTTAGGGGATGTCGGGGCCAGGCTTTGGAAGGCATTCTCTCATATGAAGGATAAAGAAGCCGGTCACTATTGGCATGATGTTGCAGGGGCGCTGAATAATTTGGGTATCACGGCCATAGCTAATCTCGCCACAATCACTTACATGTTCTATACATTGCAATGGCTTACTTCCATGCCGTGGATGATTGTTGTTGCCGGAGGGATATATACTTATTGCAACTACTGTATGGCGTATATAGCTATGGCTGCCGCTATATACATGTCTGCCGCGACTCTATATGCTATGGGTAGTTCTGCAGTATTACGTGCGACTGGGTATGCTGTGAGCATCGGCGCTTTTGCTTTAGGATGGCATTTCGCCAGCATATATTTAGGAGTTCTCGGCTTATATGCGGCGTTATTGGCCACTATAAGCATATGGAAGAAGGAACCGCTATGGGAACTTCCAGTATACGAGCCTCTTGAAAAGACAAAAAGGATCGCCAAAAAATATTTCACCACTATTTATAATGTCGGCGGTGTCAAGACAGATGAGGAATTGAAGATCATTTCGGGCACGACATCCAGATCTTTCGAGAATAATATAAAGATGGTAGATGTTACGGGTAAGAATGTTCCTTACACATATGAAGACGCGGCAGGCCGTAGATGGGCGCCGGATCAGGAAGACAATGTCACTATGACGATGCGTGTAAGCAGCGGTTACTATCCTAATACGAAAGACAATTTTGTAAAGCTCATGAAAAGCGCCCTCGAGATGAGAGCAAGATATGGCCGGGGTAAGGTGGCGATAATATTTAACAATACAAATCCCGGGGCCTCAAGGGCGGACCTGGCAGGATTGAAGCCGAGTTCATACAGGGATGATTTTACTTACCTTATGGAAGGCTGGAATCATCCGCACCTTTATGTCACGACTTTTGATATGAATAAGGCCAGACTTACAATGATAAAAGGCTCCAGAGTTGATAGCGGCAGACTTATAAAGAGCCCGTTAGCGTATCGCGGTGAATACGATATCGATCCGATTACGGGGGATGCTATCTTTAAGGAAAACAGCCCCGCCATAGCGAGAAACGGCGGCAAGAATCGCCTGTCGGCTCATGAATTTATAAGGGATGAAGAGTTCAACCTGATAACGGATACTCTTTTAAGGCCGACCTATGTAGTAGATGAAAGCAATCCTCAGGAAGCTAAATATAAAGATGAGCATAAATATTATAGGAAGAGAAAAGTAGTTAATATGAACGGTGTCAATTATGAAGTCCGGGTCAGCACTGAGACTTACTATTTAGATGCCGAAGATCCATCCAGACGTCTGCGAATGATAGAAGGCGACCTGTATGATGACAAGACTGGTGATAAGGTTGCAACAAAAGATATGTATGAGAAGAGTGCGAGATACGGTTATCTTATGAATAGGCGCAACCCGAGTCAGCACCTTAAGACAGGATTGAACGGATATTCTTTACCTGACCGTGTAATAAGTCTTACTGAGCAGATCATATATGCAAAGAGGGAAGGCACTGATGTATTAGAAACATTCAGGCTTACCAAAGATGGCCAGCTGATAGATGCCAAAGGCGATATGTTTACTACAGTCCGTAATATAGATCCGTCAAATACAACCACTTATTATGATGAGTATGAGCTGGATAGTAATGACATTTTGACGCGCACTAATAAAGCGCCGATGGCGCTTTCCGGTACTTCAGATCTGCTGACATTTAATGATGGCAGAAGGTTCGAGCTTGATACCTATCATTATGCGGACAGGGACATGCTCAACCAGTTTACCGATGAAGTGGATGAGTCCGGATTTATCACGAAGCCCAGTGCCAACACTATAAAAATGGCAGCTAATGGTGAGTGGACAGAAAATAGCGATGGAGACGCGGTAAGTACGCTTCGCGCATCTGCAGGGCTGCTCCTCGGGAGAGCGCGCACATGGAGACAGGACAAAGACGGCAATCTGTATGCGGGCGGTATTACTGCTAAAGAAGCCGATATGTATTTTGATGAAGGCTGCATAGTGGATGTAGACTGTCTCAATATAGGTAAGACAGGAAGAGAAGACGTGTATTATGTGGATAAATCCGTAATAGATGATTTAAAGCCCGGCGAAAGAGAGCTTGTGCTGCAGCTTGCCAGCAAGACTGATGAAGGCTACTTATTGAATTCAGCTGATGGCTTCATGGTGGATGAAAATGGCAGACTTGTCCAATATGAAAAGTCCGGGAAGAGGGTAAGGTATGAGAAGAAGCCGATCCGCGATTTTGGCACCTCGTTCGTCAAGACGATAGAGGACAATGTTATCGTAGAGCCGGCGACGGGAAATTTAGTCCACTGGCAAAGACTTGCCAGACATGATACTTATGCCGAGCTTGGCAAGGGTACCCATGATTACAGAATAACTAAAATCCTCGGTAGATTTGATGAATACTACTATGACGCTGCCGGTAATGCCATAAATAAATCCGACAAGACTAAAACTATTGCCTCCGGAACATTCCTGCTCGATGAATACGGAAATCTGCGAAGCAATAAAGTTGATGAATCGGATGAGAAGATAGACCCGAATGCAGTATTCGGAGCGGGTGAAGTTGTTGAAGATGAAAAATCGGGCGATCTGATAGTAAGAGGAGAACCATTAAAGAAGGGCTTTGTTATAGATGATGATGGCCGTGTAAACAATATTAGAATAGGGACATTCTTAGCTATTCCTAAGGAAGTTGCAGGCGCTAAATATGAATTATTAAAATACAAAGGCCGCGAAGTAGAGCAGGACAGGCGCATACAGACGCCCGCTCAGCTCGATAATAAGAACGAGATACCTGCTGGACACCTGAAGAAGATGATGTCAAGGGTCGCTTATGATATCGAAGGTGAAGAGCAGTGGGGTATGTACCAGGCACTTGTATACTATTTCAACGTCGGCAAGTCGCTATATGCCAGGTTCCAGGGTTGGGCGCAGGAGATATTGTCTTACATAGATCCTTCAAACTTTATGGTATATGGTGAATCCTCCGCTGTCGGTAAGATGAACTTTAACCTGGAGAAAGCCTGGCCGGATATTTACGAGAAGAAGGTTATACCGTGGGATGTCAGAAGCCATGACTTGTGGGAGGCTATGTGGACCAGAACAGCCAGGCTTATCGGAACTCCGAAGTCGGTTATAGGTATACTTGAGTCAACACCTTCGAGTTATCAGGCCGCCAGGATCAGGTCCAATAGATGGGTCCCTGGAGACGTTCTGGTTCTTAGTAAGGAGTATTTCCCGGTCAGGGCATTGTTCCATTTTATAAATTTTGATGCCATTGGAGGCATCGAGGTGCTTCTGAATGGTATATGGATAAATATTACCGGCAGGAGTCACTTAAGTCTTGAGGGCAAGATGCACCTTGCTGCTGTTATCAGGGGCCTCATGTCTGAGCCGGCATTCGTAGGATGGCTTGTTGTCCTGGGTGTGCCTGCGACTGTATTTATAGGTATGATGACTTCGGCCTTACCTCTATATTCAAATTGGCTGTTCGGCAGTATTATGGCTATCCTTATAGGGCAGAAGCTTATCGTATCTCTGATCAAAGAGATGTTCGGAGAGGGCGGGAAGCTGGGCCTGATAAACTTTATTGCCGTTGCAGGACTCGGCGCGTTAACGTTTTTAACTTTCTTCCTTATTCCTTTCTCATATGTTCAGACATTTGCTGTGGCAGTCACGGCGGCATACGGCCTGTATAAATTTATTTCATACGTAGAACATAAGAAAATAGCAGCCACAACAATTGCATTGGCCGCAGCCAGCTTTATTACCGCATATATGTTCAGCCCTGCGTTTGTATTATCGGTTTCATCCCTGTCTCAGACATTTGCGGTATTGATACAGGCGCTGGAACTTAAGATGAGAGGCGTTCAGGCTGCCGGTTATGTTATAGAGCTTGTAAAAGGATCGCCTGCGATACTGCCTTACATAGTGATACCGTTCTTCATAGCATTTGCGGCTGAATTTTTAGCGAAACGTTTTATAAATAAAGAAAAGATGCCCAATCTTTCTCTTACGCTGGTAGCGATGTCTAATAATTTATACTTTGCAAAGCGCGCGATCTTTGAGACAGTTATAGGCACAGGCATCCTGATGATGAACCTTCTTTACAGGCCTGGAGATATCCTGGATGGTATAGGCAAGGTTATAACAGGGCAGAAATTCGAATGGGTTACATTGCTGCAGGCAGAACGTATGGCTGCCAGAGGTATGTCGAAGTGGGCGATATATAAAGAATACAGGCGCGGTCCGATAGTGGGAGTTACATTGGCTATTGCTACGTTTGTTTACATATTCTTTGGCTCATATATCCCATGGTTAAAATTGATAGATCCTGCGCTTGCGTTTAAAGGTTTTCCGATATTCGTATTCTCCTGGATCGCGGGGCCATGGCTGATGTGGTATTCCGCGCAGTACGGCGGTACTACTTCATATGAGGAACTGACATTTATGCGCGTGAGGGCTGAGTTCCAGAGAGACCTGGAAAATGAGCCTTACAGCAAAGAGCATGTGATCGAAAAGATAAACGATTCGCTTAAGACGTCTATGGAAGTCAATCCGGATCTGGACAGGATCAGGTTGTATCTATTATATCTGACGGAGCTCGATTTCCGCGGCAGGCCGGATCTGGAAGCAGCCGTTGACCGATTCCTTGCAGCCGAGATAAAGACCGACATGGAAAAGGAAGAGGATGCTCAGCAGTGGTGGGATGTTCCGTTCAGGGTGAGATGGCACAAGATCACTGGTATTAAGAGGGCCAAGGCTCTGAACAGCATGCTTAAAGATAAGACGCTGCGTGATGAGCTTGCCGGCCAGATAAATTCCGAGAAACTCGCTCTCATAAATGCCGTAGTTGATGTGGCAGAGCGTATAGGTCCGCCGACACTTGCATATACAGCATGGCCATATGCTACGCTTAAGGATAAAAAGGATGCTATTGAGCGGTCGGTGAATATATATGTTCCCGAAGATAACTGCGCAAAAGAGATAGAGTTTATAGAGAGTCTGCTGAAACTGGACGCAGATAATGAAGTCAACAGGCTGATAAAGCTGCAGAATGAAATAGACAGAGAAGAGCGCGAGCAGATTACTAAGTTTGCAAATAGAGGTATTGTAGTAAATATAGAAGATTCGATGCATCGTAAGACGATAGAACAGCTTCGCGATCTGGCAGGCAGCCATGGCAGTATCATACGTGTAATGCGTAAAGAATTTTACAGGCCGGAGAACAGGTTCAGGTCGAAGATGGATATCATACGCGAACCTGTCAGTGCGTATGGGCGCTTAATGAAAGTATTATTATGGCCGCTTAAGATCATCCCTGGTCTTTATAATTTCGTGTCGTGGTATCTGAACCGCAGGGAATTTAGCCGTGAGCAATTATACAAAGCATTGCTGGAGGTCGTCGGCGGTGAAGAGTATAACGAATCTGCCATGCTGAAGATAGTTGACTATACTATGAAGCGCGATATGAATTACAGCCTTGAGCGCGATGCTGACAGATTGAAACGCGGATTTGTAGCATATAATAAGAAGCAGAAACTGCAGGAAGATAAGAAGAGGGCTGATGGATTTGAAAAGACGGTAAAGGATGCGCTTAAGTCTGTCGTGGACGCTACTACAGGCAAGGAGCTCACATCTAAGAGACAGTGGGTGCTCAGCGACGACAATAAAATTTCGAGGCAGCTCGAAGATGGCATCATACCTAAGGGTGGGGTGCTGGATAGCTTTATCAGTAAGAATAAAGATCCGCAAACAAATGTTGTTAAAGACGATATTATAGTATTCGGCGGCGCTGTGAGGAATGCGCTTTTAGGCCGCGAAGCGGACACGGAAGATTTTGATATATTCGTTAGAGTGGTGCTTAGTAAGGAAGAATCCAGGGCGGCCGATGCATATGCTGAAAGGATCATAAGCCAGTCGAATAATGGCTGGCAGGAGTTGATAAACAGGCTCGCTGCCGATGTAAGTTTCAGCGGAAGATTTGCCCACCATCTTAGAAGTGTAGTTGTGGATCTCGAGATGGGCGGCAAGAGGGTTAACGAATATAATCTTTTAAGGGAAACACTGCGCAGGTATCTGGTGCATATGGAACGCCGCGAGATGATAAGAAAGAAAGCGCTCGATGTGCTTAAAGATAAGGCAAGGTATTTTGGAGTTAGCGAAAAAGACCTTATACAGAATAAAGCCGTAGTTGATGGAAAGCTTGTCCAGTTCAATGGTATAGTTGATGAGAACGGCACGATATATGCCGCAGACGATACCCGCGAGAGATTGTATAGTGAAGTGCCGGACATTACCATAGACAGACTAGCGGTATCGGTCAGCGACGGCAAGTATAGGCTGCACGACCAGTATAACGCCCAGTCCGATATCGAGAACCGTTTAATAAGGCTGAACTTTACAGACGGTATTAAGGATACTCTTGGGTTTGTGCAGATATTGCGAGCCGTGAGATTTGAAAATCAGTACAGGGACCTTGGTTTCCACATCGATGTTGCCTTTGAGGATATCATAGATACATTCTTTAATAAGCCCGGTGCATATGCCGAGATGAGTGCGATGAGGAGCGGTGCGCTTGGAGGGGCTCAGGGCGGAGCGGCTATTTCCGTAGCAGCAGCGCCCGCGAAAGCAGGCGGTTACGGCGCGAAAGCACCAGCCGCCCAAGCCGCAGCGCCCGCAGCTCAGGCAGCACCCGCCAAAGCAGGCGGATACGGAGCCAAGGCACCAGCCGCTCAGGCAGCACCAGCCGCCCAAGCCGCAGCACCAGCTAAAGCAGGCGGTTACGGCGCGAAAGCACCAGCCGCTCAGGCAGCACCAGCAGCCCAGGCAGCGCCCGCCAAAGCAGGCGGTTACGGCGCGAAAGCACCAGCCGCCCAGGCAGCAGCACCAGCCGCCCAAGCCGCAGCCCCCGCTAAAGCAGGCGGATACGGAGCCAAAGCTCAGCCTACAGCAACAGTTGCCGCCGCAGGCCCAGGCGCATCAGTCCAGGTCGGTTCATGGCTGGTTGAATTGTTTATCGATATATATGCCAGATACGATGGTGATCCTGATGATGTTACAGGATATATAAGTAAAGATTACAGCGGCCTACTTAAATTTATGTCCGATAACGGTATCAGTCTCGAAGATGTCATTGGCGAGGCGAAGAGAAGAAAAGCAGACATGGCTGCCGGGCTTAATGTAACGGCTTTAATGAATGCCGAATCAGAAAAGCGCGAGTCTTCACAACGTGTAATGTCGAGGCTGAATATTGCCGGATTGTTAAAGGTAGACGGCGAGGCGACGATCACTGTAGCTGAGAAACACGCGCGCGATATAATGCTTGGACTTGTGGAGAATGTCAAAGATGCTAATAGCGCAAACTTTGAGATCGGTTCTCAGGCAAGAGATTTTGTCCGCAGGTACGTGGGCGAGGATTATGCGCCGTCTGTTTTATTGACCGATGAATCAAAGGAAGAAGTGTTCGGCAATCTGGAAGATTTTGTGAAAGAGGAACTGGCAAAGCGCGGTATAACCGATCCGGACGATATCAGCGAAATAGAATATATTATAAACCTGTTCAGGGAATGGAAGCCTGTGTATCTTGATCATGAATTCTGGCGCGAATTGACCGTTCTGGAATACTATACTTATATTTACAATGCCCTGGAAGTTGCGATAAAGAATCGTATAGATAAGAAGGTCAGAGATGATAAGAGTGACGATCTGGCCGACGAGGCGATGATAAATAATGGAAAAGAACTTATGAGCGCCGAAGTCCCTGCCATGAACCTTGATAATGTTGATCTCATGAATAAGATCACCGTGGCTGCCGGGCAAAATGTAAGGAACATCGCGGACCTGCTGCTTATTCAGAAGCTGCTTGCTGAAAATAAAGACCTTACTGTAAATATGGTGCCCAAAGCCCGGAGAGTGGCAAATAATATTACTTACAACGATATTGAAAGACTTCTCAGTAATTCGCGCGATATGCAGATAGCGGTCCTTAAATATATAAAGAAGAACGTGAAGAAGCAGGCTGAGGCCATAACCGATAAAAAGGCTAAGGAAAAAGCGCTTGCTGAATTGGGTAAAATTAAAGTGGATCTGCCTTCAGCAGCGGCAGAACTGCTGAAAAGATTTGTAGATACTTATATAACGGATGCAGATAAGAAAGCCGCTCTTGTAAAGGAAATCGAGTCCTATAATTTTGAAAAATTTGTCAATCCGCTTGAAAGCCTCAGGGCATTCTGGCTGGAGGGAAGATTCAACCTTGTCAAGGACGGCCCGGCTGCTGAAGGTATTGACCTCAGGTTGCTATCGGAAGAGGCTGCTGAAGCTATATCCGGCTCTGATGTTCTGGTGGTGAGGGGTGTTAATAACCTGGAAACTACCCGCAACATACATATGGCGCTATTTGATCTCAATTCAAATACGGCTATCCAGAAAGAAGAAGCGGCGGCTCCTGAAGAATATGTGCCGCTTATGGAGAGGAAAGAGCGCATTACATCTCAGGCTGAAGGCGAGAGCAAGATACGGGCATTGATAGATAAAGGCAATGGTTTTGTGCTCGCACTCATAGATATGGACGAGATCACAAACGCTCATAGGGCATATGGGAGAGAGCACCAGCTTACCGGTAAAGTCCGTATAGTGATAAACGATATTATAAGGCAGATGGGAAAATTGCCATCTTACGCGAACTACAATATAGAACAAGTAAATCGTAAAGGCGATGAATCTTATATACTGATAACTACAAAAGACGGCAATGCGGTCGATAAAGATGCTGCTATGGAGATATTGGAGCGTATACGCTCAGGCATCATAGACAGGACATTTAATAAGATAGGGCGTGTGGTTCTCACCGGACTTTCCAGATTTACCGCGAGACAGAAGAATGAAATTGGCGATGCTATAAATAGAAAGCTTGTGGTCAATAGCGATGGTGAAGCAACGATATTATTTGATGTGCGCAAAGGCGAGACTCCTGAACAGGCATGGAGCGAGCAGCTCAGGGTATGGGATATGAGACTTGGCAGGACCGGTAAGGCGCTTAAATTTGACCAGAACTCAATACGATATGTACCTGAATTCAGGGTTTCAATAGGTGCGACGCAGAACCGCGAAGGTGCGGTTATGAGCAGCATCGTTGGTGCTGCATCTGCAGGAGCTGCAAATGCCAAAAAAGCCGGCAGGAATATTGTTGTGTGGGAAGGCCTTAAAGAAGGCAAGGCGCTTTCCAGGGTATCGGTAGCACCGGAAGCGAAAGTTGCCATAGAGGATTTCGAGGCGATAAGAGCAAAGAATGTGAAAGATTTCAGTGATAGCGTAATGGCAGACCCTGTTCGCGGCGGGATCTACAATATGCTTACTCAGGATGCGGCTACCAGATCGCGTTATGGCATAGTTGTGCTGAAGGGTGGGGAGTTCGGCGGGGTGAATGCCGCGGTGCGCAACAGAATTCTCTCGCGACTCAGTAAACATTATGAGCTTGAAACTACGAAGACTAGCATTCCAACCAATGATCAGATACTGAGAAGGTGGGGTCCCACCGGTATTACGAAGCTGCTCGATAGGGCAAACGCCAGTCTTTCGTTTACAAAAGAAGAATATGAAAATGCTAAACGTTTCATTACGGAATGCGACGGGGAAAAATTTGAGCAGTGGATAAGAGATGTCCTTAAAAAGTATAACGATGATAATAAATATAACGGAATAGCAAGGCTCAGGGGTCTTGCGTTCCTGTGGTTCTACCTTCAGGATGGAACGCAGTATGTAGGCCTCAGGAGGAAAACCAGTGTGGACCGAAAAGCTGTCCTCAGAGATTACGGTATTTCGCTTAAAGAAGCTATAGCTGTAATTAATAACAACAGGGAAGCGGCGGATGTTAAACTGCCGAAAATCACCGATATCGGCAGTGTGAGTGAGCAGGAGTTTGTAAACAGTCTGCTCGTAGGCGATGCTCAGACGGATCGCGCCGCCCGCGGAACATTGAGGTCGCTTGTAGGCGAAGAGCTTCGCGGTAATGGCGCTTTGAAAGCAGTCGTTGACGAAGGTATAAGTTTATCGGCGCCGATGACGACAATACTTGCCAGTGCCAATGGCATACATTCTGCTAACGGTATACTATCTGCCGAAGGAATATCTGATGAATTATTGATCGATTGCGGTCTCATACCGCAGGAAGATGTTACAGTGTTATCGCAATTTATTAACGGTGCAGCATCGTCGAGAGGACCTCCAGCTCCGGCAGTCAAAGTGTCGAGTTCCAGCGCCGCGATGGACAGAAATAACCTCGCTGCAGCTTACAAGAAAATTGACGAAGATACACGGGGAACTCCGCAGGAGACAGGAAGACCTACTCCTAGGAATTCTCAGGATATTGTAAATGGAATCAAGGCTCGCTCGGAAATCCTCAATACGAATATTGCCGCGACCAGTGATGCCGGAATAAGGAAATTCCTGCTCGCTGCAAGAACCAACTACCTTATAGATTCGATCAAAAAAGCATATGCCGCAAAGGGTGAATACACCTTCTACCACGCGCTTGTAGCCATAACAAGGCTCCTGCCTTATATTGTAAAACAGATAAAAGATGATGGCAGGATAAATATATATCTGGCCAGAGATGGCGCTAATTTCTGGCTGGCCAATAGGGCAATGGCGATTGCTGAGGGCAGGGAATTTGATGAATCTAAGAACATAATATTCCACGCCTCCAGAGAGAAACTCGGTACTGCGCATTCGGCGATGAAGACTCTCATCGACCAGACCAAGGCCGAATACCCGTCCAAAGCAGATTTTACTAAGAACTTGATGGTTAAATTTGCAGCGCGCGTTGCATCTGATAGCGAATTTAGAAAGCAGGTCGACAATCTTTACCAGGAATTAAAGGCTGCGGGTATAGTTGACCGTGGTATAGATAGGTTCCGTATAGTTGAAAGTATGTCCGAAGGTATCATTACAGGACTTATAAGCTCAGTTATAAGATATAAAGAATATCAGGTTGCCGGCAGAAGAGCCGATGTAGTTGAATTCCTGGCCGCTCCGAAATTTGATGATCTTGCGCGTAACATAGAACATTTTGACTGGGATGCGACAGGCCTGACCAAGGAAGATGTAGCCAAGTGGTTTGAAGATGCGGGTCTGGTTGCGCCAAAAATAATGTTCGACCAGGTTGAGGCTCAGAAGGATGATCCGAGATTTGAATTTAACAACGCAGTGCTTTTACGCTCTGCCCTTGAAGCTTTGGTATTCCAGACACAATATCCTTACAGTGAAGTCAATCTGGGCCATCCTATTGATACTGAAAGAGGAGTGATAAGAGAGTCTTCTCAGGCAAAACAGCTTGGTGTGTGGTTAAGAAACGCGCTGCTTGCCAATAGCGTTGACAGATATAATGCACAAATGGCCGGTAGGGTCCAGGCGCCTGATGTTGAGCCTGCAAGCTATTCTGCAGCGGTGACTATCGATACAGAGTTCTTAAATGATATTTATCCGGGACTGACCGCAGATGAGAAAGCAAGTTTCTATGCGCTTGTACTTAGCCATAGTGAAATATTTACTTCAGTACCTGATGCAAAACAGGCAGATCTATTATTCAATCTCGCCGAATTCATACATGCCATAGGTCCTGAAGCCGCGAGAGAAGTAGCCAGGAAAGATTCTGCTGACGCAGAATATGCTTACCAGTTTGAGAGATTCCTCTTCGAGATGAAATTGCTTAGCCCTGACAGCTTCAGAGATCTATTTACAAATACGATGTTGGGCGGTAAGGGCACTACCGCTAAGGATCTGTATGAGCAGTATGTGGACGAAGACGGCAAGACATTTTATAAGATACGCAATTTCATCGTCAGGATGCGTTTACTTAGAAAGCCGGGCCTGAAAGATGTTAAAGAAGAGATGGACCGCGATGGCAGAGGTGTGGCATCGGTGGGCGATGAATCTGTTAAGAGAGGACTGGCATTCTTAAGGCGCGCCGCTTATGGCAAAGAGGTGGAGAGGGCGGCCAAGAGGGCGCTTGCTGCAGGTGTTTCCAAGGTGAAGAAGGTGAAAGATGTCAGAGACCTAAATAGAAGCAGGATCGTGCCGGATTCGCTGGACGCCAGTTCATTTGAAGACGCCTGGATAGATGCCGCTGACAGGATGGATAAGCTTTCCCAGACGCTTAAAGAACCGCTTTTGGCAGGAATACAGTTAAATTATCGCCAGATATCCGATGAATCTGAATTTGAGAATAGGAACTTGCGCGGAGCTCTTACCATAAAGGATGAAGAGGCCAGGATCCTGGGCGAGAATGGTGTCAGAGTTGTCAAAGGTCCCATTGCCAATGTGCGTGCGGCCAAAGGCGGAGCTGAGGTCGCGGCGATAGTTGACATGACGGGCTATGAAAACACTCTGAATGGGATAGCTTCCGAAGACAGAAGGGCATGGTATCCTCTCGAGCCTGCCGCATTTGACACGACAAAGGCATATGCCGAATACGACGAAAATATCCTTACCGTTAAATTTAATGGTCAGGATAGAGAGATCGCCATAAAGACCGACAGGACAAATATCACAAGTGACGTAACTATAAGATATAAAGACGAGTTTAGTAATGATCATATCGATAAAGTCGCTCCGGGAAAAGAATTGACTATATTTGGTGTTACGATAGGTAACAATCCTGGAGATGCCATCGGAAATAATAAGGGCAGTGCTTATATAAAGGTAGATGGGCAGAGGTGGCAGATCCGTGAAACGGCTGAGGCTGGATCTACGACGCCAGCTCAGACTAGCCTTGTGGCGCTGAATGCTGATAATACTCTTGGTGATCGATCAATAGAGCTGGCGAACGACGGAAAAGGCGCTGATATTCCGGATACAGGGATTCGCCTTGTTTCCAGGCTTATTACAGAGCAGTCTAATATACGTGCCTTTAGCAGCATTACAAAGATGGTGGATTTCGGAACAGGTGAAAAGATTTCCAATCCGGCTCTTGTCAGAGATATAAAAGAAGGCGGAAACATTATTGTGGCTGGAATGGGAAGTTTGCTGGATGGTGAGCTGGCAAGATTGTCTGATGCCGATATTGTGAAAGCCCTCTTAAATAAACGAAATGCCAGAAAAGTATTTGTATTCAATCCGTATTTAGATAATGAAACCGCGAATATGTCGGTGAGTGACATTATTGCGATAGCTGAAAAGGTAGCAAGCCGCAGCGTAGGAATGACCGTTAAGTTTAGCCAGTTATTCGATACCATCTTAGTAAACGACAGTGCCGTAAGCGTCTGCGCATTTATGCCGGAATTTATAATAAAATCCGGCGATACATCTATCTCGCTGACGATGCATGATCTTGAAGGGATGAAAGGACAGCATGAATCTGAGGTGCTGCTGAAAGCGGCGGCGGAGGCTCTTAATGCCGCTATGCTCGAGAGAAATCTCGCCCTGTATGGCAGCCAGGATGGCCTTGGTACCCGCTACATGGGTCTTAAGGGTGCGGTCCCGATGTTCCTGACAGGACAGGATATAAGCGATGCTGACATAGATAAAGTCATGGACGTTGCATCGCGTAATTACAGCAGGATCATGGGCGATGGGTCGAGCCTGCGGTTTAAAACATTTGTTGTTAAGTCTCCGGATGATCCTCTAAAAGTAGCCGAATTATATAATTCACTGCTTGCTATAAGCCTTACCGGAAAAACATTACCTATATCCGGAGATCTTCTCTGCAGGGCGACTTATAATGAAGCCCTTGCCAAATTACCATCGGCAAAAGACAGGGAGAAGATACATGACGCTATAGCTGAGAAAGAAGTAGCTCCCGAAGGTTACGATTTCCTGGCCCGTTCAAGAAGAAAAGCTCCGGAAACCACAGCTGACAACAGGCTCCAGGCCCTAAAAGCTATAGCAGCATTTCTGGGTAAAGATGTGCCCGCCGCTGACGATATAAATGCACAGGTTTCGTTATATAACGCATATTTAAGATCGGCATTCGATAATAATTTCACGGATCTTGCGGTGCCTCCGGATGTGTTGTTTGATATGTATTCGGATAAACTGTCCGCAGAATCTCTCATCCGCATGATGGACGAAGCTGTGTATGTATTTGCTGACGATTCAGACGCTATAGAGAGATTGAAGAGCGCTATCTGGTATCGATTTACGGTAGTGCCCGCAGGAGCCGATAAGGTGCAATTATTTGACCTGCTGTGGACAGCATGGAACAAAGGGTATCTCGGTGATGATAAGCTCACGGACTGGCTGCTTGATGATTACAACGATGATGCCGTCAAAGTCTCATCTATTAGTGACAACGCCAAGTATGCGCTATTGATGAGAGGTTATGTCCGGGACACTGATAAGAAAGACAGGCCGGTCGTAATAATGCAGATGGCTGATATGCTCAAGGCCAAGAATATAATTAATATCGTCGGTTATGCCGGCGCAGGTAAGACGACAGCGGCCAAGGCCATAGCAATGAGGCTTGGGTGTTCATATATGGACGAAGGCAATATTCACCGTGCTTATCTTTACAAAGCCATGGGTGAGGTGAAGAGCCGCAGATTGAAATCACTAAGTGATTCCAAGGCTTTGCTCGACATTATTAATGATACACAAGTAATTTTCAGGGATGGCGTCATATATATTGACGGAAAGATCGTTTCTGAGGATGCATTGCACGCACCCGATATCAGCTCTTCTATGTGGGCGCTTCGCAGCACCCCTGAGCTTAGGAAGGCTATGCTGGAAAATGAACGCACGATAGTTGATCGCGCCTCCAGGCTGGGCAAAGTAGTGCTGGCCGGCAGAGGATACACCTCCGGAGCGCAATCTAACATATTCCTTAAAGGATCGCTCGATACGCTTGCCCTGAGAGAGCAGGCCAGACTCAGCAAACAAGGTGTTGGGCGGACTATTGATGAAATAAAGCGCGATATGATGACGCGTAATATGCAGGATAGGGTAGACGAAACACTTAAGAGATATCCCGGAATGTTCACAGAGATAGATGTCACCAAGCTTGATACAGAAGAAGCTGAAGCGAATGACGTGCTGGCGGCTGTAAATGATTCTATAAATAGCGAGACGAATACTGTTTCGAAAAACGTCGGTCTGTTAACGAACCTGTATTCATCTAATCAGGTATTAGGGAAAGAGCCGAACGCCGTGACATTTACGCTGCTAAAAGGCGGTAACTATGGCGCCCTGAGTCCGAAATTACGCAAAAAAGTTATTGAATACTTCAAGGCCGCAGGATTTGAAGTCACGATCCTATACCGCAGGTCCATGACTGCCCAGTCTGTGATAGAGCGTTGGGGCAGCACCGGCGTGCAGTTCATGGTTAAGGAGCTCGAGAAAGATCCGTCCATCTCCAAGGAAACACGTGAGCAGGGGCTTGAGTTTGTTAAGAGCAAAGACGGCGGCGGATTTATGGGCTGGCTGGAGGCTCTGGAGGCATCGCATGGCGGTTCAGCGCAGGTCAGGACGATCCGGTTTATGATGGACTATCTGAGAGGTAATATACAGCAGCTGATGTTAAAGCGCGTGAAGAGCCGCAAGGAAGTTCTTGAGTCAGAAAAAGAAGGCGCAAAAAGAAGATAAAAGAATTCCAGATAAAGTCGCTTTTAAAAGGCCAGGATTACAATGAGGTTGACGAACAGGATTTTGTGAAGGCTGTAGTAGGAGCCACAAGTGTTCTGAAATCTTTTGAAGGCACAGTCAGGGGCGGGCCTGTAGCGAGTGAGATGAAGAAAGCTCCTCTGAGCGATCTCGTCGTTAAAGAGGGTGGTAAATTCCTCGGCCTGGATGAGAAAGCGGCAAAAGAGAGCTCCACTATATTTGCCGCGGCCAACGCCGTTCACATCGCCGGATTCTACGAACTGATGAGAGAAGTCGGGCTGATGAGCATGGCTAACATTGAGCGGATAGCTGCCCAGATGGATACAGAAGCGCCGGTTGGGCCGACCATCGATAACTTAACAGCCGATATTATGGAAGTGTATAAAGTTCCGGCCGATAAGAAAGAAACGATAAAAGAGTGGCTCGATTTCCTTGGGCCTAATAGTTCCAGTGAGATGATGAATAAGATCGGCGCTGATCCTGTTTACAAAGATCTGATAGGGCAATTTATAAAAGAACTCATAAGCTCTAAAGGTGCGCTTGAAACATTTACCTCATCCTTAGATTCCGATGAGTTTACAGACAGCCCTGAGCGATTTACGCGCATACTCATCAGAGAAAGCCTTACCACAGAAGGCGATACCGGCAATGTTAAGGTTGGCGCTATAAGAGAGTCTATAAAGAATGAAGCCGAGAGAGTGCCGGCAGCAGAAAGGCAGAATCTGCAGGATGGCTTGTTCGATCAGTTGGAGAAAGAGCAGGACGTTGCTTCATATTTAAGGTCATCTGTAGAAAATGGCACTATCTTCAGGCTCATTCCGGAGGCAAGGGATCTCTATCTGCTTCACATAGCAACGACGCATGACTACAACGATATGATGGCCCACGTATTCAGGATAATCGACAAGATGCAGGCAATAGATGACGCTGCTACAATAAACGCTGATCTTGAAAAAGCTATCGCGGCAAAAGATGTTAAGCTTCAGACGGAGCTTAAAGCCGGACTTGCGAAAGCCCGCGATAGATGGGTGGAGCGTTCGGGCGGGACTCTCGACAGCCTTACTATGGATGATTTTATGCGCCTGGTTGAGTTCTACCAGAATATCGCGGAAATGAATATAGAGGTTAGGCCGGAAGCCGGGAAACGCAGTTCATTAAAAGGCAGGGAGCTTATGTGGCTTTTGGCCTTCCTGCATGATATAGGCAAGACGGTTTCATGGCCTCAGCATATACACCTGTCGGCTGTAATGCTCAAAGATGTTATGGAGCGGTTTACATTTGCCAACGGTGCCAAATTCGACGATAAGCTTATCGACATTGCGTGTGCGCTTATAGAGAACCATAGCTGTGTAACGAGGTTGAGCTACGGAGAAGAAGCCTATTACGGCATAGAAACCGTAATGAACGATAATGCTAAAGACGTAACCTTTACAGATCCTAAAGGAAAATCTAAAGATCCTGCACAGACATTTATTAATATGGTTGTATTCCTTAATATAGCCGATATCCGCGGTGTAGGGCTTGAGGGTAAGTTTACACCCGAGAGGTTAAAAGAATTTATAGACATGGGCAAGATGACGCCCGAAGAGCTGAAGAAAAAAGCAGAAGACCCTAATCTGTATTATAGAGGAGAAGACCTGCCGGCGCGCATGGCGGAACATAAAGACTTCTTTGATCAGCTTCAGACTACGATTAAGTCCCAATTCAGCAAAGGAATGAGCATAGACAGGATAGGTATCAGAGAAATGCTTAGGGCGAACAATATAGGTTATATTGAATTCCTCGCTGAGATGATGTCCAGGGATGAAGCTTTAGCAAAGAATCTTATCGGCAATATGGGTGAATCCGAGAAGAGGGCGCTCTTAAAAGATCAGGATATGGGCGAGAGGTTATTAAGGCTCGTTTTAAGAAGAGATACTATGGATTCTGTGACAGATGCTTTTGAGCGCAGAGTCAGGTTGACTTCGAGATTGCGCCATGTAAGGAATATGATCGAAGACGGGCTAAGCGATACAGAGCTGACCAGCTTTATGGACTTCATGAAGAGGGCTAAATTCTCTTACATGGATGCTGCAGCAAGCGCTATGGATAAGGATGAGTCGCTGGCGAAACTCCTCGTAGTGCTGTGGAAGATCTGGGGCACAAAAACCCATGATGCTACGGGCACAGGGCCGATGATGTATATTGCGTTTGAGACTATGGAGAGGGACCCGATCAAGACGAAGAAAGCTATATCATTGCTCGAAGGTGCTTTAAATAAGAAAGTGCCGATGGCCGGCACTCCGGACAAAGAAGTGGAAAAGTGGACTGTGCAGACGCTTTCATCAGAGCTTGATGTCACAAATGCCGATCAGCTATTGTCGGAGATAAAGTTAAGCTATGAGATGTCCGCGGATAATGAAGTCGTCATATGCAAGATAGATGCCGAAGGTCGTGGAACGGGCGGTAAGAAGGATAAAGAGAGGCCTATAGCTATAGATACGGAGCGTAATACTTTCGATCTGGCTATTAAAAAGATAGCGGATAATAACAGTGACAATGCCGCTGCGATAAAGAATCTTGAGCGCAAAGGCTTATTGGTAATAGACGATACAAAATCTGATACCGGTCCTCAGACGATAGCCGAAGTAGAAGCAAAAATAGTCAATGCGGAAGATAAGTCTAAGGAACGCGATAGAGTAGTTGAGAGTTTGAGAAATCAAGGTTTCGTTATCAGTGATCTTAAAACAGATAGTGAAATAAATGCAGCGCTTGAAGCGGCCAGGCAGTGTGATACCGTCGCAAAAGACGCTAATAACAATATAAAGATAATCCTGAGGCCTTTAGTCCTGGAAGATATGCCTGATTACGATGCTGCTGCCGTAATATGGAACCTTTACAGGATCGGGAACTCAATGGTTAAAGGAGATAAGCCGTTTAATGTCAGGTGTTCTGAGATTATCGATCCGACTGTCCAGCAAAACATAGTTGACGCGCTGCATATTCGTGGTGTCGATGAGGCAAGGAAGCAGATAGCCGCTGATGAAGCAACCATATACTCACTTCGTAAGGAGCAGAAAGAACATATAGATATCTGGCAGACAGATTGGGGCAAAGCTCTTGCGCCTATAAATGCTCTAACGGAGGCCGAAGTAAGGACAAAAATAGGGGAAAGCATACTTGATAAATCCATAGATGATCTCGAGTCTTATGAGCGGGCGCTTATAAATGATCTGTGGGAAAAATTCCTGGATCTGCCTGATGATGCCAGCGAGCTTGACGAGACAGGTGTTCCGACAAAGACGATAAGAGAATCCCTTAAAGATGCCCTGACGGTATTGTATGGCAAGGCTCCTGCGACCGATAAAGAGCTGCGCGATTTTGTAATAGGCGATCTGAGGTCTAATATCCAGAAAAACTTTATGGACGGTGAAGATATTATTAAAAAACAGCATCGCGGTGTAGCTGAAAGAGATGAGGCGCGAAAACTTCTCGAAGAAAAGAAGGACCTAGATAAAGCGAAAAAGATGCTGCTGCAGACTGCGGGCCTTGAGATCGAATCTATACGCCTTGGTATGACGGCCATGGCTATGATGGCCATAGGACTTGCAGAAGAGAATAAGACGATGGAAGCGCTTAAGGATGACCAGCTGGCGTATAACAAACGCTATGGCGTGGTTCCTGTTATTATTGCAGGTGGTGAAGGGTCGAGGCGTTCTCCGGACCAGCAGGTTAACAAGAGCTTTGACGAGATCCTTGGCACAGCCAACGTCAATAAATTATACAGCGCCATTTCGTTCCTGTCCAAAGGCATCCGTCCGGTAGTGCCGCTTGGTAAGAATACGCTCACATATATTCTCAATGAAGAAGGTTATTATAATGAAGCTAAGACTCTGTTGGCAGAAAAGGGCGGATCGGCTCTCGATGAGCTATTGCCGCGCAATGTAGTAAGTTTGATAAAGAAGAGAGTCGCGGTCCCGGATAACGCTATTCTTATAATAAAGGAAGAAGATGAGGCCGGCGGCCATGGCGCTAACCAGAACATGGCTATGGAAGTTTATGCAAAGGGAGATCTGGAAGAGCCTGATGCTGCGAAGAAAGCGCTCGGTGTTGAAATATTTGATAATGAAGTAAATGGTAAAAAGGACGATGCGGCGAAGGCGGCATACGTCATAGATTACATAGTTAAGGCGAAGGGCAACGAAAACGCCATCCTGAATATGGCGGCTGCCTTATATTGCCTGAAACACGGTAAGATAGAGAATGTCCCGGCAATCAAAATAGAACAGATATTGAAGAAGATAGACGATGACCGGGGGATGAAGAGCTATAAAGGCAGGCTGAACCAGCTGATCCAGTATTATGAAGGCAGGATAGAAGGCGCCAGGATGCAGGATGTCGGATTGTTCCAGGTGCACTTTGGTGAACATTCGCCTCTTGCTTTGGAGACGATGGTCCATACAGGGCTTGTGGCATTCCTTAAGGTAGTTAGTGAGAGGGCGATAGCTTCAGGCTGTTCCCGCCAGTCTCTCGAGATCAGGACTAAGGGTAACTTCGTATTTGACAGCGTTGGCAGGTCCGTAATGTTGGGAGACTACCATAAGATAATGATGATCATATCTCCCAAGCGCATCATGAGCGGTGAAATAGAACGCAGGCTAGAAGAGCTCGAGAAGTCATTCCATCATCAGGATATGGCAAAGGTTAAAGAGCTGGTCGAGGCACTTAACAAGGAATTGGTGAAAGTAGACGATTGGGGCAGGGTTGACAAAGAGACTAAGGCAAAGCTGGCCCCGATGGCTACAGAAATATCCAAAAAACTCCAGGCGATATTTGAAGCGGCGATAAAAGCCGGTGTTATGACCGCGCCGAATATAGATAAAAAAGGCGCGGCAGTCGAATCTGAGATAGAACTTTTATCGTATCTGCAGCAGTTATTGAGCGACAAGAAGGATGCTCTTATAGCTGAAAAAGGCGCCAAAGAAGCCTTTATGCCTATTAATACCAATAAGACGGTATTCTCTAAGCGTCTGTGGGATCTTGCCAGGACGACAAAAGATGACGGCACTGTAACATCGAAACTTTTTGATTATCCGTCCAGTGAAGATCCTGCGAAGTTTGACATAGGCTTCCTGGCGTGGGAATATCTGATGGTATTAAATGAAGTATACAGGCAGACGCCTCCGTCAGAAAGAAGAAAACGGTTTAACACGGGCGGCTATCCTATCACTTTTGTCGATCAGGGCCTTGTGGGATTTGAGCCGAAGAGCTTTGAACGCAGTGGACTTAAAGATATTAAAACAGTAGTAGATTCTATAAACGACTTCGTCAAGCTTAATAACAAGAGGCTGAAAGCTGCTGGCGTCAAAATGGCATCGGATAAAGAGCCATTTACTTTTACATACGAAGATGGGCATGATGTACTATCGCGTGAAAATAGAAAGAATCTGGACAAAGTATTTTCAGGCAAAGATACAACGGTAGCGGGTGTATTCTATCACGACTTCCACTCCACGATCGAAAGCAACAAAAACAATCCGGTTATTCTCACGAATGTTGCTTTAAGGCGCAGTTATGTAAATCCCGGAAGCGAGATAACGGGCAAAGATATTAATACTGTATTGACAAATACATATCTCGGCAGCGGAAAATATAATAATCTTTATGCGCGCGATACGATCATACCTGAAGGAAGAAAGCTTACTCCGATAGCCGATGGCATAGACTATTATGAGGTTGTCGGTATGATGTCCGAGGAGTTGAAGTTATACGAAAAGATGATGTCATTGCCTAGCGATGCCGGAAGGATGGCATTTATCAATGAACTCCTCGCCGGAAGATATGACGATATGTTGAATTTCCGGGAAGATGCTGCTGGTGCCGATAAGACAGCCGGACGCATTACAAGTGTGGCTGCGGTATTGTGGTATATGGAAGATATGAAAGGGGTAGATATTACCGCGCTGCGCGGCCAGTTGCCGGCGTCGGTCATATCTGTGATGGCATCTATCCGTGGAAGGAATGAAAATATCAGGCTTGCCGGACAGATAGTCAGACTAGCCGCAGATAATGAAAGAATAGAGTTTATTGATAGTGTCCTAGCCGGAGAGTACGATGCCGAATTTAATATCGAAAAGTCATACGGCAGATTTATGATCGAACAGCGCATAAGGCTGATCGCTGAAGCGCTGTGGTCTATGAAATCGGTCGGCCTTGAAAACATCGATGCATTGCTGAAAACTCTTGTGGAAGATAAGGAATCGAAATTTAAAGCGTTACATAAAGAGGTGGCTGATGCGACGAAAGAGTATGAAAAGATGGCGGATTGGCCGATACCTGTCACTGACGATAAAGGCAATGCCATAAAAATAGAAGGTGCGGTAACAAATAATTCGTCTGACTTTGTGGGTAAGTTTAATGATATAAAGCCTGTCGATGAGAAGGCTGAGAAGATCGATAAGGCGCGTTATGAGGAATTATACTCCGATCCTAAAAAGAGAAAGGGCGGGGCGGTGCTTGATAAGAATGGAGAATACTTTGCTCTTACGCTTACAGGCCAGTCTGACAATCTCTTTGATCTGGTGGGTTCTCAAAATTTTAAAAAAGAGCCTTGTTCGGATGGTACAAAGCTGTTTGGCTCTCTTGATATGGATGTCAATTCTCATATCGGCAATGCATGCTATAGCTGGGACAACTTCTTAAGGCATGCATCCGTAGGCGATGGTTGGGGCCTGCGCGGTTGTAAGGTGCGCGATACCATACTGGAAGATCACGAGCTGAAAGCCAAGACGCACGCATCTGATAAAGGCAAGTTTACTATGTTGCTGCGAGCCGATCGTAATGACGGAAATATGAATGCTTACACCGCTGCCATAAAGAGTGATTTCAACAATTCATTTATAGGCGTTAATTCCGGATGGAAATTAAGAGGCATGAATAACCGTAAAGCCCTTGTAGGTGTAAAGGCGATGGATACAGTTATACCGGAAGGACGCGAAGTGAAGCCCGGCGAACGTATTACAGGCCTTATGGCGCCGGAAATTGCTTTAACCAATCTCATATACAGATCGTCCATGGATGATGCGTATTGGATCATAAAGAACCTGCTCGATGAAAATGCCGATGCGCGCATAGACGGTGATGCAGAACTTAAGCTGGTCCGCGGTGAAGGGCGCTTTACGAGCGCGGCAGTTGCATTATTGTTAAATCCTGAAAAGGCTGGCGCGATACTTGGGCGAATGACCAATAGAGAGAGAACTGATTTCACGATCGAGGAGAGCCCGAATAAGGATGCAGAATATTCAGCCAGGTTGTCCGAAAAGATATCTCTTCTGGCGCCTCTTAAAACCCGCATACAGCTTGCTACGAAAGGGCGCATAGCTCCTGAGACTGAAATAGCCCCTGCTATGGAACGCGGCTGGGCTAAGGAAATACCGCAGGACATATTGAAACTTGCGGGATTGCTGCCTAAGCTGGAGACTGGCAAAAAGGCCGAAGATAAAAATCCATGGGAAGATAAATTCCAGCCTATCTCTGAATGGGATAAAGCGTTCAATGCTTTTGCGCCCGAGGACCCCGAGACAGAAGCCAGGCTGAGGAGTGAAGGTAAAGAAAAAGTCACTGTTTATATACAGCTTGGTAAAAAGCAGTCCGAAAGCAGCAAGGACTATAATTATATGAAATTCAATTTCTGGGTGCCGGAATATGACAGGGCATCTCAGAATCCCGCGGTGAAGAATACAATAGACCTTTATGCCGCAACGTTCTCTTATTGGCTGGGTGTAATATTCGGTGCGCGTGGAATCTATATAGCGGGTCCGCGCGGCTTGGCCGAACATGTGGAATCCAAATTCAAAGGCGGATCAAAAGATTGGTATGAAAGACCTGACTTCAGAATTGTATATGGAGACTTTAAGGTCGAATGGGTTGGGGCTAATGAGAAAGGTAATGAAAGAGTCGAGGTTCTTAATGGAAAAGTGTCTGAGACGCCGCCGCTTCCCAAGGATATATGTCTTGGTATAGCGATGGGCACAGGCTATGCCTGCGGATTCTCTGATCCTACCGGTAATGTGTTGCCGTTCTACGCAGAAGCTGGTATGGCTCCGATCGACATGAATCAGTCTGCGCCGGGTCACAGGGTGTCGAAACTTCCCGGAGCTCAGCAGATGTATGGTGCACAATATGCGCTGCTTAGGATGGCGCCGGAAGCCGGTATAGAGATGGAGCGCCAGACACAGCTTTATATGGCAGTGAGGCTTGCCAAAGAATTTAAGATCGTGGATCAGCTCGATAACCAGCCGGAAGATGAGTGGGCAGGCATAGTATTCAGGCATATGTCCGACCAATTATTGGATATGGCCGTAGATAAGAATGCGAAAGAGCTTGCAAAGAAAGCTGAAGAGAAGGGCGAGGCATTTAATAAAGAGAAGCTCCTGACCAGCCTTATCATGCGCAACATGACGAATTTATCCGGCAAAGATCCTAAGGAATGGACGCCGATATTTGTAGAGCTCTTTGCGAAGACCGGCGACATAGAACTGCCTCAGGTAAAAGACGAAGCTGGTAAGAAGGAATATCTTGATGCGGTTATGGCGAATCTCATTAAAGAAGTCGCAAAGAAGTTTAAATTTGACTTAGGCGACGACAGGACGCAGTTTATGCCGAAACTGCTGGAGAGTCTTATAAAGAAGCATTTAGAGGAAACAGAAAAGCTTACGCCGGAACAGGTTGATAGTGCCTGGAAAAAGATCGAGAATGACAAGATCGAAGACAAGCTTGATGTGACCCTGAAATATTACAAGGGCAAGGAAAATGAATTGACGCTCAAGATGTTGAGATTTTTAAGCGATCTCAGCACGTTCAACGAGGTTATGCCAAACGAAGGAAACAGACTTAAATACGTTCTGGGCCTTGTTGAGCAAAATGTTATGAAGAGAGAATGGTTTAAAGAGTACGATAGTCCGGAAAATATGCAGTGGGCAGTAAGACGTCTTTATGAAAAAGCGCTTATAACGAAGGATAGTGATTATAAAAAAGCCAGTATGATGTATCTGCAGATAGGCAGGTACTTAGCCGAAGGCCTTGCCCGCGCTTACAAGATGAGCGGTTCTATGATGAAGAGTGTGGTCTTGTTTGGCCGTATGGTAAATAAAGGGGCAGGCCCGATAATAATAGGTGAGGCGAAGCGCTCATTGGAAGAGGATTTCGGAATAAAGAATTTATATATAAAACGAGCCGATGACCTTGCTAAAGAAAAATATGCCGATAAGGATAAGGAAACAAAAGAGCGGCAGGTCGATATAGTAAATGAATATGGACAAGCGGTTGGTGTGGGGTATGCCACTAAGGCTGCGGCTGACGCTGAGAATAAACCAAAGATAGCAGCGGGCGGCTGGGAACGTTATGTTATGTTGGACCTCGGCGGAAGTGATATGAAGATAGTGGCTATGCGTGTCAGATGCGATGACGCCGGGAATATAGTAGAGGAACAGATACTTTATACTCATAAACATGTGTGGGATCCGCGTAATTTTAAGAGCGCTAGTATACATCTCGGACTGATGAAACAATATATTGAGACCGCCATAAGCGAATCAAATAAAGGCGGTCAGGATTCTTCCGATAAGAACCTTACTTGGGAGGGTGACCCAGATTTTACCAAAGATAATGTCCGCGGTATTGGTATAAGTTTTGCAGGGCCTATAGTTGACGGTGTTATAGCCGGTCAGAAGCCGAGGTTGGCGACAGGCTTAACTACCGAAGAATATAGGAAGAACCTTATTACCATGCGCGAGAAGATAGAGAAGGATAGCGGCAAATTTACATACATAGCCAATGATGGTGATGCGGGCGCGGTATGGGGTGCGGCGGCTGTGAAAATGGTAAACGAGCGCGCAAAGGTATCTGCCGCTCCAAGCATTTTAAAGAAATTATTTAGTCCTATTGCAAGATTTATCCCGGCTATTGGCGCTGTCATCGCATTCTTCAGCATGTCCTCTTCAATGCTTGCAGGAGAAGCTGGCCGTGCAGTTATTCAGGCACCAGCCCGGGTGCAGGAGCTGTCGTTGCTATCTCAGCTTATGCGGCTTACCTCAGATCATTATGTTGTGACAGCTATACTTGCCGCGCTTATCGCTCTCGGAGCATACAAGCTACTCCGCAAAACTATTCTTGCTCCGGCAGTTCAGGCACCGGTAATAGAAGGCGTTACCTCTGGAATAAAGAGAGCCGCAGACAGCAACTCACCGGTTACGCTTATAGAAGGTTCGTCTGAAGAAGTGAGTGCGTATCTGGAGGATATGGCTGCAAACAGTACTAATCATCCAGCCTTTGTCCTAAATAACAAGAGAGCTAGAAATCTGGCTTCCGCTTATAACAACGCCTATTCACGGGCTAAAGATCATTTCCCGAACCTGAAAAATCAGGCCGAGCCGAAAGTCAAACTTGTTACGGGTAATCCGAATCTGGCATTCCTTGAAGGTGATACTATAGCTATAGATTATGACAGCTTATTATCGAAGCCTCTGGTCACGCTGGAATTCTATGAGGAATTCCGTCATTATGCACATCAGGCAGATCCGAGAGGACCTCCCACGATAGAGGAAAAAGCATTCTTAGAGCTTTTAACCGATTATGAAAAAGTCACAACTTTCCTCGTTCTGCCAGTTTCCCAGCAGGCAGAATATGTGGCTGCAATATTAAAAGACCCTGGCGTTGATACCCAGGAATTCTACAAAGTTCTCGTCCGGAGCTATACAGAAACTGATAAATTTAATCAGTTATTAGATAGTATGAGGGACGGGTATGGAGTCCCTGCCGAAAGAATTGATGCCCTTAGAGCTTTACAGCAGTCTGCTACGACGGATATTTTTGAGCTGGTATTAAGCTATGGACAAAAATCCGGCGTTTATGAGGAAGCGAAGCGCCTGTGTCTTGCGACCGCAGATGGACGCGTTAATATAACCGGTTTCATAAATATAAATACAATAATCCTGTTTGAGAATTGCCTTGATTTCAAAGAAGCTTTTGTAAACTGGCTGAATAAGAACCATGCGGTTAAAAATCCGGTCGTTGATTTATTAACCACAGCTCTTGATAGTAAGAATCCCAGAGTGGTTGATCAGGCGGTTGATATTCTCGGAAGGATCGGAATAGTCCCGTCGCCGGTCGTCGAACGACTTACCGATATGCTTAAAGACGTAGTCAGTGCGGATGCGGCATCCGGAGTAGACGAAGCTCGCAGCAAGGCTGAAGCTGCCGAGGCCAAGTATCTTAAGCAGGGACAGCTTCTGACCGATGCTATGAGGAAAGCGGATGACCTGAGAGACGCATATAGAGGAAGAATAGATACAGCCAATTGGGATAGCTTACCGGATGAAGCGGCCCGATTACAGCAGGAGAGGGATGCCAGCCTGGCAGAGCTAAAAGAACAGCTGGGGATAGCTAAATTAGAAGAAGAATATAAATCTTCGGCAATTGAATTTAAAAATGCCGACAATATCAGAAAAGACTGTGAAGATAAGGTCCGGGTAGAGATGGATCATGCAGCATCTCTTATAGATGCTCTGAAGAATATTGCCGCGGCGTGTATCGCAAACATACATGCAAGACATGAGGTGAGGGCTGCCATTCAGGGCAGGATGCGCGAAAAAGTTATAGTTCCTGCAGAAGAAGCAGGGTATTATCGCGACATATTGCTCTCTCCGGAGAGATCGCATCTTGGCAAGGCCGGTGCGGAATATTTAAAGCGTATTTCAATCGAAAGATTTACAGCGGAATTTACCGACAGGGCCAATAAGGACTTTAAAGAGAATACCGATCTGTCAGAAAATGAAGAGCTGGCAATAGCTTCTGCCGTGAGGGATATCCTCATAAGCATTATGCATGATTCTATTACGCTGAACAAGGCATTGAATACGGCTGCCGAGATCGTAACCAGCGGTACTGCGGTGACGTTAACGCCGGAAACTATTGACGCGTTCGTAAAAGCTCATAAAATTTATCATGCCGCAATGGTCGGGCAGATAGCCGAAGACAAGGATAGGATACCTTATCATTGCGCTCAGCGGCTCTTAAAAGATACTCTTTCCCAGACCGCGCCGTCTCTTATTTCTAAATATTTCAGCAATAATGGCACGTCTCCGGCAGAGATGTTCGCTTCAGAGGCGACGCTTGATGCTGACAGGGTAGCGAATATGTCTGTTGAGGAAAAGATATTCGTAGCGGCTATGGTAAGCGCCATGAAGCTCAATAGTTCTATAGAGGGCTTCTATTGGCACAGGATCAGGGCGACAAATGCTCTGAATATTTTCTCTTCTATAAGCGATCCGGATGGGATAGTTGTAAGTGCCTTAAATAATACTGCAAAATACACCAGGAACCCGGGCGATTCAGGATATGTGCCTGTTGAGCAAAATTTTATGACATCGCCTTCGTCCAATCCTGTCCTAAATCTGGAGCTTTCCGCCAACCTTACGCAGTATGAGATCATAAGGCAGGATGCGCGAAGGGACATTCTTGGCAGGGTTCTGCGTTATGATGGCGCGCCTGTTATGGTTCCGGACGCTATTTATATTCAGTCTCTTATTAAAGATTCGGCTAAGCCTCTGGCTGTTGTGGAGGCCTGCATAAATATACTTACCGAACAGGATGTCCCATATACGCTCAAGGAAAACATAGCTACAGCTTTCGGCAAGGTAGGATATACGGCTGTAAGTTCTCTGGATGTGCTCATAGCTCTCTACGAGGATCCGAAAGTATACGGGACCTTAAAAGCGGCTTATGCCTCTGCCATAAGAGATCTGTGCTGGGTGATATGCAATCATCACAATCTTGTCGATCCGGCATCGTCATTGCTTTCTCCTGCAATACGAAGAGAGCTGGTCGTTGCGCGTGACCAGGCCAGCTATGATGCGAATAAATTGCGGACACTTTACCTTTTGACAAAAGGATTGCTTGGAAAACTTGACAGATTGTCGAGCCTGAAGAGCGTGGAAGATATAACCAGGTCTGCGCCGTCACCGGAAGTCTTTACGCTCGCGGGTGGAAATAGCACGCAGGCGCTTTTACAGGTCTTGCGTCTGGTCAATCCTTCCGTATGGGTGCAGTCGCTTCTTTCAACAGATGATGACGGCGGTTCTACAAGAAATCTGAAAGCTCTCTTCATGAAGCTGTTCGGTGTTAAGTTTATTGCGCCGGGAGATATAGTGAACGCTTCACTTAAAGTCATTCCGTTGTGGATGAAAGATTCTATAGACCAGAGATTTTCCGCTGAGCCGGAAGCGGAGAGGCATTATCAGGGTAAATACCTATTTGATATATTGCAGCATGGCGATGATTTCAGGCATCCTGCTAAGCCGTCTAAAGATGCTCACATAGCGTCATTGGATGAAGTAAGAGGCAGCCTTGACAGGCTTGTAAACGAAGGCAGAGAGATAGCCGATGCATCCGGCAAGATCAATACCCTGGCTAAAGAGATAGAGGCATTGAGCACACCGCAGATGCCCGTAAGCAGGAATACCGCCTATGGCATCGCGGCTCATCTGTATACCAATTTTACTCATCGCAACAAATGGCGCGGAGCAAAGATAATAGATATAAGCGGAACGAGAGATGACATAACTATAACGTTGAAAAAGGTTGAAGAATTACAAAAGCTTTTACGTTTGGCTGCAGAATTAAGAGCCGGCGGTATTTTTGATGAAGGTGCAGCTATGGATATGGCTGCGCATATGTATACGCATATTTCTGATCTTGAGCGCGCAAAGCTTAAAGCCTCGGGAGTGATCACTGTCAGCGAACAGGGCGTTATTAGCGCTCCTTCGCAAGGGAATGTTCAAAAAGCTTTTGAAAGTTATAAGGAATTTAACGAAAAGTTTAATAAATTCAAAAATGGCGTGCTCGAACTGGCAGAGGCCGTGGACAACATGTTTGTAAGATCGGGCCATCTTAATCTTTATGGCAACAGTCTGCGCAATCTCATCCTGGTGGGCGCTATGATGAAAGCCAGGGCATACGATAAAGATGCGATAAACATGTCCGGCGTATTTGCCGGAGTAGGCACATACAGAGAATTGCTGGATATACCTGTTTACGCAGCACCTACAAGCGATAGTCCAAATGTGCTGGGCGCTGTTTTTGAGAGCGGTATGAGTAAGATTGAGCAGGATATGGTTTCTCATACTCCTAATACAGAAGGGAACCCATTAAGACGTTTCTATAAAAATTATCAGAGGGTAAATCTTCCTCCCACACCGGAGATCCTGAGGCTGCAGTCCGGAGCTAAACTTGTCCTGGCAGGCCTGTCCAGCTTCTTTACAAGCTTCTTAGTCCTCTTATTAGATCCGTCTGTGTCATCCGCGATGGCTAACAATAAAGAAGGTCTGAGAATATTCTTCATGAATCCGGCTCACGATGAAGAGACTGTGGGGCTTACATTCAGAGAATTGATGGAGTCGATTGAACATTTCAGCGGTAGAAAACTTGAGGAACTATTTGACGTAATAGTTATAAATGACGAACGCCAGCTTTCCGGGCTTCTGCTCGAGAAGTTCCGAAAAGGAAACTACGAAGGCGAGATCAGGCCGATGGAGGAAGATATAGAATGGCTTGAAGAGAAAGGTGTTAAGGTAATACATGATGTTCAGTTCATAGAGGCGCGCACAAAGCCTGCACGTGTAGCCGGCAAGCTGGATGCAGTGCTGGAAGCGAAGCCCTCGATGCTTGCAGACATAGTGAAGCGTGCGAGTGAAATTACCGGCAAGGGTGCGGCCGTTGTGAATCCGCAGCTGCAGGAACGGGCGGCGGCGCCTATGATCCCTATATTGGGAGTTACGCTGGTTGCATCGCTTTACGCGTTGAGCGCATATCTATTGGTTGCGTTAATACATTCCGCCGGAAAAGTGTCGGGCGCTTTGTCAAAAGATGACAAATATAGGAACGCTTCATTTATAAAGCAGGCCGCAATATTCCTGGTCAAGCTAATCCCGCAATGGGCATATGCTATCGTTCACCCTGTCAGGACTATTAAAGAAATAGCTATATCTATCATGCCCCGTGCTCCGCCTATACCGTCGGTTGTCGGACCTCACAGGATGCACAATGGCTGGCTTATTGACAGGCTGGGGCTTAAGGGAAAAACGCTGTCTGATAATGATCAGAAAATTTTAAAAGCGTTTAACAATATTCCTGAACCTGCGTATTTTGATACTAAGGATAACGGCAAGATAAAAATATTTACCAATGTCAGCAGCTTCTTAGCCGATGTTGAAGGGTCTAATAAAAATGAAAATAATCAGCAGCATAAGGTGCATGAAGTTGTAGAGCACGGTGTTGTTACAACTGTGTCTGGAGAGGGAATCCTTTCCTCTGTTATATATAATAAGCTTCGCACCAACCTGGGGGATGAGTTTGTAAATAATTGTAGAATGGAAATGGAGAAGCTCTACGGTATTGATGGGCTTGATAATGAAAATCTTCAGGTAGCGCATCTGATAGCGGAATGGGTTGATGATAAACTTTTCCCAAATGTTGGCGATCATCTTCCAGCAGATGGCCTGGTTAGGTATATGGCAGAAGAAGCCGTTGTTGTATTGTATGACACCCTTAAATCTATGAATGAGCAAGAGTTGAAAAAGTTTGCAGAAGGAGCTATCGCAGCGGAGGACTTTGAGGAATATACCGATGACACTGATAGGAGAAGGGTAAGAATAAAAGATTCTCAATTGGAATCTGTAAGAGATAGGGTTCTTGCCACCATGTTAGCGCTTAATGCCGAAAATGTTCCTACGATCACTGCCAGCAGCAAGTTTGGAAAGATGTGTTCCGAGAAAAATTTTAGGGATATCAGATACGATGTGGCGATAATGTTTATAAAACAGGGAGATCCGGATAAGCTGCGGATAGCCGCCAGGATAATTAACGGATGGGCCGCGGAATTTGGTGTAAATGATGCCGTTGCGAAATTTGAAAACGCAACAAAAGAACTTCCTCTGGAGAAGAGGATGGAGTTGATTTTTGAGGTAGGTGTATTTAATGCCGAATTGGCCGATGCAATGGTGGATAATTTTGAAGAAATGAAGCAAGGCGGCAGCATTATTGGCGGACACCTGATAGGCCTTATCAATAATTTTATAGAAAAAGATAGCTGGGAAGATGTCAGAAAATTAGAAGTATTGGGCCAGGTAGTGCGTCTGCTGGGCCGCCTGTCCCTAAATCCACAGGAAGCCGGCAAGGCTATCAGTGTGCTGGAGAAACTTTATGATAATGACCGTGCCCGTCCGGTTATGGAACTTTTAAAGGAATTGAAAAAGGCCGGAGAGTCAAAAGATGCCGCAAAGCTAAACGAATTTGCTAACATCCAGAGGAATATAGAGGTTCAGCAGCAATTAGATACTTTCGTTATCCAGAGTCTGGAAGCTATTGCAGATAATTATGGCTCCAGAAAATCTGAATCGAATTATGAAGCCGTTAGGGTAAGAATACAGGCAGTGCTCGAACACATAGCGACTGATCAGAGAAAATATCCTGGTCTGTATTTTGTCCGGCAGCAGGCTGTATTTGCAATGCGCGTCCTGGGAGAGGTGCCCGCGGTGAGTGATTTTATAGAAAGCGTTATAATGGAGAAAAAGACATCCTCAGACCAGGGATGGGCTGGCTATGTTCCCAACGAGCAGCATTTCGGCACGTCATATTCTTACAGCCCTGTCGCAAATCTGAAATATTCATGCGGTATGACAGCCATGGCTATGAATATTTCTAAATTTAAGGGCGAACTTGAAAATATAGGACAAAAGATAAGGTCCGGACAATCGGGTTATCAGGTAAGCAGTGAAAGGATAGCTGATGAGTGGAAGACCTCGAAATGGCCAAGCGCCGTCATGCTTGCCATGGTGCAGACGTTGTCTGATACTCAGGATAGCGTTTTGAAAGAACGGGTAATGAGAGCTTTCGCTATCATAGGCTTACCGTCCATGAGCATTACAACTAATTTATATAGAATATGCTCCGATAGCCAGGAGGATCAGAATCTGCGTTATGCGGCGAGAGAGACCCTGCTTGATCTATGCGAAACATTTTATAAGAGGATGGTTTCCGGCAGCTCTATTGCTACCGATGTGGATTTATTGATCGAGAGATTGAGGAATACTGAAAAATCGAATCAGCTTTCGTTTAAGGATCTCGGAAGTCTTAAGAAATGTGAATATATCACCAAGTCGCTGCTTTCGCAGGTTAAAGTGAAATTTGACGATGCCGGTAATCCGCAATACTATTTCTCTGAAAATGCATCCGATATGATGAAGTTCGCTCGTCCTAAAATGCTGGGTATCGGCGGCGGTGGCGGTTCAAGCTTCCTCGTAGAGTTATTGAAGGATTCGCCGATCAACTATTGGAACCTGGAAGGCGTTGTCTGTACTGTAGGGGTTGACGATGATGGCGGTTCCACTGCTGATATAAAGGGAAGCGGCTTTGCGGCTTTTGCTACTACCGGAGAACGCAAGACATTCGGCCTGCCCTTGGTGGCGATAGGTGATATGGGTAAGGCGATTGAAACACATCCTCTGGTAAAAGAATTTTTAGCCTCCAGGATGCAGGATGCCCCGGAGAAATACAAGAAACCGGATGGGTCGAACCTGACTCTCAGGGAATACCTCGAAAAAGAGCCTCTGCTGAATCAATTAACAGGCAAATTATTAACAGGAGATAAAGACAATCCTAAGAGGACAATAGAAGAGCAGGGGTATTTAAAGAGGACCCCTGACGAAGTGGCGTTTCTGAGAAATGAAATATTGGAAGCAGCTTCTGCCTATGACGCTATGTTCATCAAGTCCGGTTATGCGTCGCTTTATAGAAATTCCATGCAGAATATGATCATGCTCGGGCTTATGATAAAAGACGGCGCGTTCTGTTTTGATGTGGACGAAAAAACCGGCGACAGAAAGTGGTTTGTGAACATGTATGGTTTGAATCAGGCGCTTATTAATTACACAGCTATTATGAATTTCAAGAAGGTCGAAGATGTCAAAGGTTATCCTATACCGGTGTTCTCCTCGCCGAACGTGTTAGTGGCTCATATGTCCAATGGAATGCGTAAGATCACCCAGGATTATTTCAGTCATACTAGGATAGGCGATGGCTTAAGGGTTGAGCGTTTTGGGTATCTCATGCCTCCGATGCCTGCTAACGTTTCGAGTGAACAAGCGGCTAAGGGAGTGCAGATCGGTATATTTGCTCCGACCAGTCCGTTCACAAGTATGATGACCGTAATGCAGGGAGATATGCCGCGCATACTATCTTCGAGGGCTACCGATCCAAAAGCACAATTTGCATTATTATGGATACTGCCTCCGAATACAGATACGGAAGAGAGCGTTGGGATGAAGCTGATAGATATCATGGAAGAGATCATAGGCGCAAGGGGACGGCCTGGCATGGGCAGGCTCCCGAATGTAATTTTCTATGCAGACAGCTCCGGATTTGCCAATGTGGCGGACATAAAAGAACGCGCGAATATCACGGGAGCTTTATATAAAGGTACTTGCTCGGGCTCTCTGTGCCTCAATGATACCGATTTTAATGAATTGAAAAGCGAACTCGCAAAACGGCACGGGATAAATCTTGTTAAGATCAGTGAGCTTGAAGGGCGCACTTTGTCTGCGGAAGACCTGCGCAATACGACAATAGCTGTTCCTATGCCGGCAGGTGATGTGCTGTATAGCAAACAAAGCAGGTCCAGGATCGACGATTCTCCGTATTGGGAGCCGAGATATAAAGTAGAAGAAGTCCGGAAGATACTTGACCGTGTGGTTAAAGAAGAACTGCCGAGAATATATGGACAGCTGCCTCGTCGTGAGGTTCCGAGTTTCCCTGTAAGCGCTGCGTTAAAAGAAGGCGCTGCAATTAATGCTGTAGCAAAAATAAGCGCATACGATGGGACGCTAAGCATAGAAGGCGAGGGATTGAGCCCTGCCCAGACTCAGAGGCTTGAGGATGCGATCGCGCAATATTTAGAAAGTATCGCAAAGCCTGAGGACAGGTCTATCGTGGAAAAGCTGCTTAAGACAGATGGCGTTAAGTTTGAAGTAGCCGGTGATCTGGCGCAGATAGCGGACCAGGATGAAGATAAAATAGAAGTCCACACAGATCTTCTGCCCGAGACAAGACAGGATAATGACGCAGAAGAGCAGCTCGCATTAGGATTGAGCATAATTCTAGAACATGAATTTTTACATTTAATACGGTGGATCGGAAGAGGTGAGGAGCGTCTCGTTGATGCCGACGCCCGGCTTTCTGAGGAGTACGACGCTATTATGCTAATGGTCGAACGTTTCAGAAAAGCACCTGATAGTCAGAAAGAAACGTTCAAAGAATTTTTTGCCACCTATCTCTATGGACTGGGCATGGATGTCAGCCTTATCCTTGAGCTGCTGGAACTTGTTGAGGATAATGTTGCGGTAGAATATATCAAAAATGTTGTGTTCGAACTTGCCGGCAATTTCAGCGGTGTAAAATGGGCTCCTGTCGAAGAATTGGACGGCAGGATCATTATAAACAAAGAGACCGGCGCTATCAGATTTGCTTCTGAGGAACCTATAATTACCGGCCGTGCAGAGCTTCTGGCTATAAGACATGGTGTTACGCAGGCCAATATTGACAATAGATGGCAGGGCGTCACCGACGGAGCGGATAACCAGCTTACTGCTGAAGGCAGAAAAGAAGCGGTCAGCGTCGGGAACGCTGTATTTAACGATTATGAAGAAAAGATAAAAGAAGACAGGGTAGTAGTGGTCACCAGCCGTCTCGGCAGGTCTAAAGAGATCGCCGGCGCTTTCACCTCTATAGTTAAAAATAGAACCGGTAAGGACATTACTGTTGTCGAGGAGCCCCTGGCCGTTGAAAGGTCGTTCGGCAGCTGGGAAAACAGGACCGCAGGCGAGATCCCCGCAGCACAGAGAGGATTGCTCGAGCTATACAATGAAGGTCTTAACGCTACTGTGCGGCCCGGCGAAACCGGAGAGAGCGTGCTCGACCTGCTTATCCGAGCAGAGAAATTTTTGAAGCACATTAATAATGAATATCCCGGTAAGACGGTAATATGCTTTGGTCATGGATCATTTATAAAAGCTCTGATGGTGTTGTCCGGCGATAGATCGCTTCTGGATGAAAATGGTCTTATACGATGGAATGTTGCTGTTCCTCACGCCACACCGATGGTTATATTTAAACCGGAGCAAGTCGATGTAATGAAAGCATTGAGGGAAGCCTGCGACATATACAGCAAAAAACATGATAAAGACTGGGCTGACGTTGTAAATGCTAAGGACGCATATGAACGCATAGTGTTAAGCGGTAAGTCGACGGAAAAAGCCGTTACTGTAAATGTTATTAAGGGAGCGCTGCAGGACGCATTTAAGATTCTTGTGTCTAACACTGTGAAAGCCGCAATTAAAGACAAAGATACCTCGAAGGTTAATATTGTTTCAAATATAAATGCAGAGAAGGGTATGTTTGAGATACGCATGACTTATCCCGGCATTGGAATGAATGAAGAATACTCGCGAAGATCGCCGGGTGCCGACAGGCAGAATATATTTAAAGAAGGGGATTTCAAGACCGCGTGGGATCTTCTAAGTGCGCAGGGTATAGGTCTGGAGCTGAAACAATACGATAACGGTTATTATGGCAACCAGCCTATCTTTGTTGTAAGCGTTCCGCTTCCGGAAGAACTGCGGGTGCAGAAGTTCAGCCCTGTAAAGACTGCATCTGCGGGTATCGTTATAGGTATCCCGATGTCAGTAGCTGCGCCTGATCGTAAAATCCAGATATACGAAACGCTGAAAGGTATGGGCATCACTAATGTATCTGTTCAAATAGTGCTTTCTCCTGATCAGATAGAAGCTGCGCCGGATCAGGTAGTTATATTTGTAAATGACGACATAAAACTTGAGTCGATACGTCTGGAATCCATTAAAACGATCGAACTTATTGCGAAGTATAATGTAATTCTCGGTATGACAAATATAGATTCATCAACAAGAGAAGAGATCGCCGGCATAATTAAAGAGCTTATAGGTGATGCAAAGAGCCTGAGCGCGGCAGAGATATTCGGCAGGGCTATAATAGAGGTGAACAATCCTGATAATAGCGAAAAGGTAAAGACCCTGATGCCTAAGTTAAAAGCTCTCGTCGATATCCAGAGAAGACATATGATGGAAGCTGCCAGATATAATCAGGACTATCTATATGAGGATATAAAGGCCGACGGTAAGAAGGTGGCACATGCTACTACAGAACAGGTTGCGGTGCAGGATATGTCGTTCGCCCGCAATCTGGAGCGTTCCAACTCGCTGGGTGTTAAAAATGTATTTGTCTATGGCGAGATATTTGAGAGAGAAGAACAGGCAAGGGCCTTCCTCAGCGCATCCGGATATAAGGGCAGCCTGAACGATATAGTGTATGTGAACAGGCACGATAAGAGCTTTGACGGAGTGATAAATGAAATACAGACAAAGACGGGCACGGACAATATCGGTATCAGACCGGCTGAGGGAGAATTTAAAGATCTGAATTCTGCCCGGGCCAAGATACTGGAAGTGCAGACCATTACTATTAAAGGCAAGAGAGTGCTTCTGACTATGAATACTTACGAAGCGTTGCTGAAGATATTGAAGAGCGAAGGCACGAACGCAGAGATAAGCCTGGCTCTGGAAGGATGGCTGCCGGGCGTAGTTTATGATCAGGAAAGAAATATATTCAAGTATTTACCCAGAACAGTTCCTGTAAACTACGGCGAAGAAATGGAGACGTATAGAAACGCTGTGCTGCTGCTCAGCAGTGCGGCATAATCCTTCGACTAGCTCAGGATTATGTCCTGAGTAAAGCCGAATGGCATAATCTTAAGTTTTATGTAGCCAGGGGTAGGGAGATACCCAATACTATCCTCGCTTCATAGATGGCTTCCGCCAAGCGGCCTTCTATCGAAGCGAGGATAGGCTACATAACCTGCCAAAATAAATAATCATAACATATTGCAATAATTGGTTTTATGTATAAATTAGGATTTAAAAAAGTAAGAAATTGTCTATTGACATAACCTTTAGATATGGTATAATTTATGTAAATAGTTAGTAAAGTTAGATAAGATACCGTGGCAGGTATCTTCAATTTGTCTTAAGGGGGTTTAAGAGTGTTATCAGCTTGGCACCAAAAACCATGGTGGATACGGCTAATTGCCGTAACTTTAACTATTGCATTCATACATCAGGATATAGTATGGGCGCAGGAAGGCACACCCGTTTGGTCAAAACCATCAAACGGGTCTTTTAATGTCAAGACCCCTATTAATAATAATAATTTAAATGCTAATATAGCTATTCCCAAAGAT
>Ga0172381_10000535_pt1 | contig 45876 bp, 38 predicted proteins | sample Leawel6488metaG_FD_119754 | JGI IMG/M metagenome (GOLD analysis project Ga0172381, IMG submission 119754) | Leachate microbial communities from a municipal landfill in Southern Ontario, Canada - Leachate well 64-88 metaG | ecosystem: Engineered > Solid waste > Landfill > Unclassified | place... | reverse complement strand
GACAGGACAGAGCATACATATATGAATTTCATCGTGACAATAACACCGGTTCAATGATGCTCCGCCATAGGTTTGAGAGAACCGGAGAGGGTGTTTCCAGTCGTGCTAAATTTTTTGATCCACCCTTCCCCCTGCAGGTAGATCTGCTAATGCAAAAATGGTATTCGATTGTCTCTAAAGGAGAACCAATTAAGGGTAATGTTGCGGATTTTCCTAAGGAAGAGAGAAATATATTAGAAAGGGATGGCGTTTTATCTGTGCTTATAGTACCAATATTTGTTGAGGGTGTATGTTGGGGTATTTTTGGTTTTGATAGTTGCAGGGAAAGTAGCAGATGGACTGAAAACGAAGCTAATATACTCCTGAATACAGCATCAGCACTGGGGTTGTATATGTACAGAAACTTCCAACGTCTGGAATTGATTGCTGCAAAAGAGCAGGCAGAAGAGAGTGAAGTATATTCAAATGCATTTTTTGAACAGTCTCCTTTGAGCATCCAGTTAGTTAACACTAACGGAATAACGGATAAGGTAAACAAGGCTTTTGATTCATTATTTAATCTTCCGAGAGAGAAGGTTATCGGTAAATTTAATTTATTAACCGATTACAGATCAAAATTGCTAGGTTGGAACAAAATCTTTAAACAGGTATTATCCGACGAAAATAATTTTATTTCGGAAATGATCTTCGACCCGAAATATTTCAACACTCCCGGAGAGAAAAAATATCTGAATTTTATCTCTTTTCCGATCAGGTTCAAAGGCAGGGTAAAGAAAATTGCAATAATGTACCAGGATATTACCAATCTGAAAAATTATGAAAAGGAGCAGGAGAGGCAAAAACAGGAACTTATTGAAAAATCGAATATAATTAAGGAAAATGAGCTGAAATACCGGACCATTTTAGAGAACAGTTTCAATCTTATTGGTCAATTTTCTCTTGACAACAAATTTTTATATTACAACAGGGTATATAAAGATGTATTAGGTTACGATCAAAACGAATTACTGGGCACTCCCGGCTATAATCTGTTTCATCCGGATGAGATTGACAGAATTAAGGGTGCCTTTCTCAATTACCTTATGCGTAATAATGAGGTCAAATTTGTTGCGCGGGTACGTACAAAATCTGGAGAATACAAGTTAATCGATCATAAATTCAAACTTTTGAAAGGGGATAGTGAAAAAGAGATGACCGTTCTATTGAGTGCCCAGGATATTACTGAAATGAACAGGAACGAGATGCTGCTTAAGATGCAGCGTAACCTCGCCTACTCTATCATAAGCTGTAAGAGTTTCAACGAGTTCTACTCAGTGATTAACAATGAAATAAACTCAATAATTCCCGTAAACAATCTATATGTCGCCTTCTATGATGAAAAGACTGGAATGTTCTCCTTAGGAGGTCTTAATGATGAGAAGGACGATATTGAGGTATGGCCCGCCGAGGGTTCAATAACAGGCTATATGATCAGGCAGAACAGATCTGTATTTGCTGACAAGCAAGAAGTTTTGCGTCTTTGTGAAACCGGTGAGATACAAATTTTGGGTTCTATGGCTGAGTTATGGTTGGGAGTACCTTTCAAAAATGATACCGGAACTAAAGGTGCAATTGTTATCCAAAGTTATGATGATCCAAACGCCTTTAGCCATGCGGATATCGAAATTCTGGAACTTGTTGCAAACGAAATCTGTATTTTTATGGACAAAAAAAGTGCAGAGGAGAGCGCCATCAAACTGACAAAAGCCGTAACAGAGAGTCCCGCCGCTGTTGTAATAACGGACGTCAACGGCGATATCGAGTATGTGAATCCAAAGTTCACATCTATAACAGGGTACTCATATGAAGAGATTATTGGTTTGAATACAAGAATTCTTAAGTCGGGAACAACACCTGGTTCACAGTATATTAATCTGTGGGAAACTATTCGCTCCGGCAGGGAGTGGAGAGGAGAGTTTAAAAACAAAAAGAAAAATGGTGAGTTTTACTGGGAAGATGTATCTATCTCTCCAATTCTCGATGATAATGGCAAAATAAGCCATTATGTATCTGTACAGGAAGATATTACAGATAGAAGAATATTGATTAACCAGTTAATCGAAGCAAGGGATAAGGCAGAGGAGAGCGACAGGCTAAAGACATCCTTTTTACAGAACATAAGTCATGAGATCCGGACACCAATGAATGGTATAATGGGATTTCTTGGGTTACTGAGAGACCCCGGTGCAACAGATGAGGAAAAAAGCCTCTACTTCGATATTATTGAGAAGAGCAGCCAAAGAATGTTAAGCACAATTAATGACATCATCGACATTTCAAAAATTGAAGCTGGAGTTGTAACTATAAAAAAATCAATAATTTATATCAATCAGATCGTTTCCGATGTAGTAACTTTTTTCAGGCCTGAGGTCGAAAAAAAGAAGATGACAATCAGCCTTAACATAGACAGTTCCGTTCAAAATTTAGTTATATCCTCAGACTACGAAAAGATATACGCGACTCTTACCAACCTGATAAAAAACGCAATCAAATACTCTGTAAAAGGTGAGATTAATGTCAGTGTCAGGAAGGAGCCGGACTTTATTGTGTTTTGTATAGCTGATACCGGAATAGGTATCCAAAAAGATAAGTTGGATAAAATATTCGAAAGGTTTATTCAGGCCGAGTCTGAGTCTATAAGGACTTACGAGGGTGCCGGCTTGGGATTATCAATCGTTAAGGCATATATTGAGTTGCTAGGGGGAGAAATATCTGTAGAATCGGAACTTGGAATTGGTTCCAGATTTACCTTTACAATACCTCTGGAAAAATCGGATTTTATTATGGAAAATATTTATGAAAGTACATCTGACAGTAGTTTATCGGTTAGCACTTCCGATCCGGCAAAACCTTTAAAAATTTTAATTGCAGAAGATGAAGAGACAAATGCTCTTTATCTTAAAACAATCTTAGGACAACTGAAATATGATCTTATTTTTGCCAAAAACGGAAAAGAGGCTGTAGAAACATACAAGAAAAACCAGGATATCAAACTAATACTTATGGATATACGTATGCCTGAAATGGATGGTTTCCAGGCTACAAAGCTAATTAAAACAATGGATTCCCCTGTCGTAATTATAGCACAAACAGCATACGCATTTACCGGCGACAGGGAGAGGGCACTTGAAGCAGGTTTTGATGACTATTTGGTAAAACCGATAATAAAAAAAGATCTGTTTGATATTATAAAAAAATACACTTCGGTTTAGAATGCAGACATCTGCTCTACAAGTTTGTCTAGCTTCATATCCAGTTCCTTATCTACTTTGCTGTACTCTTCCTTGCTGTTTAACTCTCCTTTTACTCCAAAGTAGAATTTTATCTTTGGTTCGGTTCCGGATGGTCTCACCGAAACGATGGAGTTGTCATTGCTGACATATTGAACTACATCCGATTTGGGTAAGTTGATTTTATATCTCAAATCACTTATAAAATCAACAGTTTCTGAGTGTTTGTAGTCGTGGATGAGCACTATCCGGGAACCTGCCAGTTGATGAAGAGGCTCCTCGCGGAAAGACTTCATAATTTTCCGAATCTCAGCCAGACCATTTTTTCCGACTCTGGTCAAAGATACAAGGCGCTCCTTGTAAAACCCAAATTCGATATAAATATCTATTAACATTTCATATAATGTTTTTCCCTTGCTTGCTGCCCAGGCAGCAGCCTCTGCCACAAGACAAGAGGAAATTACGGCATCCTTGTCCCTTACAAACTCCCCGGCATTAAATCCGTAGCTCTCCTCCCCTCCTCCGATGAACTCTCTTTTACCCTCATTCTCTTTTACCACCTCTTCAATATATTTAAAACCGGTGAGGACATTGAGCATCTCAACGCCAAACTTATCTGCTATACTTTTTAACAGATCCGAAGTAACAATGGTTTTAACCATATAAAAGTGTTTGTTTTTCTGGCCTGTTTTAAGCTTTCCAAGCTCCTGCCAACGAGAGAGAAGATAGTAAGTTAAAAGTGCAGCAGTTTGATTTCCGTTTAACAAAACCATATTTTCGCCGTTGTCCCGTACTGCAATTCCAAGTCTGTCTGCATCGGGATCAGTTGCCAATACCAAGTCTGCGTTTACTTCCTTTGCCTTCTCAACCGCCATCTTTAAGGCAGATGATTCTTCAGGATTGGGAGACACGACTGTTGGAAAATTACCATCTGTGATATCCTGTTCTGGAACATGTATTATCTTGTTAAAACCTAATTTTTTAAGAGCAGCCGGTACTATCTTTACTCCTGAACCGTGAAGGGGGGTGTAGACTATTTTGAACGCTTTGTACTCTTTTACAAGTTCAGGCGAAAGGGTAAGAGATAAAATTGCATTTAGATAAGCATCATCAATCTCCTTGTCCAATATATGTATGTTTTGCTCCCCTCCGGAAAACAAAACCTGAGAGGGGTCCTCCACTTTTAATACCTCCTTGGTAATGTTGGTATCATGCGGCGATGTAATCTGTGCGCCGTCGCTCCAATACGCCTTGTATCCATTGTACTCCTTAGGGTTATGAGATGCCGTTATCATGACTCCTCCCACACAGCCCAGATGCCTGATCGCAAAACTTAGTTCCGGTGTTGGCCGGAGTTCCTTAAAGAGATATACCTTAAAACCATTGGCGGCAAATACATTGGCAGTTATTTGGGCAAAAAGCTGACTGTTATTTCTGCTGTCGAATGAGATTACTACAGACAAGTGTTTGTAACGGAAGGATGTTTTCATATAGTTAGCAAGCCCTTGTGTAGCCATTCCAACAACATATTTGTTCATCCTGTTTGTTCCAACACCCATTACGCCCCGCAACCCCCCGGTTCCAAACTCCAGATTTCTGAAAAAGGAGTCCTCCAGTTCTTTGGAATTATTCTGCATCAGTTGAATAATCTCCTCTTTTGTCTCTGTATCGTAGTTGCCTTGCAACCAGGATTCAGCTTTCTCTAAATAACTGTTTGACATATAGTAATTTTTTAATGAATACACCATAACAAATTTAATGGAAAAAGTGCAATTTTCAAATATCAGACAAAGTAGAGTATATTTGTAATATGAATCTGAAAGTTGCAATACCTTCTACTATCAATAATCTCCTATTTTCAATAAAATGAGAATTTCCAATTATAAGAAGTATCTCTTCTATCTGATAGCAATCTCCCTTATCATCAGATGTTTTCTTGCATATATTCTTGAGCTTGGGGGCGAAGAGGCCTATTACTGGACATTTGCTTTATATCCCAACCTTAGCCATTTTTACCAACTGTTTACCAACAATCTCACCCTTGGTAATGAATTTTTTACAAGATTCGTTTCAATATTTATTGGCTCTGTAAATACCTGGATAATTTTTGTTCTTGGAAGAAGAATGAAGAGCGAACTGACCGGCCTGTTTGCTGCATTTTTGTACACAACCTCTATCTACTGCAGCATTATAACCGGAACTCTCGTATCTCCCGATACGCCTCAAAGTATGTTTATACTGCTGTCGGTTTACTTCCTTCACGAAGGCTTAATAGTCAAGTACGAAGATTCTGAAGAGTCGAGAAGACTCTGCTCAATGGCACTTGTAATGTCCGGAGTTTTTATCGGTTTTGCCATGCTTTCCAAATTTTCCTCTGCACTCCTATGGATTGGAACCTTAATCTATATTGTAATATTCGACAGACGGGTTTTAAAGAGACCGCAGATCTACATATCGGTGATAATAAGCCTTTTAGTTTTGTGTCCGATAATAATTTGGAACATTAAATACAATTTCATAGGTTTTAGATATATAGACAAAGCTGTTCTGGCGTTCTCAGATAATTTTACTTTAAAAGATACAGCTGTCGAATTATGCCGGCAAATAATCTACAACAATCCTGTAAATATTGTAATTGCAATTTCAGCAATATTTTCATTTAGACGAGTCAGATATTTAAGAAACGATCAGTATAAATTGCTTATCTCTTTATTTATGCCATTCTTTCTCATGGGTCTTGTCTCCATAAGCTTTTTCCCTTTGATAATGCTCTCGGGAGCTTATCTTGAGGTAAAATATCGTCACAGAACAAGAATTAAATTGCCGTCTGTTCTTAAAAAAAGTATTAATGTCTTTTCTTTGATTGTTCTGATAGGGGTGATACAGGTATACACAGGATTTTTTGACATGGAGACAAAAAAGTCTCCGGATTATAAAATAGGGACAGATGATATCTCTTTGGATAGATATGGATGGAGAGAGTTGACCAAAGAGTTTAAAAATTTAAGAAGTATGGATGTTGCATTGGGAAATATTTCTGAACACGCCTATATAATTTCCAATAATTATTCATCCGCTGCACATTACGATTACTATCTGGCAAATCCGTGCAATATCTCCGTTAAGACCATCGGAAAGATAGACCAGACCAGAAAATATGCTTTTACAACACAAGAGCTGGGCGGGTTAAAAATTGGGGAGAGTGCCTATTATATTGAGTCATCCAGAGACTCAATATCCGGGTTGACAATAGGTCTCAGCTATTACAAAAGAGTCGAAACAGCTAAAATTATTTATATATATAGATTGAGAAAACCTGTTGTAAGATATACAATATACAGATTCAAGGAGTTGAACACTATTCCCAAGAAAGAGTTAATCTCTGTTCCAAAAATATATAAGCGATGGTAGATCAGAAATTAATAGAGTTTGTCAAAGAACACCGGGACGATGATGTCCAAAGGTTGCTTCTCTCCTCTTCCAGGTACCCAGGTGTAGATATCCGGCTTGCGGCAAGTCTCATTATTGCTAAAAATAAGATTTCAAAAAAGGTACCTTCCTGGGAGAAAATAGATGATTTGTATTTCCCGGACAATTTGTCCGTAGAACAGGCAAGTTCTGAGATTACGGCCAAGTATAAAAAGAGATTCGTTAAAGGAGGCATTGTGATAGATATGACAGGTGGGCTTGGGGTAGACTCCTGTTTTTTATCTCAAAGTGCCGGTCATCTTATCTATTTTGAAAGAAATTCAGAGATTTGTGAAGCGGCAAAACATAATTTCAATTCTCTTCATATAAGCAACATAAGCGTTCTAAACAAAGAAGTGTCTGGGGAGAACATTGGCGAGATAGGCGAAATCGCAACTGCTGCTGCAGATCTTATCTATCTGGACCCTGCCAGAAGAGACCACAACCTGAAAAGGGTGTATGCAATTACAGATTATCAACCGAATATACTTCTCTTAAAGGATCATATGTTTAAGCTGGCAAACAGCATTTTGATAAAGGTCTCCCCTATGGTAGACATCAGCGCAACAATCAGACAAATCAATGAAATAGTTGAGGTCCACGTACTTTCTGTAAATAACGAGTGCAAAGAACTTCTTTTCCTTCTGAGAAAAGAGAGCGATAGTGTTCATGCGGTGCGCAATGATGTAAAAATATTCACTGTGAATTTTTGCAAAGGCGAAAAGAGTGAAAATTTTGACTTCGATTTCTATAAGGAGAGCGATTCTTTATCACAATATTCTAAGAATGAACTATTTACATATCTGTATGAGCCTAATTCCAGTATACTTAAAGCAGGTGCTTTCAAAACTTTGGGTGAATTTTTTGGCGTAAAGAAGTTACACAAGCACACTCATTTGTATACATCAGCATCTGTTGTTAAAGATTTTCCTGGTAGAACTTTTGTGATTAAAGAGATTTTTGATTTCAAAAAAGATGTGGTTAAAGATTTGAGAAAGAGTTATCCAAAAGCAAATATTTCTACTCGCAACTTTCCGTTGACTCCCCGGGAATTGAAAAAATTATTGAAGATTGATGACGGAGGTGACCTATATATTTTTGGTTGCACTCTTTTGAGCGGTGTCCGCAAAATTCTGGTATGCACTAAGGTGAGTTAATCCTCTATCTTTTCTCCATTGGCCTTGAACCATTTAACTTCCAATAATGCATTATCGGTTTCAATCTGAATCTTTATAGTACACTTGTACTTGATACTCCATTTGAACCTTACGCTTGAAAGTCCTTTTGTAAGGTAAGCTGCTAAGATTGGGTTAACATTGAGAATGAGGGATTTAATGCCTTTTTCCTTTACATAATATGCTAATTGTCTTTCTATTGTTTCGTCTATCAAAAGACTGGATGAGATTTTTCCGGTACCGTTACACGAGGGGCAGGTTTCACTGGTATTGATTTCTGTAGCAGGTCGCACCCTCTGACGGGTTATCTGCATCAGTCCAAACCTGGTTATAGGGAGTATATTGTGTTTAGCTCTGTCTGTCTGCATCAGCTCCTGCATATGTTTGTAAAGTTTAACCTTATTATCGTTGGAATCCATATCAATAAAGTCAACTACAATTATACCGCCCATATCCCTAAGTCTGAGTTGTCTGGCAATCTCATCTGCAGAGCTCATATTTACGTCAAATGCATTTTGCTCCTGATCTGAGCCGGACTTTGCCCGTATTCCGCTATTAACATCTATAACGTGCAGTGCTTCGGTGTGTTCGATCACAAGGTAGGCTCCCTGTTTTATCGGCACAACTTTACCGAACGCACTTCTGATCTGTTTGTTTACATCAAAATAGTCAAAAATCGGTACTCCCCCTTTATAAAGCTTCACTATTTTTTCCTGGTCCGGTGCTATCAGAGAGATATAATCCTTAACTTCATTGTATATAACTTCATCATTCACATGGATGTTTGAAAATGAGTCGTTAAGCAGGTCTCGCAATATTGTGGTGGTCCTGCTGTTTTCTGTGAATAATAGTTGTGGAGGATTTGGCTTTGCCATTTTAGGCCAGGAATCCTCCCATTTTTTTATAAGGGATTTTAACTCTCCATCAAGTACAGCAGCTCGTTTTCCCTCGGCCACTGTCCTTATAATAACTCCGTAATTTGGTGGTAAAATACTATAAACCAGCCTTTCTAGTCTTTTCTTTTCCTCCCTGGAGGTAATTTTCTGAGATATACTAACCTTATCCGCAAATGGTATCAGCACCATGTTTCTCCCGGCAATGGATATCTCTGCTGTTAATCTTGACCCTTTAGTGGATATGGGTTCTTTTACAATTTGAGCAATTATGTGTTGTCCCGGTTTAAGAACATCTGCAATTTTTCCCTCCTTCTCCAAAATATCTCCCAGCTTGATGCCAGAATATAAAGCATTTAGTTGTTTACTCTGCCCGACATGTCTTGTAAAGTAATCCAATGCTTTAAATGACAGGCCAAGATCCAGATAGTGAATAAATGCATCTTTTTCATTTCCAATATCTACAAATGCAGCATTGAGAGCAGGCATTATACGCTTTACCCTCCCTATATAAACGTCTCCTACCGAATAATTAACATTATTTAGCTCTTTGTTAAGCTCGATTAATCTATGATTATCGAGCAGAGCTATTGAAACCTCCGTAGAACTTACATCAATAATTAAATCCTTCTCCATCTACGATATTAAATAAAAGAATCTAAAGCAAATCTAACGACTTGCTTTAGATTATCACACACAGAAAACTCAAATAGCAACTATTTTTTCTTTTTATGTCTGTTCTTACGCAAGCGTTTTTTACGCTTGTGAGTCGCCATTTTATGTCTCTTCCTTTTCTTTCCGCTTGGCATAATTAATTTATTTTTTGTAAAGTATAATTAATTACTTTACATTGTTTTTTACCTTGTTCATAAACACTTTTGCAGGTTTGAACGAAGGGATGAAGTGCTCAGGAATTACTAAAGTAGTGTTTTTAGAAATGTTTCTGGCAGTCTTTTTTGCGCGTTTTTTTACAATAAAGCTTCCAAAACCACGAAGATAAACATTTTTATCTTTTGATAAAGAGTCTTTTACGCTATCCATAAAGCTTTCTACAACATTCTGAACAGCAATTTTTTCCATTCCAGTTGCTTTTGCAACTTCGTTTACGATATCTGCTTTTGTCATGATAATTAAAAAATTAAAGGGTTAGTCTATTTTTGACAAACAAAATTACTACTATTTTATTGATATTTCAAAACATTATACCATTTTTTTTCAAATTCTTTTAGTTCTCACCAATTTAAACCATTTTATTAATATATTTGGGCATGAAAAATAGATTAAAATTGAGACTAATTTTATTGCTTCTTCTTTTAGTTCCCATCGTCCTATATTCAAAGCAATATTATTGTATTTCAAATATTTATATTACCGGAAACGCAACCACAAGAGATCAAGTAATATTTCAGGAACTTCCTTTTAAACAGGGTGATACCGTTAATGTCGAAAATGTGGAAAAGTTGCTCATTATGGGTAGAAACAACCTGTTAAACCTCTCTCTGTTCAACTATGTTTATGTTACCAAAAGTATAAATGCCGGGAATGCAGATAATATTGATATTAACATAAATGTCGAAGAGAGATGGTATGTGTGGCCTGTGATCAGTCTAATTATGGAGGACAGAAATTTTAGCAACTGGGTTAAGAAGGGCGAAAGTGAAAGAATCACTTTTGAAACCGGAATGACAGTATACAATTTATGGGGAATGAATCACACTGTTAGTGCAAGTTACAAATTCGGTTACCAGAAAGGGTTTTGCCTGGAGTACAACAACATTTCACTGGACAATTCCGGTAAACACAGACTTGGATTTGGCATATACGGGCAGTTTTCAAAAACAGAAAATTTTATGTCGCTTTTTAACTCGCCTGTTTACAATAATTCCAATGGGGTATTTGTAGTAAAAACAGTGTCCGGTCAAATCAAATACACTTTTCGACCGAAAATCAGAAAAACCCATACATTTGCTTTAAAATACGAGGATATACGAATATCCGATACAATTTTAAAACTCAATCCAAACTACTGGGGAGGAGATGATACAGTAAGAAAGGGATTTGAGTTCAACTATACCTACTTTTCAGATCAAAGAGATAATATTCAGTATCCTTTGGAAGGCTATTCGATCAAAGGAGAATTAAGAGGATATTTAAGCGACAATTCATCAATAAAATACGCTCAACTAAAGACAAATTTCCAATTTTATTTTCCCATCACGGACAGATGGAATATCTCTACAAACATCTCAGCAGGAGTGTCTAAAAAAAATACTAAAGCCTATATTTTTGACAGGGCAATAGGCTATCAAAATGTCTACCTGAGGGGATATGAATATTATGTTGATGATGGACAACACTATATAACCTTAAACCCCACATTGAAATATAAAATAATGCCCACAAAGATCTTTGTGATTGGCTTTCTATCATTTTTACCAAAGTTCAACAAGATTCACTTCACAATTTATTCCAAAGCATTTTTCGATATGGGCTACTCTTATCATTCATATCCTCATTTAAGCAACTACCTTAGTAACAAGTTCCTCTGCAGCGGAGGTGCCGGTTTGGATCTTATCTCATACTACGATCTCAATTTTTCAGTTGAATATTCATTCAATCAGTTAGGGGAACATGGTTTCTTTTTCACCATTAAAAGTGTTTTGTTTTAGTTTGGCACAGAGATTGACCACAAATTACCAGAGACTATCTTGTGTTTCGCTCTATAGTTTTGTATGACAAAATGACATATTAATAAGAAATGATGAAATTAACTGATATATATATGCAGCATTCCGTTTCAGAAGAGGTGAATATAATTCCTGTAATGAATATGGAATCCGGGCAAGAGTTAAGAGATGCCGATTTGCCGGACACACTTCCAATTATTGCCCTAAGGAATGCTGTACTGTTTCCCGAGACAGTTATACCTATTACTGTAGGAAGAGAAAAATCGATAAAACTTGTTAGAGAAGCATACCGCAATGATCGGATCTTAGGGGCTGTTTCTCAAAAGATTGCTAAGCAGGAAGATCCACAACCAACTGATCTTTACGATATTGGCACATTGGCTAAGATTATAAAGATTGTTGAGATGCCCGATGGAGGAATTACAATTATTCTTCAAGGGGTAAAGCGTTTTAAAGTTCTCGGAATTTTAAGTGCTGATCCATACTTTATTGCCTCCGTAAAATATCTTGAAGATGAGGTGAGTAAGAAGAACATCAAAGAACTGGATGCTATAACTGGTTCAATAAAAGATGCGGCACTGCATATTATAAAGCTCTCTCCGCATTTGCCACAGGAGGCAGCATTTGCGATTAAAAATATTGAGGGACATGCATTTTTGGTAAATTTTATCGCCTCAAGTATGGAGTTGGATAATCCTATGGACAAGATTCTCCTTTTGAGAGAGGGCCGTCTTAAACATAGGGCACTAAAATTACTTGAACTGCTTACCAAACAGATAGACCTTCTAAAGATAAAGGATGACATACAACAAAAAGTCAGAACAGAAATTGACCAGCAACAAAGAGAATATTACCTGAGCAACCAACTGAAAACAATACAGGAGGAGCTTGGAATAAATGGCAATATTCAAGAATTCAACGATTTAAGGATACAGGCCAAATCTAAGTTATGGTCCAAAGAGGTTGCAGAGACCTTCGAAAAAGAGCTTCAGAAGTTAGAACGCTCCAATCCAAACTCACCCGATTATAATATTCAGCTCTCTTATGTTAAGTTCTTGATTGAGTTGCCGTGGAATGAGATCAGCAAAGATAACCTTGATCTTAAGCATGCTCAGAAAGTTCTCGATTCGGACCATTTCGGCTTGGAAACGGTTAAAGACAGGATTATAGAACATCTGGCCGTACTTAAACTAAAAGGAGATATGAAATCCCCGATTCTTTGTCTCTACGGTCCTCCTGGTGTGGGCAAAACCTCACTTGGAAAATCGATAGCCAAGGCTTTGGGAAGAAATTACGGAAGGATATCTCTTGGCGGACTTCACGATGAGTCCGAGATCAGGGGACACAGGAGAACATATATAGGGGCTATGCCCGGAAGAATTGTGAGCGCAATTAAGAAAGCGGGTACTTCAAACCCATTGATTGTACTTGATGAGATTGACAAAGTAAGCAATGATTTCAGGGGCGACCCTGCTTCAGCATTGCTGGAAGTATTGGATCCGGAACAAAATAGCACTTTCCACGATAATTATCTGGATATAGACTACGATCTATCCAGAGTGCTCTTTCTTACTACGGCGAATAATATCAGCACCATCCATCCTGCCTTAAGGGACAGAATGGAGATGATAAATGTCAGTGGTTATCTGGCAGAAGAGAAAAGGTTTATTGCAAAAGACTATCTGATACCAAAACAAGTTGAAGCTCATGGACTTAAAAAAACGCAGTTGAAAATCAACAAAGAGGGTATTGATACGATTATAAATGAGTATACCAGAGAATCTGGAGTAAGAGGTCTGGATAAGCAGATTGCCAAGGTGGCAAGACTTACTGCTAAAAAGATTGCGCTTGAAGAGGAGATACCAGCGGTCATAGGAGAAAAAGAGGTTAGAGAGATGTTGGGGATGCCCACAAATCAGCATGATATGCAAAAGGGCAACGAGGCTCCCGGAGTTGTTACAGGGTTGGCCTGGACAGAAAACGGAGGAGAGATTCTATTCATAGAGTGTAGTCTGAGTAAAGGTAAAGGGGTGTTGACAACAACCGGTAATCTTGGGGAGGTGATGAAAGAGTCTGCTATTATCGCTTATCAGTATCTGAAAGCTAATCCAAATTATATATCACTGGTTCCTAAAGAATTTGCAGATAAAGACATACATATTCATGTACCTGAAGGGGCAATTCCTAAAGATGGACCATCTGCCGGTATTACAATGGTAAGTGCAATGGCTTCTGCATTCCTTAAGAAGAAGGTAAAGAGCGGAATAGCAATGACCGGAGAGATAACTTTGCGTGGCAGGGTACTTCCTGTCGGAGGAATTAAAGAAAAGATTCTGGCGGCAAAAAGAGCCGGAATAAATACTATCATTTTATCTGCGGATAATGAAAAAGATATTAAAGAGATAAAAGAGATATACCTGAAAGGACTTAACTTTAAATATGTCAATAATATTTCTGAAGTTTTGGAGTATGTATTTTGACTAAAATCCTATTGATTTATGGATGTTAAGATCGAAAATAGCTGGAAGGAAGAGTTAAGCGAAGAGTTTAATAAAGAGTATTTCACTAAAATTACTGAATTTCTCAAAGCCGAAATTACATCTCATAAGATAATCTATCCCAAGGGCTCCCTGATCTTTAACGCATTTGATTCCACTCCTTTCGATAAGGTAAAGGTAGTTATACTTGGCCAGGATCCTTATCACGGGCCAGGTCAGGCTCATGGATTATCGTTTTCCGTTCCTGAGGGTATCAATTTTCCCCCCTCACTGGTAAATATTTTCAAGGAACTATATACAGATCTGGGGGTTAAACCTCCAAAAAACGGATGTTTAAGCAGATGGGCTGTTCAGGGGGTTTTTCTTCTTAATGCCGTCTTAACTGTAAGGGCCGGTGAGGCAGCCTCACACAGTAAAATAGGGTGGACAATTTTTACAGATGCTGTTATCAAGAAGATATCCGATAAAAAATCAGGGGTTGTATTTCTTCTTTGGGGCAATTTTGCAAAGGGGAAGAGAGATCTGATAGATAGCTCCAAACATTATATTCTGGAGGCTGCGCACCCCTCCCCATTAGCAGGGGGAGCATTCTTTGGTTGCCGTCACTTTTCTAAAACAAACGAAATTTTGAGCCGTATAGGTAAAGAGCCTATTAACTGGTAATTACCTTTCTCCAAATATTTTACTTCCGATTCTCACCATTGTACTACCCTCTTCTATTGCCAGTTTGTAGTCTGAAGACATACCCATAGAAATCTCTTTGAAGTGATCACAATCTTTATAATACCTCTCTTTTAGTTTCATAAACACTCCTTTGAGATACGAAAATTCATTTGCTATCCTTTGTTGATCCTCCACAAAAGAGGCCATACCCATTAAACCGCAGATTCTAATATTTCTGAGACATTTTATCTCGGAAATTGATTCAAATATCTCCTTTTCCGTAAACCCCTGTTTTGTATCCTCACTGGCGATATGTATCTGGAGCAGGCAATTCTTAATTAAAGTTCTTACAGATGCCTCCTTGTCTATTTCCCTTGCAAGTCTGAGACTGTCAACCGAATGAATAAGGGCAACATCATCTATAATCATCCTGATTTTATTGCTCTGAAGATGACCGATAAAATGCCAGTTAATGTCTTTAGGCAACTCAAAAATTTTCTGTTTCAGTTCCTGAGGTCTGCTTTCGGCAAAATCTCTTAACCCTGTAGAATAGGCTTCAAGAATTGCTTCATTTGGCTTGAATTTGGAAACTGCCACTAACTTAACAGTTGGCGGCAGCTCTTTTTGTATATCTGAAATTTCTTTTGCTATTGTCATTTTTTGTATTTCTGCTGCTGTTGCTGAATTTTATAAGCTTCGTCCAACCTCTGTTGAAACTTGGATTTCTTCTTTGGAACATTGGATGCTGCCTTTTCCTGAAGCTTAGCATAGAGTTTCTTTTCGTCCACAAAAAACTTTCTTATTACCCAGGTCTGAAGCATTGTCAACAGATTGGACAACATATAGTAGTAACTCAGACCACTGGAAAAGCTGTTACAGAGGACAAGCATAAATGCCGGCATAAAGTAAAGTGACATAACCTTCATCCCTGCCATCTGAGGTCCGGAACCCATCTGGTCTGCATTCATCTTGGTATAGAAGAACATAGACACCGCCATAAGTAACGCAAACAGACTCACGTGATCTCCGTAAAGAGGAATACGGAAAGGCAAATCTAATATTGAATCATAAGCACTTAGGTCATGCGCCCATAGAAACCCTTGCTGTCTCAACTCAAAAGATGCCGGGAAAAATTTAAACATGGCAAAGAGAATCGGAAACTGGAGCAGCATCGGCAAACATCCTCCAAACATACTTACCCCAGTCTTATTGTAGAGTGCCATTGTTTCCTGTTGTTTCTTCATTGCATCTTCCGGCTTAGGAAACTTTGCATTGATCTTGTCTATCTCAGGTTTAAGCACCCTCATCTTTGCAGATGAGATATATGATTTAATAGTCATCGGAGAGATTACCAGCTTTATAAGGATAGTCAGCAGCAGAATAATAAGACCATAATTACTTATAAATTTGCTAAGCAAATCAAATGCAAGAATAATTATATATCTGTTGATCCAACCGATTAACCATCCACCCAGTGGGACTATATTCTCAAATCCCTGGTCATATGATTTCAGAGTTTTAAAGTGGTTGGGACCAAAATAATATTCGAAAGGGATATTAACCTCTTCTGCCTCGTTATATGAAACCTGCGTTTTTGCTTCACAATGCATCAGGTTCTTGTCAGGGTCAGCTTCCGGGTAGAACTTATAATTGAGCAATCCAACATTGAAATCGTCCTTAGCAATAAGTATGGCAGAGAAAAACTGCTGCTGAAATGCAATCCAACTCAATTTTGTTCTGACATCCTCTTCTGCATTATCTTTTCTTAGGCCCAGATCCTCAACACCCTTTGAATTAGGAAATTTATATACTACTGTAGAGTAATTCTTTTCATTTTCATACCCCTTTTCCAATCTTGGAAGGTCCAGACTCCAGTTAAGATCGAATGCGGTCATATTTCTTGGAATGTGCCTGTTCATACCCACAAGCTTAACATCAAAATTAACAAGGTAACTGTTTGCAGGAAGAGTGTATTTGTATTGTATATATGCGGTAGAATCCAGATATAACCGGTAAGTTAACGAACTATCTGTAAATTCGGATTTTGTGAATGCAAAGTTGGATGTGGAGAGCTCCTGACTAGTAAAGAAAACAATCGAGAACTTACTGGCGTTTTCCCGGATAAGATTAAGGGCCAAGCTGTCAAAGGTGTAATAATTTTTAACTTGCACCTTGTAGGTCTGAGCACCGATATTGGTAAAATCAATCTTTAATTTTTCATTTTCAAGGGTGGTGATCTCTTCTTTACCCTGGCTGGCGCTTGCCAAAAGTGAATCGTTGTAAATCGACGAAACAGCCTCATTTACCAAGAGAGAGTCATCTCCTTTTGAAACAATATTTGTATCTTTAAGTGTGCTTAGGGCCTGTTTTTGTGATAGATCAATGGCATTGGCTGTCGTTAATGAATCGATCGTGGATTTCTCCTTGTTCTGTTCATCTAAAATTTTGGTGTTGTACCAACTGAAAACTACTAGGATGATACCAATAAGCACAAATCCAAGAATGGAATCTTTCTTCATATCAGATCTGTTCGTTTTGTTTGTCAATTAATTTAATTTTCTCCTCCAACTGGATCAGCTCCTCTTTAGCAACAGCAATTTTCTTTTCTATATCAACTAACAGAGTATCTGCATTTTTTGATTTTGCAAAAAAGCCAATGTTATTTTCCCATACTGCAATATCAGATTCCATTTGGCGGAACTTCTGCACCAGTTTGTCTCTTTCTACTCTTATTCCTCTATCTCCCTTTGAAGATGACTGAATCTCTTTTATATGCTTTTTGAACCTGTTGATTCTATTCTCCTGCTCCGGATTGCGGACATCCCCGAACTTGGTCTCGATTGCGTGCCGGTATGCAGCTTGAATCCTCTCTTTCTCTTTTATAGGAACAAATCCTATTTCGCTCCATCTGGCCTGGAAGTCTTTTAAAGATTCAGCATTTTCAGATGCTTTACTATCCAGTTTATATTCGTTAATCTCCTGAATAAGTTCCTGTTTCCTCTTTAGATTTTGCTCATATGAATCGTCCATAGAGCTGAAATGTTTGGATTTATTGTCAAAAAAAGTATCACAGGCGGCTCTGAATCTTTTCCATACAATGTCCGATTGTTTCCTTGCCACCGGGCCTATCTCCTTCCACCTCTTTTGCAAATTGATAAGCAGATCGGTGGTCTTTTTCCAATCTTGACTCTCTTTAAGTGCTTCAGCCTGTTCACACAAAGCAATTTTCTTCTCTAAGTTCTCCTGCATTACGCCTTTAAACTGAGAGTAGTGCTCCCTCTTTGCATTGTAAAAAAGATCGCAGGCAGCTCTGAACCTGTCGTAAATCCGCTGATTATCTTTTTTTGAAGCAAAACCGATACTTTTCCATTCACTTTGAAGTTGTTCCACCTCTTTTGTAAGAGCATTCCAATCCTTGTTTTCATCATTAGCCACATTGGCAATTGTTTCAACCTTGCTGCAAAGAGTACTCTTAAGTTCCAGATTTTTCTTCTGATCCTCTTTTTGACCCTCAAAATAATCCTGTTGTCTCTTGTTAATGTTAGATGTGGCAGTCTTGAATCTTTCCCAGATCTCCTCTCTCTGCTCCCTGTTTACAGGTCCAAGATCTCTCCACTCTTCGTGCAATTTCTGGAGTTTTCTGAAAGCCAGAACAATATTTTGCTCATTGATCAGATCTTCTGCCTTTTCGCAAAGGACAATTTTCATTTCGAGATTCTTCTTTAAATCAAGATCTCTGAGTTCATTATTGATCTTTACAAAATCGTAGAACTTTTCTACCAGATACTGGTATGTATCCCAAGTGTCCTTGTTGTTTGCCTGGGGTACAGGACCTATAGCTTTCCATCTGTTTTGCAGCTCTCTGAAAGCCGGAAATGTCTGATGCAGGTCCTCCTGTTTTTCCAAAAGTGCTTTTAACTCTTCAATAATTGCATTTTTCAGGTGCAAATTCTCCTCTTTTTGTTTTTCTATTGTCTGTAAAAAGCTAAATCTAAGTGTTTTATACCGAGAGTACAACTCTTTAAAGCCTCTTTCAAGTTCTGCAAAAGGGTTGTTTGAAACTTGATTATCCAAAGAATCGGACACAGATTCTGTTCCTTCGGTAGTTTCTACCGGAGTGTGAAACCCTGCAGCAATTTTCTCTCTCTTAAGAGCCTTATAAAACGCAGCTTTTATTCCCTCTGCATATTTATACATCTCCTGTTGATCTCCTCTGTCGAGAAGTTCCTGAAAAATCTGTATTATCTCTTTAAGACTTTTGCCGGAGTGGTCCGGATACTCTGTAAAAGATTCAATGAATTGCTCCTCGGGAGCAGTAGTGTTCAATTCTTGGCTCATCATTACAAGACTAATAGATTAATAACTTGCAAATATACAAAAAAACTTTGCTAAACCTGTGATTTATGTAAATTTGCGGTATGATGCGAATAGATATTCTTAGTGTTGTACCTGAACTACTTGATAGTCCGCTAAATCACTCAATTGTCAAAAGAGCTAAAAGAAGTAATTTAGTTGAGATTCATATTCACGACATTCACGATTATGGAAAGGGGAAATATAAACAAGTGGATGATTACGGTTTTGGCGGTGACGCAGGGATGATTATGATGATAGAACCTGTGTTCAAATTGGTATCTAAGTTAAAGGCAGAGAGAGATTATGACGAGGTTATCTATATGAGTCCGGACGGTGAGCTTCTTGAACAGCAATTGGTTAATAATCTATCCTGTAAAACCAATCTTATAATTTTGTGCGGGCACTATAAGGGAATCGATCATAGAATAAGAGAACATATTATTACAAGAGAAATTTCTATAGGGAATTACGTACTCAGCGGAGGTGAGATCCCTGCCGCTGTACTTTGCGATGCAATCATAAGACTAATTCCGGGTGCATTATCGGATGAAACATCTGCACTTAGCGATTCCTTTCAGGACAACCTGCTGGCACCTCCGGTATATACAAGACCGGCAGAGTTCAACGGGTGGAAAGTTCCGGATATTTTACTTTCCGGTGATCCCAGGCTTATAAAAGAATGGCAGGATAATCAGTCCATCGAGCGTACAAGGATTCTCAGGCCGGGTCTGTTGAAGGACAAAGTATAATTCTGGACCCGAATAATCAGAATCCAAACTCATCTACCTTTATCTTTTCCTGTTTATCTTCTGTTGGTTTCTGTGCGACTTCGTGAACTTCGTTTGCATAAACAGAAATAGCTTTTACAGGTGTAGCGGGACATATGTATTCGCAGCCGCCACATCCTATGCAGATATCCCTGTTCACTTTAGGAATATACAGTCCGTAGTCACGATAAGGGACCATTGTTATAGCCTTGGTAGGACAATGCTCGCTACAAGCGCCACAGTCCGTCCTGTCTTTATAGACTATACAGTTTTTAAGAGTGTACTTTGCCTTTCCTATCTGACAAAGCTGCTTCTCTTTTAAAGACATTGGCAAAAGAGCTCCGTTTGGACAAACCTGAGAGCAAGTATTGCATTCATAACCACAGAATTGCTCTTTATAACCGAGAACAGGCAAAAGTAATCCGTCCAGACCATACTCACCTGTTGCAGGAGAGATAATTCCGTTAGGGCAAGCAGAAATGCAGGCGTGGCAAGCAGTGCAGTTTTTCTTTAAATGCTCTACACTTTGTGCGCCAGGAGGGGCGATTCCGGTAATTTTCGATTTTGACGGGGCAATAGGTCCAAAATTTACAGCTCTGGCTGCAATGGCAGTTCCCATAAGACCCAAGGCGATAATAGCACGTCTTCTCTCTTTAGATTCGATTTTGCCGGGAGTCTTTATTTCTTTTTTCTTAAATGAAAATTGATAGGAAATTGCCCCTTTTTTGCAAGCTTGCATACAGTTCATACAAGCGACACACCTGGTCTGGTCCACACGCTTATTTTCAAGATCTATGCATTGGCTCTTACATTTCTGGACACAAGCCATGCAATGAATGCATTTTTCGTTTATAACAGGTTTGAAAAACGAAAATTTGGAAACTAATCCCAAAAAAGAACCAACCGGGCAAATGGTGTTACAGTACAGTCTTCCTTTGAAAGCACTGAGAATAACCACTAAAAGCAGAAATGCAATAGCGAAGATAAAGGAGCCTGTCACAAATACGGAATAACTTCTGAAGAAGACTGCATCTGGGAAGATATGAGAAAAATCGTTGTGTATAAGTTGTTCCACTCTGCTTAAAATTTCGTTTGAAATTTTGCCATAGTTGGAATAAGGGTCCAGCCAGGCCAACGGAAGGGTTATTCCACAGATAAAAAAGCCTCCAACAATAGTTAATATCGAATATCTCAGCCAATTATACGATTTATGATAATTGAATCTTCTCTGTTTTTTTGATTTAAAGAGGTTAGCAATATTTGTTACTATATCCTGAAGAGTACCCATAGGACACAATGTTGAGCAATATACTCTCCCGAAAAGGAGAGTCAGTATTAAGAGAATAACAAAAACCGATACACTCCCGGTTATCGCTCCAAGTAAAGAGGGAACGAATTGAAATTTGAGGAATTCAGAAAAAAACAGGGTTTCCCTGTTTATAAAAAACAGAAAATTTGAGGTAATCAGGATCAGAAACAGCAATGAGAGCCAGACCCTGGCTTGTTTTAAATATTTGTACATTAATTTTTAAATTTTAATCTTTTCTACAGTCAATTTATCCAAGTTGGTTGTTCCTACTCTGAGTTTTTCTGCCTGTATGATATGCCCTACATCCTCCAGTTTAATCTCCTTGAACTGATTGAAGAATTTAATGGCTGCTGTATCTGCGGCTACTATATCTGTGGACATAAAGAGTGCCTTTGCAAGTTGTACATCCTCTGTTGACTTCCCTTTTGGACCATTCTGTGTCATAATTCTGTATGCATCAACAATGTTCAGTGCCGGCATCTTTGTAATTGTAGAGCAATCTGCAATGCATTGCTGCAAATCATTTGCATGCCAGAATCTTCTGTCCCAGACAATTCCCATAAAGTTCTTCATCGAAATTGTCATTTTGGCACCACCATGAACTTTTAGTACAGGTACATTTATCCATACATCACAATCTAAAATTGCTTCGTGAATTTTGGCACTTTTCAGTCTTATCCCTTTTGGAATTTGAACTTCCCTGTAATATTTTTCATCGTGAGCAAAACCGATCTTCGCACCGGCTGCTTTGGCAGCCGCTTCAATTCCACTGTTTTTATAACACCCTTCCCATTGATCACAACTATGATCAAACACAATAACCTCGGAAGCTCCGCAAGAGAGACAATCCTTAACAATTGCCGCTACAAGTGAAGGATTTGTATTTGCCCCGAGTTCTGGTGTTTTGTCCCATCCGATATTTGGTTTTACAACTACTTTTTGTCCTTTCTTTAAAAATCTGGACATACCTCCCATAGCTTTAATGGCTTTTGAGTACATCTCCCGGGGTTCACCACCCATTACTGCAACAAGATCATTCTCTTTTTCCACAGAGACACTCTCTCTCGCCAGAAGGGAATTAGACTTAAGTTGGACAACTCCTGCCAATCCTCCCAAGAGAGCAGTTTTAAGAAAATTTCTTCGTTCCATACATGATTATTTTTGTTCCTGCAAATATATAAATTCCTGTTTACAATAAATGCCATTTTTATGTAACAAAAAAATAGTACCTTTATATTAAATTTTTTCTATGAAAGACTCGCTGATAAAAAAAATCTGCTTTTTTTATATTGATGGGTTCAGGAGCATGACTTTAGGAAGGACGCTCTGGGTAATAATTGTCATTAAACTTTTCATTTTGTTCTTTGTGTTTAAGCTCTTTTTTTTTAGGAGCGAACTTAGCATATATAATAGCGAAGAAGAAAAGAGCCAACATGTTATAAAAGAATTAACAATGAAAAAATAATACTATGTTTTTAACTTCACTGGTAGAACTATCGAGGCTTCAATTTGCCTTAACTGCTATGTTCCACTGGATATTTGTCCCCTTGACAATTGGTCTTGGGTTCATTATATCTATAATGGAGACTTACTATGTCCGTACCGGAAATGAGTTTTGGAAGCGCACCACAAAATTCTGGATGAAAATCTTTGCTGTAAATTTTGCAATAGGCGTTGCAACAGGTATCATTCTTGAATTTCAATTCGGTACAAACTGGAGTAATTACGCATGGTTTGTAGGTGATATTTTTGGTGCACCTCTGGCAATCGAAGGTATACTTGCTTTTTTTATGGAAAGCACGTTCTTTGCAATTATGTTCTTCGGATGGAACAAAGTGAGCAAAAATACTCACCTTTTATCTACATGGCTTGTTGCCATCGGAACAGTACTATCTGCACTCTGGATTTTAATTGCCAATGCCTGGATGCAGAACCCTGTAGGAATGGAATTTAATCCCGACACTGCCAGAAATGAGATGGTAGATTTTTGGGCAGTTGCAACATCTCCAATAGCTTTAAACAAGTTTATCCACACAGTGACTAATGCTTTTGTACTTGGTTCTGTGGTTGTTATCGGTATAAGTTCATGGTATCTTAAACAAAAAAGAGAGGAGGAGTTTTCCAGAAGAAGCATCAAAATTGCAGCTGTATTCGGTCTTGTTTCATTGCTTGTTTTGATTTGGTCAGGAGACGGATCTGCTTACCAGGTTGCAAGAAAACAGCCGATGAAACTGGCCGCGATGGAAGGGTTGTACAAGAGTGAGAAGGGTACACCACTTGTTGCTATAGGTATACTTAATCCAAAGAAAAAGATTTCTATGATGACAGCAGATTCTTTGGAGTATGAGCTTCAGAAACCATACCTGTTCAATATTTCTATTCCGCAGGGGTTGTCATTTATGGCCAATAGAAAGTTCAACACCTTTGTTCCGGGTATAGAAGATATCATAAAAGGTGGTTATACTTTTACCGATGAGAATGGCCGGGAAAAGGTTGCTCTTTCAACCGGGGAGAGGATATCAAAAGGTAAAATGGCAATTGACGCACTTGCAATGTACAATAAAGCCAAAGTGGCCGGTGACGATGATGGTAAAGAGGTTTACAGAAAGCAACTGATGGATAATTTTGAGCACTTCGGTTATGGATATTTAGAGAGTCCCTATGATATTGTTCCTAATGTACAGATAACTTTTTACGCCTTCAGAATTATGATTATTTTAGGCGTGTACTTTGTTTTTCTATTTCTTTTGACTATATTTCTGGAGAAGAGGGCAATCATAGGCAAGTGCCGTTGGTTTCATTATATGGCCATTATAAGTATCCCACTGGTTTATATTTGTTCCCAGTCCGGGTGGGTAGTTTCAGAGGTTGGCCGTCAACCCTGGACCATTCAGAATCTGCTTCCTGTCCAGGCTGCTGTCTCAGGGGTATCTTCCTCAACCGTATTAACCACAATAATTCTCTTTTTTGTTTTGTTTTCCGTTTTGCTGGTTGCAGAATTAAGTATCCTGTTCAAGGTGATCAAAAAGGGCCCCGGGGCCTGACCAATTATAGCTTTATTAAACCTAACAACTAAATTATGTTATATTTTCTTCAACAATACTGGTGGGTCCTCATATCTCTTATTGGTGCTTTGCTTGTTTTTCTGATGTTTGTTCAAGGCGGGCAGTCTCTTCTGATTGGATCGACAAAAAACAGAGAGGAAAAGACTCTTTTGGTTAATGCTCTCGGACATAAATGGGAACTGACTTTTACTACATTAGTAACATTTGGCGGAACAATTTTTGCCTCATTTCCGCTATATTACTCCACCAGTTTCGGAGGTGCCTACTGGTTGTGGATTGCCATTCTTTTTCTGTTTGTAATTCAGGCAGTTTCATATGAGTTCAGGAGTAAAGCAGGGAACATACTCGGAGCAAAAACATATGAGACATTTCTATTTCTAAACGGTACGTTTGGCACAATCCTCATTGGTGTTGCCGTTGGCACATTCTTTACAGGAGGCTCCTTTGTAATGGATAAAATGAGCATTACCGACACATTCAGACCTACAATATCTTACTGGACCAACGGATGGCACGGACTTGACGCAATTACAAACCCATTCAACATTTTGATGGGTGTTGTTGTTTTTCTCGCTGCAAGAACGCTGGGGTTACAGTATGTAATAATGCAAATAGATTCCGAAGAGCTGGTTACAAGGAGTAAAGCTCAGCTAAAGGTAATAGGAAGTGCATTTGTAATCGCATTTGTAATACTTTTGATATCCCTCTTTTCTATGACCGGATACTCTGTAAGTCTTCAGAACGGGTTTATAACTCCGGTCAAGTACAAGTATTTTTTTAACATGATACAACTCATCTGGCCCGCTGTAATGTTGATAATAGGAATTATACTGGTTGTTTGTGGACTGCTCTCTTCTTTCTTTGCAAAAGGAAGGTATAGCTTTTATATTACAGGAGCAGGCATTGTTTTTGCTGTCTGGAGCATCCTTATTTGTGCTGCTCTCAATAATACCGCATTTTTTGTATCAAATGTGGATATTCAGCAATCTCTGACGCTTTATAACAGCTCTTCCAGCGAATTTACCCTTAAGGTAATGGCATTTGTCTCCCTGTTATTGCCTTTCGTTATCGGTTATATTGTATTTGTCTGGAGAGCTCTTACAAAGGTCAAAACAAGTAGCGAGGATATCAATAAATCCGACTCACACAAGTATTGATTTAATTACCCGTAACAACCTCTCCCCTCTCATAGTTGTATTCAGATCCGGCGGAGCTGTGCGGAATAGAGAAGATAAGCAACATTGCGGCAGCTGCTACGATGTACCACCATTTTCTGTTTATCTTTCTATTGCCGATCCAGGCGAAAAGCCACAAAACAAATGCAACAAGTGTCTTGTTATCTGTCATATCCTCTCCTATGGGCCATCCGGTCCAATATAAGCCAAAAGCATATTTCTGAACCACAGGACCAAGAATTAACCCTCCAATTCCCAAAGTGATTATAACCATAAGTGCGTATCTGTTAGTTTTATCAGATCTGGTGAATGCAAGTACACCGGCATAGGTTGAGAGTAGCATTGCAATGAACATCAAAAGAATGTGTGGCATCAACACCCCTGCAGGAACAGAATTCTTAAAGCGGATAATTATGTTCTCCTTCAAACCTATTGTTGTGGAGTTTTTTCCATCGTTAAATTCAACAAAATATGCGATTTTACCTGCAGGTGGTTGCATAGGCAGAAAAAGAGAGTACGTATCTCCGGTTTTAACGGCTTTTGCCGACTGTATTGTATCATTTCCCGGATACCTGTGATAAAACAGAGTTATCATGAGATCATCCGCAGAATCGGGAACTTTAATTTCCATCTTCTCTTTCTTTCCAAGTGCATTATAATCACCTTTAGCCTCCTCAAGTGTTATTGCCGTATTCAGGCTTCGGGTGAGCTTTGTCGAATAATCTTTGCCTGAAAGCTCAAATTTTACCCTCTTCGGGTTTGTAGGTCCTGTCATCCGTTGATAGATGAGGGCAACCAGTGTAATAAGGACCGCCAGGGTCCAATATAGCATATTTCTCATAGTTGTATTGTTAATTTTATCTCTTTCCCGTCTCTTCTTACATCTACCACTATTTTATCTCCCTTTTTAAGTTCTCCAAGACGTGCCATATAATCGTATATATTCGACACCTTTTTGGAGTTGATGGCTGTAATTATGTCGCCGGTTAGCATTCCTCCAATCTGGGCCGGTTTTCCTTCGGTTACAGGTCCTGCTCTGAAGCCGTCACCCACTTCGTATGTAAAATCTGGTATAAGGCCGAGGGTGACTTTGAAACTTGCCATGGAAGGAGTAGCAGGGGCATTGATCTTCCTGTAATCAGGCACTTCTCCGCTACTTGCTATATTGTATGCAATGGAGGTAATAAAGTTTGTTACATAAACCAATCCGGAAAAATTGATTAGTTCAATATCATCAAATGGGGTATGATACTGCTTGTGCACTCCGGTTGTAAAATATAGTACCGGTACTCCATCTGTATAAAATGAAGAGTGGTCGGACGGACCGTAACCATCTTTTGTTATAGTAAGGCTAAAGTTATGATCTTTGTTTACCTTCCTTATAATCGAGTCTGCTTGTAAAAATGTTCCCACTCCTCCCACCTGCAGCTTATTCTCCACTAACCTGCCAACCATATCCAGGTTAAACATCAGAGCGGGTGACTGGTTAAGCTTTTTAAGAGTGTCCGCAATGATTCTTGAGCCAAGCATTCCCCTCTCCTCTCCACCAAATGCCACTATTACAATGTTATGTTTCAGTTCCCCTCTCCTTTTCGCAAGAAGCCTCCCCGCCTCCATTACCGAAGATACACCACTGGCATTGTCATCGGCTCCGTTATGTATCTCTTTTATTTTCGGATTCATACTGCCGGAGCCCTTTCCTCCCAGACCAAGGTGATCATAGTGAGCGCCAAGCAGAATTGTCCTCTTCGCATTATCTATGCCCAACTGCATAACAACATTGTAAGATTTTCCCTTGACCACATTGACCACCGCTTTATAAAAAACATCTTTTCCCTGACTGGAATATATCTTTTGAGCTGTCTCTTTGGAAATCTGAGCAACCGGAATGGATGTTCCACTGCTTTGTGACCTCTTTTCCAGGTTAATTGAATCTTTGGAAAAGAAGAAAACTCCAACCACCCCTCTGTCCCTCAATGCTGTAATCTTAAAAGGAATACTATCCAAATCGGATTCAATGACAACAATTTTCCCCTTCAGGTCACTGTCGGCTCCTTCCTTCTCATTTATGAAAGCCAGTTTTCCCCTTATCTGGTCCGAAGCAGAGAAAGGAGGAACCGAATAATCAATATTTTCCAGTAGATCAGTGTCATCAATAGAGAGTATTGAACCTTTTCCTCTCTCTCTGAAACGGATAAATTCGAACGGAACAACAGAATTGTTTCCCAAAAGAGGTTTAAAACCGTATTTAGATAATTTCGAAGCTATATATCTGGCAGCAATTTTATCCTCTCTGCTCCCTGCGGCTCTTCCTTTAAGCTTATCGTCTGCCAGAAAAGCAAGGTTTTTCTTTATCTCCTTCTCATTTGATTCTCTTATTTGAGAGAATCCTGTCAGCGCAAGAAGAAGTAAAAGAGAAGTCGATACAATTTTGAATCTCATTAAAATATTTTAAAAAAATTTTGTCAAAACTAAAAAAAAATTTGGTAGATTAAAAATCATGCTTACATTTGCAGTGCACTATTTCACTAATACACTAAGGCGAATAACAAATTAAATATTATGGTAACAATTGAAAATCTCAATTTTAATTATTCTAAACATCCTGTTTTTAAGGATATTAGCTTAAATCTCGAAGCAGGAAAAATCTATGGACTCCTGGGGCAGAACGGAGTTGGAAAAACAACTCTTCTCAAAATTATGAGCGGGCTTTTAAAACTTAAGTCCGGAAATTGTAAAATTATGGGATATACCCCATTTGAAAGAAAACCGGGCTTTCTTCAGGAGCTCTTTTTTATTCCGGAAGACTTTACAGGACCGGATATTGTTGTAAACGATTTCGCCAGGTTAAGAGGAGAGTTCTATCCCCGTTATGATGCTAATAAATTCAGCAGACTTATGACCGACTTTGATGTAAACGGAAATTCGAAGTTTACAAGATTGTCTTTTGGGCAGCAAAAAAAGGCAATAATCGCTTTTGCTCTCTCGACCAACACAAAGCTTATCCTGCTCGACGAACCCAGCAACGGATTGGATATTCCTTCAAAATCTCAGTTGCGCAAGATTATTTCTCAAGCCTCTACAGATGAAAGTTGTATAGTTATTTCTACTCACCAGGTGAGGGACCTTGAGAATCTGATCGACCCCATAATAATTCTGGATAGAAATGCAGTTCTGCTGAATGAATCCATAGAGAACATCAGTCAGAAATTGTGTTTCAGCTTCAGCAATACTCCGGTAAACGATGCTCTCTATTGCGAACCAACACTGGGTGGTTATCTTGTGGTTGACAGAAATACCACAAACGAAGAGAGCAAGGTAAATATTGAGGCTCTGTTTAATGCGGTACTACTAAATAAACAGACAATAAAACAAATTTTTAACAGCTAATAATAAGGTCATGAACGAAATATTTTCATCAAACAGGTTTTTTAAACTCCTTAAAAAGGAGGTAACTGAAAGAGCACCTATGATAATCAGAATTGCAGGAATTTTCTCCCTTATTCTTGCTGGTAGCTTGCTCAATGTAATATTCGACGGAGGTCCGTTAAGCATTGCCTCCAGAAACAGTTATCTGCTTTTTGCAACTTTTATAACCATGGTTATAGCACCATTCAATCTTTATAAAAATTATAACCATCCGAAAAAAGGGATTGACTATGTATTGCTTCCGGCTTCTGTAACTGAGAAATTTTTAAGCATGCTCACAAATACAGTAATTATTCTCCCTTTAATAACATTTTTCTCGGTTCTTCTGACAGACACCATACTCTCAACAATCTCCCCCTCTATGTTTCCGGGGTATTTAGTCAGTTCTCTATGGAGCACCGGGAAGTTGTTCGAAAATGTTGCCGAAGCTTTGATTTTTCAACAAGGGTGCATACTGGGCAACTTCCTTTTTAAAAAGAACAAAATTTTTAAAACGATGTTGTCCGGAGCAGGATTATATGTAATTCTTGCACTAATCATCATGCTCTTGTTTACGGTTTTTTTCAAAGAACAGCTTGGCGATCTTAATAATATGAACATGCATATTAGTATAGGCTGTAATTCATTATCAGATCTCGGCAAGTTAGAAAATACCGGTGGTATGGGAGGACTTTTAAAGGGGTTGTATTACTTTGTGATAATTGTGTTCTATGTGATATTTCCGGCCGGTTTTCTTACAGGTACCTTTTACAAAATGAAAACTCAACAATATTAATGATGGAATTCTATGAACATAAACCGATATATCTCCAGATAGCGGATACCCTGTGCGACAATGTTTTGAGTGGAGAGTGGGTGACAGAAGACAGAATTCCTTCTGTAAGAGAGCTTGGAGTTGCCCTCGGTGTTAACCCAAACACTATAATGAGGACATACGAACATTTGCAGTCAAATGACGTAATCTACAATAAACGAGGAGTCGGATATTTTATATCCCCCGGTGCAAAGGAGTCGATCATAAAAATTCAAAAGGAACAGTTCATAAAGGAGGAACTCCCAAAAATTATGAAAAGGATGAGTTTACTTAGTATAAAACCTTCAGAAATTTTTTCTGAACTTAAATAACTAACCAAGAAATATTTTTTGAAGTGTACAACTATTTGACAATAGTCTTCGTCTAATGGTTTACGGGGAAATTATTGAAAAAGACAGCAGTATCAATAGAAGTGTGGGAGAATCCGAAGAGGCAAAGAGGGTATCAACCGGAAATTAATTTCCGGAAGCCTTGAGTGTATTCTTAAGAAGAGAAACGATAGTCATTGGTCCAACACCTCCAGGTACAGGAGTAATATATGATGACTTTGGTGCAACTTCATAGAACAGTACATCCCCTACCAGACGAAAGCCGGTCTTTGTATCGGCTTTTACTCTTGTTATACCTACATCAATGACAACGACCCCCTCCTTAACCATATCTCCTTTGAGAAATTCTGGTACTCCAAGTGCTGCTATTATGATATCTGCCTTGAGGGTATACTCTCTCAGGTTTTTGGTGCGGCTGTGGCATATTGTAACAGTACAATTACCCGGAGCTGACTTTTGAGAGAGAAGGTTAGCCATCGGGCGACCGACAATATTGCTCCTTCCTATAATTACACAATGTTTGCCGTCTGTCTCAACCTTATACCTCGATAAGAGCTCCAGGATACCAGCCGGAGTTGCCGAAACAAATGAAGGAAGACCCAAAACCATTCTGCCCACATTTACCGGGTGAAAACCATCCACATCTTTTTTCGGGTCAATCGACTCGATGATTTTTTGTTCATTTATGTGTTTTGGTAATGGCAACTGAACAATCAAACCGTCAATGTTACTGTCGGCATTGATGCGTTTAATTTCACTCAAAAGTTTATCCTCATATATATCAGAGGGGAATTTTATAATAGTCGATTTGAAACCAACAAGTGCACAAGCTTTCTCTTTATTGTCCACATAAGTTTGCGAAGCTCCGTCTTTTCCCACCAGAATCGCTGCCAAATGGGGTCTTTTGCCTCCGTTTTTAATTATCTCATCTACCCTATCTGCAATTTCCAGCTTTATCTGTTCTGCAGTTGCTTTTCCGTCAAGAATTGTCATACCCCGTTTTATTTAGGATTCGTTATCTTTTTCTTATTCCTCCGAGTGCTCTCATCGCATTTTTTCCACCACCCGCCATGTTTTTCATCACCTTTCGTGTATCCTCGAATTGCTTGATTAAGCGGTTAACCTCAGCCAGGGAAGTTCCGCTCCCCATTGCTATTCTTTTTCTCCTGCTGCCGTTGAGAATGCTGGGATTCTCCTTCTCCTGAACAGTCATAGATTGGATGATGGACTCTATACTTTTAAAGGAAGAGTTGTCTATGTCCACATCTTTGAGAGCCTTACCCATGCCCGGAATCATTGAGGCCAGATCCTTTATGTTTCCCATTTTCTTTATCTGCTGAATCTGGGAATAGAAATCGGTGAGGGTAAACTGGTCCTTGGCAAGTTTTTTTTGAAGTTTTCTGGCCTCCTCCTCGTCGAATTGCTCCTGTGCCTTTTCAACCAGAGAGACAACGTCTCCCATTCCCAGAATTCTATCTGCAATTCTCTGTGGATGGAAAACATCAAGTGCCTCCATCTTTTCCCCTGCAGACACAAATTTAATTGGTTTGTTTACCACTGCTCTTATAGAGAGAGCTGCACCACCACGGGTGTCACCATCCAGCTTTGTAAGAACCACTCCGTCAAAATCTAGTCTGTCGTTAAAGGTCTTTGCTGTATCCACCGCATCCTGGCCTGTCATTGAATCTACCACAAAGAGTGTTTCGGTAGGGTTAACCGCCTTTTTGATAGCAGCGATCTCGTTCATCATCTGTTCATCAATAGCCATTCGCCCTGCAGTGTCCACTATTACAAGGGAGTAACCCTCTTGTTTTGCCTTAGCTATCGCATTTTTCGCAATCTGAACCGGATTCTTTGAATCTTCTTCCCAATATACCGGAACTCCTACTTGTTCCCCCAATACCTTTAACTGTTCGATTGCAGCTGGTCTGTAAACGTCACAGGCAACCAGCATACACTTAAGTCCCCTCTTTGTCTTACAGTTAAGAGCCAGCTTTCCTGAAAATGTTGTTTTACCGGAACCTTGCAGACCTGCTACCAGAACAATCCCGGGGTTACCTTTAACAGATATGTCGGAAGACTCGCTACCCATAAGAAGAGTAAGCTCATCGTGAACTATTTTGGTCATCATCTGGCCGGGGCGAACGGATTTCAGAACGTTCTCACCAAGTGCCTTTTGTTTTACATCGTCACAGAAATTCTTCGCTATTTTGTAACTGACATCGGCGTCCAGTAAAGCTTTGCGAATCTCCTTTAAAGTCTCTGCAACATTAATCTCAGTAATTCTACCCTCACCCTTAAGGAGCTTAAACGAACTCTCTAACCTATCTATTAAATTTTCAAACATCTCTTTGATTATATTTTTTCAGACTGCAAAATTAGTTATTTTTTGATAAAATCCTTTAGCATTTCCCTCCCCTGATCGTTTACCACCGCTTCCAAATGATACCTTATCAACTCTGAATGAAAAATATAAGGGTCTCTCAAAAACAGATACGATCCGTCCCACGAGTATATTTTAGCCATAGCAGATGTGAAGAAGAGGGTAATAAGCTCTTTGTTAATATCAACCCTGTACAATTTCTCCAAAATTCCTCTGTCAAGATTATCCGAGATAATTTTTGAGTAAAAGCTCATCCGGTCGGTATGGTCCAGAAGTTTAAGATCCGGAAGGATGGTGGCAGAATCATTCAACAAAAGTGGTCCGATCTCCTCGAGCGACTTATTCAACATATTACTTGTATGGTAAAGGGCCTCTATGGCATTTTCTCCTCGTGTAAGGGCCAAATTGATTTTAAATTCAATCTCCCCGAGTACATGCTGCATCACTATACGCATAAGGTCGTCCTTACTCGCAAAGTTATTATAGAGTGTCTTTTTTGTAACTTTTAATTCTTTGGCAATTTCATCCATAGTCAGTCTCAAACCCTTTTTTCTGAAGAGCTTGTAAACCATATTTACGTATTTTTCCTTTGAACTTACTCTACTCATAACCAATCGATTTAATTAAGTATATTTATTCCGAATAATACTCTGGAGCCAGCTCTCTTTGATTATACCTCATTCTCATAACTTGTCCATATGCACCTGCAGAACGGATGGCAATCAGATCTCCCCTTTCTGTTTCTGGCATAGGAATATTTTCCCCGAACCTGTCGCTGGATTCACAAATCGGACCTACAACATCGTATCTCATTACCCGACCTTCAGAGGTGAGGTTTTGCAGCTTATGGTGAGCCTGATACAGTGCGGGGCGGATTAAATCATTCATTCCTGCATCCAGAATTGCAAACTTCATTCCTTTTCCCATTTTAACATACAACACTCTGGATATTAGCGTTCCACACTGAGCAACAAGGGCCCTTCCCGGCTCAAAATGTATTATCTGTCCAGGGTATTTTTTTAAGTTTTTGTTTATAATACTAAAATACTTATTAAAGTCAGGCATAGGATTGGTGTCCGGGTCCGAATAATCGATTCCCAAGCCTCCTCCCAGGTTAATATTGCCCAGAAGCAGACCTTGGTCCCTGAACCACCCCTGAAGCTCGTTCACCCTTTGACAAAGCATTTCAAAAACATTAAGATCTGTAATTTGCGATCCTACATGAAAGTGAAGGCCTATAAGCTCAATATTGGGGCACATTTTGATAGTATTCAAAACAGATTCGAACATCCAGGAGCTTATTCCGAATTTATCCTGCGAACGACCGGTACTGATATACTTATGAGTATGAGCATCTATATCGGGATTTATCCGTAGAGAAATTTTTGCTTTCCGGCCAAGCCCTCCGGCTAAATTGTTGATAACCTCAATCTCGGGAATTGATTCACAGTTAAAACTGAAAATACCTCCCTTGAGAGCTGTTATTATCTCTTTGTCAGACTTACCAACACCGGCAAATACAATTTTATCCGCATCAAAACCGGTTTTAAGGGCCAGAGAAACTTCATTTCCGCTTACGCAGTCGGCACCTATTCCGTAATTTTTAATGATAGAGAGGATTTTCTCATTTGCATTTGCCTTTAATGCATAATGAGCATGGTAGTTATATTTTTCGATTCTGGTTTTGTATAAATCAAGAGTTTTCCTTAATAATGCTAAATCGTAGTAGTAAAAAGGGGTTTCAATTGTTTTGAATTTCGTTAGAGTTTGTATATCAAACATAGTATAATTGAAGCTAAGATTTTGACAGGCAAAAGTAGTAAAAAACTTGTTCTTAACTGAAAATATCTATCTTTGCACGAAATTAAATTTGATCTGAAATGAAACCTGAAAAGAAAGATTTACTGCAAGAAACCATCAAGCACATAGACATTACAAAAATAGATTCCACTCCTATTATTGATTCGATGCGTGATATGTCTTTTACTTCGCGTGACACTGCCGCTGCTGCCGACATTCTTCAATTAATGATAAAAGACAAGGAATCAACCAACTGGCTGATTATTGCTGGAAGTACCTCTGCTGCAGGGTGTATGCAGGTTTATGTAGATATGCTCCGCTTTAACATGATAGACGCCGTGGTATCTACCGGAGCATCAATAATCGACATGGATTTCTTTGAAGCTCTGGGTTACAAACATTACAAAGGAACTCCTTTTATCGATGACACTCACCTTAGATCTAACTATATAGACAGAATTTACGATACCTTTATAGACGAAGAGGAGCTTCAGAATTGCGATGCTACAATTAAGGAAATTGCAGATTCTTTAGAGCTTCGTCCATACTCTTCACGCGAATTCATATATGAAATCGGAAAATGGCTCAGCAAGAATTCAGTAAAGAAGAACTCTTTGATTCAAACAGCATACGAATTGAATATTCCAATCTTCGTTCCTGCTTTCAGTGACTGCAGTGCCGGCTTTGGCCTGGTTATGCACCAGATTGAGAGAATGAAGGAGGGTAGGCCTTATATGTCCATAGATTCTGTAGCAGATTTCCGTGAACTTACAGAGGTAAAACTCTCTGCAAAGACTAGCGGTCTGTTTATGATAGGCGGCGGCGTTCCTAAGAATTTCGCTCAAGACACTGTAGTATGTGCAGAGTGCCTCGGTTTTGATGTTGCAATGCACCAATATGCCGTTCAAATCACTGTCGCAGACGTTCGCGATGGAGCTTGTTCAAGTTCTACTCTAAAAGAGGCAAACTCATGGGGCAAGGTGAATACCGCTCACGAGCAGATGGTTTACGCAGAGGCCACCACAGTTGTTCCTTTGATTGTAAGCTACGCATACCATAAGGGTGACTGGAAAGCAAGAGTACGTAAGAATCACCAACTGCTGTTCAAAAACGGCACAAAAGGTTCAGGAATTTTCTTCAATAAATAAGTTTAATGTGATTAAGCGAGATGCTCGGGTCTGAGAAGGTCCAAAATAGTCTTGACAGGATTAAATGTAATGACAGGAACCTCGACAAAAACAGTATTCCATTGACTCATCGCTCCATTCCATAATCCGGGAAGCTCCTGAGCCTTCAACGAACGTCCTTCATAACTTTTATGAGATATAAAACCGGCCTCGGGGTCGATAAACTTGTGAAGGTCAAATTTAATTCCTTTGTAATCTTTTAATGAACAAACCAGATCTACAGGGTTGAAATGAGTTGATCTATTGATCAATTCAGCTGTTTCGGGATTGTTTTTATCTAACTGTGCGCTCTCCAATATTTGCAGAGAGGTAGAACCATCGGCATCATACACAATATATGGTCCTCCGCCTGGCTCACCAAGGTTCTTGACCATTCCGCACACCCTTACCGGTCTGTTAAGTTTTGCTCTTAGAAATTCTATAAGTATTGAATCCGGTACCGAGGGAATTCTAATACAAAATTCTTGCTCCAAAAATTCAGTTATCTCCCTGACAATATCTTGATTACTCTCTCCGTCCAGCACGTTTAAATACTTGAAAATCTTTTTCTGAACCGATATAAGAACACCTCCGAGAATTTTTTTCCATTTGATTGTATCGGGCAGGAGTTGCTCTTTGACTACATTATCTATATTTTTGATTATTACTATGTCTGCAGTCAAGTCATTTAAATTTTCTATCAAAGCACCATGACCTCCCGGTCTAAAAACCAAGGTGCCGTCGGGTTTTCGGAACGGTTCATCATTATCGTCAACTGCTATAGTGTCGGTTGAGGGTTTCTGAATGGTGAATCTTACATCGTAAGTAACATTATATCTTGATTCGTATCTACTTCTTACCTTCTCCAAAAGAGAGGTGAAACAGGCAAGATGTTCAGGAGAAACTGTTACCACAACCCTTGCTATGCCATCCTTCCCTTTTGCATAGAGTGCCGCTTCAACCAAATGTTCTTCAAAAGATGTGCGCGAACCTTGTAGATACTTATGAAATTTGATCAGCCCCTTAGGCAACGATCCATAATTGAGTCCCGGAGACAACAGTATCTTTTTTAAAGTGGATAATCGATCATTCGTATTATATTCCGGCAGTTTGGTAAGGTCATTATAAAAGGCAAAACTCCCCAAGGAATGAAAAAACAGGTTGACAGATGAGTTTTTACCGGGGAGTTCTCCTCTCTCAAGTTTTGCAAGACCGTCATACAAATCTTTGAACATTCTGGAAGCAGCCCCTGACGCAGGGACGAATTTACATACCTCTCCTTCAAAATTATCATATGCTTCAATAGCATAACTTTGCTCCCTCTCAGAAAGCTGTTTAATGCCCCGTTCCTCTGTAGCAGGAGCTACAATTCTAAGATAAGAAAATCCACTTTTAAAGAACTCTATCTCTCTCAGAACAGATTCTTTAGAAATACCTTTTTCCTCCAACTGTTTCAGGTCATTCAGGTTTAACATATCTTGTCATGGTTTTGATTTATTTTACCGATTGCCCTATACATTTCACCGGAGATCTCTCTTCTGTAGGTGTAGGAAGACCTTATTTTCTCAAAAGAGCAGGGATTTTCTCTCAACTTTTTATCTTCATCATAGATTGGAAAACTTTCAGTTAAAAATGAGCAAAGATTGTCTGTTTTAACAGTGTAAGGTTCCGGGTAATCGATTCCAAAATCAGATAGCTCCTTTATAGAAAAGTATTTGGAAAATTCCCGAACGACAATCATAGTTGCGTTCATTTTTCCTTCCAGAGAGTAACCGGCAATATGAGGAGTCGCAATATCTACCATTTTCATAAGACTTTGGTTTATTTCCGGCTCATTTTTCCAGACGTCCAGGGCAATTCCGGCAAGTTTTTGCCTTGCCTCCATTAATGCAACCTCATCTATCACCTCTCCGCGGGATGAATTTATAAAAATAGCACCCGGCTTAAGACTTGAAAAAAAATCTTTACCGAAAAGAGCTCTGGTAGAAGAGTCTAATGGAACGTGGAGTGTTACTATATCTGCCTTCTGAGTCACTTGCCACAAATCGAAGAATTGCTCAGGTTTAAGTGTTGATCTGTCTACCGAAAAGCGTCCGGCATCATTAAACCCAAGGTTTTTTGTCAAAATTTCCTTCACCGGCGGATCGCATCTTAGCACCCTGAATCCCAGGGATTCGCAGGTAACAGCCAATCTCTCTCCCACATTTCCGGCACCGATTATTCCTATAATTTTGTTTGTCAAGTCTATATCCTTTTTTTTAGCTATCGAGAAAATTGCAGTAAGAACATACTGAACTACACCCCATGCATTACACCCGGCAGCATTAGTAAAAACTATTCCGTTTTTCCTGCAATAATCCATATCTATATGATCGGTACCAATCGTTGCCGAAGCTATGAATTTAACCTTGCTACCATTGAGTAACCGAGCATTACATTTGGTTCTTGTTCTGATAATAAGTGCATCTGCATCCAAAACTTCCTGAGAATCGATTTTGTCTCCCTTGTAATATAAAACAGAGGCATAAGGCTCTAACGTTCCTTTGATAAAAGGGATATCATCATCGACAACAACTTTTATTCTTTTACTCATTTTAATACAATCTCGGCGACATACTCTTTACCAAGAATCTCATTGATCTGCTTCTTTATTTGCAATCTTCTTACAAACAACTGGTCCCTTGCAACAGAAGAGCTTATGGAGCAATACAGCTTGTTATCCTTATAAAATTTATTGATGGTAAGCTTAGAAAATTTTAACCCTACAACCTGGTCCCAGGCATTAAAAACCCTGGTCCTTTGCAATCCATTCTCCAGTCCGAATTCTTTGATAAACCTGTCGAGTAGCTCATCTATCTTTATGTAGTTCTCCCTTTTCATAATATTTCCCCGTTCTCTATTTCCATGGAAGTAGAATCTCCGTTAATAGTCTCTAAAATATTGGAAATACGGACTTTATTACTGTCGGAAATAAAAATTTGTCCAAAAAAATCAGAAGAGACCAACCTGAGAAGATATTCAACCCTAAGTATGTCAAGTTTGTCAAAAACATCATCCAGAAGCAATATCGGAGGGATGGTGTGGATATCTTTCATAATTGAAAACTGAGCAAGTTTCAGAGATATTAAAAAAGATTTCTGCTGTCCCTGAGAGCCGCATTTTCTTATCGGATATCCATTCATAAGAAAAATAAGATCATCCCGCTGAATTCCGGCAGTTGTATATTTGAGAGCCTTGTCCTTCTCTCTGTTCTGTTCGAGTAGATTAATAAGAGAGGACTCTCCAAGGTCCGACTTATATTCGATTCCAATCTCTTCTCTACCACCGGAAAGCATTCCATAATAATAGGTTACAAGCGGGAGCAGCTTATTGCAAAACTCTTTTCTCGACCTGTATATGTAGGATGCATGATATGACAACTGTTCTGAAAAGGCCGAGAGAAGCTCATCGGGGACGTTTATCCCTTTAAGCAGTCTGTTTCTTTGGTTTAGAAGTTGATTATAATTCTGCAATCTTCTCAGATACTCCCTGTCCAGTTGTGAAAGGATTGCATTTAAAAACTTTCTCCTCTCCTCTCCGCTCTCATTTATTAAAGATGTATCTGCCGGCGAAACCATAACAATAGGAATAAGACCGATATGGTCTGAAAGACGAGTATAACTTTTGGAGTTTCTCTTGATATGTTTTTCTCCATTCTGATCTAATGACAATGATATAGTCTCCTCTGTCCCATCTTCCCTCAGGTACTCCGCGTGAAGGGCTGTCATATCACAATCATACTTGATAGTGTACTGGTCCATACCGGAAAAGAAACTTTTGGTCATCGAAAGATAATAAACTGCATCCAGAAGGTTTGTTTTTCCGGAGCCATTAATTCCTGTGATACAGTTTATTTTTGGTGAGAAATTAATTTGAGCCTCGGAAATATTCTTGAAATTCGTAATTGAAATCTTTTTAAGATACATTTGCATGAGTTTATAGTACAAAGTTACTACATTTCTCAATTAAATATTTGAGATTAGACAAAATGTTGTAATTTTGCAACCTGCATAAAAATTGAAAAAAGAAATGTCAAAGAACATCAAACATCACGAACCGGAAGAATCAGTAGGCGAAGCTCTTAACAAAACAGAGCACTTTATTGAAAGGTACAAAAAACCGTTACTTTACTCTATAATCGCCATTCTTGCTATAACTGCAATTGGTTTTGCATATCAGCATCTGTACCGCAAACCTCGTATCAATGAGGCAATGGCGCAAACATTTGCTGCAGAACAATACTTTCGTGCAGATTCGTTTGCCCTGGCTCTAAACGGAGATGGCAACTCTTTGGGTTTCAAACAAATAATAGATGAATATGGAGATAATGCAGGAGAAGCTGTCTATCTCTATGCAGGAATAAGCGAGCTCCAATTGGGAAACTACAACGAAGCAATCTCGATGCTTAAAAAGTACGACGGAAAAGATCTTGTTCTCCAGGCCCGTGCCCTTTGCAACATTGGTGATGCTTATGCAGGACTGCAACAAAACAAAGAGGCTGTGGATTATTATATGAAAGCTGCAAAGCACGTCGACAACCCTTTTACCGCAGGTTATCTGTTAAAGGCAGGTATAATGTACGAAGAACTTGGTGATAAGGATAACGCCATAAAAGCATACGAGGAGATTAAGGTCAAATATCCGAAGACAGTTGAAGGTTACGAAATTGACAAGTATATCTCAAGGATAAAATAACAGAATCAGGTATGGGAAGGGCATTTGAGTTTCGTAAAGAGAGAAAGTTTAAGCGTTGGGGCAATATGTCCCGTGTCTTTACACGATTGGGAAAAGAGATTACGATGGCTGCAAAATCCGGTGGTACTGATCCGGATAATAACCCACGCCTTAGAGCCCTTATTTCCTCTGCCCGTTCCGAGAATATGCCTAAAGATAATGTCGAAAGGGCTGTCAAAAGAGCGGTTGAAAAGGAGCACAACGATTACAAAGAGGTTGTATATGAAGGATACGGCCCTTATGGTATAGCATTTTTAATTGAGACTGCCACCGACAATTCTACAAGGACTGTTGCCAATATCAGAAGCTATTTCAATAAGTTTGGCGGTTCTTTGGGAACTCAGGGAAGTGTTGAATTTATGTTTGAAAGAAAGTGCGTATTCAAGATAAAATCGTCAAAACCTTTGGATATCGAAGAGTTGGAATTTGATCTGATTGATTATGGTGCCGACGAGGTATTTAAAGAAGAAGAAGAGATTGTAATTTATGGTTCTTTCGAATCCTATGGCACAATACAGAAGTTTATCGAGGAGAAGGGTTTTGAACTTGTATCCGGGGCTTTTGAAAGAATTCCTACAGTAGAGTTAAAACAATTGACAGAGGAACAAAAAACTGACCTCGACAAACTTATAGAACGGTTCGAAAATGATGATGACGTTCAAAACGTATACCATACAATGGCAAATTAATTGTCTGTAAACAAAAAAAAGTGATTGGATATCCAATCACTTTTTTTTTGGCTGCCTATATATAAATTGCTACATTTGTAGGATATTTACTTTAGTATTTAGAATCAATAATTTATATTTTATGAAACTGTCGCATATTGAGCACATCGGTATTGCTGTTAATTCATTGGAAACAGCAATACCATATTATGAAAACATGCTCGGACTCAAGTGTTATGCTGTAGAAGAAGTTGCGGAACAAAAAGTTAAAACTGCATTTTTTAAAATTGGACAAACAAAAATTGAGCTATTAGAAAGCACAGATCCCGAAGGGCCTATCGGTAAGTTCCTGGAAAAAAAGGGAGAAGGAGTTCACCATATTGCTTTTTCAACTGAAGATGGAGTCCAAAAATCTCTTGACGAGCTGGCGTCTAAAGGTGTTCAATTGATCGATAAGTCCCCAAGAAAAGGTGCCGAAGGTTTAAACATTGCATTTCTCCATCCAAAATCGACAATCGGAGTTTTAACCGAATTGTGTGAAGATCCCAAAAAAGTTAATTAATAACTAATTTAAAATTAAATAATTAATATATACAATGAGCCAACAACTTGAACAAGTTAAAGCGCTGATTCAACTTCGTGAGAAAGCGCGTTTGGGCGGTGGTCAAAAAAGAATTGACTCCCAACATCAAAAAGGGAAGTTCACTGCTCGCGAAAGGATAGAAATGTTACTTGACGAAGGCAGCTTTGAAGAGTTTGACATGTTTGTAACCCACAGGTGTACCAACTTTGGAATGGAAAAAGATACTTTTCTCGGAGATGGAGTGGTTACCGGATATGGTACTATTGAAGGAAGGTTAGTATATGTTTTTGCACAGGATTTTACAGTTTTCGGAGGTTCTCTTTCTGAAAGCTTTGCTATGAAAATTTGCAAAATTATGGATCAGGCTATGAAGATGGGAGCCCCTGTAATAGGCATTAACGACTCAGGCGGAGCGCGTATTCAGGAGGGAGTCAACGCTCTTGCCGGCTATGCCGAGATATTCCAACGAAACATACTCGCATCCGGAGTTATTCCTCAGATTTCTGCAATTTTCGGCCCTTGTGCCGGCGGTGCAGTTTACTCTCCTGCACTAACAGACTTTATTCTTATGACAAAGGGCACAAGCTATATGTTTCTTACTGGTCCTAAAGTAGTTAAAACCGTTACAGGAGAAGATGTAAATCAGGAAAACCTCGGAGGAGCCTCTGTTCACGCATCCAAGAGCGGTGTTGCTCACTTTGCCGTAGATTCTGAGGAAGAGGGAATAAAGGTTATACGAGATCTTCTCGGCTTCTTACCACAGAACAATCTGGAAGAGGCTCCGCTTCTTCTCACAAATGATCCTATTGACCGTCTTGAAGATTCTCTGAACGAAATTATTCCTGACAGTCCGAACAAACCGTACGATATGTATGAGGTTATCGGAGCAATCGTAGATGACGGAAAATTTCTTGAGGTTCATAAAGACTACGCAAAGAATATCATTGTCGGATTTGCCCACTTTAATGGTACATCTGTAGGTATCGTTGCAAATCAGCCTAAGGTCCTTGCCGGAGTTCTCGATAACAGTGCCTCAAGAAAGGCTGCCCGTTTTGTACGTTTCTGCGATGCATTCAACATTCCTCTGGTAACACTGGTAGATGTCCCGGGCTTCCTTCCAGGCACACAGCAAGAGTATGGCGGAATCATTCTGCACGGTGCAAAACTTTTGTATGCATATGGTGAAGCAACTGTCCCAAAAATTACAGTTACACTTCGGAAATCATACGGCGGAGCTTATTGCGTAATGAGCAGCAAACATCTTCGCGGTGATATCAACTATGCCTGGCCTACAGCAGAGATTGCCGTTATGGGTCCATCCGGCGCAATTGAAGTTCTTTTCGGCAAAGAGATGGCAGCAGCAGAAAATCCTGAAGTTTTCGCAGGTCAGAAAGAAAAAGAGTACAGAGATGCATTTGCAAATCCATACAATGCTGCCCGCTACGGTTACATAGACGACGTAATTGAACCAAGAAATACCCGTTTCCGCATTATAAGGGCTCTTCAGCAACTCGCGACTAAAAAATTGACTAATCCTGCCAAAAAGCATGACAATCTGCCTCTATAATTAATTAAACAACAAAAAGATGAAGAAAGTATATAAAATATTTTTGTTGCTGGGATTTTTGGTTACAGGGCTGAACCTTGGTGCCCAAAATCAGGAAGACGTATGTATTAATGAATTTTTAGTAATTAATACAAATGATTTCGAAGATGACTTTGGAAACAAAAATGGTTGGATAGAACTATTCAACTCCTCTTATGGTTCAGTTAACATTGGCGGATGCTTTTTAACAAATGATCCTGACAACTTAAAAAAGTATGTAATTCCTAAATCGGATGCCAATACTTTAATTGAACCAAGACAACATGTTCTGTTTTGGGCAGATAACAAGCCATTCAGAGGTACTTTCCACATTAATTTCTCGTTAGAAAATTCAGACGAGATAATATTTGTAGCATCTGATGGTCAAACAATTATAGACAGAATTAAAATTTCTCATGAACTACTGGATACCAATGTTTCATATGGCCGTGCCTTTGATGGTGTCGGAGACAGGATTGGTCAGGAGGGTTGGCAGGTTATGCCTCAAACTTCTCCTTGTACACATAACGAGGGTGTAGACAAAGTCTCTCCGGGAGTTCAGATTAAAGAAATGGATCCATACGGAATTATTATGGCTATTACAGCTATGTCTATTGTTTTTCTGGCTTTGATTTTACTCTATTTTGTATTCAGATACATTGGCAAGTATCATAAAATGAAGAACAGGCAGAAATCTCAAGTTGCATCTGCGTCAAGCGGCAAGCCTCAGGTAGCCAATGTATCGGCCGAGGTTTATGCGGCAATCGCAACTGCCATTCACGCATACAGCCAAGATAGCGAAAGTCATGATATTGAAAACACAATTTTGACAATTTCAAAAGTTACCAAGAATTACTCTCCTTGGAGTTCAAAAATTTACACACTTAGGGAAACTCCTCATAAAAAATAATTAAAAAAGTTTATTAGTATGAAAGAATATAAATTAAAAATTAACGGTAACGACTATGCAGTCACTATTACCGATATTGAGGATACCGTTGCAGAAGTCGAGGTTAATGGAATTCCTTTTAAAGTAGAAATTGACAAACCGATTAAAAAATCGATTTCAGCAGCACCTAAAACCTTTATGACATCTGTTCCGAATACAATTTCAAAACCAACCGCATCTGTTCAGCCTCCCGTCAGTTCCGGCAACGAGACATCTATTACTTCTATTACTTCACCTCTTCCGGGTGTCGTTCTGGAAATTTCAGTAAAAGTGGGTGATGCCGTTAAGAAAGGACAAAAGTTAATGGTTCTTGAGGCAATGAAAATGGAGAACGTTATTGAATCAAGCGCAGATGGAAAGGTCATCAGTATAAAGATAAACGCAGGAGATTCTGTTTTGGAGGGAACTACCCTTATAACTATCGGATAATATGGATAAAGGTATTTTTGCAATGTTAGAAGGTAATTTGCAACAATTCTTTCAGTATACCGGGTTTGCAAATGCACAACTGGGTAATATCGTGATGATCATTATTGGTTGCATTTTTATTTATCTTGCTATAAAAAAAGGTTGGGAACCAATGTTGTTGGTTCCAATCGGATTTGGAATAATCATAGGAAATATCCCGTTTTTCCCAGGATTGGAAATTGGAGTTTATGAAGAGGGTTCAGTATTGAATATACTGTATCAAGGTGTTATAAAAGGCTGGTATCCCCCGTTGATTTTCCTTGGAATCGGAGCTATGACAGACTTCTCGGCACTAATATCAAACCCTAAGCTGCTTCTTGTTGGTGCCGCTGCACAATTAGGTATATTCGGCGCATATGCTATTGCATTATTATTGGGATTCTCAGCTACAGATGCTGCAGCAATTGGTATAATAGGCGGAGCGGATGGTCCTACTGCCATATTCCTATCTTCCAGATTAGCTCCCGACTTAGTTGGAGCCATTGCAATTTCTGCATACTCATATATGGCATTGGTTCCTGTCATTCAGCCTCCGGTTATGAGGCTTCTTACAACAAAGAAGGAGCGACTCATAAAAATGAAACCACCAAGAGCCGTATCTCAGACAGAGAAGATACTATTTCCGATTATAGGTTTTCTTCTGACTGGCTTTGTTGTTCCTTCCGGTCTCCCTCTGTTAGGTATGTTGTTTTTTGGTAATTTGTTAAAAGAGAGTGGCGTTACCCGTCGTTTGGCAGAAACTGCCAGAGGACCTCTGATTGACGTAGTTACAATTCTAATAGGTCTCACTGTCGGTGCTTCTACTCAGGCAGACAAGTTTTTGCAGATGACTTCTGTATACATTTTCATTTTAGGAGCTCTGTCATTCGTTATTGCTACATTCGGCGGAGTATCATTTGTTAAAATCATAAATCTGTTCCTTAAAGAGGGTAATAAAATCAACCCGCTTATTGGAAATGCAGGTGTATCTGCTGTTCCGGCAGCGGCCAGAGTTTCAAATCAGATCGGTCGCGAATACGATAAGACAAACTACTTGCTTATGCACGCAATGGGTCCTAATGTTGCCGGAGTTATCGGCAGTGCGGTTGCAGCCGGTATTTTACTTGGATTCCTGACTTAATTTCGATAATAAAACTTCGTACAAAGCAAACAGCTATAATTTATATTTTCTATGACACTAATAAAGTCTATATCAGGAATCAGGGGAACCATCGGAGGTGAGACGGGAGGTGCCCTTACTCCTATAGATACAGTTAAATTCATTGCTGCATACTCTACCCGTTTGAAAGTGAGGTTGGGCTTTAAAGAGAGATACAAAGTGGTTGTCGGAAGGGATGCCCGTATTTCCGGACAGATGGTGGATCAGCTTGTATGCGGAACCCTTATGGCATGTGGCATTGATGTCGTAAATGCAGGACTCGCCTCTACTCCTACAGTTGAGATGGCAGTGGTTTTTGATGGGGCGGATGGAGGTATAATACTGACAGCCTCCCATAATCCAAAACAGTGGAACGCACTTAAACTATTAAATGAAAAAGGAGAATTTCTGGATACACAGGAGGGAGATGTGTTACTTAAAACGGCAGAGGCAGAAGAGTTCCATT
>Ga0172381_10000534_pt1 | contig 45916 bp, 42 predicted proteins | sample Leawel6488metaG_FD_119754 | JGI IMG/M metagenome (GOLD analysis project Ga0172381, IMG submission 119754) | Leachate microbial communities from a municipal landfill in Southern Ontario, Canada - Leachate well 64-88 metaG | ecosystem: Engineered > Solid waste > Landfill > Unclassified | place... | reverse complement strand
TTCTTAATTTCTTTTCCCAACGCCGTATTGGCCTTGGCCACCTCATAATCAATGCTCACACCATCTGCCATGGCTTGCAGTTGAAGGGAATCCTGGGTAGATTGCAACACAGAAATCTTGGCTGTGGATTGATTGTACAATTCCACCGCCTGATTGAATAAATCCGTCATGGCCACCGTTGCCGCAGACCGCTCTTCCACCGGTGTAGGCACATCCCTATGGATGGAAATGGTTTGAGTACTACTATTCCATTCGATAGAAGCTCCCATCAAACCGGAAATGGCCCGAATGGGCAAGTAGGTGGTGCCCCCATATATTATGGGGTATACACGCTTTCCATTCACATCTTGGAAAACTTGAAGTTCAAAATCGTACATAATTTTTACATCCGGCTTCAAATACACGGTAATGATGGTTTGGCCCGGCCTGGATCCCAAGGGGACCACCGGCTTTAACTCCGGTTCCCTCTGCAGCAGGTTTCATAAATACCCTTGCACCACCAAACTTAGCCTCCTGTTCGTGTGGAATGGTCTTCTTACTAAGAGGAATCTTTACAAGATTTTTCTTTGCATCCTCTATCCCTTTAGAGATAGCAGTTGTAACTTCATTAGCTTTTCCAAGGCCATAACCAACTACACCCTTTTCGTCCCCAACCACTACAATAGCTGCAAAGCTAAAGTGGCGACCACCTTTGGTTACTTTGGTTACCCTCTGAACTGCCACCAATCTGTCTTTCAATTCAAGATCGGTAGTCTTAACTTTTTTTACATTTGCATTTGTCATACTCTATCTTAGAATTTAAGACCACCTTCACGGGCGGCATCTGCTAAACTTTTTACTCTTCCGTGGTAAAGGTAACCTCCGCGATCGAAAGATACCTCTGAGATACCCTTTTCAACAGCACGCTCAGCTGCCAGTTTACCGACTAATTTTGCAACCTCGATACCTGGTTTACCTTTGCAGGATTCTACAATAACCTTGTCTGCAGAGCTTGCAGAAGCAAGTGTAACACCATCGATATCGTTAATCAGCTGAACATATATCTGCTTGTTGCTTCTGAACACAGCTAATCTTGGTCTCTCCTGAGTACCGTTTACAACCTTGCGAATGCGGTGCTGTATTCTTTTTCTTCTTTCAATTTTATTTAAAGCCATATATCCTCCACTTATTATTTAGCGCTGGCCGATTTACCGGCTTTGCGACGAAGTTGTTCACCAACAAACTTAATACCTTTTCCTTTGTAAGGTTCAGGTTTACGCAATGAGCGTATTTTTGCAGCCACCATACCAAGAAGTTGCTTATCGTAGCTTGTCATTGTAACTACAGGGTTGGCACCCTTCTTTACAACTTCGGCAGTAGCCTTGATCTCAGATGGTAACATTAAATGAATATCATGAGAGTAACCTAAGCTTAGTTCGAGAATTTGTCCTTTAACCTCTGCACGGTATCCCACACCAACCAACTCTTGTTTTACAGTGTATCCGGTAGAGACCCCTGTAACCATATTTTGGATCAAAGCACGATACAGACCATGCAATGAGCGGTGACGAGGCTGATCGGTCGGGCGGGTGACTGTAACTACATTCCCCTCTACGGTGACTGTTATGTCAGCATCAACTTTCTGAGCTAACTCACCGAGGGGGCCTTTAACCTTAACCACGTTCCCGGAGTCTACCTTTACGGTAACTCCGGCTGGAAGGTTTACAGGTAATTTTCCTATTCGTGACATCTATTTATCTATTATTAATATTATTACTCGCTATCTGTTAGTATACGTAGCAGATTACCTCTCCGCCAACATTCAGGTCCTTTGCCTCTTTATCTGTAATTACACCCTTTGATGTAGAAATAATGGCAATTCCTAGCCCGTTCAATACTCTTGGCATATCATCCACGCCAACATACTGCCTTAAACCGGGCGAGCTTATTCTGGTTATTTTCTTAATAGCCGGTTTCTTAGTATCAGGATGATACTTCAACGCTATTTTAATTGTGTTGTATGGAGTACCTTCTACAAGCTTATAGCTCAGAATATAACCCTTTTCGTGAAGGATACGGGTTAACTCAAGCTTCATCTTAGAAGCAGGAATCTCAACAACTTTGTGTCCTGCAAGAGCTGCATTACGAACTCTTGTCAAAAAGTCTGAAATTGGATCAGTCATTTTAGTTTGTTTTTTGTTTTTAACCGACACCCCCGAAGGATGCCCGATATCCAATAATTAATATATATTTCTACCAACTAGCTTTGCGAACGCCGGGGATAAGTCCCTTGCTGGCCATTTCACGAAACTGGATACGGCTGATGCCGAAAATACGCATGAACCCTTTTGGACGGCCGGTTAATGAGCAACGGTTATGCTGACGGACAGGGCTTGCATTTTTAGGAAGCTTGTCTAAAGCAGCATAGTCGCCTGCCTCTTTTAGAGTTTTGCGTTTTTCTGCATACTTGGCACATAGTTTAGCGCGTTTTATTTCGCGTGCCTTCATTGATTCTTTTGCCATTATCTATTTCTAATTTTATAGATTATTTCTTAATATTTTTAAAAGGCAAACCAAATTCACGAAGAAGTGCAAATGCCTCTTCATCCTTCTGGGCTGTGGTAACAAAAGTCACCTCCATGCCAAGAAGTTTGGTAATCTTGTCAATGTCAATCTCAGGGAAGATAATCTGCTCTTTAATTCCAAGAGTATAATTACCCTTTCCGTCAAATTTTTCACTGATACCTTTGAAATCCCTGATACGAGGCAGTGAAACGGCAATAAGTCTTTCGAGGAATTCATACATCTTTGTAGAGCGAAGAGTTACCTTAACACCAATAGGCATACCTTTACGAAGTTTGAAGTTGGATATATCCTTATGGGAGTAAGTCATCATAGCCTTTTGACCGGTTATGGTGGTTAATTCCTGTTGAGCGATTTCTACAAGTTTCTTATCTCCTGTAGCAGCTCCGACACCCTGGTTAATAGTAATCTTGGTCAATTTTGGTACCTGCATAACAGAGGTATAACCAAACTCTTTTGAAAGTTTGGCTATAATTTCTTCCTTATACATCTTCTGTAGAGTCGGAATATATCCTTTGACTACTACTTGAGCACCTTCAGTTTTAGCAGCCTTTTGTGTTTTTTCTGCTTTTGCTTTAGTAGCTGCTTTTGGTGCAGCACTTGGTTTAGTACTTGCCATTATTTAATCTCCTCTCCAGATTTTTTCGCGTAACGAACTAATTTCCCTTTGTCATTCATTCGACGGCCAATACGAGTCGGACCTCCTTTAACAGGATCCACAACTTGCAGGTTCGAAATATGAATACCAGACTCTTGCTTAATGATTCCACCCTGCGGTTGTTTAGCATTAGGTTTGGTGTGTTTGCTTACCATATTGATTCCCTCAACTATGGCACGATCCTTCTCCGTAATTACCTCAAGAACTTTACCTGTCTTTCCACGGTCGTTCCCGGCATTAACATACACGGTGTCGCCTTTTTTAATATGTAATTTCTTATTCATATCCTTCTATCCCTTTTATTATAACACCTCCGGTGCTAAAGATACAATCTTCATATAGTTGTCACGCAACTCCCTGGCTACCGGTCCGAAAATACGGGTACCACGAACCTCACCCTGAGCGTTTAATAACACACACGCATTATCGTCAAAACGGATATATGAACCATCTGCACGACGGATCTCCTTTTTGGTACGAACTATTACCGCTTTGGAAACCGATCCTTTTTTGGCATCACCTCCAGGTATTGCACTCTTAACGGCAACTACAATTTTATCGCCAACTCCGGCATAACGGCGGCGGGTCCCCCCTAAAACTCGGATACAAAGAACCTCCTTTGCTCCACTGTTGTCTGCCACCAATAATCTCGATTCTTGCTGTATCATGGCTTATTTAACTTTTTCTACAATTTCTACTAGTCTCCAGCATTTTGACTTACTCAAAGGACGAGTCTCCATGATGCGAACGGTATCCCCTTCGCTACACTCATTCTTCTCGTCATGAGCAACAAACTTAGTGGTTTTATTTACGAATTTACCGTAAATAGGGTGTTTTACTTTTCTCTTTACAGCAACAACGATAGACTTATCCATCTTGTTACTTACCACTACTCCTATTCTTTCTTTACGAAGATTTCTTTCCATGACTATTTTTTGTCCTGCTTAGTTTCCATTTGGCCCAACAAAGTGAGCATTCTGGCAATATTTACCCTTGCTTTCTTAATCTTAGATAAATCATCTAATGGAGAAATAGAATGATTCATCTTTGTGCGCATCAGATTGGCTTTTTCGGTTTGAATGCGCTCTCTAAGATCATTTACAGATAATTCGCGTATCTCTTTAGTTTTCATTATACTTCTGCATTAAATTATTCAGTGTAATCTCTACGAACTACAAATTTTGTAATTACCGGAAGTTTCTGAGCACCTAAACGAAGTGCCTCTTTGGCAACTTCCAACGGAACTCCTTCTGCTTCAATCAACATACGGCCGGGAGTAATAGGACAAACGAAACCTTCCGGAGCTCCTTTTCCTTTACCCATACGAACTTCAGCCGGTTTCTTGGTAAATGGTTTATCAGGGAAAACGCGGATCCAAATCTGACCCTCACGCTTCATGTATCTTACTACGGCCTGACGGGCAGCCTCAATTTGTTGGCCTGTTAGCCAGCAAGACTCTGTAGTCTTAATCCCGAACGATCCGAATGAAAGTTGATTTCCCCTTTGAGCAATCCCCTTCATACGGCCTTTCTGCTGCCTTCTGAACTTGGTTTTTTTTGGTTGTAACATTGTTTTTTTACAGTTTAACAATAACAGTAAATATGTTTTTGGTGCTTTGGTCTAAAAAAAAATAAGGCTAAAACCCTATCCCTTAGCCAGATATGTATATCAATCACATATTTAGCGGGATGCAAATATACCAAAAAATTTAAATGTGCAAAAGTTTATTAGAAAAATTTACTAAGAAGCTCAACTGTAATATTCTTCATTTTTGCCGTCGAAATCTGTTCCGATACCTACATGTTCTATTCCCACAAGGTTATTGTACCGGTCCACCATATTTCACTACTATGCTCAATTTAATGGAGGCTACTCCAAAGGCAACAAGAAGGTCTGTAAATGTTCCGCTCAACCTCGCAATTTGCGTGGGACAAATGTAATCCGTCACGTTGTACTTATCAAATATTTAAAAAAAAACCTAATTTTGTTTTGGTCTGATTTTTGAACGAATCACAATTATAGCTAACTTTGTATATGGTCAGAGTTTTAATCAAGTTAGGAACATTTCTGCTATTCATCTATTCTTCTGGGGTTGCGGGATTTTCTCAGGACAGGAGCTACATTGCAGGTTATATACTGGATGGAAAAGATACTGTTTATGTAATGAAAACTATCTATGTATTCCCCAGACCACATAAAAGGTCTAACAGCAAGGAGTGGAGAGAGTATTACAAACTGATTTACAACTTTAAAAAGACCTATCCGTATGCACTTTTGGCAAAAGAGAAAATTCAAGAGGCAGACAGTGTTTTAGCCAGCAAGCACCTTAGCAAACGAGAGGAAGAAAAATATATTAAAAAATTTGAGACTCAACTTTTCAGAGAATTTGAAAAGCCTTTGAGAAAAATGTCTTTTTCACAAGGAAGGTTGCTTATGAAATTGATAGACCGGGAGGTGGGGCTGAGCACTTTTTATATTATTAAAAACTACAGGGGTGGATTTACGGCAACTTTCTGGCAAGGTGTTGCAAAGATGTTCGGCTCCAACCTTAAAAACCCTTATGACAAATTTGGGGAAGACAAGCTTACGGAAGAGCTGGTGACAATGTATTACGACGGTTCGTTTGATTATCTATACTACTCCCTTTACAATTAAAGGGGTTAATCTTTGCCCGACAACCATTTCATACAGTCCGTTGTTGAATCGTAGCACAAATACTCGCACCCGTGTATCCACTCACCCAGAACATAGAAACCTGCTCCCTGAGGGGTTTTGATTTCACCCGGAGTATGAAAGTGCCCGAAAACAAAGTAATCAACCATTTCTCTCCTTTCAAAATCACAGGCGTATTGGTAAAGTGGTTCACCCTCTCCTCTGAATTTAAACACTTCCCCTTTAGAAAGCCTGTTGCTTTTTGACCAACATTTAGCAAAAGCAAATGTCCATCTTGGATGAACCGTACCAAGAAGGAACTGAAGCGTTTTTGAATGGAACAACTTTTTTAATAAAAGGTGAGTCGGTTCTATGGAGGTGAGTTCGTCACCGTGTGCAAGGCAAAACTTCTTACCATCTATATCAACAACTGTCGGATCTTGCAAGAGTTTGAGGCCAATCTCATTTTCCAGATAACCGAAGGTCCACATATCGTGGTTTCCTTTAAAAAAAAAGATCTTTACACCTCTGTCCGAAAGGTTAGACAATGCTCCCAGAACTCTTGAGAATCCTCTTGGAACTACATATTTATATTCAAACCAGAAATCAAAGATATCTCCTATAAGGTAGAGTGCTTTTGTCTGAGCCGGAAGTTCTCTGAGAAATTTCACAAACTTACGTTCCCTCTCACTTGGATCAAAAGCAGCTAATCCCAGGTGAATGTCAGATACAAAGTAATATAGAGAGCTTTCGTTTTTCATTTATTTATTAAAATGCTATTGAGAATAAACATGCTAAACCTACTGCAGCACAATAAATTGCGAACCCCAGAAGTTTAGTTTTGCTGACAAGGGATACCATAAGCCTACAAGCCAGAAGACCTGAGAGAAAAGCTGAGACAAATCCCAAACTTAATGTGGTTACGCTGATACCGGAGTTCGCGACGGAAAGATCTCCGGAGACAAGCTCAAGAAAAGCCTCTCCCAAGACAGGAATAAGAACCATTAAAAACGAGAACTTTGCTATTTGATCTCTTTTGATACCTAACATAAGTCCTGTGGAAATTGTAGTGCCCGACCTGGAGAGACCCGGAAGTACCGCAACTGCCTGGGCAATACCAATTACGAACGCATCTCTGTATGACAACTCCCGCTCCCTGGGTTTAAAATAATTGGAAATGGTAAGCAACAGGGCTGTCCCTAAAAGAGAAAAACCCACAACTATTAGTCCGCTGCCAAAAATCGCTTCCACCTGATCTTTTAAAAAAACACCCACAATGAAGACAGGTATCATAGAGATCAGTATTTTAAAAATATAGTCTGTCTCCGCATTGCGGGAGAACTTAAAAAAACCCTTTGACAATTCCCACACCTCTTTCCTGAAGGCGACTAAAGTACTCATAACTGTTGCTGCATGAACAACAATTTCGAAACTTAAATTTTCGTTCTCTATCCCTAATAACTCTTTGCCAATAATGAGGTGACCGCTGCTGCTTACAGGCAGGAATTCCGTCAGTCCCTGGACAATACCCAACAATACAGATTCTAAACCTGTCATTTTTGTTTAGGTTTATACATTATGGCAAAAATCTCTATCCCAAAGCCAAGAAGAATTAACACCGGAGCCAAAACAATTCTCCTGAAACTGAACATCTCCTCTTTTGGAAACAGGTTGGGATCGGTGGTACCGCCACCGGACATAAGAATGTAGCCGATTATCATCAAAGCTAGTCCTATTAAAACATATATGAGGTTTTTGTAAGGGATGGCAAACCTCTCCTGATTTTTAATATTAATTTTACTCATATGTTTATTTGTTTATTATCAGTAGTATATTTCATCCGAATTGACGGAAACGAGTCTGTTCACTACAAAATATGTGCTTATCAGACAAATAAGAACGCCCGAAACAATTACAGAGAGCAGTACCAGAAGTATCAGCTTCTGATCGAATATCAGGTAAAGTTGCCGCAGGTCTCTCCAGACAAAGTAGAGAATCAGCGAGAGGAGAGCTACGGATATAACTCCTGCAATAAGCCCCTGGTACATCCCCTGGATTAAAAAAGGCTTTCGGATGAATGATCTCTTTGCTCCAACAAGTTTCATAGTGTGAATTGTAAATCTTTTGGAATAGACATTCAGACGTACTGTATTATTTATAAGCACAAAGGAGACAAAAAGGAGAAGGACCACAAAAATACTCAGTACAATTCCGATTCGCGCCATATTCTGGTTGATAACATTAACCAGAGACTTCTGATATACCAACTCCTTTACACCGGGATCTGCCATTAACTCCTTCTCAATTACTTCTATGCTGTCTGTCAAAACATAATCTGCCTTAAAATAGAGGTCAACCGAGAGCGGAATAGGATTTACCTCGAAGATATCTAAGAAATCTTCTCCCAAAAGTTCTTTCATCTCCTTAGTCCCCTGTTCCTGTGAGATAAACTCGGCCTTTTTTACAAATTCACGACTTTTAAGCCTTTCGGATATCTCTTTTGCCCTTTCGCTTGTGATATCTTTTTCGAATATCACAGAGAGTTTTATGTTCTCCTTAAAGTAATCTGATACCGACTTTGCATTCACGGCTAAAATACCTATTATGCCCACGAATAAAAGCACCAAACTGATGCTGATAACCGAGGAGAGATAGGAGTGGATAAGCCTTCTAAGAATTATGTTTTTTTCTCTTTTCTTCATAACACATCAATTTTCAAAGATAGATATTTCTACTAAATTAAATTAATTTTATTACCTTTGTGAAGAATTTGCCTAATATATAAACAAGAAAAATGAGTGAACCAACAAGAGTGCTTTATGTGAGCTCTGAGATGTTCCCGTATATGAAAGAATCGGATATTTCCACCGTTGGAAGATTCTTGCCGCAGGGAGTTCAGGAGAGAGGTTGCGAAATTCGCTCATTTATGCCAAAATACGGCTGCATAAACGAAAGAAGGAACCAGCTTCACGAAGTTATACGCCTCTCAGGCATGAACATTGTCATTAATGATATAGACAGACCCCTTATTATTAAGGTTTCATCGATCCCTGCAGCCAGAATGCAAGTCTATTTTATTGACAACGAAGATTACTTCTATAGGAAACAGGTTTTCAAGGATGATAATGACGACTATTTTCCCGATAATGACGAAAGGGCGATTTTCTTTGCACGAGGAGTACTGGAGACTGTAAAAAAACTTCGTTGGAAACCGGATATTATACATTGTCAAGGTTGGATTTCCCACCTCTTGCCTATATATTTGAAAAAAGTTTATCACGAAGACCCAATTTTTACTGAGAGTAAAATTGTGATTTCTCTTTATAACGAAGCAACTGATCAAGTTTTTAACGATTCCACCAGATCTAAGATTCTTGTACCCGGTATAAAGAATAGGGATTTAGAGTTGTTGTCTCCTGCTAATGGCATAAATCTTGCTAAACTAGCAATTCAGTATGCAAATGGTATAATTATGGGCAGTGAGAACATCTCTTCAGAACTTGTTGAGATGATGGTTAAAAATTCTGTTCCTATGCTTCCTTATAAAGACATTTCACAACCAGAACCTACCTACATACAAGACTACATTCAATTTTACGATCAAATTTTGGGGAAAAATGACAAAAAGGAATAATTTCCGATCTGCTGCGGCACTACTTTTATTTTCATTAATTACTGTTTCCTGCACTAAAACCGACAAATCTCTCGGGGGGGACCTTGTTCCCGATGACTACATATTAAATGTTAAAACTGCAGAAATAGATGTTCCTGTTCAGATGAAGATGACAGATAGTCTTCAATCTATTTTCTCCGGATATTTGCTTGTTGGTGCGTATAAAGATCCAGATCTGGGAACTACCCTCTCGGGAAGTGCATTTCAGATTATTCCCACAATAAATGATAATGACTACGGAGAGAATCCCGTTCCTTCATATATCAGATTGTCTATGGCGGTAGATCAGGCTCTGGTTCTTAACGCCTCTGAAAAAAATGTCCCCCAGAATATTTACGTCTATACTTTAAAGAAAGATTTAGACTCCACCACTGCATACAATAATTCGATCACTCTTGACGATGTTGATCCTACCCCTATTAATACAGGAGGAACCGTTTATTTTGGCGGAGACAGTATAGTAATGAATCTATCTCTGGATTTCGCAAAAAAACTTTTAACTGCTTCTGAAGAGGAGAGGGACAGCGCAGATCTGTTTACAAAAAAGTTTAAAGGTCTTTTTCTGGCTACCGAACCACTTCCGGGTGCACTAAACGGAGGGAGATTTAATATCATAGACCCTGCCGGTGTTTATATGGAGCTAAAGTACAGACACGTTGATACCGAAAATGATATTGATAAAGATAGTGTGTTATGGTATTATGTTTCTACATCCAGACCTTATGTAAACTTTTTCAGCCACTCGTCCGGAAAATTGGAATCCACCAACCCTCAGGATAAAATTTATATCGAAGGTCTTGCCGGAGTTAAGCCTTTTATAGATTTCGCAGAGGTTAAAAGGCGGTTATCAAATTGGGCCACAGCAAATAATTTTGACATCTCCCGGGTGATTATTGCAAAGGCAGAGCTTAGGCTGCCTTATGAATTTCCAAACGATTATCTGACAGTGGAACAATTCCCTTCTCAGGTATTCCTGGCTACCAAAGAGTTGTCTGATACATATGATCTACCGCTTTATCAACCGGTTACAGACATATATGTTCAAAGTACCGGGTTCAATAACAGATCATTCTTTTATTACTCTCTGAACATAAGCTCATACCTTCAAAAGGTACTTAAGGGTACATTTACAGGATCTTCATTAAATGCATGGATAACACCAATTGCTCAGCAGACCAACTCTTATACAGGTGATGTCACCTATTATGTGGACAATATGTTTTATAGTAAAGCAAAGCTCAATGGGAACAACGACATCCGTAAACCGCAGATTGTGATAACCTACGCTGTGATGCCCTAACGGAAACCAAGGTTTTATTTAATCTTTTTGAAAATTATTGAGGCGTTGTGACCGCCGAATCCGAAGGTGTTGTTGATTGTTGCATTCACCTCTCTCTTTTGTGCGTGGTTGAGAGTCAGGTTGAGTTTATAGTCGATTTCCGGATCCTCCTCCTTGAAATTGATTGTAGGGGGAATAATGCTATCCACTATAGCATGGATACAGATTAATGCCTCAATAGAACCGGCAGCACCGAGAAGGTGGCCAGTCATAGATTTTGTTGCACTAATATTAAGCTTGTATGCGTGCTCTCCAAAAACAGCCTTTACAGCTTTTAATTCAGCTATGTCCCCCAGAGGTGTAGATGTTCCGTGTACATTGACATAGTCTATATCTTCCGGTTGCAAACCTGCATCTTTTATTGCAAGCTCCATAACTTTAATGGCACCTAAACCATCCGGATGAGGAGCTGTGATATGATGAGCGTCTGCTGTCATCGCTGCTCCTGCAACTTCACAGTAAATTTTGGCACCTCTTGCAACTGCATGTTCATACTCTTCAAATATCAGTACACCTGACCCTTCGCCCATAACAAATCCATCTCTGGTTTTGTCAAACGGTCTGGATGCTGTAAGATACTCTTCATTTCTGGTAGAGACTGCCTGGGCAGAATTAAAACCGCCTATACTTGGAACTGATATTCCAGCTTCCGATCCTCCGGTTATTATAATATCAGCTTTCCCCATTTGAATCTGGATAAGAGCATCTGCCATAGCGTGAGTAGAGGATGAGCAAGCAGATACTGTGGCATAATTCGGTCCTCTGAAACCATATTTCATCGAAATCAATCCGGGAGCCATGTCGGCAATCATCTTAGGAATAAGGAAAGGGCTAAAGCGAGGTATATAACCACCCGCAACATAGCCCTCAATTTCCTGATAAAGTGTTGAAATACCACCTATGCCCGAACCGAGTATTACGCCTATCCTTTCCGGGTCTATATTCTCCAGATCCAGTTTGCTGTCCATTACTGCCTGATCGGCTGCAATTAGTGCAAATTGAGAATAAAGATCAAGTTTTCTCTCCTCTTTCCGGTCGATACCGTACTTGCCCGGTTCGTAATTTTTTATTTCACAAGCAAACTTTGTCTTAAAAAGAGTTGTATCGAAACGAGTGATCGGACCAGCGCCACTATGTCCTCTATCTAGATTACCAAAGTATTCTTGAATATTGTCTCCTAATGGGTTTATTGTACCTATACCAGTAATTACTACTCTTTTCAACTGCATATGCTTGATTTAATAAATTTATTTAGCGTTTTTTTCGATATAAGAGATAGCATCTCCAACAGTAGAGATCTTCTCAGCTGCTTCGTCCGGAATTGTTATCCCAAATGCTTTTTCGAACTCCATAATGAGTTCTACTGTGTCTAAAGAGTCAGCACCTAAATCGTTTGTAAAACTAGCTGTTGGTGTAACCTCAGATTCCTCAACGCCCAACTTGTCAACGATGATGGCCTTAACCTTTGCATTAATGTCTGCCATGATTTAATAATAATAATTAGTTAATAAAAAGTGTTTGTTATTTCAAAATTAGTTTGCAAAGAAACATAAAAAAACTGTAAAATGAAAATTTCTATAAGTGAAATCATATTCTACTGATTTACAATACATAAAAATCATTAGTATAGTTATACATATGTCGTGCTTTACAATTTTTTTTCTATCTTTGCTCCTCAAATAATTAAAAATGAGTATTGTAAAAATCGCTATTTTCGCCTCCGGTTCAGGTACTAACGCAGAAAACATTATTAAATATTTCTATGGCAGCACCCTCTGCAAAGTTGAGCTTGTATTAAGCAACAAAAACAATGCCTTTGTGCTTGAAAGGGCAAAGAAATTGGGAGTGGATACTTTTGTTTTCTCTGTTAATCAGCTCAATGAATTTACCCTGGTAGATGAACTACTGGAAGCAAGGAGGATTGATTTTATCGTTTTAGCCGGTTTCTTGCTTAAGATCCCCCAGCGGATTCTTGAAAAATACCCCTCGCGGATTATCAATATTCACCCGGCATTGCTTCCCTCTTACGGTGGCAAAGGTATGTACGGGATGAAAGTTCACCAGGCTGTTATTGAAGCTGGCGAACCGGAATCCGGGATAACCATCCATCTGGTAGACGAGAATTACGACAACGGCAAGGTCCTTTTCCAGGCAAGATGTAGCATCTCCAATGGAGATACTGCGGAGGATCTGGCCAATAAGATTCATCTTCTGGAACAGGCCCACTTTCCCAGAGTTATAGAGGAGTACATTACCACTTGTTAAGGTGCATCTTTGATTCCACCCATTTGTCTTTTGGTGTTTGAGGACCTTTCGGATAACCTATCGGGATCAGACAAAGAGGCCTGTAGGGAAGTGGAATAGAGAGAGCGTTGGCTATTACATTCATCCTCTCTTCGTATGGATATCCGGCTGTCCAAACGGCTCCCAGACCCAGAGATTCTGCTGCAAGAAGTATGTTTTGGGTAGCAGCAGAACAATCCAGGAACCACAGGGCAGACTTTTCCGGATTGCCTATTACTACAATGGCTGCCTGAGCCTCTTTAAGCATTTTTGCGTAAGGAAGATCGGCAGAAAGTTTGGCCATAGCCGCTTTATCCTGAATTACCAGAAACTCCCAGGGCTGGCGGTTCATCCCAGTTGGTGCAGCCATCCCGGCCTTAACCAAAATTGTAAGTGTTTCCACAGACACCGGTTGGTCTGTGTAACTTCTGACGCTTTTGCGTTGAAATATTGTTTCCAGTGTTGGGTTTTGTGCCATAATTGCAAAGTTTTGAAACAGTATCAATGCCATTACCATTAATAATTTTTTCTTCATAGGTTTTGATTTTATTGTTTGTATATGATTTCATTAAAGAGTGTAATTGCAGGTATAATAATTTCATCCGTGAATTTATAACCGCTCTGATGGACATCGGCTCCGCATTCGCCGTTCCCGATATCGAAGAATGCTCCGTCAGAATTAAATGTAAAAAAGGAGAAGTCGTCTGAACCCCTGTTGGGGTCCTTGGCATAGATAATATTAAAACCGGCTTTTTCCGCAGCCCCGATAACCATGTTATTTGCCACATCGCTGTTTACCGTTGCCGGGAATTTGTCGTGATAGCTTATATTGAGTTTAAGCCCTTGTCCCACCGCCATCTCTTTTGCAAACCTCTCAATTTTGCTGCATAACAGATCAAGATCCTGGTCATTAAAACTTCTGAGGGTAACTCTTAAACTCCCTTCACCAGGTGTGACTCCGTAATTTGGCTCTCCGACCTCTACATTCACGATTGTTGCAAGGATAAAGTCAGAGAAACTTCTTTTATCTCCATTGAGTCTTTTAATCTCCTCTATTGTGGAGAAGATTGTATCCAGCGGCGAGACTGCCTGTTCCGGAAACGCTGCATGTGATGGAACCCCTGTAAACCTTAGTTCCATTCCGGTTGAGCCGGCGGCATAGGTTCCTTGGTGAATTATTATGCTATTAAGAGGGTACTTGGGGTTATTGTGCAGTGCGTATGAGAAATCAAACTTTAATTCAAGCTTTTCGATATCCTTAACCATCAGAATCGCCCCCTCCCCTATCTCTTCTGCCGGCTGGAAAAGAAGGAAAATCTTACCTGAGAAATTTCGGTCAGCCGAAAGCATTTGTGCAACACCAAGGAGGATAGTCATGTGGCCGTCGTGGCCACAAAGATGTTCGAAACCCCTATCAGTTTTTATTGCATCCATCTCGCACCTGAACATTTTGTAAGAACCCGGTTTGTTGCCAGAATACTCTGCTATTATACCGTTCCCTCCCAGACCGGTATATATTGTGTCCGGCGATGTTTCCTTAAGATATTTCAACAGAATTGCAGCTGTATTAATCTCCTTGTGAGAATACTCCGGAGAGGCGTGTAGTTCTTTTCTTATTTTAATGAGCTTTCCCAGTTCGATTCCGCTTTGCATAACATAAGATTTTACTCAAAAATAAGAAAATAATTTGTCTGTTCACCATATATGTATCATTTTTGCCGGCCGTAACAGATATTTAATATGGCACGTATGCAGATAAAGATGGCGTGGAGGTGCTCTACAAGAGTTTTACTCTACTGGACTTTAAGTTATTATGGAGTGAAAAGAGTTACAGGATATTCGTCGAGGCAACAAATCTGTTTGACACGGACTACTTGTACTTAGGCAATCTCCCTCAACCAGGCAGATGGATAAAGGCGGGGATTGGATTAAACTTATGAGCTTCCCGTTTGTCTAAATATTTATTTTACCCTAATTTTACACGATCCGTATTCTCAGAGAAATTATTAATGTAAAAAAATATGAAGAGTAAATTATCAGCTATGTTAATTACAACAGCAATCATTACTGCCTCGTGTGTCGGTTCTCAGGACAAACAGGGTGAGAAGCTCATAACAAAGAGCAATATTACCGTTACTGACGGACGCCTTTCAGCGGAGGTTATGCACAGTATGGGTAAGCTGACCGACCCGCAGGTCTCTCCGGACGGAAAGCAGATTCTGTATGGTGTTGCTTATACAAGCATCGAGGAGAACAAAAATAACCGTGAACTTTTTGTGATGGACATTGACGGCTCCAACAACCGTCAGCTTACCGAAACACAGAAAAGCGAAAACAATGCCAGGTGGATGGATGGCGGCAAAAAAACAGTATACCTTTCAGGCGGGCAGATATGGACAATGAAAAGTGATGGATCGGACCAGAAGAAGATAAGCGATTATGAAAAGGAGATATCTGAGTTCAAACTCTCTCCCAAAGGGGACAAAATACTATTCATAAGCACTGTGCAGTCATTAAAAAAACCTAAGGACCTGTATCCGGACCTTGACAAGTCTTCCGGGAGGGTTATTGATGATCTTATGTACCGTCACTGGGATACATTTGTAGAAGAGATTCCTCATCCGTTTATAGCCGATTTCGATGGTAGGTCTATCTCAAACATTACCGACATTCTTGAGGGTGAACCTTACGAGTGCCCAACTCTTCCTTTCGGGGGTCTTGAACAGCTCAGCTGGAGTCCTGAAGGCGGAAGTATTCTTTATGCCTGCCGTAAACTTACAGGAGTAAAATATGCGTTTTCTACAAATACCGATATCTATCTGTACAACATTGTTTCCAAAAAAGCTGAGAACCTCACCGAGGGGATGATGGGTTATGACACCAATCCGCTTTTCTCCCCGGATGGAAAATCTTTCGCATGGATAAGCATGGAGAGGAATGGATATGAAGCAGATAAACAGAGGTTATTCATAATGAATCTCGATACTCGCGAAAAGAGAGAGCTCACAACCAAATTTGCTTACAATGTCGAGAGCCTGACATGGCTCGCCGATTGTTCGGGGCTCTATTTCACATCCTGCGAAAAGGGCCTTACCGGAGTTTATCATGTAAATATTGCAGATACTACCATAAAACGGCTTACAAAAGGTATGTACGATTTCGATGCTGTGCAGTTGGCCGGCGACAAGCTCATCTGTACCTACAAGAGCATGTCCATGCCAAATGAGATTGCATCGATTAATCCTGCAGATACCTCCTTCATTCAGGTTTCAGGCGAGAACAAGCATCTGCTCGACCAGATTACCATGGGAAGAGTAGAGGAGAGATGGATTAAAACTGTAGACAATAAACATATGCAAGTATGGGTTGTATATCCGCCAAATTTCGATTCCACAAAAGTATACCCGGCCCTTCTTTTCTGCACCGGCGGTCCTCAACAGACCATAACTCAGGGTTGGTCATACCGTTGGAACGAACAACTGATGGCTGCTCATGACTATATTGTCATCCTTCCAAACAGAAGGGGAACAACAGCCTTTGGTCAGGAGTGGTGCGAGCAGATTTCCGGAGATTATATCGGCCTTAACATGCAGGATTATTTGTCTGCAGTTAAAGAGATGAAGAAAGAGAAGTATGTAGGCAAGGTTGGTGCAGTTGGTGCCAGCTATGGCGGTTATTCTGTTTACTACCTGGCTGGTATTCATAAAGGGCTTTTCTCTGCATTTGTGGCCCATGCTGGTATATTCAACCAGGAGCAGATGTATATGATGACAGAGGAGATCTGGTTCCCTAAATGGGATAACGGAGGGGCTCCATGGGACGACAATCCTGTCGCCAAAAGGCACTATTCAAACTCTCCTCACAAGTTGGTTAAAAACTGGAACACTCCAATTTTAATCACTCACGGCGAGCTTGATTACCGTGTTCCAGTGGAACAAGGTATGGCTGCATTTAATGCTGCTAAGATGCTCGGTGTTCCTTCCAAAATGGTGTTGTTCCCTGATGAAAACCATTGGATTCTTAAACCTCAGAACAGCATTCTCTGGAACAGAATATTCTATGAATGGCTAGATAAATACCTTAAATAATCAATGATTAAACAAAAATTTCTTACGGTCATGCTTATGACCGTATCTCTATGTGCCTTCGGCCAGAAAAAGCCTCTGGACCACAGCGTCTATGACGGCTGGAAAAACATTGGAGGATTCGGTATGACAGAAGATGCCAGATTCACACTTTTCTACATTAATGCCCAGGAGGGCGATGGTTGCATTGTTGCCCATAATCTCAAAACCGGTGAACAGAACACTATCTCCCGTGGGGCATCATACAAACTAACCTTCGATGGGAAATACGCAGCTTGCAAGATCAAACCTAAATTTGAAGAGAGCAAAACGGCTATGCTGAAAAAGGTAAAAGCTGACAAGATGCCTAAGGATACACTCGGTATTTACAATCTATATACCAAAGAGTTAAAAAAGTATCCATATCTGAAGGATTTCAAAATGGGCAAAGAGGGTAAGTTCTCACTTGCGTTCCAGACCACTCCTCCGGCAGATACTTCAAAATCAAAAAAGACTCCTAAAAAGGATAAGGATGAGGGTTCGGATCTGATTGTATACCAGTTCGCATCGGGTTTTATTGACACACTCAAATATGTGACGGACTACGACTACAGCAAAGGCGGTGATTCTCTCTTCTTTGTAAGAAGGCCCAATTCAAAGGATTCGCTATATAAAGCCGGCCTTTACATATACATTCCTAAGACAAAATCGCTCAAAAGCATATACGATATAGATCTCAAACAGACCGTGAAGCTCCCTTTGATAAGTGACGACAGCAAGTGTCTTGCTTTTTATGCCCGGCTTGACACAGCCAAGGCAAAGAGTAAAAATGTATCAATACTCTTTTTTAAAGAGGGTTTTGAAAAAGCAAAAGTTGTCCTTGACAACAACTCCAAGGGGTTGCCAAAGAATTGGCAAATCAGCGAGAACAGGTCGCTTCAGTTCGACAAAAAGGCCGGCAGACTGTTTTTTGGCATATCACCTGTAAGGCCGGAAAAGGATACAACCATAGTTGAGTCGGAGGTGGCAAAACTGGATATCTGGCACTATGCCGAACCATACATTCAGCCCTATCAGTTGATGAATGCCCAGCGGGAGTTGAAAAAATCCTATTTAAGCACAATTGATCTTAATGGCGATCCAATCATAGTTCAACTCGCTACAGATAGTTACCAAATAGTGCAGGTACCAAATGACTGGTCTGGCGACTGGGCATTCAGCGCTTCCGGCAAGAACTACGAACTTGAGTCACAGTGGTCGGCAAATCCTCACAGAGATCTTTATATAATATCTGTAAAGGACGGAAGCAGCAAACTTTTGCTCAAGGATGTTTATATAATTAATGTAAGCTCTTCTCCAGATGCAAAGTACTTGGTTTGGTTTAACAATGTAGACCAGGAATGGTACTCCTACGAGGCTGCGACCGGACAAATCAGAAACATCACTAAAGATATAACCGTTCCATTTGCCGATGAGCTGCACGATACTCCTGAGATGGCTCCTTCATACGGACATGGTGGATGGGCAGAGGGGGACAAAGCATTCTACATCTACGACCGTTACGATGTATGGCAGATTGATCCTAAGGGTGAACTGCCGGCAGTTAATCTTACTGACGGACTGGGAAGGATAGAAAAAAAGACTTTCAGGATAGTACGCCTGGACGAAATGCTTCTTCCTCCCGGAACCCCAGGAATCAAACTTACACCTCTCAAACCAAAGGAGACCATCTACTTCTCTGTGTTCGACAATATCACAAAAGACAACGGATATTACTTCAAGGAGGTTGGCAAAAAAAAGGTTCAAATGAAAAAATGGGTTCTTGAGCCATATACTTTCATGTATCTGACTAAAGCAAAAGACGGGTCTGTGATTACTTACACAAAGCATAACTTCACCACTTCGCCTGAGTTGTGGGTCACAAGAGACAACTTCAAAACCCAGCAAAAGTATACCGACATCAATCCTCAGCAGAGAAATTACATCTGGGGAACAAACGAGTTGGTAAAATGGAAGTCGGCAACAGGTCTTGAACTGGAAGGTATCCTTCATAAACCGGAAAACTTCGATCCGTCTAAAAAATATCCGATGATTGTTTATTTCTACGAAAGGAACAGTCAGTATCTGAACTACTACAGGGCTCCGGCTCCAAGTCAGTCAACCATAAACATCCCATACTTTGTCAGCAACGGATACCTTGTTTTCCTTCCGGACATTTACTACCAGATAGGACATCCGGGAAAGAGTGCACTTGATTGTATTGTTCCGGGCGTTGAGATGCTTTGCAAAAACTCATGGGTAGACAGAGACAATATTGCAATACAGGGTCAGAGCTGGGGTGGTTATCAGGTTGCCTATATGGTTACCCAGCCACAGGTCTTCAAGTGGAAAGCCGCCGGTGCCGGTGCTCCGGTATCAAATATGACTAGTGCATACGGCGGAATCCGATGGGGAGAGGGAGTTGTTCGTCAGTTTCAGTATGAGCACACTCAAAGCCGTATCGGAAAAACTCTCTGGGATGGCCTGGACTTGTACATAGAAAACTCTCCGCTTTTCCATGCGGACAAGATCGAGACTCCGCTTCTGATTATGGCTAACGACCAGGATGAAGCAGTTCCGTGGTACCAGGGTATCGAGTACTTCACAGCCTTGCGCAGACTCGGAAAGCCTGTATGGATGCTGCAATACAACAAAGAGTCGCACAACCTGAGCGAGAGAGTTAATGAAAAAGACCTCAGCATTAGGCTTTCACAGTTCTTCGATCACTTCCTTAAAGGAGCACCAATGCCAGTCTGGATGAAGACCGGCGTACCCGCAACTTTAAAGGGTATCGACTGGGGGCTGGAGATAGTGGAGTAAATTACACCAAGTCATAATTAGTCCTCTTTGGTGCGATCTGTGTTCTTTACTGCTCTCTGGATGGACTTTACAGACTCCTTGAACCGACCAAAATTATAGACCAATGAGAACGAGACTGTGCGTCCCAATGTTGTCTCTTCCTGGTAGTTGTAGAAATCCGAAGAGAGCTCCTCAATCGTCTGTTTCGTATATGTCTCCCAAGGATTCGACGCAGATATATACACATTAAGATTCTTCCCAATTTTCTGCGCGAATGAGAAAATCCCCCCAATTCTCATATGTTGTTTATTGGATTGTACGCTTGTGTAAGTAGCCCAATTTGGATCTGCATATTGAATCTGTCCCTTAAAAGTCCCCCCGCTCCATAATTCACTTGTGAAGCTACACAAGTAGAATTGATCCCAGTATGAATTCAGATTGTCCGGATATTCAAATTTATAGTGCGCAATGCGGCCGCTCAAATTCAGCTCAAGCCAGGAAGTTGGATTATAATTTACGTTAGCATTGAAAAAAATCTTTCTGCTCTTACTTATATTACCGTATGTAGTCATCAGAACACCATCATTGCCCATATAACTGTATTGTTGGACTGCATTGTCGGAAAATCTCATTGAAACTAATGAACTCAGACTAAGTTTTTTATTGACAAAGAAGCGGTACATCAACATTGAGGAATATATTTTTTCGTTGTCCAGATCAGGGTTCCCCTTGCTAATCCGGCCGGGGATTGATTTATCTTCGTATGGATTCAGATATGTGATATCGGGGCGGAAAAAGCTCTTTTGCATCGAAAGTATGAACGTGCTTTTATCCGTCGGACGATAAGTAAGGCGTACATTTGCAAGCATAGCCTTGTCATCCTTTTTCAAAGAAGTACTGCTGAGCCGATAATCAATGTTATCGTTTGTATACTCGAAAGCGGCCTCTGCCGTAAGCATAACTTTTTTTGCCTTGATGGAATAATTGCCCTGCAACGACCCAATCTGCTGCGTGTAGTCCAATGCATTGAGTTGCGTAGTCGATACAGGTGCCACATCCAGATCGGTCTTCCATGAGTTGCTTCCATAATTCCTGTGAACATATTTCGCCGTCAAGTAATAGCTCTGTTTATCTGAAACAGTATTATAGAAATCAATAGCCGCAGTATTTTCTATGTTGTTGAGGTTATTTCTGGTTCTGTCATTATTATTGGCATAACCCGTCAAGGCTTCCGTCAACTGATCATATTTCATCTTGTTTTTACGTGTATCGAAGCCGTATGACGCTGTTAGTAGCCGAGAGGGATTGTCTTTGAAAGATCGTTGGTAGTTTATTCCACCCACATATATTGCTTGGTTGGTTTTGTTCCGGCTCTCTCCATTGAACTCCCTCGTCATCACATTGCCGGAATTCATGTATTTGCTGTGAGAAGTTATGCTGGAGCGACTATTGCTCAAAGACGATTTAAAATCAATGGACAGCAGATCAAGATCACTTATATTGTAGCTTGCACTTATATCTGCATTGTGTGCATATGAGGCTCCTGGAGAATTTCTGGAATAACCATCCAGAAATTCATAGTCGCTGTTCTTGTAGTCAGTCAGATTTGTACTGGTCTTTGAGCCGTACAAATCGGAATACCCGTAATTATAGCCAAGATTATATATGAATTTGCCAATCTTTGAAGTCAGATCCACACCCGAACCAAAATGGGTATCGGTACCACCACTTGCCGAGATCTCTGCAATCAGGCCATTTGGTAATGACGATTTTGTAACAAGATTTATCACAGCCGTCTGGTTGGCATACTTTCCTTCGGGACTGGTAATAAGCTCTATATTCTTTAGCCTACCGGCTTCCAGTATTTTAGCAACATATTGATTGGATTCGGACAAAAGAAGGCTCTTCCTGCCGTTGACTGTTATTGTAAAACCTGATTCCTGACCCATTACCTTGATTTTTCCGGATATCTTGTCCACCTCTACAAAAGGCACCTTGTCCAGAATCTGCATGGTACTGGATTTTGCAGCGTCGGGATCGAGTTCTACGTTGTAAATAATTTTGTCTACTTGCGTTTTGACTACGGGCCTTTCGGCAGAGACAATAACCTCCTTCATATACATCCCCTCCTTAATGACAAAAGAACCGATATCCGTTTTCGTTTCGAATATTTCAATATCATATTTTCCGGGTTCATAACCTACGCATGAAATCTCGAGGGAATATTTCCCCTCAGGTACATTCTGGAGTTCGAATTTCCCTTCCGTATTACAACCCGCAAAGGATATTACCTTTCGCTGATCATTCAACACTGCGACAGTAGCATAGGGTACTCCCTCGCCTACAGAACTTATAACCTTACCTGAAAGGGTAGATCCTTTTATCTTTTGCGCATATAGCACAGCATCATATATTGACGAAGAAATAGAAAATATGAAGAAAAAAAAAGAAAAGATATAGTTTTTCATGATTTGGTTCAGGTTACAGATCTTACAGCCGGTTCAGGCTCTGCTGTGATTCGGCTTTAAGCTCCGGTGAGGAAGCTGGATCTGTACAAACAGCATTAAGAGCGTTGATAATGGAACTTCTGCAGATGCTCAGGTTGAACCAACCCAGCGCCTCTGCAAGGGATACTCTTAAATTCTGATCTTCTCCGTTATCTTTAAGCATTACCAAAAGGTTCTCCACCTGTTTATGGTTATTGTTGTTCCGGATATTTCTTATGGCAGATAATCTATCATTTGGTTTTGCAGATTTGTCCAAAATTATCTTTAGAGACTTCTCCTGAGATTTTTGCTGACTCTGGTAGTAACCGGAAAGATTCTGTATTACCTCCTGCTTCCCTGTAAGATTGGAAACACCTACCTGGTTTTCTATCTCCTTGATTACTGTATTTATATCAAACATCAGGAGTGATCCCTGAGCCGCGTATTGTACACGTTGGCTCTCATTCGAGAAAAGTACGGTGTTAACCAATGGTGCAACCAGAACAGGGTCTCCGGAATAACCGGCAAAGCGAGCTGAAAATCGTCTTATCAGTTCATACGGGTCGTCTAAACCCAGACGGATTGCTTCAACCATGTTTGCATCACCAATATCCAACAATCTTTTCAAAGCCTCCATACGTACACTGTAATATTTGCTCTCCTTGAAGATCTTAAGCAGTCTTGCAGAAAAATCTTTTGGGGGATTTTTTGAAAGTTGTGTGAGTGCAAGTGCCTGCAAATTAGGATTGGGCGAATTGAGGTATCGCTCCCATAATTTTGAGTAAGCGGTTGCCAGATTTCGGTTAAGGGTGTTTGACCCTTCTGAGTAAAAACGGTATGTAGGGTCGCCAATCAAATGTGATTCAAGATACTGGAACTCCTTTTGCCAAAAGCCGACTCTTGCACCTTCAGAAAGCATACCAATCAGTTCAAGCGACCATTTGTCCTGAAGTACATTTACAGTATTGCCCTGGGCAACGATAGTGTTCCCGTCGCCAAAAACATGATAACCTGCAATATAGTCCGGCTTATGAAACGAGCCATTGTAACAGGCATCAAAGATCGAAAACCTTGGTTGCATTTTAATTTTTGTAAGATCGCTCAGCACAATGTTCATATCTGCTGCAGATATTGAGTCCCTTACCCTCAAAGAGTCCAGTTTCAGTTTATCAAAAAACTCTTCTGTAAACCCATATTTTTCAATTAATTCCTGTCTGAATGAGGCTGCTCTTTCTCCCTTATATCTTCTGTAGGTATTTCTAAGAGATGCGGCCATCACACTCATTGGACCGATTTTTTCTCCGGCAGAAGCATAATCGTAGTTCGGACTTGTAACCTCGAGGTAGTTAGGAGCAGGATAATCTCCGTTTATATACTGAGTATCAAAGTCTCCGTGCTCGTGGAATACAAACAGGTCGGTACCGCTTTGCTGCAGTTTCTCATAAAGTTTGTACTTCATAAACGGGTCTTGTCTGAAGTTGTAGAAGCCGTTCCCCTTCGAGTTTTTAAATGCCAGAGGAAGTTGCTCCCTAATGGCGAACTGCTCATTCTGCCACGCTGTAAGACAATCCGAGTTGTATCCGTGACCGTTGAATATTACAAACTGATCCAGCGGATTGCTCTCCTTGTGCGCAGCTACAACCTTCTTTAGATATCGTTTTAGCAGTACAGTGGGATCGACTCCCATATCCGTAGGAGGCATCATTCTCGCAGAGTAGAAATCGCTCATTATCACCTGTGGAGAGCTCTCTTTAAGGCGATAATAGAAATGCAGCGGATTCTTTTCATCCTGTTTGATAAGTTCAAATTCCAGATCCATGTCGTCGTAAAATCTGTCGGAAGAGACAGAAGACTCTTCAATTGGATATTTAATTTCGTCCATCTTGAAAGCAGTAGTTGCATGCTGGAAGTTCTGAACCCTCACAACAGGTATCTTTCCAACGAAAACGGCACCTTCAAGAACAGGTTTCTTGTTATTATATATTACCCTTATTTCATCTCTCAAGGTTTCGGGGTTATTCCACTCTCCTACCAGAATCATGGCACCCAAGCCTTCACTTTCGAGTACAGATTTATATTCGAGAACCTCCTCTTTTGCAGCGGTAAAGCTCTCCTTGTCTATAACAATCAAAAATTTTGAATCAAACTTGCCTTTGGCAGGAATTGTTTCACTCTTTGCAAATGCATTCACTTCCAGAACAATCGCGATCAGAAGCAATGTTGTATTAAAAATTTTTCTCTTCATCTTCTCAAATTTTAACGCATATATACCTCTAATCTATTAGCTGTTTTAAGCAGCTCATTTTTCAACTTCTGGTCGATACCATCCTCAGCAGCAATACTTCTGCAAGTGGATATGATATCCCCTTTTCTATATGAAAGGGTAAACCATCCGAGGGCCTCTGCAAGCTTTATCCTTAGATTAAGATCCTCCCCGGAATTTCCAAGAACCTGCAGGTAATTATCCACCATAGTGTGGTAACTGTTATTCCTCAAAGTACTTACACCCATCAACCTTGAACTCATTTTAAGATCGTGGTTTGCCATTTCCATACCCATTTCGGAGAGTCGTATTCTGGAATCCATTTTTGCTGTAAACTCAGAAAGGAACTTCTCTTTGTTATACAGAGGTGAACTGTTCTCAATCTGCGACAGTATTTCACTCTTGAGTTTCTTCATGTCCATAAGGTCTAAGCAGAATTCTGCATTGAACTTCACCCTCTCGTCGAGACCGTCATTTATATATATTGAGGCTATGTATGGTATGAACTCATCCTTACCGATTCTACCCATCGCGTATGTAGATTTTCTTCTGATGAACTCATACGGATCATATACCGATGTTTTTAGCAGCTCCTCAAATCTTCTGTCGTTATAGAACTGGAGAAGATGGTATACCTGCAGCCTTAACATATAAGATGGCGATGAATAGTATGTATCTGTAAGTAGTTGTGGCAAACCGTTGTACTTAAGGTTAAAAAGTTTATGAAGTGCAACTCCCTTGATATCGGGGTGTTGTTCCTCCTGCAGAACTTTAAGCCAGTAATTGGTATCCTTCGATTTAAGATCAACTTTTTTATTACCCTTATCACATTTGAAAAGAAACGTAGGGTCTCCGATTATATGGGATTCAAGAATGTTTGTAAGCTGAGCCCATTCGCCAACCCTGTACCCCAATCCCAAAAGACCAAGAAGGTCACTTGAAGATTTGTCCTGCAATACGTTAACTGAATTGCCAATTGCAACCAAGGTTTTTCCTCCGGCAAATATGTATTCCCCGCCGATGAAACTATCTTCACGAAAATCACCGTTATAACAAGCATCAAAGATTACGATTCTCGGGTTGGGGTTGATGTTTGGAACATCTTCCAAAACAATCCCAGTGTTAATGTCGTCGAGAGAATCTTTTTTTATCTGCCCTTTGTCAAAAGCTCCGGCAAACCAAGAGGAATCAATCTTGTAATAATCCATCCAGGCTCTCTTTAGCTGCTCATTCTTTTCACTTCCCTTGCCACCTTTGCGCAACCAGTTTCTGAACAGCCTTTTTGCAGCTTCCATATTCTCATCAGAGCCTTTACTCAATGGAATACCTGTGATGTATTGCCTGTCGGGAGTCCCGTGTTCGTGAAACAGCATCAGGTCTACATCGTCTCTTCGAAGTTCTTCTGTTAAGGTCTGTTTCATATGCGGATACATATAAAACATCAGGAACTTGGCTGAATTCTTGTTTTGGAATGCCTGTGGAAACTGTTCTCTAAGGGTAATGCCCTCCTCTTTCCATGCTGTCAGACTATTTGAAAAGGAACCTTCTCCGGTATAGGATACAAGTACATCCAGTTTGTTACCGGTTGCTCTCTCTGCAAATAACTTCTTAAAATAATCACGAATCTGAGCATATCCCTCTTCCCCTTTTTTGGTAGGTTTGAGTCTGCCCGTATAGATATCACACTCAATTCTCTGAGGTGAATCCCAACGAAGAGAGTAGTAATGAAACAATCTTTTTACCGTATCTTGTGACAGGTAGTCAAATTTAAGGTCAAAATCATCATAAAAACGGTCCGATGGTACAGAGGATCCACTCATAGGGAAACGATCCTGATCCATTTTAAATGCAGAAGTAAAGTGTTGTGCATCTCTTACCATGGGTATAGGAATCTGGCCAATGAAAATTGCTCCTTCAAGTCCCTCTCCTTTATAAAGAGAAAGCAGCTCATTCTTTACCAGCTGAGGGTTGTCCCACTGCCTGTCCAGAATACATGTCCTCAAACCCTCTTTATCAAGCAGCGATTTATAGGAATCGATCTCGCCTTTGCAGGCTGTGTAGGTATCACTATCCACTATAATGGCAAAACTCCTCTCTGCCGCCTCAGCAGAGGCAAGCAGAGAGAGAGTCAATGCCATTAGAAATAATAAAATTTTTCTAAAAGTTAAACCCAAATCCCAGATTGGAGAGTAATCTGTCATCGCTACCCTCTGTTGGTTTGTAATAGTCCAAAGCAGCCTTAACATAAATACCTACTTTTTTGCTTTTAATTATGTTGGTAAGATACGAGACCTCGCCTCCTATTTTATAGTAATCTCTTTTGAGATACTGGAAATCGGGAGTCATAAACTTGGTAATAATATCGGATTCCGGATTTGCTCCGCCATATACATATTCACCGTTAAGATTACTCTTATAATTAAATGAAAGGCCTGCAAGTAATTTGCCCTTCTTACCTAAATTCAGGTTAGCTTTTCCGTTAACTCCAAAAATGAGGTCTTCAATTTTCATTGAAGATTCAGGCATAATATATAGGTCGTCGGAATTTTTGTAGTTTACCGACAGACCTGCTCTCCAGTGGTACTCAAAGTCATTACCTTTGAAGAAATCGTATTTTAACAAGGCATTCTTAACAGAGAATGTAGATCTTACACTTTGATAAGTAACAATCCAGCTATGAACTTCATAAGAATTGTCAAGAAACTGAACATATTCTATACCGCTTATTTTGTTATCTGAATACGACAGTTCAGCTCTGTGAAGGTTTTCTCCTGAAGCAACAACCTGTAGGTTGGCTTGGTAATTGTTCTCCTTTACAGTACCCTCTTTTTTAGGTTTGGTAGGCTCGCTTATTACATCTTCAACCTTGAACGAGTATTTGCCATCGAATAGCAGTCTGACAGATTCTCCCACAAAAGAGTATTGGATTGCTCCTCCAACTTCGTTCCCGTCATAGACGAATTTACCCAGGGACTGCTGTCCACCAACAACAGATGAATATGCGTTACCCAGCCCCTTCATAACCCATACATTCTGACTCAGTTGACCGTTGCTGTTTCTGGTTAAAGACTCCTGACTAAGTCTTTCATACTCGAAATTCAGACCAACCACATGTTTATCGAAATTTGCCACAATACCAGGTTTGGCATTGATTGTATAGAAGTTTGTCTCCGAACGTGGGTCAACTTGTTTGGCTCCTGTCTTTGTATTGTAGCTTGCTTCCATACCAATAAGGAACCTGCCGAAGATAGGTTTGCTTGAAACCTTCATCCTGAGGTTGTAGTCCTGCTTGTCCCAGTCGCTCAGATTCTTGTCAACAACATAATAAGGCATTCCTCTCGTAGGGTCGAGCATGGTTGTGTTGTAGAGAGTACCCTCCTGTTTTTCGTTGTTATAGGAGAATTGGCCCCATACATAACCGCCATCGAGATTCAGTCCGCCCTCTGTAGATACCCCGATTAGTCTTTCATTATCACCATCGGACATCCTTTTGAAATCGCCGTTTTTAAAACTATAGTTAAAATTCAGGTCATTATAGTCATACATCTTGTCCAGAACAAGTCCGGCACTATTGTTTGTGTTGAACCATAAAGAATTAGCCTTCAGCAACTCAATAGAGGCCGGATTGGTCTGACATTCCTTAGTATTTTGGGCAACTGAGTTTTGCGAAAGTAGTAGAGTTAACACTACCATTCCAGCCCAATAAATATTTTTTAATTTTCTCATTGCTTTAATATTGTAGTTATTAACCATTATTTCCAAGTATTCCAAGAAGGAGCTTTCGCGCCGTTTCTTCTGATTTCAGGTGTATCCATGACCTCAAAGTCGGTTGAACTGTTGTTCGTGTCATAGTAAATAATCCTTCCATCTGTAAGAGTGGTCTTGATTTTTCTGGCAACACTCTTGGAAAGATATGTACCTCCAACGGTTGCAGCACCTGCATCAAGCACTGCCGGAACCCTCTTCAATTGTACCTGATTGGCATTTCCTACCAGTTCTACAGCATCAATAACCTCATCAATACTAATCTTGTAGTTTTTGTCTGTTCTGCCTACCGGACTTACAAAGTTATTCGGGTCTATCGTTTCGGTTGGTATATAGATTACAAAAGCGCCTCCGAATACAGTAGTCAGCCACTGTGGAGTAGGCGACGGCCAAAATGCCATAGTCATATTAATAGCTGGGTTATCACTAATGAGAGATGTTGTCTTTACCAAAGTTTCGAACTCTGCACTTAAAAGATTGACCGGTGAACTTGGATTAAGACTGCTCTTTTTGTGATCGTCTGCCATCTGTGCGATAATAATCGACTCTCCGGGGTTAAGGGAATAATCTTTATCCTTTGGAACCTGCCAGATTGCAGTGGCATAAACAAATTTTGCTGCATCATCTCCGGGCCATACAGGCAGGTTGGCAGTTGCAGTGTTAGGATTGAGTAGTGCAATACATAGCCCTCTAACATTTTGAACCACTTCACTGTTATTGTAGATTTCATAAAACTGATCCCTGAAGTAAGATCCGCCAGTTGGAGTTTTAGAACCACAATAGAAAATCTCTTTCATAACAAGAGCGCCAGATTTTGATGCCCCAACTTCAATTGTAAGTTGCTTGTTGTTCACAACTATATCTGTATTTACAAGGTTTCCACTATAGTTGTATGTAAACCCGTTTGCATTCAACTCCGAAGATGCAGTTATTGTGTAGATGCCGGGGATAATATTCCCAACTTCTACACTGCCTGTTGCACCTACGGTCGCTGTTACCTCGTAGCTCTCTTCATAGTTGATGAGCTTAACATTGAAAGTAGTTGGGGTTGGTGCATTGCCTAAGTTAAGGTTCAATTTGATCACTGCATTTAGTGGTTGCACCTCTTTTGTATTGCTTGCATCTTCAAACTGCCCGCATGAGCCGAGTAGAAAGATGGATAAAGGCATTACTATAAATATGTTAGCTATATTTTTCATTGTAATCATCTCCTTTTTTACTTAATTGTTACTGCCAATTCAAACCCAAAGTAGAGTGGGGTTTTATCATTGATTACTGTATAAGATCCGGGGGTCCTTTTACTTTCGTAACGAGGCTTGCTTTGGAACATGTTGTTTGCATAGAAAGATGCCCTTAGCATGTTGCCGATCTCTTTGGTCAGGTTAAGATTGAACAAAACTGTAGGGAACCACGATTCACCGATGAATCTGGTAGCGCTGTGACCCTCTTTAAGATATGAGAACTCAGGATCGTCTGCCAAAGATTGGTCAAAGGCATAAGTCTTTCCATCTACTCTTGAAATGTAGGATACAAATGTGGAGTCATTTCCTATGTTATTCCATTCTTTGTATATCCAGTTAACCTGAGTTGTAAGGGTAACCACAAAACCTAATGACGGGATATTGTGTGTTACACGAAGAGTTGTGTTAAACCTTTCTCTCTCCTCTTTTGTCTGTCCTGCAGCATAAACGCCAATGTTGCGTTCGAGATTGTTCAAATTCGTTGAAGTGCTGTATGTGTTAGATTCACTCCAGTTTGTAGATCTGATCCAGGCACCGTTCAGTACAAACGAAGTGCGTATTGCATCTATCCTCCCCAGGTCGAAGTCAAATTCGATACCTCTGTTATGAGATCTCATGTCGTTCTTTGGTGTGGAGTACTTAACAAACACTTTGTCTGTGCTCTTCACCTTCAAGAGAGGAACACTGCCAGCAACAGACTGGGGGTCTTTCTCATACTGAACATAATCCAATAGTTTGAAAACACTTCCCATACCGTAGCCGTTCTTTAAATTTTCGTCATAAGCTGTAACGGAAAAACGCATCTTTTTCCATTTTAAGTCCAAACCTATTTCCTTTTTCTCATTCGAAGCGATTTTAAGATCGCTGTTCTCTGTATTGAAAACCTTTGTAGTAGCCACCAGAAGTTGCTCAGCAGCCGGAACGGTTGAACTGTTAAGAGTGTTGTAGTTTACAAAATCGAAGTATGCATTCTCCGGATGAAGATACAGGGTTGTAGGAGCCTTGGCTGTAATGCCATATCCAACTCTTAATGTCAACTTTTTAGGAAGAATGTCAAATGAGGCATTTATACGTGGTGTTACAATACTTTTATCCGATACATTGTCAAACCTGGCACCGCCTTGCAGGTTGAGTTCCCTCTCCTCTATCTGCCAGTTGAAGTTCTCCTCTGCATACATACCAAATTGTGTTATAAATGGAATATCAGAATATTCTCTTGGCCTTGAAGATGCATTATAACTTGACCGTAATGGTGGGTTAGTAAGATCGTATTTCTTGCCGTCACCAAGGTTGCCATCTGTCTTAAAATCCGCACCAACAATAATTCTGTTGTTTATGTTGCCCAACCTCTTGGAGAAGGTTGCATTTACTTTTGCAAAAACATTCACCTCCTTACCATAGATGTCGTATCTGCTGAAATATTCGTTAGGAAGATATGTAGCATAGTGGCTGCTTTCGCTTGAAGGTATGTTGGTAATTTCTTTACCGGCCGCATCATAGACTTTTTGTCCTGCCTTGTTGCTTAAAATTGCACCGTCTGTAGTAGCCATTGAGTATGCTGCGAAGGCATTGCTCAAGAGTTCCTCTTTATACGAATGTTTGTCTTTGTAAGTGCCGGAAAGGGAGTATTTGATATTATTGAGCCACCCCTTGTTTATGTTCCAGGTTCCTGTTGTGTTAAGCCTCAATTCTATATCTTTAGCTCCGGAAGAAGTCTGATTCCTCTGGTCATCTGGGTTAAGTTCACGTGTGTCCTTTCCAAGAGCGAAATCAAACGAAGTGGTTGAAGACAGGTTTTTAAACAAATTTGAGTATAGTAGCTTTGCTGTTGCTCTCTGATAATATGCGTATGATTCGGTTGGTTCTTTTACGCTGTATGCATAATCGCCGCTTATATTCAGATTCCCCTTTTTTCCTCCAAGGTTAAAGCCCTTACCAACAGATACCTGATATATACTCGGGTCTGTTTTGAAACGGATATTCAGTGGCTCTTTACCAGCTTTAGATCTGATAATTACAGCTCCGGAGGTGAGGTCGCCATACTCAACAGAAGGAATACCTCGGATTACCTCTACCGATTCAATGTTATCTGTAGACAACATTCTAAGGTCGACACCAAAGTTGGGTGCCGTTCCTCCGTTATACTCGCTAAAGTCAAAGCCAGAACCAGAGATTGCCGGACTTAATGTCTGGAGATTTGCATTATTGGATAGTGGGGAACCATCTACATATATAGCAGTACCTAATGAGTTCATCTCTGTACCAGCCGAACCTTTTTTACCAACAGAACCTGAGATATTTCTAATGCTGAAAGATGTTGCATTTTCAAAACTTGGATTGACAATCTGTCCGCCAGGCAACAGTTGCATCAGATCGGCAACAGAGGTTGCCTGAAGGTGGTCCATAGCCTGTCTTGAGATGTTTGATGCTGTAGCTTGTCCGGCTTTGCTCTCTTTTGCCACTACCGATACCTCTGTAAGCCTGAATGAACTGGATGTCATATAGAAATGCTCCTTTGTTACTTTTCCTGCAACCAGTACAAGAGTGGTATCCAGATCCTCCATTCCGAGAAATTGAATTTTGACACTTACTTTTCCGGGAGCCAATCTTTCAAAGGAGAACTCCCCTTTTGGATTTGTTGTTGTTACCGAACCTTGAGGTAATACCTGCACTGTAGCAAATTCTACCGGTATGGACTGAGATCCTTTCTCAGTTACTACGCCCCTGAAGGCTGCGTAATTGCTGGTTTGCTCAGATTGTGCACTTAACTGCACGCTCAGGCAAATAAGGAGAAACAACGCAAAAGTAGTTCGAATTTTGGGTTTCTTCATAGTCGTAAAATTAATTGGGGTTATATTTATTTAAGTCTGTTTATAGTTTTTATTAGCTCATTTTTAACGAGATCATCCTTCTCCGTTTTTAGCTGTTCCTCACAAAACTGAATAATTTCATTCTTTTTGTATGAGTATTTGTACCATCCGAATGCCTCTGCAAGTTGATTTCTAAGTTCTTGATTATCTGTTTCTTTAAAAAATTTAAACAGAACATCAAGATGTGTGGCTTCGCAACTGTTTCTTAAAGCAGATATTGTAAATTTCATCTCTTTTGCTGTAGTTTTGGGATTGAGCAGGTTTGCATACTCGACATCTCTGTTCTCCATTGCAGACTTTAGCGTCTTAAGCTGTTTTCTGCATTCATCGTACCATTTGCCCTCCTTACCTTTCAACGCTTTTTCAAATGCAACACAGACCTCATCCTTGCCATAAATTTCGGCTGCTCCCTTTAGCTGGAACTCCACACGTTCGCTGACACCTGGCTGGAACCACAGTGTAAAGACATCGTCAATAAGTTCAGGAGAGCCGTTCTTTGCTGCATAAAGAGAGCTTAATCTTCTGATAAGTTCATAGTTGTCATACAGACCCAACTTTATTGAGCTGACAAAATTGTTGTCGGAAAAGTTCTTGATAAGATTAAATGCCTGAAGTCTCACGGTGGCCCTCTTCTCTTCTTTTTGGATCGACAATAGTTCATCTGTTGTGATGGCTTTGTTTGAATAGAGCATTTTCATGGCAAGAGATTTTATCTCAGGATTTGAATTTTCTATTTGTTTTCTCCAGAACTTTACATCTCCCTTTTTAAGAGTAATAGCCTGGTTAAGATCTATTTTATCCATCGAACTGTTGGTGAACATATAGGTAGGATCGCCAATCAGATGCGATTCGAGGGTTTGTTGACCCTTGGCCCAGTTGCCAACCGATACGCCCAGGTTAAGAAGGCCCAGAAGCTGATTGGTCCAGGTATCCTGAAGAGTGTTTACGGAATTGGCTTTTACCACGATTGTCGAGCCTGGGTTAAAGATATAGTGGCCGCTGATATAATCGTCCAGATGGAACGATCCGTTAAAACAAGCATCAAAAAGTATGATTTTTGCTCCAGGTTCGTATTCGTAAAGATCCGGTATATTGATATCGAGCGCTGCATCTTCAAGGCTGTCCTTTTTCATAACCGCAGGATCAAAGGCGTTGTTTACCCAGGATGCGGGTACATTATAGTTATCTATGTAATACTGTTTGGAAGCTGTTGTATCTTTTGCTCCCCTTATCTTTCCCCTGAAGAATTTTCTTGCCTGATCCAACCAGACCTCGGTATTGGAAGTGATTGGAGAACCGTTCATCATCTGTCCGTCCTCCGACCCGTGATGATGCAGTATTGCCAGATCCAGGTCTTTCCGCGCTAATTCTGCCAAAAGTCTGTATTTTACATTATCGTCATAAGTATAGTCGATATAGTTTATTGATCTCTGCGGTTCGCTCAGGAAAGGGAACTGCTCCATCAGTGAATACTTCTCATCAATTCTTGCAACCATACAGTCTGAGTTGTATCCGTGGCCTGCGAAATAACTTATCTGACTCATCTGATGTCTGTTTGCCTTTTCTTTAACAACTTTTTGCAGATATTCCGAAATAAGCTGATACTTCGTCCTCCCCGGAGTTGCCGGAGCTTTTATCCTTGCACTGTAAATATCGCACTCTATCTCTTGCGGTCCGTCTCCGGCCAAAGAGTAGTAGAAGTACAGAGGATGTTCCGTATCATTTTTGAGGTAGTTGAATCTGAGATCAAAATCATCATAAAATCTGTCGGAGGGTATTGATGAGTCTGTCCATGGTCTTTTAGGATCCATCTTGAAGGCTGTTGCGAGATGGTGGGCGTCCCTGATCATAGGAACAGGAATGTCGCCTATAAAAACGGCACCTTCCAGATTTTGATTTTGATAGAATCTTAAAAGGAGTGTCTTTATTGAATCTGGCACTCCCCACTTGTCAACTATGACAAAGGGGTTGAGTCCCTCATCAGAAATTGATTGTGAGTATGATTCGATTTGTTGACGACAATTTTCATAGGTAACTCTGTCCACGACTATTGCCACTGCTCTTTTTACAGGAGCCGCATTTGTAAAGTTTGCCAGAAGCGAGAGCAAGGAAACTATAAATAATGTTTTGAATGTTTTTATCATATAAAAATAATTGTTTTGTGGTTAACCCCTAATACTAAAGTTTTCGCAAATCATATGTTCACGAAAATCACAAGGAAACAGAGTGACGAAAAATATCATCTCCGCTGTAATATCATAAAATTAACTGTAGGTATTTTTCAAATAACGATTCCGTGACCTGGTGGAACAGCGCCTGGAATGTTTTGATCTTTGGTGTAATTACAGGCTGTGTAAATGCATTCAGAAATTCTACTGGTTTAATAACCAGAGAATTAGATACAGATATAGTGTACGAATAAGAATCAGTATATGAATCCTGGTCTGAATCCAGAAAGAAATATTTAAGGGAGCAGCAATCGTTCATATTTGGCTCTTTTGATATAAGGTGTGCGCCACAACAAGGGCAGTGGTGGTTGGGATCTTTCTTATGAATCTCCTCTACACAAGTGCACTCGGAGCTGATTCCGAAAAATGTAATTTTTGAAGCATGGTCACAGAAACAGGAATACCTTCCTACACCTATGGTTGAGATGAGGTAAGCTGAAAGAACGATTAAAGAAAATATGGTTCCCTTTGTTCCCACTATAGCATAAATTGGACCTGGACAAAAGTAATAAAAATTTTTGTTTACAATTATATCTATTATCTATGAAGAAATATCACAGGTTCCATTCTGTTCCCTCTTTGGTATCCTTAATTTCAATACCAAAAGCTTTCAGCTTCTCTCTTATCCGGTCACTGGCGGCAAAGTCTTTGTTAGCCTTGGCTTCTCTCCTTATATCCAGAATTAGTTTAATTACACCATCCAACATATCTGCTGAGCCCGGCTGTACAGTCTCATCCGCAAGACCGAGCACATCCGTTACAATATCTTTAAAAAGCCGGACAAGAGTATCTTTATCCTCCGGATTAATTTTTATCTGCTTATCCTTGACCTGATTTATTATCCTCACGGCTTCAAATAGATTGGCCAATGCAACCGGGGTGTTAAGGTCGTCACAAAGGGCAGAATAGATACTTTCCTTACGTTCTTTTATCTCCGCTAAAGATTCTGCTCCAGGTGTAGGTACAAGATTGCAGACATCTTTTGATGCCTGAATCATTCTCTTAAGCCCCTTCTCGGAAGCCTGCAGTGCCTCATTGCTAAAGTCCAGCGTACTTCTATAGTGCGCCTGAAGAATAAAAAATCTGATAGTCATTGGTGTATAGGCCTGAGTCAAAATCTTGTGTGTACCAGTAAACAACTCCTCCAGGGTAATAAAATTACCCAGCGATTTACCCATCTTCTGACCATTTATGGTTATCATATTATTGTGCATCCAATATTGTACCCCTCCCTTGCCTCTCGCTGCTGTATTTTGGGCCAGTTCACATTCGTGATGAGGGAACAGCAGATCCATTCCGCCACCGTGAATATCAAAGCTTTCTCCAAGATATTTTGCACTCATCGCAGAACACTCAAGGTGCCACCCAGGAAAACCTTCACTCCATGGTGAGGGCCATTTCATAATATGCTCAGGCGCAGCTTTCTTCCAAAGGGCAAAGTCAAACGAAGATCTCTTATCTGCCTGTCCTTCTAGTATTCTCGAGTTTGACTGGAGATCTTCCAGAAACCTTCCCGACAAAACACCATAAGAATAGATTTTGTTGTATGCCTCAACATCGAAATAGACCGAACCATTACTTTCGTAAGCAAATCTCTTGTCCAATATCTCTTTGACTAATGAGATCTGTTCAATAATGTGCCCAGATGCTCTTGGCTCAATGCTTGGAGGCAGCGTATTCAGCAGCTTCATTGCCTCGTGATACCTTATAGTATAGTATTGGACAACCTCCATCGGCTCCAGTTGTTCAAGCCTTGCCTTACGGGCAATCTTATCTTCTCCGTTGTCTGAATCATTTTCCAGGTGTCCTACATCAGTAATATTTCTGACATAGCGCACTTTATATCCAAGATGCCTGAAAAGTCTTACCAGAACATCGTATATAACCCCCGGCCTGGCATGACCAAGGTGTGCATCTCCATAAACAGTGGGTCCGCAGACATATAGGCCAACCATTTTCGGGTGAATGGGTTTGAAAACTTCTTTCTTTCTTGACAGGGTGTTGTATAAAATAAACTCTTGCATCTTACGCATTTTTGTGCGTAAAAATACATATTATTTTTTATTCTTGCTTATTAGTATCCAATTGCTTGATATTATATGCAATAATCTCGTAAGTCTGTTTGTCTACCCCCGTTTTTGTCTGATACTGTACCGGCTTTATTTTCCCGAGAACTGAGAGGAAACTGCCCTTTTTTATCTGAGTAAAATCTGGCATTCCTTTAGTGTTCCAGGCTACGATACTATGCCAGATTGTCTCCTCCTGCCACTCCCCTTTTCTGTTTTTAAATGTTTCATTTGTTGCCAGCGATAGTCTCATTACCAATCCACCATCTTCCAGAGAAGAAATTTTTGGGTCGAAACCTACATTTCCTCTGAGCTCCACGCGATTTAATGACTTTTCCATAACTAATAAAGTGTTTTTGATTAATACAATGCGAAAATAGAAAAGCATTTTTCTAAAAGGCTCAATTAAACACTTATAGTCATTTTGATATGTTTACCAAAACAAAATTTAGTTTCAGACAAATAAATGTTTGAATAAGATATTTAATAATAACCATATAGGATCCAGTTGCAGATATGTTTAAATTTGAAAGAAAAAAATGGGATATTGCAAAGAGTGCGGAGCAAATCTTATGGGTAGAATTGATAAAAAATTCTGCTCAGAGGGATGCAGAAATGCCTGGCACAACAGGGTTTCCAGAGAAGAAAACATAGAAATTAAAAAAATAAACTGTATATTAGCAAGAAATCATAAAGTATTGAAGGGGCTTGTTGACAATAAAATTTGTGAATGTTCTAAAGAGAGGTTGGCGGAATTGGGCTTTAACTTCTCATATTTTACATCTTTAGAGAAAAAACCAAGTGTGGAAAAGTGTTATTTTTGTTATGACTTCGGTTATTTCTACCCCAAAAAGGGCTTTATATGTATAACTCGGAAAAATTAATTGCTATATAATTAAAATAATATATACATTTGAGGCAAATTTTTTAACTAATTTCGTAACTAATAAATTAATAATCAATACAATGAAAAGAATTTTAATTTTTTCAGCACTGGCAATATTTGCCATATCATTAACTTCTTGCGTGGAGAGCTCAAAAAAATACAAAGCTCTTCAAGCTCAACTGGACTCTCTATCAGTCTCTTCAACTGCAAAAAGTGCAGAATTTGAAGAGGTATTTGCAACTCTTAACGAAGTTGAAAATGGCCTTAAATCTATCCGTGAAGCAGAAAACATTCTTGTTCTGCAATCACAGACCGGTGGCGCCGAAGTCCAGGCAACTTCAAGGGAAAGACTCAAATCTGACGTTGCTGCAATTGGTGAGGCTATCACAAATTACAAGAAACAAATTGACAAGCTGCAAAACGACAATAGGATACAGTCTTCTCAGTTCAAGAAGCGCTTGGCAGCTTTGACTCAGGAGTTGGAAGCCAAATCTCAGCTTATTGACGATCTAAGCAGACAACTTGCAGAGAAAGACACTCAGTTAAAGGTTAAGACTCAACAAATTGTCACTCTTGACGAAACCGTATCCAACTTGAGAAGCGATGTCACCACTCTAAGCCAGGAGTCTTCTGCTCAGAAAGCTACGATCTCTACACAAGATATACAGATTAACACTGCCTTTTACATAGTCGGGACAAAATCAGAACTGATAGCTGCAAATGTAATGTCAAAAGGCGGGTTGTTCAGGTCTGCCAAAATTTCTTACCAGGCAGAACAGTCTTCATTTATAAAGATCGACATAAGAGAGGTTAGTGAAATCAATCTCAATGCTAAAAAAGCTAAAGTTTTGTCTGTTCATCCTACAGGAACCTATTCACTTGAGGTGGATCAGAATGGTATGAAGATTCTCAAAATTTCAGATCCTAAGGCATTCTGGGAACAAACAAAATATTTAGTAATCCAAACTCTCTAAAATAGACGAATGAACAAACTTGGAGTAGTAATTGTTGGGTTATCTCTAATAATTTTTCAATCCTGTAAAACTAAAATGGCTGATAACCCACTTTTGACACCATCAAAGAATGCATATGGTGCACCTGCTTTTGACAAAATAAAAAATGAACACTTCAAACCTGCTTTTGAGGCCGCCATTGCTCAGGCGAGAGCTCAGGTAGATTCTATTGTAAACAATTCGGATGCCCCCACTTTTGAAAACAGTGTGGAAGCTTTGGAATTTTCCGGAAGAGAACTTGCAAATATAAGTGCTATCTTCTTTGCTTTGAACGAATCAAATACTGATTCAGTAATGCAGAGCATAGCTCTTGAGATTTCTCCGATCCTTACTGAGTACTCAAATGACATAATGCTCAATGAGAAGTTATTCGAAAGAATAAAAACTGTTTACACTACCAAAGATTCATTAAAACTGGATGCTGAACAGAGGAGACTTCTGGAAGAAACCTACAAGGGCTTTACAAGAAATGGAGCAAATCTCTCTGCTAAAGACAAGGCTAAATTCCGAGAGATTAATACGGAACTTTCCAGGTTAGGCCTTAAGTTTAGTCAGAATGTACTGGCTGCAACCAACAAATTCGTTTTGCATATTACCGACAGTTCTCAACTGAAAGGTCTTCCGCAATTTGTTATTGAAGCAGGTGTCGCTGAAGCAAAAGAGAGATCGATGGAGGGGTGGGTGTACACACTTCAGGCTCCAAGCTTTGGACCTTTTATGCAGTATAGCGAAAACCGCAATCTTAAAGAGAAGATGTGGAAGGCGTATAACAGCAAATCTTTCAATGATGAGTTCGACAATCAGGAGAATATAAAAAAGATAGTGGATCTTAGACTTGAAAGAGCTAAACTTTTAGGATATGCCACTCACGCAGATTATGTTCTTTCCAACAATATGGCCAAGAATCCTGCAACCGTTAATAATTTTCTCCAGGATCTGCTTACAAAATCGTTGCCTTACGCTAAGAAAGATCTCGCAGATGTTCAAAAGTATGCTAATTCAAACGGTTTTACCGGCAAACTGATGCCTTGGGATTTCAGTTATTATTCGGAAAAATATAAAAATGAAAAGTTTGCTCTTAATGATGAGCTTCTTAAGCCTTACTTCAAACTGGAGAATGTGGAAAAAGCCGTTTTCCATCTGGCAGACACTCTCTATGGTCTCAAATTCAAAGAAAACAGTTCAATTCCTGTTTATCATCCAGATGTAAAAGCTTTTGAAGTCTTTGACAAAGACGGCAAATTCCTGTCTCTACTTTATGTAGATTATTTTCCACGTGCAAGCAAGAGAGGCGGTGCCTGGATGACCACATTCAGAGAAGAGTACATATACAAAGGAGAGGAGATGAGACCATTTGTAACTTTGACTCTCAACTTTACAAAGCCAACCGAAACTACTCCATCCTTACTTACTTTTTATGAAGTAACTACATTTCTGCACGAATTTGGCCACGCGCTTCACGGTATGATGGCTCAAGGTAAATATCCATCTCTTACAGGGACAAATGTTGCACGTGATTTTGTGGAACTTCCTTCCCAGATTATGGAAAACTGGGCAACTGAAAGTGAGTTTCTTTCTTCATTTGCGAAACATTACAAAACCGGAGAAGCAATTCCGCAAGAGCTTATCCAAAAGATAATCAAGGCTAAAAACTACATGAGTGGCTACACCTGTGTTAGACAGCTCTCATTTGGCATAAATGACATGGCTTGGCACTCTTTGAGCAGTATGACAAATAAAAGTGTTATCGATTTTGAACGCGAAGCAACAAAATCTACGCAGATCCTGCCGCTTGTAGATTCTACCTGCTTCTCACCCTCTTTCAGTCACATCTTTTCAGGTGGCTACTCTGCAGGGTACTACAGCTATAAATGGGCAGAGGTTCTTGAGGCCGATGCATTCTCACTTTTCAAGGAGAAGGGCATTTTCAACAAAGAGGCTGCCAACGCATTTAAAAATAACATACTTACCAAAGGAAACCTGATGGATGCAGATATTCTCTACCGTAACTTCAGGGGTCGTGATCCTAAGCCCCAAGCACTGCTCGAAAAGTTAGGTATGAGCGGTAAATAATCACACGGGGACGCATATTGTGTGACCTCATCATTTTATTATATGTTTGGTGTGTAATTGCCGGCATGAACAGTGCACCGCATTTACCCAAATGCTCTGCTGCAACGTTCATTTAGACAATTACACAATCAATAACGTACCAAGCTTCTTTGCAAGCGTCTATTCAGTATTGCATCCTTTCCCTATTTGTGCACACAATTTGCGTTCCCCATGTTCAAATTAAAGTATTACACAACAATCTGCTTTTTTCGCCAGTAGTTCGTCATGTGTTACAATAATACATATCCTGTTTCTCTTTTCCCTCTCAATGATCTCCCATAACAGAGAGGTGTTTTTTTTGTCCATGTTGTTTGTTGGCTCATCCAAAAGGAGGACTTTAGGATCTTTAAACAAAGCCCTGCACAAACCCACCAACTGTCTCTGTCCTCCGGAGAGGTTTATACCATCTTCCCCTACTCTGGTCAAATAAGAGAGCGGCAAAATGTTAAAATACTCCGACATTCCCAATTTCTCACATAACTCAATTGCTTTTTTAATATTCTCCTCAGTAGCCTCCAAACAAATATTCTCAATTAAAGTAGCATTGAATAATTTGATATCTTGAGGCATTAGCCCAACCTGCGCCCTCCACTGGGTTAAGCTAAATTGACTTATCGATTTGTCGTTTGCCAAAATATCTCCAGCTTCCAACCAATATAGTCTCAGAATAAGGCTTAGTAAAGTGCTTTTCCCACAGCCAATATCTCCAACAATAGCAAGTGTCTCGCCCTTTTTTGCGAGGAAGTTTATATTTTTTAACACCAAAGGACGACCCACATATCTGAAAGAGGCATTCTTTAGCTCCAAAGTATCCATAGACAAGAACTCATCTGTATAATGTTTAGTATCCACTTTATCCACAGCATTTTCTTCACCCTCTATACTTATAAACTCGTATAAACGGTTATATGCCACCTTTGCCTCTTGATAGGTGAAATAGGCTCCCATAAGAGAAGCCATTGAACCAAGGAGTGTGCCGCTGAATGTCATAATTGCCATTAGCACTCCCAAGCTTATTCTCTCGGAAATGACACCGTAAGACCCAATGGAAATTACTGAAATAATTAATATAACGGCAATGTTCTGTGCCCATAGCCCTATCTTGTTATTGAGGATAGTCAAATCAAATATCGAGTTCTGGAAAACTGAGTAGATTCTTTTCCCTGTATTTGAGAATATGCGCTCTTTACCGTATGATTTAATTACATCTATTCCCTGCACCGAATCGAAGAAATACGACTCCGATTGCGCATAGTTAACCATCACTCCCTTCTGCCCCTCAATTATCTTTTTGGCGTTTTTAAGAAAAACATAGGCAAACAAAAGAGAGCCAATTATAGTTATTAACCCTGTCGGCCACCAATATATAAACAGAAATACAGCAACAACAATAATTGTTAAAACATCAATGATAAATGTGCCGAATATATAACTGATTGTCCTTTGTATACGGGAAGCATCATTTAATCTTGCAGTTACCTCTCCCGTCTTTAAACTGTCAAAAAACACTTTGGGCAGATATAAAATAATGCTGTAGAATTGTCCTACTATACGATTAGAAAACTCCTTTATTTGCCTTGCAGAGAGAATAGTCCTTAAATAGCCGATAAAATTTTTTGCTAATAATAAAGCTGTCAGAATAGCTGTCCCAAGAATTAAACGGTTAAAGTCTTTTGACGGCAATATATCATCTACAAGCTTTTGAGAAAAGAGTGCCAGCGTGATGCCAAGTACCGAAACGACTATACTTAAAATAAGGACAACCGACAATATTTGAAAATCCGGTTTAAGCAATGATTTAAGCCACTCATATTTGGCCTTGCTTATATCCTTTACCTCTTTAAAGCTTTCTCCTTTTTTTACTGATAGAAGAGTTTTGCTTTTCCATAGCTTATCCAATGTTCCATAGTCTATGTATGAAATTCCTTTAGCAGGATCTGCCAGAATGAATTTATCTCCGGATTTCCCAAAATATACTACATAGTGCAACAGCCCGTCTTCTAATGTGAAGTGCAAAATTGCAGGATTATCCAGTTTAGAGAGTTCTTCGATATTTCCCTCCAGACCCTCAGCCTCCAATCCTATTGTGTTTGCCGCCTGATATAGCCCCAAAAGTGTCGTGCCGCTTACATTGGTTCCACTAATTTTTACAAGTTTTTCCTGAGGCATATCTCCACCATAATACCGACATAACATAGAGAGGCAGGAAAGACCGCACCAAGATTGGTTGTTTTGCTTAACAAAGGCCTTTTCTACTTTTTTTAACTGTAATATCCCTTTAAGTTCACTCATTCTCTCGAATTGTTTTAAGTATTTTTTTTGCATTTACCTCGCCTTCAAAAGCCTTAATAAGCTTTCTATCTCTGTCGTAGATTAGAGTTGTTGGAATTGTCCTAATTCCAAATTTTCGTACCGCTTGATAGCTTGTATCAACCAAAGAATAAAAATTTGTAATAGTATCTATACCAAATCGCTTACTGTATGCTCTTGCGCTATCTGCAATATCTGCCGTTATAAATATAATTTTTGAATTGGCAAACTCTTTTGAGTTCCTTGATAATTCAGCTCCTTCGTGTTCGCAAAAAGTGCAACCGGGAGAATAAAAGATAACAATAAAATTATTTGCGTTTACCGTGCCGGTATTAAATGGCTCTTCATCAATAGTAAGAAAATTATGTTCAGGGAATATCTTAGTATGCTCAGCAATTGTTTTCCTATTATATATTTTTAAACCAATTAATATTATTACCGCAGCAAATAATACAAAAACAATAACCCTTGCAACCAGTCTCTTATTCATATCTACATCATAATAAGGGTAAATACCAAGGTAATCAACAATAAACCAGCTCCATAAGATGAAAGCACGAAGTTAAAGCTCTTAGATCCTGTAAACTTATACCTGTACTTAACCAACGAAATGAGTAATCCCCAATAGAGAAATTCGAACAGGTTAATCAGTCCTATAGGGTATAATAAATACCTGGGAATACTTTCTATATCCATATAATATATCAAAGAGAGCGGGTTTCCGGAAAGATCTACCAAGTTCTCCGCCGGCACTGCCAAATGATATATAATGTTAAACAGTCCTAAAAATACAAATGAAACATCTGCCTTAAGGGCTATATTGAAACAAAAACAGAATTTAGATTCAACATTCTTGAAAAAGAGTGCTGTGTAAAAACACAATGTGGTAAAAGTGATTCTTATAAGAAGAACAAAGGGGGCAGAAACGTATCCGAGCCATGCATATTTTTTAGCATCACCAATTAATGAGTCAATCGTCTCGATGGAAAGCTGATCGCCGTAGGTGTTGTAATATAAAGTATCCGAAATAAAAAAAGTCTGCTGATACCATACAAAAAACAAAGTGGCTGCCCCAAGAAACAGAAACCACCGGAGTTTAGGTTCATTATACAGCCACTTCATACTGACTTGAAGATGTTTTTCTTCTTTCGTTCCGCGATTCCTTTTACTGTAGTATTATAGTAAAGCTGCATTATTATACACAAACAATTCTAAAAAACTTCTTTCTGAAGAGATCAAAAAAAATTAAACCAAGTATAGAATATATAACAATCCCAATATATAAGTATAAATTATTTCCTGTATATAGAGAAATTATTAATATTGCAACCATTGCCAACAAGCAAATAATAGCGGATAGATTACTAACACTACTTTGTACTTCAATTTCTGGACACTTACTAACATTATCAATTGTAAGATGAGATGAAAAATAATTATTGTAGCTTACTTTAATATTTAAATTAGAACTATCCTCTAATTCCACAAAAGTTTCCCCAACATCTTTTATAATAAAGATATTATTATTTATTTCCACTTTGTATTTCCAAAAAAATGTAGACAAATAAAAGGGGCGTTTAATTTTAATTTTCATTGTTATTATATGACTTTATTAATGACAGCTAAAGCACCGCCAGTAGCGCATCCAACTTTAATTCCAAGCCCCGTTGCCCGGGAAGCTTAGTGATCCATTGTCCTGTAACTCCTTGCGCCACTTGTAAAGCAACATCGGTTCTAATCCCAGCCCATGCGCAAGTCCCGATACATTTTTGCGTTCATAACTCAACTTGACCGCATTCTCCTTGAATGACTTGTCATAATATGTCCTTTGTTTTCTCATTTTTACAAAATTAAGTTTTTATGCTTAACTCTGTGTGCGGACTAAGTTAGTAATTCCAGTATTATATAACTACCTCATGCATAATATTATTACTCATTGTTTTTATGCCTACGCAGCTTAATGATATAAACAGTAAAATATATAGCCAATGCACTGGAAATAACAATTCTAATCCATGTCGGTATTGCCTCATAATAACGTGATATATCTGTCAATAAAAAGATAATAAACAATATTACAAAAACGGCAATCCATATAATAGAGGATTTTTGAATATCTTTCATACAACAAAACTCAATAAAAATAGAAGATATTTGTTACTCGTAAACTGCTTTGGCAGCAGAATACACTATACATGTTGCCTGTCCTGCCAACAAAAATGATGCTGCACCGGCTGTCAGAGCAGTTGCCGTAACTGCTACCACTAATCCTACAATACTGTTGGCAGCGCAAAAGCTATCTCAAAATTTACCACCGCCAGAAACATTTTCCATTTGTTCAAAATTCATTGTTTTCATAATTTCTAAATTTTTAGTTATAAAATAATGAATTATCGGAAGTAAAAATAAACATATATATTTAATAATCAAAATATTTTCACTCCTATTTTTAAGTTTTCCAACGATTTTTTGCATAAATAATTACTAAAACCTGCGCCAGTATTTATATTAGCCCGTAAATAAACCGAGCAAAAAAAAGTGATTAAATTTGCTCTGTTATGGAAAAAAGGAAGAACTTAACCAGCAAGATAAAGAGTGAGATTGTTT
>Ga0172381_10000533_pt1 | contig 46055 bp, 42 predicted proteins | sample Leawel6488metaG_FD_119754 | JGI IMG/M metagenome (GOLD analysis project Ga0172381, IMG submission 119754) | Leachate microbial communities from a municipal landfill in Southern Ontario, Canada - Leachate well 64-88 metaG | ecosystem: Engineered > Solid waste > Landfill > Unclassified | place... | reverse complement strand
TGTATTGAATAATCTTATTCGTGTAAGCGGTCCGTTCAAAACCCGTCTCAACAACATTACCGCTCCAGAAGTTGTATTTTCTTATTGAATCGAATGTTTCAATCATGCTTTAATATTTCCTGTAAAGGTAATAATGTTTCAAATACACTTGAATATTTCAACGGAAACCAAACAATATGTGCGTTTTTCGCCTTGACTTATCAATTGTGCTATTCTGTCAACGTTCATATTTTATTTTGCTTTTACCGGAAAGGTCGTAGGTCATAAATCAATCTTTAGTCCTTAGACTTTAGACCCTCTCAGAGTAAGTATCCGGCCTCTCTGGCTTAAACACCTCATTAGCCCACATGAAGGTAACCATATCGGTCTCTCCGAGATTTTCTATATTATGAGTGTAACCTGCCGGTATATCCGCCACCTCGATTTTGTCACCACAGACGTAGTATTCTATAATTTTAGCATCTGGATCGCCTATCTTTCTGAAACGTATTACTCCTTTACCGCTCACCACAACGAACTTCTCGTTCTTGGTATGGTGCCAGTGGTTGCCTTTGGTGATATGTGGCTTGCTGATATTTACTGAGAATTGTCCGCGGTCGGGAGTGCGGATAATCTCTGTGAAACTTCCTCTTTCATCCACGTTCATCTTAAGAGGGTAGGAGAACTGATCTTCCGGCAGGTAGGAGAGGTAGGTAGAGTATAGCTTCTTAGCAAACTCATCACTCATATCCGGCACCTCTAATGTTTTGCGGCTCTCTTTGAATGAATAGAGCAAGTCAACAATTTGCCCAAGGGTGGTGACATGCAGAGTAGGTACGTAGCAGTAGTTTTCATTACAGTGTTCCTCTCCTTGCAGGGCGCAAATCATCTCGGTAACAAGATCATCAATATATACAAGGCTCAACTGAGCCTTACGGTTGCTTATGGTAATAGGCAGGTCATGGGCTATGTTATGGCAGAAAGTGGCTACAGCACTGTTGTAGTTGGGGCGGCACCACTTGCCGAAAAGGTTTGGAAAGCGGTAAACAAGTACTTTGGCTCCGGTCTCCTTTGAATACCGGAACATGAGCTCTTCGGCGGCTTTCTTGGATTGTCCGTAGGGATTATCAAGGGCTGTTTGAGTGGAGGAGCTAATCATTACTGGACAACTGTTTTTGTGCTTTTTCAAGGTATCAAGCAGCGAACTGGCAAAACCGAAATTGCCGGTCATGAACTCTTTTTGCTCATTCGGGCGGTTGACACCTGCCAGGTTGAAGACAAAGTGTGCCTTTCTGCAGTATTCATCGAGCAATGAGGGATCGGTATCGATATCAAACTCGAAGATTTTATCCACCTTAAGCTCTCCGAACGATTTGTCTTTGCCCTCTTTTATGTTTTTTAGCTCAGAGCAGAGATTTTTTCCCACAAAACCTTTGGCTCCGGTAACGAGTATATTCATTAGTCTATTTGCTTCTTATTTCTATTCGCTTCTGATTTCCTTTGTTTGTGACTTTTTCTGCAAACCAAGGTCTTCGCGGACGAAGCGAAGTTTTAGAAGCAGTTCTTTCATTCCTTCGACATCGAGACGGGTAGTGTTATGGGAATGATAGTCTTCAATCTTGGAGACCTCTTCATCACCTTCCACAAAGAACTTGTCATAGTTCAAATCGCGTGTATCGCAGGGGATACGGTAATAATTACCCAGATCTACTGCCTTTGCCATCTCCTCGCGGGTAACAAGGGTCTCGTAGAGTTTCTCGCCGTGGCGTGTTCCAATAACTTTAATTTCTGTATTGGAGTGATATAGCTCTTTAAGGGCGGTAGCCAATATATCGAGTGTGGCTGCAGGGGCTTTCTGAATGAATAGGTCTCCATTTTTGCCATGTTCAAAGGCGTACATCACAAGGTCAACTGCATCGTCAAGGGTCATCATGAAACGGGTCATGTTGGGATCGGTGATAGTGATTGGCTTACCGCTCCTTATTTGATCTACCCAGAGAGGGATAACAGAACCTCGGGATGCCATCACATTGCCGTAACGTGTACAGCAGATGGTGGTTGCAGCTCCTTGCCCTAATTGCCGGCCTTTGGCGATAACCACCTTTTCCATCATGGCCTTGCTGATGCCCATGGCGTTGATGGGGTAGGCTGCCTTGTCTGTGGAGAGGACTACAACATTCTTAACTCCATAGGTAATGGCCGATTCAAGCACATTGTTGGTGCCTTCCACATTGGTATGTACAGCTTCCATCGGGAAGAACTCGCAGCTCGGAACCTGTTTGAGGGCTGCAGCGGAGAAGATGTAATCAACACCATGCATGGCGTTGTCTACCGATTGACGACTGCGTACATCTCCTATATAGAACTTAACTTTAGGATTCTGCAGACGGTGCCGCATGTCATCCTGCTTTTTCTCATCACGGCTGAAGATCCTGATCTCCTTGATGTCGGAATCAAGAAAACGGCGCAATACGGCATTTCCGAAAGAACCGGTTCCGCCGGTAATGAGTAATGTCTTTTCTTTAAAAATGGACATATAAATTATAATGAAGATTTGCCACATCGGCGGATTCCGGAAATAATGACGACCTGGCTGGTTTCGATGTATTTTTCCAACGGGATGTCACGGCGAATCAGGTGCTTTCTGCTATTGAAAACAGCTTTCGTTTTACTGGATTAGATTTACGAAAAATCCCGGTCACTCCCATTCGGCGTGACTTCAAAAATAATCGCAGGATTTCTGCGAATTTAAAAATTATCCCCGGCAGACCATACCAGAAGGGTTTTGGTCTTGTCGGGGATATATTGTGCAGCTTCGTCGGGTGTTACAGCTATGTACCGTATCTTGAACGAAACGCTCTCTTCTGCTTTTCTCACAAGTGTGTTAAGGTAATTGTAGTCAAAATTATTCCCAACAAAAAGGAGATCTAAAACATTGCCCGGGTTTCCCTGAGCAAAGTCGTTGATTATGTACCCTTTCTCCAACTCTCCTATCTGCCTTACAACACTGTCCACGATCTCTTCTATGCCCACATATTTAAGAAGCAAGTGGTGCATATCTTTGAAATAGGGGTGTTTTGTATTTGCCTGATAAACCTTCTTGTTCTGTTCAATCTTTGATTCCAGTAATTTTGCCTTTTCAAAACGGTTAAGCTCCTGTCTTATAGCATTGGTACTCTCCCCAAACTCTGTGGATAGGTTGCGAAGGTATGCAGTAGTATTGCTGTTAATAAAGAATTTTACCATCAGCTTTATTCTTGTTTTAGAGGTTATCAGACTTTCCAACATAACTTCGAGTACTTTTATTACTCGTTATTAGAACAAATTTATATAATAAATTTCTGATATCAATTTATTTTTGGAATAAATCTGTAATCTTTTATGTTTGGTAAAAAGTTGTCCTCTAAATATGGTACAAAAAATACTATACCTGCTCCGATAACCAATCCCAAAAAAATATAGATCAATAAAATCAGACTTCTTTTAGGTTTTGTTTTTTCTGTAGGTACAACAACCGGTGAAATTATTGTGAGTATTGGTGTAGTCTCTGTTACCGCAATCTTTGCCTGCTCTTTCTGCTTTGCCAGTTCTGTATATACCTGTAAAAGAAGGTCATACTCAGATGTCAACTTCTCTTCCTGAGTCCTTGCCATAGCAGATGAAAGACTTTTATTTGCGTCTCTGAACCTTGCCAACTCCTCCTGTTTCGTCTCAAAGTTTCTCTTGGCCTCGTCGTAGCTTCTCTCTACAAACTCCAGATTGCTTGCAACCTTTTCAACTTTAAACTCTGTGATATACTTTTGAAGTAACTCCTGCCCTTTTTGTGCTAACTCTGCTACTGCAAGAGGTTCCGACATATTTGTTGTTAATGTTATAAAACCCTGTTTGTCATTGACTTCAAGTGTAAGGCTCTCATTAAGAGCCTTAATCACTTCCTGCTCTTCCTTTGTAAGAAATTGAACAGTAGAGGTATCGGAATTTGTGACAGCATCTTTATTCCCTTTGATTGCCTTAATAATAACTCCTGGTAAACCGATTGTATATTTTTTGATTGTACCTAATAAATTAAATTTTTGATACTGTTTATCTGTATAAAAATCATATAGGGTAATTGGCTCTTTTATCTCTTTAAAGTGAAATTTAGAATAGATTAACTCTTTCTGAAAATTGATGTTTGTCATGATTTTCGGATAGACGGTAGGGGATAGCACCTCTCCGGAACTCAGGCTCCCGATATTAATTCCAGCCATTGCTGCCAACCCGCTTAAATTGCCACCTGCCTTTTTCTCTCCTGTCTGTGGTACCATTGTGCAGGATGCTGTGTAAATATTGGAAGAGAATATTGCGACCAAAAGGCCTAATACTGCAAAAGCAGCAGTTACCTTTAAAATAAACTTACGGTTTTTCCATAGCTTTTGTACTATCTCTACAAGATCTATCTCTTGCTCTTCTTTTTTATAATTTTTCTGTTCCATACCACCTACTTCAAAAAAAGATTTACAACAAGAGCTACCACAGTTGCCAACGATGAAGATATTCCAACAATCTCCCCTGTGTTCATACCTTTCCGTTCCGGTTTCATTGGTACAATAATTTCACATCCGGGCTCTATTGGTGAATGGAGTCCCTTCGAAACTGTGTTGTTCATATAGACCACGTATGCCCTGCTCTTCCTTGCGCGGAAAGCATACCCGCCTGCATTGTTTATATAGTCTTCGATTTTCATTCCTTTAACGTATGTTACGGCATTCGGATACATTACTGCACCGGAAATTTTAACTACGCTGTTCATTGTTGGAATATTAATAATATCACCTTCTCTAAGAACTATATCGTTGTCGCTTCCGGGGTTGGAAATTGCTTTGGCAAGGTCTATCCCGACGTTGTATGTTGGGTTGATGGCCAGGTTCTCCACAGAAATTGAGTCTTTTTCTGATTGCCTGGATAGTTTTAAAGAAGCCTCTGCCATTGTCCTTTCGTCTGCATTCATCACTCTGGTTAGCCTTGCACCCTCTGCATAGGCCGATGATGTTAAGCCGCCTGCTCTCTTTATGAACGAGGAGAGTTTTTCATCTTTTGTTATTTTTGGATATGCTCCTCCGAATATAATCTCTCCTCTGAGATATACATTTTGCTGGGTCTCGTAACCGGGTGATCTTCTAATGTTTACAATGTCGAACGGGCGAAGGACAAAATCCTTGTCGCCACTTATGATAAATCCTTTATCCAGAGAAAAGCTGAACACCTCACTCTGTATTGTAGATTCTGTTTTACTCATTGGCTTATTGATTCTTCTTGACACATCTATTCTTGCCCTTGATGCAGATTCCAATAAACCTCCACCTTGCAGGATAAGATCTTCTATGCTCATATTTCTTACATAAGGGTAATTTGCGGGCCTTTTTACCTCTCCTGTGAGAGTTATAAATAATTCGTTTCTTAGTTCATCTGCAGATGGAATATACAATCGGTCATTCTTTTTAAGGGCAACATCCGGAATCTCTCCCGAAAGTAGTTTATACAGATTTATCGACTCCATTGTTGTAGATAGGTCTCTATTCTCTCTGTAGAGGAGTACTCTGGCAAGAAATGCATCCCCTTTGGGGCCTTCTGCCATATTTACCAAGTCTTTAATTGTTTTTAGCCCTGAATCTATAGCATAGATGCCAGGCCTGAAAATAGCTCCCTCTATCTCAACTCTATTCTCGTATTTATCAAGAATGTTACCTACCGTAACAGTATCTCCATCGTTTAGTTGGAAGTTGCCGAAATCGCCGGATTCGACAGTGTATATTTTCAATTCAGAATCACCCTTTCGGGTAAGTATTAAATTTTTCTTATAAGCACTGCTCTCGAAGCCTCCGGCATATTCGATAAGTGTAGAGAGTGTCTCGTTCTCCTTCATCTCGTAAACCATTGATCTTTTAACCATCCCGGTTATCTGTACCCTCTTTTTGAATGGTTCTACCTTTACAATGTCTCCCTCTTTCAGGGTAATGTCGCCGCTGTTGTTGCCCTTAAGCAGATATTCATATATATCTATATTTGAAACAACCTTTCCGTTTCGGTAAACCTTTATATCTCTGAGACTTCCTATATTGTTTATCCCTCCGGCAGAGTAGAGTGCATGAAATACAGATGCAAATGAAGATAGAGTATATGTGCCTGGCAGTACAACTTCTCCCATTATATTTACCTGTATGCTCCTGATGTTCCCGAGGGTAACCTTAATGAATGTTCCTGGGTTGGGAGAGGAGAGGTCCGAGTAAATCCGGCTGAATGCTCTTCTTATCTTTACCGAGGCCTCCTTTATCTGCATTCCGTTCAGGAAGATTGGCCCGATATTGGGCACTATTATGTTTCCCTCCGGAGAGATGAACTGCCTGAATGTCAGTTCGCTGTTCCCCCAGATATCTGCGATTATCTCATCTCCTGCACCAAGCTGATAATTCTCCGGAGTGGGGAGGTTTATATTCGGCTGAAAAGTGAGATTCTTAGATGAAAAGAGGTCTTTGCCGAATATGTCATTAGGATTGTTCTTAGTTGTTTCTTTTACAACTACAACCTTGTCGGAACCCTCTGTCGACTGTTCTCTTGTCCGGTTTTGGGGTGTAACCACCGTACCTGTTGCCGCAGCCGTAGATGCATCGTACTGTGCTTTAATCCTCTCCAACTGCTCTTTTGTTACTCCCTTGCTTGCAAGGTCGGCCAGTACCTGCTCCTGGGTCATTCCGGCACTCTTGTACTTTTTTAACTCCTCTACAACCTGTTGGTCGCTTAATTGTGCGAAAGCTACAACAGTTAGCAGTAGCAAAAGGGATGTATTAAGTAGTCTATTGAAAAAATTCATATAGCTGTTATTTAGTTTTTACCTATTGTTATATCGCATTCGTCCAACTCTTCATACTTGGAATTATGGCTCTTAAATTCCGGTATTAGCTTCTTGAGCATCTTAACCACCTCTGTAGGATATACATGCTGGTTTGCCACAATTAACATTTCGTTTATTTCAGGCGCCACCTGATCGTAATCGTATTTACATACATTGGCTATCATAACCTTTTTGTGGTATGTAGGTAGAGTGTTTTCGGTATTGGCAAGCAGCTCTTCGTAAAGTTTCTCTCCTGGTCTTAACCCTGTCTCCACTATCATAATATCCTTATTGGGAGTTTTGCCGGAAAGTCTTATCATCTTCTCGGCCAGATCGTAAATTTTTACAGCCTCTCCCATGTCAAAGACATAAATTTCACCTCCGTTTCCTGTACAACCGGCCTCCAGCACGAGACTGCAAGCCTCCGGTATTGTCATAAAGTAGCGGGTGATATCTTTGTGGGTGACGGTAACCGGACCGCCTGCCTCTATCTGTTTCTTGAATAGTGGTACTACGGAACCGTTGGAACCTAATACATTGCCGAATCTTGTGGTTACGTACTGTGTTGGGCTATCGACTCCATCTTTCAGAAGCTTATAGTAGAGTGACTGTATATAAATTTCTGCTGCCCTTTTGCTGGCTCCCATTACATTTGTCGGGTTTACTGCTTTGTCTGTGGAGATCATTACAAAGCGTTTGACTCCAAATTCGGCGGAAAGGTCGGCCACATTTTTTGTTCCCAACACATTTGTTATCACAGCGGCAGAGGGGTGGAACTCCATCATTGGCACGTGTTTGTATGCGGCTGCGTGGAACACCAGACTCGGCCTTGCTATGTTAAATATCTGCCGCATCTTCACATGATTGCTTACATTGGCAATAATCGGTTTTACTGATATTTTGGTCCCGGAACCCTTAAGCTCCAGCCATAAATCGTTCAGAGGAGTCTCTGCTTGATCTACAAGAATGAGCTCCTTACAGTTGAACAGTGTTACTTGTTTTGCAATTTCGCTCCCGATAGATCCGGCTGCTCCGGTTATAAGTATTGTCTCTCCCTCGAACTGGTTCTGAATCTTCTCTTTGTTCATCACTATTGCGTTGCGTCCGAGAAGATCCTCAATCGAGAGCTTGTTTATCTTAGGTGCAGCGGTGCCGTCATTATAATCGCCTAACTTCGTAAACATGGAGACCATAAGCAGCTCCAGACCATCCACAATGCAACGTTCGTAAAACTCCTTTGGTATTGCCTCCAGTTGCGATTTGTAGAAAAGCAGAGTATTGACGCGGTACTCCTCCATATACTTGGAAAGCCCTTTGTCTGAACAGATGATAGGTAATCCATAGACAACCTTGCCAACCTGGTTGCTCTTAAATGCTATGAATGCAACCGGACTGTAAGGGTTTGTTCTATCAGTCATCAGATATTGTGCAAGTAGCACAGATTCGTAGTCGGAACCAAGAATAAAAGCTCTTATCTTGTCTTTTGGATTACTCTGCTTGTAGGCTTCGAAAAAAGTTCTTACGGCAAAACGAAAAATCAACTGCACCAAGATAACCATAACCCCAAGCACTATAGGGAACCATAGAGTAAATCTGATTTGAATATCGCCATTTACAACTACCCTGTTAAACAAGTTGGCAATAATGAGGTATAGTAAAGTAGCTGTTAATGTGGATGATATCAGCTTTTGAAAATCCTTGACAGTGGAGAAGCGGACAACTCCATGATGTGTCTTGAAAATTAATGAAGAGAGAGAGTAGAGCGAAATAGCCAGAACAAATTTGAAAATAAAATTCTCGCTTGGTTGTTCGGTCATGTTGTTCCTGAATAGCCAGAGAGAAATGAATGCACCCGAGACTATTATTTGATCAAACATAAAAATGATCCATCTGGGCATATAATTGCGCATTATAATCCAGATGAATTGCTCCAATTTTAGAAGAAGTTTTTTCATTATACAAATTTAATTAAAAAATCTATATTTGCGTAGTATATAATTTAAAATGAGATGAAAAAAATTAAAAAATGTCTGGTGTTGCTCTTGGTCCTAATGTGCTCATTTACAATTTTTGCACAAAGCAACAATGATAGTGTAATTAAGTTTGCATACCTTGCAGACCTTCACATTTCAGATGCTACAGCTCCTGCGGAGGATTTAGAGAACTCCGTTAGGGATATTAACACTTTGAAAGATATAGATTTTGTAATATTTGCGGGCGACATTACTGAGTTTGGCAGCGACAGGGAGATTCTTTTGGCAAAATCGATAATTGACAAGCTTTCTGTTCCTTACTATATAGTTGCAGGTAACCATGATGCTAAATGGAGTGAGAGCGGGTGCAACACCTTTGCCCGCGTATTCGGTTATGAGCATTTTGATTTTGAGGTAGACGGAGTGAAGTTTATCGGATGTAATTCCGGCCCGAATATGCGTATGGCGCCAGCTTTGGTGCCAAGAGAGAGCATTGTCTGGCTTGACTCCCTTACAAATACTTTGCCTAAAGATAAACCGGTAATTTTTGTAAATCATTATCCGCTGGACGATGCTATGCTCAATTTTGAAACTGTTCTTGATTTGCTTGGAAGAACCAATATCCAGGTTGCCTTGTGCGGCCACGGACACAACAACAGTATTATGAATTATCCTGGTATTCGTGGTGTTATGGGCCGCTCAAACCTACGCACCGGAAGAGCTGGCGCCGGTTATAATTTGATAACAATTGCAGATGGACAGATAACTTTTCAAGAGAGGATGAATAGTGTAACCAAAGAGCCTTGGTACACAATACCGATGTTGTCTCCACAAGAGAAAACAGCAGCTTCTGCCAAAAATATTATTGTTGCTGCAAATCCTGTCAATCCCGCCAATCCTGTCAGGGTTGTATGGGAGGTACAGGATAATTATGATATCGGGGATGCGGCGGTATTGGCGAAAGGTATGGTATACTATGCAAACACCGCAGGCGTGGTTAAGGCTTTGGATGCCGCCACAGGAAAGATGCGCTGGTCATACGCTACAAGGGGTAAGATATTCTCTACCCCTGCAATCGCCGAAGGCTATCTTGTGATAGGCAGCAGCGATGAAAATATCTACTGTCTGGACGCCCGTCTTGGTGAGCTTATCTGGAAAGTTAAGGCCGATAAATCGGTACTTGCATCGCCCGCTATACTAAAAGGTATAGTTTACATAGGGTCTTCCGACGGTATTTTCCGTGCGATCGAGCTTAAAACCGGAAATATTGCCTGGACCTTCGATAAAATTAAGGGCTTTGTTGAGGCAAAGGCTTGGGTGGACAAAGATGGTGTGTATATTGGCGACTGGGCCTCAACGCTCTATGCTTTCAACCCTAAGAGTGGTAAGCTTTTGTGGAGTTGGACAAACGAAAAAGGCAGGGGACTCTCTCCTGCAGCAGTTTGGCCGGTAAAAGCAAATGGAAAGGTGTTCGTAGTTACCCCCGAGCGTATGACTCACGCTATAGATGCCGCCACCGGTAAGGAGGTCTGGAGAGCTAAAGGCGGACGCGAAGCTATCGGGCTTTCTGCCGACGGGTCTGCTGTTTACGTAAAAACCATGCAGGACACCGTTATTGCATTTTCAACCACTGCAGGCGAAGCCAAATCTCTGTGGCGTTCTTTCACAGGCTACGGCTACGAGATAGCACCATCTCCGGTTACCACCGCCGATGACCTGGTCTTTATTCCGACAGACAAAGGAAACATCTTTGCCCTGAATGCAAAAGACGGCACCGTTGTCTGGAAGTACAACCTCTCCATCGCACTCATAAACTACATCCAGCCGATAGGCAAGCGCGGGCTGCTCGTCAGCTCCATGGACGGCAAAGTCGCCATTTTGAAGTATTAGGCAGCAAATAGCACACTTTGTAAGCTAAGTCTCTTACCAAATATCAGTTGCTGCATCAGTAAGAAAATTTTTGAGTTCATCTTCGGCAACTGCCTGTACAAGGTATTCGACTGGTTCTGAGTAGTCTATATCTTTATGAAACGCCAATTGTTCGCGAAATAATTTCTCTGAGAATTGCTGACCGAAAATTTTCTGAGCCTCTGTGCATATTTCTGCAATGGAGTAATAGTCGCGCAAAATGAAATATAAATCTACATAGTCTTTCCATTTTGCCCTTCGCCCGAGAGCAAATGCCTTCATGGCTGCCAATGAAAGTAATGTGGGGATTGTGATGTGTGAATCAACTTTTACAGGGTGTTCCACCAGATATTGAAAACAGAAAAATGTGACTTTTACCTGATTGATAAGCAATTGCAGTGCCTCCAACCATATAGAACGATCGTTTAAATTTTGTTACAAGGGGCAATAGTTCCACTTGTTTGCCTGTTAAGATCTCTTTGTGCATACTTTTTAAATACTTGAGAGAAGTAGTTTATAGTGATTTCGTGATAGTTACCTTTTCTTCTTTCACTTAAATTAATTGAGTTGAAAAATATTTCAGCAACTTTATTAATTCCCAGTAAATGAAATAGTTGGATAACCGAATCCATATCACCATAGTTCAAAATGGTTTCCACCAGAAACTCATGGCTTATCTCTGCTTTTTTGTCTTCCGGAATGTACCAAAAGAGGTTACTATTCCGAGAGATAAATTCTTTTATTTCAGGAGAGTTCTTCATACTTTAAAGGATTAACTTACCAAAGTTAATAAAAACTTCTCAAATTAATTTTTTGACAACAAAAACTTTCTTGAGTTACTTTGCTGTAGTTTTCCAACGGTAGTTGGAGGGCAGTTGTGCTACGCCGGCCAGATCGAGGATGCGGCTTACAAAGTTGTCGGCCAACTGTTCCAGGTTGGCTGGGTGCATATAGAAGGATGGTGAGGCGGGGGCGATTATGGCGCCGGCCTCGGTGAGGGTGGTGAGGTTGCGAAGGTGGATTAGGGAGTAGGGAGTCTCGCGGGGGACGATTATGAGTGTTTTTCTCTCTTTGAGTTGGACTTCTGCTATGCGGGAGATGAGGTCGGTTGTGGCTCCGCTTGCTATGCGTCCGATCGTACCCATTGTGCAGGGGATGATTATCATGACGTCGGCAGCGTTGGAACCGGAGGCATTGCGGTTGTAATAGTTATTGTTGTTCACCAAGGGTTGTGGGGGTTGTTCGCCGAGTTCGTCGTGGTAAACGTTTTTTGCGGTGTCTGTGAAAATGAGTTCTGTCTGCACGCTGCAGGTGTTATCTGATCCGTCGCCGCCCACCGAGCGGAGTCGTTCGATTATCTTTCTGGCATATATCTGGCCGCTGGCGCCGGTTACGGCGATCACTACTCTTTTCATTAGTTATTTAGTAACTCCAGTAAACTCGTTTGAGCCAAATTTTGAAGAGAGGATCGAGGAAAATCCATTTGTCGCCGTCCTGTTCGAGGATCTCTTTTTTCTGCACGGCTTCTTTAAGGCGGACAACATTGGCAGAAGAGTTGAAATGGTAACCTGTGAGCACCTCTTGGGTGCTGAACTTGGTAACTCCGTCCAGAATTGCCTTTAGGAAGTTAAGCTGGTATAGGCTCAGCCTGCTTGTGATCTGCTGGAAAATGTATTCGTACATATCTATCAATTCATCAAAGGATTCAAGAAGGATCACCTCTGTCAGAAATCCTTTGGTATGTCCGTAGGCAATATCGGCAAGCTGTTGTGTGTACCAGGGGTGTCCCTCGGTGAGGTCATACATCCGGGTGGCAAGCTCTTTTGAAACTACGCGGCCGGCCTTAAGGAAGTTCTTAATAATAAACTCGGAAAACAGGCGCTCCTCGATAGGCTGGAGCTTTACCCTCTCAGCAAACTTGTAGAAGCTTTTCTTGTTCACAAAGATCTCCTTCATTCCGTTTACAAACGACCCGGTGATGAGGTAGGTTGTTTGGGTATGAGAGTGCCACACCCGCTCCAACAGTGCAATTGTATCTTCATAACTCTGGAAGTTGAGCAATTCCTGGAACTCCTGGAAGTAGATCACAACATTTGTGTTGAACTTTGAGCAAAGTGCCTCCGGAAGGTTTAGCACCAGATCTCTGTACTCGCTCATCTCTCTTATCTGGCCTATCATAAGGTCCTCTTCCAGTTCCCGTAGTTCAGATTCGGTGTTTGCAAAACTGTTTACCAGAGAGGTTCTGATGCTCTTTAGCATAGCAGCTTCGGTGCGTACATTGAACAGATTGATTGTACAGAGTGTGAAATTATATGAATCTTGATGCAGCTTGATAAATACCTGCTGGACAAGTGAACGCTTCCCGCTTTTGGGAGGTTCATAAATAAGGGAGTGTTCCTTTTTTTTGATGCAGTCTACAAGTGTGTCGAGTTCCCTTGCTCTTGAAATAAAGTTGCCCCCTGTGACGTATTTGTTAAAGATAAAAGGTGAATCCATAGAGTATAATTGGTGAATCCAAAGTATACAAATTTAAAAAAGTTTTGTAGAATAAAGAATTAATTCTATATTTGTAACCCCAATTTGAAGAGAATAAGATTGTTAAGCCATTGAAAAAGAGTTACTTAAATAGTAACCGCTTACGGTCAAAAATATAATTTATATTTATATATGTACGCAATTGTAGACATTGCAGGACAGCAATTTAAAGTAGAGAAGGATAAGAAAATTTTTGTTAATCGCCTTAAAGCAGAGGAGGGTGCTTCTCTAAGTTTTGACAAAGTTTTACTTATTGACAATGAAGGGTCTGTGAAAATTGGTTCTCCTTACATCGCCGGTGCGACTGTTAAAGTCACTGTGCTGGAACACCTTAAGGGGGATAAAGTAATAGTTTTTAAGAAGATCAAACGTAAAGGTTTTGATAAGAAAAACGGTCACCGTCAATATTTAACACAAATCAAGATCGAAGAGATTGCTTAATTATTAAAGAGAAAATTTTTTAGATTATGGCTCATAAAAAAGGTGTCGGTAGTTCTAAGAACGGCCGCGAATCACACAGTAAACGATTAGGCGTTAAATTGTTCGGTGGACAAATCGCCAAGGCAGGCAATATTCTTGTTCGTCAAAGAGGAACAGTTCATTGTCCCGGCAATAATGTAGGTATAGGTAAAGACCACACACTTTATGCTTTGACAGACGGAGTTGTTGTTTTCCGCAAGAAAGCAGACAACAAATCATTTGTGTCAGTAATGCCAAATATGACCGCAGAGGCATAATATGGTAACAGAGGCGTAGGGAAGTAGAGAAAGCTTAGAAATTAAGGGGATCTGTTGCAGATCTCCTTTTTTTATATAACTTTGGGTTAGAAAATGAAAAATTCACGATTCACTTTATTGACTGTTGTAGGTGCTCGCCCTCAGATTATTAAGGCGGCAGCAATATCACGCGCAATAAAAAATCACTTTTCGGACTCTGTCAGAGAGATTATCCTTCATACAGGTCAGCATTACGACTCGAATATGTCTAAAGTTTTCTTTGACGAGCTTGATGTCCCAAAACCGGATTACAATCTCAATGTGGGTTCGGCATCTCACGGGGTGCAGACTGCTCAGATGATAAAGGGAATAGAAGAGGTATTGATTAAAGAGAATCCCGGTGCCGTAATCCTTTACGGAGATACAAATTCCACACTTGCGGGGGCGGTGGCAGCTTCCAAGCTGCACATCCCCATTGCTCACATAGAGGCCGGACTCCGCTCGTTCAACAAATCTATGCCGGAGGAGATAAACCGTATTATGTGCGACCACTCCTCGACGCTTTTATTCACTCCCACAGTTACCGGAATGAACAACCTGGCGCGGGAGGGGTTTCCGGTATCACATGGGGACGCTTCTTGTGTGAATCAGCATTTTTCCATCGACCACCCGGGTGTCTTTCATACAGGCGATGTGATGTACGACAATTCTCTCTACTTTGCAGATATAGCCGGAAGAGTCGCTCCGTTGGATAAATTTGCCAGGCCGGGCCTCAAACCCGGAGGTTTCATATTGGCTACTATTCACAGAGATAGTAATACCGACGACAGCATGAGGCTGAACGGTATCTTTAGAGCTTTGGTCGATATTGCGGAGCAGCGGTGTATCGATGTCGTTATTCCGCTTCACCCCAGAACCTTGAAGATGCTTAAACAAAATTTAGAGGCAGTGCTCTATAAGAGAATTATTGATTCGTCGAGAATCGGCCTAACCCCCCCTGCCTCTTTTTTTGAAATGATTTCGCTCGAAAAAGGCGCTCAAATAATAATTACAGACTCCGGCGGTGTGCAGAAGGAGGCCTTCTTCTTCCGTAAACCCTCTCTCATTCTCCGTCCCCAAACCGAATGGGTGGAGATAGTTGATTGTGGCTCGGCTCTCCTTGTAGATGCAGATTACCAGAAAATTGTATCGGGTTACGACTCGCTGCTTGGCAGGGAACTGCAGTTTCCATCGGTTTTTGGCGATGGTCACGCTTCTGAGGCGATTCTGAAAATATTGCTGAATTTATAAATTATGAATTTTCGGTACCCTGTTTTAGTGTTTATTTTTGGAGTCGCAACTCTTTCGGGTTGTGCATCTCTCTCAAAGAGCCAGATGATCTCTGTTCAGAAATTTTCTAACTCTTGCGACAGTTTTGTAAAGTACCCAAGTGCTCTTTTTGTAGAGATGGCAGAAATACGGGCGGAGAGAGGGTGCTTTTACACTGCTTCTTTAAGCGATCCTCTCCTGAGAATTAAGGAGTTGAACTCTATGAGCAAGGCTTATAAAACAGACTTGGCTTTGGCAAAAAAGATGAACATCTCTCTGGAAATACTTAAAACCTACCAACGGGCATTGAAATCTCTCTCCCATGCCGATCGCTACAACAACACCGGCCGGGAGTTCCGCTCGCTTGGCAGAAATCTGGATTCTTTGATTAACAGATATAATCTGATGGATTTCTCAGATCCTCTTCCTATGGGTATAGGCAAGGCTGTGGGCAAGATTGCCGGTTACGGAGCAGAGCTTTATGTACGCAATGTGCAGACCAGGGCTGTCCGTGAGTTTGTGATTGAGGGTGACTCTCTGGTAGGAGCTGTAACCAACTCCATTGTTGGGATTCTCTCCTCTCAGTCGGTAAAGGGTCTCATTGAAAACGAAACTAAGGGGCTGGAGGCGAATTATCTTTCCTTGCTGAAATCGGGAAAGGGAGACTTTTCGGGCGACAGGGAGTACCTCTTACTTTTGGGTAGAACCGATAATCTTTCCAAAATACGTTCCGGAACGGTGTCTGCTGCAAAGGCTTTAGCAAAGGCTCACAATAAAATTGCTTCCGAGGTTGTCAAACGCAAAAAGTTGAAACAGTTGTATCCGGAGATTGAGGAGTTGAATGATGAGCTCTCTGCTTTGAGGAGATCGGCGGAGAAGTTGCGGATTTATTGATATTAAAAGATGGTCAAAGAGAAAAAACAAGCCGCGAAAGTGAGGGCGGTTGTCTCCGGTAAACTGGTTGCAACGGATGAGCTTGCAGAGCTGCGTCGGGCTCTTGAAGAGATTGAAAAGCTCCGTTTTGTGGCGGGTATTTCTTCTGAAGAAGCGGTTCGATTGGAATCGGCTTCAGTGGATCTGAGAGAGAGGGAACGTGAAATTATAGCGTCATTGGGCGAGGAGGTGGCCGGACAGATCAAATCCTCCTCGATATCTTTGGAAAAGTTGTCCAAGAGGATCAAAACCCGTAACCAGAAGCTCTCCAGGTTCCCCAAAAGTATGGACAAGATATCGGAGGTAATTTTGGAGATTATTGACATTGCGGGGCGTGTGGGGAGGGAACTTTAAAAAGGGTATATTTGCAGAGATGTATTGGTATGTATTATATACAACTGCGAGGGCAGAAAAAAAGGTTGCGGCAAGGCTCAGTGAAATGGGGGTGGAGGTTTTTCTTCCGGTTCACAGGGCTAAACGAAAGTGGAGCGACAGGGTTAAGATTGTGGAGATGCCTCTTTTCAATTCGTATGTTTTTGTTCGCCATCCTGAGCACAAGCTTAGGAATTTGCTTGGTGTGTATGGTGTCTCAAGGATTCTGTTTTACCTTGGCCGGCCGGCTGTGGTGAAGGACTACGAAATTGAAGCGATCAAGGAGTTTTTGCAGATTGCAGAGAACAAGGAGATTATTTCAGAAGGTGATAAGGTGGAGATTTTGAATGGGGTTATGGAGAGCAAAAAGGGGGAGGTTCTGAGAATAGAGGGAGAGATGGTAATACTTTTTTTAGAGGAGTTGGGTGCCAAAATTTATGTATCTTTGTCTAATGTTAATAAAGTATAACAAAAATTAGTGATGGATTACAATACACAAAGAAGTAAGCTTATTATGCCTGAGTACGGTAGGCATGTTCAGAAGATGATCAAGTATGTGAAAGAGATTGAGGACAGGGATAAACGCAATGAACAGATCCGTGCTGTTGTGGGAGTAATGGGGATTCTTAATCCACAACTAAGGGATCTTAGTGATTTCAGGCATAAGCTTTGGGACCACGTTCAGATTATTTCTGATTTTGAGATTGATATTGACTCTCCTTATCCCACCCCTACCAAGGAGACATTTGCCAACAAACCAAGTCCGATTCCTTTGGAGACCACTCCTCTCAAGGCTGCTCATTATGGTCGCAATATACAGAATATGATTGAAATGGTGGTTCAGCGGCCTGACGATGATACTCGCCGTAGCATGATTCTGATATTGGCAAACTATATGCGTCAGCAATATCTTATATGGAATAAGGATACGGTTTCTGAGGAGACTATTTTCAAAGATTTAAAAAATCTTTCGGAGGGAAGAATTATTGTTCCGGAAGATCTTCATCTCTCTACTGCAGTTCCTTCGGTAGCCAATATACAAGGTAGCCACAATGGCCACATTGGTCAGTATAGCAATCCAAGGGGCAGCTTTCGTCCGGGCAGTAAAAAGAAGAATTATAAGAGAAAATAATTAATTACAATAAATATGGCTGTTTTTAAGGTTGAGGGTGGACACCGTCTTAAAGGCGAGCTTATCCCACAAGGGGCCAAGAATGAGGCTCTTCAGATTTTATCCGCTGTATTGTTGACCGAAAAAAAGGTGGTTGTGCACAACCTCCCCGATATTCTTGATGTCAATAAGCTCATAGAGCTGCTCACAGATCTGGGCGTAGAGGTAGAGCCGCTTGGGGAATCAAATGGGGACGCAAATTGTGTGAACTCGCACAACTACTCTTTTTGCGCAAGGAGGGTGAATCTGGATTATGTGCGGTCCGCCGAGTTCTGCAAGAAATCGGCCGCACTTCGGGGTTCTGTTTTGTTGGTTGGTCCGCTGCTGGCTCGTTTTGGCTTTGCCTTTATGCCAAAACCAGGCGGTGATAAAATCGGGCGCAGGCGTTTGGATACGCACATGATTGGGCTGGAAAAGCTTGGTGCTAAACTCAATTTCGAAAATGCCGATTCTTTCTTCGAACTGCGGACAGAGGAGCTCAAGGGGTGTTATATACTTATGGATGAGGCCTCTGTTACTGGTACTGCCAATATTCTGATGGCGGCGGTACTGGCCAAAGGTGTTACTACAATTTACAATGCTGCATGTGAGCCTTACGTACAGCAATTGTGCAGGATGTTGAACCGTATGGGCGCTAAAATCTCAGGGATAGGCTCCAACTTGCTCACAATTGAGGGTGTCTCCTCGTTGAACGGTTGCGAACACACAATTTTACCGGATATGATTGAAGTTGGTAGTTTTATCGGTCTTGCCGCAATGACTGCCAGTGAGATAACTATTAAGAATGTAGCTTTTGATGAACTTGGAATTATTCCCGATCAATTCCGCAGACTTGGTATTACTGTGGATCGCCGGGGTGATGATATATATGTTCCTACTCACGAACATTATGAGATAGAGAGCTTTCTTGATGGCTCTATTATGACTATTGCAGACGCTCCCTGGCCGGGACTTACTCCTGACCTTCTGAGTGTCTTCCTTGTTGCTGCAATCCAGGCTAAGGGATCTGTCCTTATTCATCAGAAGATGTTTGAGAGCAGGCTCTTTTTTGTGGATAAGCTTATAGATATGGGTGCACAGATTATTTTGTGCGACCCTCACCGGGCTACCATAATTGGACACAACCGTGAGTTTTGTCTGAGGGGCACACGAATGTCTTCTCCTGACATAAGGGCCGGTATTGCTTTGCTTATTGCTGCAATGAGCGCGCGTGGTACAAGTATTATTGAAAATATTGAACAGATTGACCGTGGTTACCAGGATATTGACGGGCGCTTGAACGCCATTGGTGCCAAAATCGAAAGGATTTAATTGAGAAAAGTGAGAATTTAATTTATGGCTAAGAAAAAGAGTTCAGTTAGAGGCGAAAATGCTCCTGTTCCAAAGGGGAAAGAGGCCTTTCGCCTTATTACCGGTCTATTCTTTGGGGCATTGTCGATCTACACCTTCGTTGCTCTCACATCCTACCTTTTTACCTGGGCCGAGGATCAGTCGCTGCTCTCCCGTTCGGATGTCTGGAGTAACTTTGTTCCTGTAGAAAACGGAGGCGGTAAGATCGGTTTCTTCTGGGCTAATCTGCTTCTGTCGGAACTGTTTGGTTTAGGAGCGTTTATTATTCCGTTTTTCTTTCTCGGAATTGCAATTTACTCTCTCAAGATCAGAAGGGTTAAGCTTTTGAGACTCTTCTTTTTGTCGGTTTTTGGTGCTATAATAATTTCGGTGTTTTTCTCTTATATTTTTAGTTTTACAAAGGTTGATACCTGGTTCGGTAATGGCGTCGGGGGGTCATACGGATACTATGTGAATGAATGGCTTATCTCTATGCTTGGGACAACTGGTGCAGGTGCTGTGGTTGTGGTGATTCTCATCCTTTGGCTGGTCATTCTTAATTATAAGGTTGTTCTTTGGTTCAACCGCCTTATTGACAGCATTTTTCACCGTAAGTCCAAGGTTAAGGCAGATGAATTGTCTGCTGACGATGAGGCTGCTGACGTATTAACTACCGGAGGAATTCCGGAAGAAAAAACAGAAAATGAAAATGCAGGGTCTGGAGAGGTTGTTTTTGAAATAGAGAGTGACGACAATGATAGTGACAGAAAGGATGATGATAAAAGGGGGGATAATCTGGTTGATACTCAATTTGAAATTGAAGAGGAAGAGGAAAATGAAGATTTTTTAAAGTATCTTCCTAAGGGTTCCTTAGATACTCTTTTCGACCCCAGATTGGATCTGTCTGATTACCAGTTACCTCCTTTGAACCTGCTTGATGATTACAAGGATAAGATATACAAGGTGCCCCACGATGAGTTGGAAAAGAATAACAGGAAGATTGTCAAGACCCTTGGTGATTATAAAATTGCAATCGAAAGAATTTTTGCGCGTACCGGCCCTACGGTTACTTTGTATGAGATTGTACCAGCAGCCGGTGTGAGAATTTCGCAGATTAAAAGGCTGGAGGATGATATTGCACTCTCACTGGCTGCCCGCGGTGTCAGAATCATAGCTCCGATTCCGGGTACAAATGCTGTGGGTATAGAGGTTGCGAATGACAGACCGAGTATTGTACCTATGCGTTCGATCCTGGAGGATCCTAAGTTTAAGAATAGCAATTTTGACCTGCCTGTTGTTCTTGGTAGAACGATCTCAAATGAGGCTCTCACTTTCGACCTTGCCAAAATGCCTCACCTTTTGGTTGCAGGTGCTACCGGTCAGGGTAAATCGGTGGGTTTGAATGCAATAATTACATCGCTGCTCTATACAAAACATCCGTCTGAATTAAAATTCGTGCTGGTAGACCCCAAAAAAGTGGAGCTCTCTCTATACTCTAAGCTTGAACATCATTTTCTGGCAAAGCTCCCGGATTCGGAAGATGCCATCATTACCGATACTCAGAAAGTTGTCTACACGTTGCGCTCTCTTACAATTGAGATGGACGCACGTTATGATCTTTTGAAACTGGCTCACGTGAGAACCATTAAGGAGTACAATGAGAAGTTCTTGTCGCGCAGGCTTAATCCTAACAAGGGGCACAGATATATGCCGTTTATTGTGGTAATAATTGATGAGTTTGCAGATCTGTTAATGACTGCGGGCCGTGAGATTGAAGATCCGATCGCCCGTCTCGCCCAGTTGGCCCGTGCTATTGGTATTCATCTGGTTATTGCTACTCAAAGGCCTACAACCAATATTATCACTGGCCTTATTAAGGCAAACTTCCCTGCTCGTATTGCATTCAGAGTTATTTCAAATATTGACTCAAGGACCATTCTGGACACTACCGGGGCTAACCAGTTGATTGGTAGGGGGGATATGCTCTTCTCTACTGGTGGCGAACTGACTCGTGTTCAATGTGCCTTCATAGATACTCCGGAGGTTGAAAGAATTACAGAATTCATCGGTTCTCAGCGCGGATATTCATCGGCACACTATTTGCCAGAGTATGTGGGTGAAGATGGTGAAACCTCAGGTGCAGGAGAGGTTGATCTTGGAAAGAGGGACAAACTCTTTGATGAGGCGGCTAAATTGATTGTTCAGTATCAGCAAGGCTCAACATCCCTGATACAGCGCAGAATGAACCTCGGATACAACAGAGCCGGACGCATAATGGACCAACTGGAAGCAGCCGGAATCGTCGGCCCGTTCGAAGGCAGCAAAGCCCGTCAGGTACTGATCACCGACTTTAACTCCCTCGACCGGATCCTCTCTTCGCTGGAATAGTAGCCCTTTGCCAAAGTTCTTAGTGTTATTAAAAAGATTTTTATATGTATCAATATTACAGTGATTTGCTAAAAAAATTGGCAAAGTATTTTTTAGCGGTATTATTTATTTTTTCAAACACACCTTCCACATCCACAGAGACATCCACCCGCTCTGCCGACATACTGTGTCAGTTTACTGCTAAAATGAAATCCATTCCCGCCTTTGAGATGAATTTTTCAATGGTACTGGATGGTTCTAAAATTGAGGGCGTTGTGCAATCACAGAAAGAATCTTTCAAACTTACAAATTCCCAACTTGAACTTTATTGTGATGGAGTCACAAAGTGGGTTTATAATATTGATAATAAAGAGCTTACAATAATGACCAACGATCCGTCTCAAACTGACCTAACCGAGAACCCTTTAGCGTTTCTCTCTTCTCTGGAAAAGGGGTACAACTATAGCGACAAGGCTCGCTCCGGGTCTGCTGGAGGTAAACCGATCTGGTTGATAGAGCTAAAACCTTTGAATAAAAGATTGGCCTACACCTCCATAACTATTGGAATTGAGAAGGGAACACTGAGGCCTGTTTCTGTCCAATACCTCTCGAAAAATGGCGCGAAACATACAGCCACAATCACCATCTTTACAGAAAAGAGTCCATGGCCGGCCAACCATTTCACTTTCCCTGCCTCAAGAATGAGCGGTATTAACGTAACAGACTTGCGGTAGAACTTTGCCAAAGTGCAAAAACCTCTTTTATGGATGGATAAGTATGTGCGAGGTATTTTGGGAGATCTTCTTTTTTTACCCAGACTGCTCTTTCTATATCTTCTTCGGTTTGGGGAGCTGTGTCAAGGCCGTTTCCGGGGTACTCCATCTTGTACCAGTGAGTGCACTTTAAAATGAATTTGCCGTTGAGCAGGTATGTGTGATATGTATCGCAAATATGCTCCTTGATTTCCAGATCGTGTACTCCGCACTCCTCTTCAACTTCGCGGAGGGCGGACTGACGGATATCTTCGCTTGGTTCTTGCTTCCCTTTTGGCAAATCCCATACGCCGTGCCTGAAGATAAGTAAATAATCACCTTTGCGGTTTGTGACAAGCCCTCCGCCGGCCTGAATAGAGATGAATTTAGTGCAAAGTTGTTTGAAAGTTGCCTCCTCGTTGTCGCTTGGCACATAAAGCTTTGTGAGTTGAGGAGAGTTTTGAAAAAGGATAGGGAGATCCGAAAGGTCCGATTCTGAGCCGGAGCTATATAACACTGCACCGGGTTCGTTGAGTAATTGTTCACGGAAAGAACAAACCGCAAGGCAGCGATTGTTGAAATAGATACTGTACATTTAAAATAGGATTGTTTTTACTATCTTTGTACAAAGATACTTTTTTATGGAATCGATTGAAAAAATAATTGCAAAACAACTTTTAGATTTGAAAGTTGTACAGCTGAATGTGGAAAAGCCGTTTCTATGGGCATCTGGTTGGAAATCACCTATATATTGTGATAATCGTAAGTTATTGTCATATCCTAAAGCAAGGTCACTGGTATGTAAAAATTTAGCTCGCATAATTGAACAGAATTATGAAAAGGCGGATGTGATTGCAGGTGTTGCAACAGGTGCGATTGCTTGGGGAGTGTTGGTTGCCGAGGCGCTTGATAAACCGTTTATATATGTTCGTCCGCAACCAAAGGACCACGGAACCGGAGCTCAGATTGAGGGTGAAATTCCTTCCGGAGCTAATGTTGTTGTTGTAGAGGATCTTATCTCTACTGGCGCCAGTTCACTCTCTGCAGTCGATTGTCTATCTAAAGCCGGGGCAAATGTACTCGGAATGGTTGCGATATTTTCATACAATTTTGATAAATCCCGCAGGGCATTTGAATATGCAAATTGTGAACTGAGAACACTTACAAATTATGATGCGCTTATAAATCAAGCGCTTGCGTGTAAATATATTGCAGAGGAGGAGATTGGCACATTGAGAGAATGGAGATATCGTCCCGAAGCTTGGGGTAAATAGATCAATTAATATGGACAGTATTCAGGTCAAGGGGAGAAGTATTGTTGTAAAACATCCGTCAGATGTACTTTTTGCGCTGTTAACCGATCTGACCAATTTCTCTAAAAATTTGCCTCCGGAAATGCGGGATAAAACAGAGTTACAATCAACTCCGGATACTCTCCTGGCAAAGGTTAAGGGGTTTAAAATTGGGCTCAAGGTAGATGAGCGTATCCCATTCAGCTCCATAAAATATGTTCAGTATGGGAACAGCCCTTTTCCATTTTCGTTTTGGGTATTTTTAAATTCAATGAATGAGTCTCAGACTGAACTTCACCTTGAATTGGACACGGAATTGTCCGGAATGTTAAAAATGATGTTGGGAGACAAGTTGCAAGAGGTGGTAGACAAGATAACTGACGAGGTGGAGAAAGGACTTGGTTAATGAAAGTCTCCTGCTTTAGAACGTTTCTTTTATTTTTTATTATTTTATATATCGATGAAAAAAGTATTAATTGTTTTAGCAATTTTTTTTCTGATTTCGACAGATAACACTGACGCTATGACTTCAAACAGCAAATTTCTCAAAAATTCTATCATTCCGGAGCCGGTGAAGGTAGTTACCGGAGATGACACCTTCAATATTGGCAATAATACTCTTATTGTTGCACCCGGTGAAGATCAATTAAGGTCTGCGGCGTTTCTGAACAGCTATATATCAAAATATTATGGCTTTAAACTTGAAGTGGTTTCAAAAGCACCAAAGGCTAAATCCAGCAAAGGTGGTAATCTTCAGTTTATTAATCTATCTGTATCTGACATAGGTTATTCCTATGCTGGTTTTAGTCCGTCCGATCTTAAAAAGGAGGGTGCTTATGCTCTCTCTGTTAAAGAAGGAGTTGCAAACCTGAAGGGGGCAAATCCGCAAGGTCTCTTCTATGCCGTTCAAACTCTTATTCAACTTCTTCCAACAATTAAACCAGTACCGGACGTAAACTCTGGTGTGATTACTCTTCCTGTTCAGTCTGTTGATGTAGTGGATTATCCTCGTTTTGAGTACAGAGGGATGCATTTGGATGTAGTAAGGCACATTTATTCAGTAGAATACGTAAAACAATATATTGACTATCTTGCTCTTCACAAGATGAACTACTTCCACTGGCATCTTACAGACGACCAGGCCTGGAGGATGGAGAGCAAGAAATACCCTAAGCTGAACGAGGTTGGCTCATGGAGGGCGGGAACCATCATCGGCATATTCCCAGGAACTGGAGTGGACAGTACTCGTTACGGAGGTTTTTACACTGTTGAACAAATGAAAGATATTGTAAATTATGCTGCAGACAGGTATATTACAGTCGTTCCTGAAATTGATGTACCCGGCCACTCAATGGCAATCATATCTTCTTATCCGCAATTCAGCACAACTCCGGATATTCCTAAACAGCCGGCAATAACCTGGGGAATTTTCGATCGTCAGAATAATGTATTGGCCCCATCAGAAGAGGTCTTTACATTTCTCAAAGATGTCTTCAATGAGTTAATGGATGTTTTTCCAGGGAAATATATTCACATTGGGGCTGACGAGTGTTCAAAGATTTGGTGGAGAGAATCTCTTGAAACACAGAATTTTATGAAGAGGTATGGACTAAAGAATGAAGACGAACTGCAAAGTTACTTTGTGAAGAGGATCTCTGAAGTTATAACAGCACGTGGCAGGCAAATGGTTGGTTGGGACGAGATTATGGATGGTGGTTTGGTTGAAGGAGCTGTTGTTATGAGCTGGCGCGATGCAGAGCACGGATGGAAAGCTGCAGGGATGGGGCACAAGGCCATTCTTACTCCAATGTTGTTTAGCTATTTCAATGTTGCCCAGAAACAAAACGAAGAAGCATTGGGACACAATGAGTGGTATCTTCCAATAGATTCGGTCTATATGTTTGAGCCGGTTCCTGAGGAGTTGTCACAAGCGGCAGCTGCAAATATTCTTGGCGGTCAGGGATGTATGTGGACAGAATATTTTCCGGACAAGGAGCGTCTGGAATATGGAGTTTTCCCGAGAATTTCTGCAATTTCAGAGGTTTACTGGAGCCAACGCAAGAGTAAAAATTGGCCCAGATTCCAGTTAAAACTGATAGACCAGTTTAACCGGTACGACTTGTGGGGGACAAAATATTCTACCGAAATATTCGACTCAGGACACTATTCCAGATAATTCGGTAATTGTATGGCACAAATCCTTTCGCTGCCAGAAACATTCAAAAAGTATCTTTTGGAAGTAGCAGGCACTTCCAACACTCCGCTTATTCTGGATGCCATTCAGAATAGTGAGTCCGCTGTCTCGATTCGTATTAACCCACTTAAAGTATCATACGGGGACGCAAATTGTGTGATTACCCCGTCAGAGCATTTACGTCAGTCACAAAATAGCCATACTCCTCTTGTCCACGATATTTTGATTTCTCTTTGTTCAGGAGACTATCGGCAGATTCCTTGGTGCAAAGATGGTTTCTATCTCCCGGAAAGGCCAGTTTTTACACTTGATCCCTCTCTGCATTCGGGCGCATACTATGTGCAGGAGCCATCATCTATGTTTCTTGCTGTTTTGGAGCCGGTGTTTAATGTTCTAAAACCACGAAACCTTTTGGATCTTTGCGCTGCTCCCGGAGGGAAAACCACACACCTGATTTCTATGATGCCGCATGAGTCTAAGCTGGTCGCTAATGAGGTTATCCGTGCCAGAGTAGCGCCGCTTAAGGAGAATGTTATAAAATGGGGAGACCATTCCGTTGAGGTTATAAGCATGGACGTAGCAAAAATAGGTAATGGCATAGGGTTTGGCGATGCGGGGGAATTACTGCACTCTTTCGATTTTGTTCTGGTAGATGCTCCCTGTTCCGGGGAGGGGATGTTCCGCAAAGATCCATCCGCTGTAAATGAGTGGTCGGAAGAGAATGTGAAACTATGTGCTGCCCGTCAGCGGAGGATTCTGACCGATATTTGGGGTCAGGTAAAACCAGGAGGTTTGCTTGCATACTCAACTTGTACTTTCAACCGATACGAAAACGACGAAAATATCACATGGCTCAAGAGCACTTATGGCGCGGAGATTTTTGACCTGTTTGAGTTTTACAGATTCCACGGGCTTGAGAATAAGTTTAATACTGACCTTGTAAAGGGGTGGGGGATTGTGCAGACAAAAGAGGGCGGATTTCAGTTCTTTCCAGGATTAGTTGAGGGGGAGGGATTTTTCTTTGCTCTTCTGCAAAAACCAGATTCTCAGGCAAACTTCGAACCTGCGAAGACGAAAATAAGCAAAGGATTCCATGCAAAAAAGGGACGCTTCGAAAGGACCGGATCAAGTTCCGGAAAATCAGGATTCGCTTTGCAGAAGGAAAACGCTCAGCCCGAACCCGAATATGCACTCTCAATAGACTATTCAGGAGAGTGGCCATCAGTAGAGCTCAACAGAGATAATGCTCTTCAGTATCTGTCAAGAAACAGCATAAAGTTGCAGGATTCTCCTTTGGGCTATGTCAGGGTGACTTATAAGGGTCTTGGCCTTGGATTCGTCAAAAATCTGGGTAATCGCGCCAATAACCTCTATCCAATGAATTGGCGCATAAGGATGCAGCTGCCTTAACGACCAAGTCATTCGTGGTTCCACGAATGACTTGGTCACAAATTCCTAGCTGCCGAAATCGTCGAAGGCTAAGTTTTCGGGTGGTACTCCTAAGCTGTCCAGCATTTTGATTACGGAGCTGTTCATGATTGGCGGACCGCAGAGGTAGTATTCGATATCTTCCGGATATTCTTGTTTGCTCAGGTAGTTGTCATAGAGAATCTGGTGGATGAAGCCGGTGTAGCCAGTCCAGTTGTCTTCCGGCTTAGGTTCGCTTAAAGCTATGTGGAACTCGAAGTTAGGGAATTCGGCGGCGATCTCTTCGAACTCTTTTTCGTAGAAAATTTCGCGGGCAGAGCGGGCGCCGTACCAGAAGCTTATTTTGCGGGTTGTCTTTTGGGTTTTGAAAAGGTGGAATATGTGTGAACGCATCGGGGCCATTCCGGCGCCGCCTCCTACAAAAACAATTTCGTTTTGGGTATCCTTGATAAAGAATTCACCGTAAGGGCCGGAGATTGTAACCTTATCGCCCGGTTTCCGGGAGAAGACATAAGATGAGCATATACCGGGGTTAACATTCATAAATGTGCCTTTGCTGCGGTCCCAAGGGGGAGTTGCAATGCGGATGTTGAGCATTATGATGTTGCTCTCTGCTGGGTGGTTGGCCATAGAGTAGGCTCGGAATGTAGGTTTGGAGTTTTTCATCTTAAGATCCCAGATCTTCATTTTGTCCCACTCTTCGTGGAAATCGGGTTCTACAGCTATATCGGTTTTGTAATCAACTTCGCAATTAGGAATATCAATCTGGATATATCCGCCGGATTTGAATTTGAGGTTCTCTCCTTCCGGGAGCCTTACTACAAGTTCTTTTATAAATGTTGCCACATTGCGGTTGCTTACAACTTCGCACTCCCACTTCTTTATGCCTAACACCTCTTCGGGTATCTCTATTTCTATGTCTTCCTTTACTTTAACCTGGCAACCAAGTCTCCAATGGCTATGTTGCTGCTTGCGGGTAAAGTAGCCTGTCTCTGTTGGCAAAATCTCTCCGCCACCTTTAACTACCCTGCATTTACACAATCCGCAGGTTCCTCCTCCACCGCAGGCAGATGGAAGAAAAATCTTTTCGTTTGATAATGTTGTTAACAGAGACGAACCCGGGTCCACAACTATCTCTTTTTCGTCGTTTATTGTAAGTTTAACCTTGCCAGAGGGGGTCAACTTTGCTTTTGCATATAATAGCATTGCCACCAAAAGGAGTGTCACTATAAGGAACGATACAATTGTGACTGTTAATATTATTGATAGATCCATAATCTTTTCCTTATAGTTTAATACCCATAAAGCTCATAAAGGCGATGCCCATGAGTCCTACTACAATAAATGTGATTCCTAAACCACGTAAGGGAGCCGGTATATTTGAATATTTGAGCTTCTCCCGGATTGCGGCCAGAGAAACAATTGCCAGAGCCCAGCCGATACCGGAACCTAATGCATAGGTGATTGCCTGGGCGAGTGTTTCATAACCTCTCTCCTGCATAAAGAGTGAGCCTCCCAGGATTGCACAGTTTACAGCAATCAAAGGAAGGAATATACCCAGTGAATTATACAACGAAGGTGAAAATTTCTCTACTATCATCTCAACTAGCTGTGTTATTGAGGCAACAACAGCAATGAAGATGATGAAACTCAAAAAGCTGAGATCCAGATCGACAAACTTTGGATTTAACCAAGCCAAAGCGCCTGGTGAGAGTACATATTTAAAAATAAGATAGTTAACCGGGAGTGTAACGCCAAGTACAAAAATTACGGCAATACCAAGACCTGTGGCTGTCTTAACGCTTTTGGAAACCGCCAGGAACGAACACATCCCCAGAAAAAAAGCAAATATCATATTGTCGACAAAAATCGACTTTACGAATAAACTGATTAAATCTTGCATAGTGGTATGTGTTATTATTTTTCGATCAATTCTTTAGAGAAGCTTCTTTGTACCCAAATGATCAACCCGACAAGAATAAGGGCGGCAGGGGGCAGAATCATAAGACCGTTATTTTCGTAAAATCCGCCGTTGGCAGAATACCAGCTTAATGGAATAATCTGAACTCCAAAAAGAGTTCCCGAGCCAAATAACTCGCGGATAAAGGCAAGGACAACAAGGATAAGCCCGTAACCGAGACCATTTGCGAGACCGTCAATAAGAGAGGGGAATGGCTTGTTACTAAGGGCAAAAGCCTCAATTCTTCCCATTATGATACAGTTTGTAATGATAAGACCGACGAATACGGATAACTGTTTGCTTACTTCATATGCATAGGCCTGGAGTATCTGGTCCACCAGAATTACGAGCATTGCTACAACTACTAACTGAACTATAATACGTATCCTGTTTGGAATTGTATTACGAATGAGAGATATGATGAAACTTGAAAATCCGGTAACAATGGTTACGGAAAGTGCCATTACTATGGCCGGTTCAAGTTTGGTTGTTACTGCCAGCGCAGAACATATTCCCAGCACTAGTACGGTGATTGGATTCTTTTTGAATATGGGTTCTATAAATATTTTCTTGTCCATTTCAGTTAGTTTATGGTTGTAACTTTCTGTTTGGTTTTGTCTGAAATTTTAAAAAATTAAGGTATTCAGATATGCAGCTTTTTAACATAGCATCTACAGCCTTACTTGTGATTGTACCGCCCGAGATTGCATCTACCTGGTGATTGCCTTGTGCGGCGCCACCTTTGATAACCGAGATTGATACAAATTCTTCGCCTTCAAATATGGTCTTGTCTATAAACTGACCGGCAAATTTTGGAGTGGCTATCTCTGCTCCAAGACCCGGAGTCTCGCCTTTGTGTCCGAAAACGGCTCCGTAAACGGTACTCATGTCGCTTTTAAAGGAGATATATCCCCAGATAGGGCCCCAGAGACCGGTTCCATGAAGCTTGACAATGTATAACTTCTCCTGATTATCCAGTCTGCAGATGTATAAAGGAAGAGTTTTGTGTCCCTCTGTAATTGAAGAGTCTTTTATGAATTTTGAATACTCACGTTCAATGTAGGAGGCTTTGTCTTCCACGGTTTCTGCATCTTTGGCCATATTAACAGATTGCAGTATCATCTGTTTGGTTTCAATCGCAACATTTCTCTGTTGTCTGTCTTTCAACAGGTAAGATGCAAGGGAGAGAACAACTGCTACCACCACTACCAGAACTGTCGAATATATTATAGTATATAAATTGCTATTTGTATTCATTGTAATTCTCTTTATTTATTGTTTGCTGCTCTCTTAAGCCTGCGTTTGATATTTGATTCAACCACATAGTGGTCTATAAGAGGTGCAAAGGTGTTGAGCAGAAGAATGGAAAGCATCATACCCTCAGGATAACCGGGGTTGAAAACTCTTATTACAATTGCCATTGCTCCAATCAAAAAACCGTAAATCCATTTCCCTTTCTCGGTCTGTGTGCCGGTTACGGGATCTGTAGCCATAAATACTGCACCAAATGCAAAACCACCCATCACCATATGGTTCCATGCAGGCATCGACATATATGAATCTGGACCGGGGGAGAGGGCATTGAGCAGGAGGGCAGTCAGAAAACCACCGGCAAAGGTAGATAACATAATCTTCCAGCTTGCCACACCGGTATATAACAGTAGTACAGCCCCAATCAGAATAGCCAATGTCGAAGTTTCACCTATAGAACCGGGCATGAACCCTAAGAACATATCTGAGAATGATGGAATGGGCATCCCTGCTTTTGCATTGGCAAGGGCTGTGGCACCTGAAAAACCATCTATAACACCTTTTCCGTCGGTTAACCCGGCGATCCAAATTGTATCTCCGGATATCTTTGAAGGATATGCAAAGAATACAAAAGCACGGGCCAGCAGTGCAGGGTTCCATATATTCATCCCTGTTCCTCCGAACACCTCTTTCCCTACTATAACTGCAAAAGCCACTGCAAGCGCCAGTATCCATAAAGGGACATCAACAGGCATTATGAGGGGGATTAGTAAGCCGGAAACCAGGAACCCTTCGTTAACCTCATGGCCGCGTATCTGAGCGGAGGCAAACTCTATTCCAAGACCTACTACATATGATACTATTATAAGGGGCAACACCTTTAGAAAACCGAACCAGAACATTTCCCAGAACTCAAGGGAGCTTCCGGTAGATAAATTATATTGGTAACCAACATTCCATAATCCGAACAACAGCGCCGGCATAAGGGCAATGATTACTATGGTCATTGTCCTTTTGAGATCAATAGAGTCTCTTACGTGGACACCCCTTTTAGTAACGGTGTCCGGAACATAGAGAAAGGCCTCGAATGCATCAAAAGTCGAATGAAGAAAACCTAGTTTCCCCCCCTTGCTGAATGTGGGTTTTATATTGTTTATTAACTTTCTTAATGCTTTCATCTCAAATCTTTTTATGACATTTCTTTAATCATCAAGTCTATCCCTTTAGAGACAATCTCTTGAATCTCAATTTTTGACGGGCAGACATATTCGCAAAGCGCCAGATCTTCCTCGATAACTTCGTATATTCCAAGTGCTTCCATCCTATCTATATCTTCTGCCAGAATGGCTTTTAACAAGAACATAGGATAGATATTCATAGGAAGTACCTTTTCATAAATGCCTGTCATAACAAAAGCTCTCTCTCCTCCGTTCAGATTTGTGTCCATTGAATATTCCTTTGATGGGAATAGCCAGGAAAAGTATGAGTGTGAGAAGCTGAATTTTTTTAATCTGAATGGCTTGGCCCATCCGAACATCTCATTATAGCTGCCTTCTGACAATAGTGTAATCTGATGGTGGTAAAATCCGAGAAAACCATACGCACCGACATTGTCTCCGGTGAGAATGTTTCCACTCACATATCTTATTGGCAGCGATTCTCCTCTCTTACAGCCAGGATTGCCGGCATACTCTTTTATATCTGTCATACACATTCCGGGGAGACACTCAACATAGCTTGGCTTGTTAACTCTTGGCCCGGTGATTGCAATTATCTTTTTTACATCGTAAATTCCTTTGGCAAACAGCTTACCGATGGCGGCAACTGAGTATAGGTCAATTGTCCAGACAACCTCTCCCTTATTTATTGGATTAATATGGTGAATCTGAACCCCCACGTTGCCAACCGGATGTGGTCCGTCAAATGTATGAATAATTACCTTCTCTAATTTGTGAAACGGGGTGCTTGCATAGTTGGATGCGTGGAGGCTGATATGAACTCCGCCTTTGGCGAGCATATTGAGGATATCTACTCCAATTTGAATATGTTCCATCTCCTTTTTGAGTGCAAAATCAAGATTCGGAGCTAATGGTGACGAATCAAATCCGGATATGAAAATAGATTTTGGTTCAACTTCAGGATTTGGAATTATTCCGTATGGTCTCTGTATAATTGTTGGCCATAAACCGCCTGAGACAAGTGTATCTATGAGCTCTTTTCTTGTTGCCGATCTGAAGTTGGGCGTTGTGATCGGAAGAAACTCATTTTTTTTATCCGACTGAATGCGAATCTCCAAGAGTTTACGTTTTTCTCCTCTGATAAACTGTGATATCGTACCGCTTGTTGGAGAACAAAAAACTATTTCAGGTCTTTTCTTGTCTGACATAACCGGAGTACCGGCTTTAACTGAATCACCCTCTTTAACTAAAAGTTTGGGGTTCAGCAACCTGAAGTCTGCCGGTTTCATGGCAAGAATATCCGAAGAGATGGTCTTTGTGATTTGGCTTAAAGCACTACCTTTTAATGGAATGTTTAAACCTCTGCGTAATCGAATATGGTTTGACATTATTGTGAAAAATTTTGCCTTGAAGATACACATTATTTGTAATTTCGCATCCAATGAATACAACAAATTTCACTATATTCGAAGGTCTTAATGCTGCTCAAAAGCAAGCGGTTGAACAATTTGAGGGTCCCTCTCTAATAATTGCCGGGGCAGGTTCCGGCAAGACCAAAGTGCTTACCTGCAGGATAGCCAATATATTAAGTCATGGTCACAGAGCAGGCACAATTTTGGCGCTGACGTTTACTAACAAGGCCTCCAAGGAGATGAAGGAGAGAATAGCGGCCCTGGTTGGATATGAGAAAGCCAGAGCTCTCTGGATGGGTACTTTTCACTCCATTTTTGTGAGATTTCTGAGGGAATATGCCGAACTCCTGGGGTTTCCCAAAACGTTCACCATTTATGACACTTCGGATTCCAAGAGTGCCATAAGAAGCTGCATTAAAGAGCTCTCTATGGATGAGAAGTTCTATAAGCCCAATGAAGTGCTCTCAAGGATTTCAATGGCAAAGAACAACCTGATTACAGCCTCCAATTACATTGCCAATGCAACTCTTGTGCAGAATGATATCGCAGCAAAAAAGCCTCGTATTTGTGACATCTATCTTCTTTATGAGAAAAAATGCAAACAGGCCGGTGCAATGGACTTCGATGATATTCTGGTTTACACAAACATTCTTTTGCGAGATTTCCCGCAGGTGCTGGATAAGTTGCGTGCCAGGTTCTCGTACATTCTGGTGGATGAGTATCAGGATACAAATTATTCTCAATATTTGATTGTAAAGAAGTTGTCCGCTACTCACAGAAATCTCTGTGTCGTAGGGGACGATGCTCAGAGTATATACTCATTCAGGGGGGCTCGCATAGAAAATATCCTCAACTTTAAAAAGGACTACCCCGAAGCTAAGGAATTCAAACTTGAACAAAACTATCGCTCTACACAGACTATCGTGAATGCTGCAAATAGTCTCATATCACGTAACTCAATGCAACTCAAGAAAGAGTGTTTTTCAGCTGCTTCAGTGGGTGATAAAATTGAGGTTGTAAAGGCATACACAGATCAAGAGGAGGCATTCATTCTTGCATCATCTGTTTTGTCAAGAATATATTCTGATAAAGCCTCATACAAAGACTTTGCTGTGTTGTACAGAACTAATGCTCAATCCCGTGCAGTTGAAGAGGCTCTAAGGAAGAGGTCATTGCCATATAAAATTTATGGTGGCCACTCTTTCTATGAAAGGGCGGAGGTTAAGGATATTATGTCTTATCTGAGGCTTCTTGTAAATAAGAAAGACGATGAGGCGTTCAAGAGAGTTGTAAATGTGCCTCCGCGGGGAATAGGAGAGACGACTGTCGGGCGGCTGGTGGCGGCTGCCAACTCGGCAGGGGTCTCCATTTGGGAAGCTCTCCACAGCGGGAGCCTTGCGGTTATGGGCATTAAACCGGCCGCCGCCGCCAAGCTCTTTGAATTCACAACTCTAATCTCCGAGATAAGCCCAAAGGTAGAAAATTCAAATGCCTATGATATTGCGATGGAGGTTTTCCTGAGATCGGGCTATATGGATTTCCTGCGCTCAGATTCAACTGTCGAAGGCCAGGCTCGTGTAGACAATGCCGAGGAGCTCCTTAACAGTATAAAAGCTTTTGTGGAGGAGGGTGATTACACGGGAACGCAAACTGAAGGAGATGCTAATTCGGAAAAAGTACAACCTGGGTCGACAGCCGGGAATAGTTCACTGGTTTTGCTCCCTAATTATTTGGAAAACATATCATTGATGAGTGCTATCGATGAAAACAATGGTGAAGAGGACTCTAATAAAATAAGCCTGATGACTATTCACTCTGCCAAAGGTCTGGAATTTCACTATGTATATGTAATCGGTATGGAGGAAAATCTTTTTCCATCTGTGAATATGGCTGTCAGTGAGAGCGAACTGGAGGAGGAGAGAAGATTGTTCTATGTTGCGATAACAAGAGCAAAAACTTCGGTAACATTGTCATACGCTCAATCTCGTTTCAGATGGGGATCACACGTAAATTACCCGCCCAGCCGTTTTCTAAAGGAGATTAATCCCAAGTTTCTGAGTTGGCCGGCGCTTGAGAGTAAAGACCTGCACAGAGGAGGTAACTGGGATCGGATTTCAGATAGAGCTCCGGAGACAAAAAATGAAAACACGATCAAACATGCCTTTATATCTGTTGCTCCAAAGCCGCACGATCCAAACTTTCAGACCGATCCTATCTCAAAACTTAGAGCAGGGCAGAGGGTTGAGCACGACAGGTTCGGTAACGGCTTGCTTGTCTCTCTTGAGGGTGATCCATTGAATGCCAGAGCAGTGGTAGAGTTTGATTCTGGTGGAAAGAAGACGCTGCTTCTGAAATTTGCGAAATTGAGAGTTATAGAAAAATGAACTTAAATGAGAAAAATTTAATTTCTGGCACGAGGTTTGAAAGTATATAAAGTGAAGTTTTTCATAGTTTAAGTTTAGGTTAAGTAATGGGGTCTTATCTCTGCGAGGTAAGGCCCCATGAAGTTTTTAGTTCTACTTAAACGTTTGTTCGCTTAGCCCTTTTCCGTTGAGTTTCATTTCGTGAAAATATTCCGGAACTTCTCTGCCCATAAGTGAATCTACATATAGTTTTGCTATGTACTGAGAAAGCATAAATCCGTGTCCCCTCATTCCCACAAAGAGTCCGGCTTCCGGATCTACTATATATCTTGGTTCTGTATAGTATCCTGCCCACACTGCCTGGAATCCAACTCCGGCCAGCTGCGGAATCCAGTCAGTGAATACCTCTGTGGCAATCTCCAGAAAATCCTGTGAGGTTACTTTTATATTTTTGTCAGTCTCTTTAGCATCAATTGCAGGTGAGGCACATCCTATTATCTGACCTGTTTCTGCAAGTTGCTGGCCGTAAACTGCAGAGAATCCTTTATATTTTCTCCTGTCAATCAACATATCCAGACTAGATCCGTTCTTGCCTAACAGTGGAAGACGCTTGGTAATAAATGCCTGATGTTTTACAGGGTATAGGCCTGTCTCTATTCCAAGTTTTTTGGCAAACTTGTCAGCTTCACTGCCAAGTGCATTTATGAAGATCTCTGTCTGATACTCAAAATATTCTTTATTGGCATCCTGAAGTATCACGCGGTACTCTTTGCCAACTTTATAAACCTCAACTAATTTTGTGTTTTCCAGAATTGTCCCTCCGTGTGCCTTACCGATGCTTCTTATTGCATCTATTGTGAGCCCTGGAGTTGCCTGCCAGCAGTCATTGGAGATTAGGGCGTGTGAATAGTTATTGAGTTTTGTGTTGAAGTAAGGCGAAATATCCTTTATAAAATCCCTTTTGTCTACCATATATGCATCTGACCAACCCCGTGAGGCATCAAGAGATCTGTATGTCTCATCGTCATGTACAAAGGTTATGTATCTTGTCATGCGCAGATTGATATCCCTGACGCTCTGCAACCCCTTGAACAATTCGAGGTTGTGGTTGGCGATATCTGCCAGCGCAGGGAGAGAGAATGCCGGGCGTCCGCCTGCAATATTCCTCCAGGAACTTCCTAATCCGTCATTAATAAGCAGCGGCTTGTATCCTGCTTCCGAAAGAAAACGGAAAAGTGAAGAGCCTGCTGCACCGCCTCCTGCTATTATAGCCTGAACCTTCTTTACCCCCTTGTTGTTTTTTGGAAGAATAATCACCTCATTTTTGTCTGACCTCACAAGTTCTCCAAGGTTAACAAGATTGGACATAGGTGCACGAGGAGTAGGTTCTCCAATAACCTCTATGCCATAAGATTTGAGAAGCATTCTTGCACGGGGGACACATCTGGTACCTCTGCACGCACCCATACCGATTCTGGAGATATGCTTCAATTCGTCGGAGGAAATTACTGTTCTGTCGCCGATTACAGCTAACAACTTCTCTATGCTGACATCTTCACAGTGACAAACATAGGTCTTGGAATCGTGCTCCTTGCCCAAGGGTGTAAGATTGAGTTTTTCAGGATATTTCTCTTTGATTATGAAACCTCTCACTGCCAGAAGAGCGTCACCTTCCAAGTTTAAGGATTTTACCCGTGCAACATTGGTTTTATTTTCGTTTTTCAGGATTTTTTCGATCAATCCTTCGCCTAAAATTTTTCCGTTGTTGTCTACAAGAAATACCCGGGCACCCTCTTCTGCCTTGTATTCAATTGGAAGAAAGAGCCAGTTTTTATTAAACTGGTACCCAAAAATAGCCAGTCCCGGACATTGACTTACGCAGCGCATACAGCCCACACACTTATCAAAATCTATAATTGGAACAGATGATGTGGAAGATTTAGTGATTGCTCCATACTTGCAGGCAAAGGAGCAAGGGTTGCAGGCAAAACCGTAAAGACAATCTATCTGTATAAAACCCTTATCCTGCATACGTTCCGGTGTTGGCCGGAATGGCTCGTCCAAAATGCGAACAGGATGTTGTTGAGAGTCTATATACTCTTTCGAAATAGAGAGAAAACTGTCGTAATCAAACCTGTTCCCAAGATCTTGCATAATTTCGTACGCACACTGTTTTCCTCTGAGAACAGCAGAGGTACCCTCTCCGATTTTTACAGAATCTCCGACCCCGTAACATTTTCTTCCGAATACTTCAACTCCTTTACGGAATAGTTGATTGTCCGGAATAAGACCGGTACATATATTTATGCAGTCAATTCCGTCAATAACCATTTCGGTTCCTGGAATCGGCTTGAAATTTTCACATTTTGCTATAACTGCTCCGACAACGCCGGTACGTTCTTTGTTTGGGATTGCTTCCAGAAGCACGTGTGAAGTAAGAATTGGAACTCCCAGTCTTCTCACCCTGTTTGCCTGAACAGGAAAACCACCTTCACTTGGCATAGCCTCTATGATGGCCTTGACATTCGCTCCGGCTTGCATTGACTGATAGGAGGTGAGGTATCCGATGTTTCCGGCTCCGACTGTTAAAATGTTTTTACCAAGGAGAGTAAGCTCATTGTTCATCATACGTTGAACAACTGCTGCGGTATAAACTCCGGGCAGGTCGTCGTTTTTGAAAGCAGGCATAAAAGGAACGGCTCCTGTAGCAATAACTATTTGATCTGCATCTATATAAAAAATCTCCTGAGTAGAAATATTCTTCACAACCAGCCTTTTCCCCTCTAAGATATCCCACACAACAGAGTCCAGTAAAATTCCTGAACGATCTTCTCCGGCAAGAGAGTCTGCAATATCAAATCCCCTAAGCCCACCAAACCTTTTTTCTTTTTCGAAAAAGAAAAACTGATGGGTCTGCATCACAAACTGTCCTCCAATCTTGCTGTTATTGTCAATTACTATATTGTGAACACCAGCGTTGCTCAACTCCTCTCTTACTGCCAGTCCGGATGGGCCTGCACCTACAATTGCAACTGTTGTTTTGTATACTTTGATCGCAGGCTTGAGATTACCATATTCCACTTTATCTTCTTCGGGAAGGTAGGATTCATCTATTCTCGTGACATTTTTAACGTTATCTACTTTTGTAATACATATACGGCGTACTTTACCATCGACCAACATTTCACAGGCACCACATTTGCCAATGCCACACTCAAGAGTTCGTTCTCTATGTTCAAGACTGTGTTTGTGTACAACTAATCCGGCCTGGTGAAGCGCTGCTGCTATTGTAAAACCTCTTTGACCAATAACTTTGTTTCCCTCAAAAATGAATTCTACTCTATCTTCCTGTGGGATGGGGAGGATAGGATGCTCGGTTATTTTATACATAGAAAATTTAAATTTGAACAAAATTAACAAAAATCCGAAATCATAATTTTAAAATTAGATATATTTTGTCTTTCGTTTGATTTTGTTACAGATTGATAGATGTTTGTTGTAAATTTGGGAACAATTAACCAATTAAATTTGTGAGATATGAAGGGAATTTTTTTATTTGGAGGTAAACTTAGACTGTTCAGGGAGTGGTCTAAGCTTATTGGTTTTTCGAGAGCTGTTAAGCTCTTTTTTTCAGAAGGCGGACTGTTGTCGTTTACTCCTTTTTTGGGAACTTTACTTGGGACAATTTTGTTTTTGCAAGGTTGTCAGGGACTCACTTTTACCGAGGAGAGCAAAGGTGAATTAAAGCTTATGTTTGGTTATGAGTACTTTACAAAGGCTGTAGTAAGGGAATTTCCGGATAGTAACTCTTTCATTCTCTCTATAAAGAGTAGTACGGGTACTGTTATTTATAACGGGACTTACGGGGAGAGACCTGCAAATCTGGAGCTGAACGCCGGGAGCTACGATGTGAGTATCTGTTCCAGACTGTTTGTAACTCCTGAATTTGATGCAGCTTGTTATTCAGACAGCAAAACGGTTATAATACAATCGGGCAAAGTCTATCTTCTGGCTCTTACCTGTCGTCAGTCTAACGTGGGGCTACGGCTTAGTTTTACGCCTGAGTTTATGGCTCGTTTTGCAGGCTATAAACCGGAAGTTGCAGATTCCAAAGGTACGCTCGAATATCCTTTCAATGAAACGAGGTTTGCCTATCTTAATCCTGGTACGATTTCAATAATACTTAAGGAGGTTCTGCCAGCTGAATCTACAGACACTTCGGAAGTTATTCCGATATTGGACAGGGTGGTAACGGCAAGGGACATGCTCACCATTAATCTGCATGCTAACCCGGAAGATTCTACTAAGTCTGCCGGAATTATAATTGATACTACATCTAATTGGGTGTTTGAGTATATTGTTATAGGTGACGGCGGCGATGGAGCTACAAAAGAGAGTGCTTTTACGGTAGATCAGCTGGCACAAAATATAGGTAAAACTGGCGTTTGGGTTACCGGATATATTGTAGGGGGAGATCTGACAACAACAAAAATAAGTTTTGAAGCTCCGTTCGGCAGTGATACAAACATGGCAATTGCCGCCTCACCAACAGTCCGTGACAGAACCAAATGCGTATCAGTCGCTATACCAACGGGTACTATCAGAGATCTTCTGGGCCTCAGTGCAAATCCTACAAACCTTGGGAAAAAAGTTTACCTAAAGGGTACAATTGTAGCTGCTTACCAAGGAATAACAGGTCTTAATCCAATAAATGCGGCACAGTTTTAACTTCATAAATTTTTCATAGCTACTGCTATTGATTTTATCTATATTTGTAGTTATGAAAAATTTTGAGAAAGACTTTTTTGCACACGAAACGGCAGTAATCGACCCCGGCTGTGTAATCGGGAAGAGTACCAAAATATGGCACTTCTCCCATATAATGAGTGGGTCTGTAATTGGAGAGTGTTGTAGTATCGGCCAGAATGTTGTAATCTCACCGGGTGTTGTATTGGGCAGAAATGTAAAGGTACAGAACAATGTCTCTATATATACCGGTGTAACTTGTGACGATGATGTTTTTCTGGGCCCTTCCTGTGTTTTCACAAATGTAACAAACCCACGCAGTGCAATTAACAGAAAGAGTGAATATGCAACGACCCGCGTTGGGAAAGGAGCAACGATAGGTGCAAACTCTACAATTGTCTGTGGTAACGATATTGGAGAGTATGCTTTTGTTGGTGCAGGTGCAGTGGTTACAAAAAAAGTCTCTCCATATGCTCTTGTTGTCGGAAACCCTGCCAGACAAATTGGCTGGATAAGTGAATATGGCCACAAGCTTGAATTCAATTCACAAGGGGTTGCTGTTTGCCCTGAGAGTAAGGAACGCTATTTTCTAGCAGATGGTAAGGTGGAGAAAGGATAAATGGCTGATAATAAATTTTGGAGTTGATGGAGATAAAAAAGGATCTTCTGCACAGGATAATTTATGCTACTGATGCCTCTGCTTACAGAGAGATGCCCTGTGGAGTTTTCTTCCCGGAAAATACTCAGGATCTGATTGATGTGGTAAATTTCGCTCGCGAAAGAGGTATGTCGTTAATCCCCAGAGCAGCAGGAACCTCTCTTGCAGGACAGGTTGTTGGGAACGGATTGGTTGTAGATACCTCAAAGCATTTGAAAAGAATTTTAGAGATCAATCCTCAGGAAAAATGGGTAAGGGTAGAACCTGGCGTTGTTCTGGATGAGCTAAATCTGTTTGCAAAGGATTTTGGGCTTTTTTTTGGACCCGAGACCTCCACATCTAACCGCTGTTGCATTGCCGGTATGGTTGGCAACAACTCATGTGGGTCTCATTCTCTGGTATATGGAAGCACCCGCGACCACCTTTTAGAGGCTGAGGTTATTTTGTCCGATGGCTCTAAAACAATATTCAAAGCACTTTCTGAGGAGGAGTTTGAAACCAGGCTCAAAGGCAATAATCTTGAATCGAGGATCTATCATTTCGTTGGAAATCTTTTAGAAAACAAACGGGCTCTTGCAGAAATTGAAGAGAATTTCCCCGATCCGGTTCTTCGTCGCAGAAACACAGGATATGCCTTGGATGAACTTATCCACTCTCATGGCAAGAACGGTACATATATAAATCTTTGTCCGCTTTTGGCAGGATCGGAGGGGACATTGGCAATAGTCTCTGAGGTTAAGCTCAATCTTGTTCCACTTCCACCCGGGGAGAAATGTGTGGTTTGTGCTCATTTCTCAGCATTTGAAGATGTTTTTAAAGCCAATCTGATTGCTCTAAAACACTCTCCTGTTGCAGTAGAAATGATGGATTCCAGAATATTGGAATTGAGTAAGAGCAACATATCCCAGAATAAAAACCGGTTCTTCATAAAGGGCGACCCTGCGGCAATTTTAATTATAGAGGTTGCAAAGGAGAGTAGGGAGATGCTTGACGAGAGCGTTTCGGCAATTGAGTCCGATATCTTATCGTCCGGGTTGAGTTATTACTGCTCAAGAGTTTATGATCCCGATATATCTCGTGTATGGGAGCTTAGAAAATCCGGTCTGGGATTGCTCACATCAATGGCAGGAGATGCAAAGCCTGTCTCAGTTACAGAAGACACAGCTGTTGCACCCGAGAGACTGCAGGAATATATGAAAGAGTTTGCCGCAATGCTTGACAAACATGGTTTATCCTGTGTCTATCACGCTCATATCGGTACAGGAGAGCTCCATCTGCGCCCGATACTAAATCTTAAACAGACAAAAGATGTCGAACTTTTCAGGGAGGTTGCCCGTGAGACAGTCTTGCTTGTCAAAAAATACAAAGGGTCACTTTCGGGTGAACACGGAGACGGGAGATTGAGGGGCGAATTTATCTCTTTATTATACGGGGACTATCTGTTTGGATTGATGAAGGGTGTGAAGGAGGTATTTGATCCAGGAAAAGTATTCAATAATCATAAAATTATTGATACTCCGCCTATGAACAGCTTCCTGAGGTACGAACCGGGTGCTGCAGTGCCGGAGTTTAAAACATATTTCGATTATTCTGCGCAGGGTGGCTGGATTCGTGCTGTTGAACAGTGCAACGGAGCTGGAGATTGCAGGAAGTCTGCTCTTTTTGGAGGAACCATGTGTCCGAGTTTCAGGGCAACAGGGGAGGAGAGAGATACTACCAGGGGAAGAGCCAATGTACTCAGGGAGCTGTTAACCAGACCCGGTTCAAAAGAAATCTTTGACCAAAAAGAGATTTTGAATGTTCTGGATCTGTGCCTCTCTTGTAAAGCCTGCAAAAGCGAATGTCCCTCGAATGTGGATATGGCCAGGTACAAAGCCGAGTTTCTTCAGCATCACTACGATATCTCCGTTCCTTCGTTCCGTTCGTATATGATTTCAAGAATGGCAGATATTCAGCAGCTTGGTTCATATTTCCCGGTTTTGTACAATTTTTTTGCTGCAAACCCTGTAACATCATTCGCTTTAAAGAAAATCCTTAATTTTTCTACAAAACGCCAGATACCTGCCCTGTCACACATTACATTTAGAAAATGGGCCCGGAAAGAGGCGAAAAGGACACAAGCCCCAACCAGAACTGTGGACGTAAAAAATAAACGGGTCTACATTTTTGCAGATGAATTCACCAACTTCAACGATGCTCAAATAGGAATAAAGTTTGTCAAACTTCTTAAATGTCTGGGATACGATGTAGCTATTCCTCAACATTATGAAAGTGGAAGAGCTGCAATTTCAAAAGGAATGCTCAAGAGAGCCAGACGACTGGCGATAAAGAATGTAAAAGCATTAAAGGATATTATTACAGAAGAGTCTCCATTGGTTGGAATTGAACCATCCTGTATACTCTCTTTCAGAGATGAGTATCCGGATCTGGTTGATAAGGATATGAAGGAACCGGCATTAAAATTAGCAAAAAACTCTCTTCTTTACGATGAGTTTATAATGCGGGAGGCCAAAAACGGGAGAATCACACCCGATTCTTTTACAGACTCTGCTTTAAATATTAAACTCCACGGACATTGCCATCAGAAATCTTTGGCATCGGTTGAGTTGTCAAAAGAGATGCTGTCACTACCTGTCAATTACAAGGTAGAGATAATGCCAACCGGTTGCTGCGGAATGGCCGGCTCTTTTGGCTACGAAAAGGAGCATTTTGAAGTTTCGATGAGTATCGGTGAACAGACACTCTTTCCATTGGTAAGATCAGCTTCTGCAGATGTGGTAATCTCTGCCCCCGGCACATCTTGCCGTCAGCAGATAAGTGAAGGTACAGGCAGAGTTGCAAAACATCCGGTGGAACTCCTGTTTGAAGCATTAAAAATCCCGGAGAAATACATATAACCTCTTTCTGTTTTGACCTCTTTGCCGGTAGTGTTCTGAGCAGAAGCGATACCAAAACTATATTAATTATTTAGGAGTAATACTTTTTTAATTATCTCTTTGAAGGATGCTTTGGGCATAGCTCCATGTGCCATTTGCGGTGCTCCCTCCATCGGTACGAAAAGTAATGATGGAATGCTCCGGATTCCAAAGGCACCTGCAAGCTCCTGCTCCTCTTCTGTATTTACCTTATAGACATACATTTTGTCTTTGTATTCTGCTGCCAACTCTTCCAATACCGGGGCGATTGATTTGCACGGACCGCACCAGTCTGCATAAAAATCGATAATTGCGGGTTTATCCCCTAAATATTTCCATTCTGTCGGACTTGTTTCATAATCTGCAACTTTTTCCAGGAAATCTTCTTTTGTCAAATGTATTGTGTTCATAAATTATTATTTTTAAAATTAAACATGTTAAAAAATAATCCTCCAATAACAGCTCCATATAGCGAACTGTTCAATGCGGATGAGGTGATGGGACAGGTACCGGATGTGCATCCAATAAAACGCCAGTAAAGATAACCTCCAAAAGCACCTATTATTACACCTGCTACAATTATCCGGACTCCTTTAAAAAATGCCATTATCTTTTCCATACAAAATATTTTCTTAGTGAAATATGTTGCAAAGATAAATACATTTTCCTAAAAAACAAATTTCCTTTGGAAAATAATTTATATTATCTTTTGCATAGAGTTTCTTCATGAGCAATATGATACCATTTTGTCTAATTAAAATCTTTGATAATCAATTGATTATATTATAGTCATTTTTAGTCGAATAAAAACTTCTGTTCACCCACCCCACCCCTTTTTCCAAAATCTTGTAATAATGTTTCTGTATGATTGTTAAGTTGCTTGAGATTTTTATTTACATTTGTCTATAGTATGCCAAACATCCATTTATAAAACCATATCATGGAAAAGTCATCTATTCGAAAATTTTCACTTCAATTAAGTTTTGAAGAAATCCGTTTACCTCCTTTTGAAGATATTCTGGTTTTAGGAAGAAAATGTCCTCAGGGAAAGTACAGTGTTTATAAATCATTCGAATTTCTTATTCCAAATGAATTTGAAGCTTTTGAAATTGATGACAAAACTATTGAAACTGTTTTCATTAATAAAAGAGTTTTAAAGAAAATGGATAAAGACGAAATCATTAATATTCTTCGCGAAAAGGTTTTCCCATTTATTTCTGAGAGTGAAATAGTAAAAGTAGACTTTAAAGTGAGAATATTTTATGATTCATTAGAAGGAGAATTCTAAAATGAAAATGAAGGTCGAAGATTGCTTGATGACAACTTACCCTTTTGTTCATCCTTACGATGGCATCAAAACCATTGAAAACAGGTTGAATGAAAAAGGTTATATAGTAGTAATGGATGAGAAAAACAAATATTTAGGGATACTAACTCCATTAGACATACTAAATCGGCCTCATAATTTGGTCATCGATTGTTTAACCCCTAAAGAAATTGTCCAGACTAGCGATTCAGTTGTAGAAATATTCGGTAAATTCAATACAGCCCTATCCGAAGCACTTCCCGTTTTTCAAGAAGAGATATTTCTTGGCATATTGGAAAAAAGCTGTGCTCTGGAAAAATTGAAGAGCCAGGTAGATAAACTTTACAGAGAATCGATTATCTCACAAGAAGTTAAAACAGCTTTTTTACGCAACCTCTCTCACGAAGTTAGGACTCCGCTCAATCAGGTACTGGGTTTTATGAACATCATAGCTAAATTCTCTCCGGATGAAATCAAGTCAGAAGAAGGAGAACAATATTTTGCGATCATCAAAAGGAGTTCTGAACAATTCTTAACTGTAATGAATGATCTGATTGAACTTTCACTTATAAATTCAGGAGATAGTTTAGAAACATCCAAAGATCGCACAGTTATAGAATTAATTTTTAGCGACTTGAAGACATACTTCGAGATTGAGGCGCAGAGTTCGAACTATCAGCTTAAAATAGACTATCATAATCCGGATAGTGCACTTACTGTATTTACCGATGGCAAAAAATAAGACAAATATTATTTCATTTGATAGATAGTATCATAAAGCATTTTAATGGAAACAAGAGTATAGAATTTGGCTACGAATTATTAAATGATGATTCCAGAATTCGTTTCTATGTCAGAAATACAGGCTCCAGAATAGATGATACTCAAAAAAACATTATTACTGAGGCTTTAAAGGAGGGCCATTCTCCATATCAGGACAGCCTGGGATTCGGATTGGATCTGGTAAAAAAATTTGTAGAGCTACTTGAGGGAACATTTACTGTAGAAATAAATGAGGCTGGCATCTTGATGATCTGCTTCTCCATACCATATAGGGTGTCATCAGAAAATCAGTAATAAAAAAGCTAAATATCTGTAAAAAAGATATTTAGCTTTTTATGTTTGCGGTCTGGACGGG
>Ga0172381_10000532_pt1 | contig 46058 bp, 58 predicted proteins | sample Leawel6488metaG_FD_119754 | JGI IMG/M metagenome (GOLD analysis project Ga0172381, IMG submission 119754) | Leachate microbial communities from a municipal landfill in Southern Ontario, Canada - Leachate well 64-88 metaG | ecosystem: Engineered > Solid waste > Landfill > Unclassified | place... | reverse complement strand
TTTTTTATTCACTTATCAAAAATATCCGGAACTTAATATCCCAAATACTACCAACTCCTTAGACGGATATTTCAGCGTCTTAAAAGGCAAATTAAATGTTCACAAAGGACTCAATAAAACAAGAAGAAACAAAGTGGTGGTTGAATTGCTAAAAGGGAAGAAATAGCCCCACCGTTTTGTCTATTAACCCAAATTTTACCACTGTGATATTATTCCCACCTTTATCCACAATAGTTACATTAACCATCTTTACCCTCCTAATTTTTTTGAATGAATTTTAGAACGAACTGAAAACTATAATAGCAGAATAGGATAAAATTGTCAACCAGTATCACTATCGTCATCCCGATCCCTATGTGTCATCCTGAGTCGGAGCGAAGGATCCCTTTGTAACCCCTTCTAAACCAACGATTTTATTTTCCGAAGTACTTTATAGAAGAAATATTTTTTGTGATTGATGATGATGTCAAAGGTGCCTGAGGTTTCAAAATATTTTCCGCCAAAGCCGATTTTGAAACGGGTGATAGCCGAATATTGATGATTGGCGTCAGCGGATGTTGGTGCAATGCCAAAAAAATCATAGAAGCGATTGCCAAAATTTTGCCCCATTTTTATCGCAGTCCATTGGAGTAGATATGGCGCCATTAAATTGCGATAGCTGTGATCCGAAGCCCCAAACAGATAAGTGAATACTTCACCAAAGCCGATAAAAATTCCGGTGGCCAAGGGAATGTCATTTTTATAAATCGTGATCTGATGAGCAAAAGGAGAGTTTAAAATATTTTTATAATGATTCTGTGGATGCGGACGAAAGCCATCACGAGCGCCGGTTTTTTTCATCAGCTCTATAAAAATCGGAAGATTTTTTTCAGTTTTGATTGTTAGATTTTTTCTTTCCGCTAAACCGATATTGTATCGGGTTTTTGAGTGCATCTGTTTTAAAATTTTTTCTTGAGTTTGTGCCAAATTTATTTTGATAGTGGCACGGGGATTGAGATTACGGGTTTTGGTATGAAGAATATTTTGGGAAAGTTCGGTTTGATTTTCTATACGAAAAAAGACACATTTTTTATTTTTAAAATATTCAGACAAATCATTTAATATTTTTTCTTGATCCGCTTCTGAAGAATAGACCGGTCCCAAGGGGCAAAAAGCGTATTTTAGTCCGAGAAAAAATTCACGATATTCCACAAGAGTGGTTGCGATAATTTTGTTGTTATCTAATATTGCCAGTCGCTCTACGATTTTGTTTTCGTTTTTTAAAATTTCTGTCCATTCAAAAGATTGTGTGAATGGAGGTTCATTGATGTTTTCTTTTATCCAGCTGTTGAGATTTGGCTGGCTATTGTTGATAGTGTAATTCATACAGGACTATTTTACTTTAAAAGATGCTTTTTGGCAATTACTGTGTCATCCTGAGAGAACTACCCACCCCAAAGAGCGACCGAAGGATCTCTTTGTAGCCTTTCCGTTTTTTTTAAGTATAAAAAAAGCGCCAGGTGGAAGTCCCTGGCACTTATTAGTGTGCGTTATTTTTTCCTGATGACCCTCAGGAGAGGTTCTGGCGGATGCAGAATCTGGTGGTAAGCGTGTGATATTTCACCGCCAATCACTAGAAAGATACATCCGCCAACGCATATGATTAGGCTTATTTTATATGCGTGGAAACATGAAGGCGGGATGGCGGCGAGAAAAAAACAGCAGGCGTGGCAGAAAGCATGACCTTCGGTCATTTTTTTCTCCTTTTAGGAAAACAGTTGTACAATTTCCCAAATTGACCAACTGGTTAAGGTGGATCCAATAATGAAGCCGATTGTTTTTGTTACAACTACCAATCGCCAATTGGTAGTTCTATCTCTTTCGTTTTCTGCAATAAGATCATCTACTGGACTTCCCATTGGACTTCCCATCTTTTTCTCCTTAAAGCCTTGGTATAGGCGAATTTTTGGCTAAAAATAGCCAATTTGTTTTTAAAATACCATCATATTATAGCATATTTTTGAGGTTTTGTCAAGTAGATGTACAAGGTACAAAGGGATCCTTCGGCTTCATCAAAAAATTTAAGTATATTTTTTTGATTTCGCTCAGGATGACAAAAATAATTATTTTTGATTGTGGTCTAATTGTTTGACAGCCTATTTGTTTGACAAAAGTGTGTTTTTTTATTATTATACACTTAAATTTAAACAAAAAAATTATGTATAATGCTAAAGTTGAAGAAGAAAAAATATTGAAATATTGGGATGAACATGATTGTTTCAATAAATCCATTACCAATCGTCCGGAGGACAAAACCTATCATTTTTATGACGGCCCGCCTTTTGCTACAGGATTGCCGCATTATGGACACATTGTCGCGTCTTTGATGAAAGATATTGTGCCGAGATTTTGGACCATGCAAGGGTATCGAGTGGAGCGGAAATGGGGTTGGGATTGTCATGGCTTGCCGATTGAAAATATTGTGGAAAAAGAATTAGGCTTGAAAAGTAAAAAAGATATTGAAGCCATTGGTATAGACAAATTCAATGAAACTTGTCGAGCTAAAGTGTCGGCTTATGCTGAGGAATGGCAAAAGATTATCCGTCGACTTGGTCGTTGGGTGGATATGAAACATGCTTATTGGACAATGGATTTGAATTATATGGAAAGTGTGTGGGCAGTGTTTAAAGAACTTTGGGATAAAGGTTTGATTTATGAAGGATATAAGTCTATGCATATTTGTCCGCGATGTGAGACGACTTTATCTCAGCAAGAAGTGGCTGAGGGTTACAAAGATATTAAAGATTTGTCTGTAGTCGCTAAGTTTGAATTGGTGGAAGAACCCGGAACTTTTGTTTTAGCCTGGACAACTACGCCGTGGACTTTACCTGGGAATGTGGCTTTAGCGGTCAGGGAGGATGTTGAATATGTAAAAGTATCATATCTTGATGATTTTTATATTTTAGCCAAAGAAAGAGTGGAAAATATTTTTAAAGATAAAAAATTTGAAATTATTAAAGAACTAAAAGGTTCTGATTTAATTGGTAAAAAATATCGTCCACTGTTTGATTATTATTTAGAAAAAGATTTGCCAAACAAAGAAAATCTTTATACCATCGTGTCAGCGGATTTTGTGACCACCGAAGATGGCACAGGAGTCGTGCATATCGCTCCGGCGTTTGGTGAAGATGATATGAATGTGGGTAAAGAGAAAAATTTACCGTTTATTCAAAATGTTTTAATGAACGGACAATTTACCGATGAGGTGACGGATTTTTATGGTATGAATGTAAAGCCGATTGATGATCCGAAAAAGACTGATGTGGAAGTGATAAAATATTTGGCTGGCAAAAATTTACTTTTCGCCAAAGAGCAATATGAACACAGCTATCCGCATTGTTGGCGTTGTGATACTCCACTTATCAATTATGCGACTTCTTCTTGGTTTGTAAATGTGTTAAAAATAAAAGAGCGAGCGTTGCCCTTGGCGGAAAAAATAAATTGGTCACCAAAACATATCAAAGCCGGACGTTTTGGTAAATGGTTGGAAGGGGCGCGAGATTGGTCCATCAGTCGGCAGAGATTTTGGGCATCGGTTATGCCAGTGTGGCGTTGTGAATGTGGGGAGATAAGAGCCTTTGGTTCCATTGCGGAATTGGAAGAAGTAAGCGGACAAAAGATTACAGATTTACATAAACACAAAATTGATGCGTTGATGATTCCTTGCGGAAAATGTGGAGCGACAGTGAAGCGAGTACCTGATGTGCTTGATACTTGGTTTGATTCCGGTTCTATGCCATACGCACAGATGCATTATCCCTTTGAGAATAAAGAAAAATTTGAGAAAAGTTTTCCTGCGGAATTTATTGCTGAGGGAATTGATCAGACTCGGGCGTGGTTTTATTATTTACATCTGATTGCTGTGGCTACCAAAAATAGTCCGGCGTATGAACAAGTGATTGTGAATGGCATTGTTTTGGCCGAGGATGGCAAGAAAATGAGTAAACGGTTGCAAAATTATCCTGACCCGAGTGAAGTGCTGGATAAATATGGGGCAGATGCTATGCGTTATTATTTGGCGACCTCACCGGTCATGGAAGCGGAAAATTTGAATTTTTCCGAAGCCGGAGTGCGTGAGATTTATAATAAAGTCGTGAATACTTTGGATAATGTGTTTGAATTTTATCTGATGTATGCGACCCAGCCCGTTATTCTAAATGGCACAAAGGAACCAATACATATTTTAGATAAATGGATTTTGGCCAAACTGCAGGTCTTGGTTGTTGAGGTGACTATTGGCATGAAAGAATATGAATTAGTCAAAGCCGGTCGGCCGATTTTAGAATTTATTACCGAGCTTTCACAATGGTATGTGCGTCGTTCGCGAGATCGTTTCAAGGGCGATAATGTGGAAGATAAAAATCAAGCAATCGCGACTTTACATGAAGTGCTTTTGACTTTATCACAAATCATGGCACCGTTTACCCCATTTATGGCTGATAAAATTTATTTGGCTTTGACTGATGGAGAAACGAGTGTGCATCTTACAGATTGGCCTGTCACGCTGAGCTTGCAAGGCGGGCCTAATACAAATCAAGAATGGCTGAATGAAGGAATATTGAAAAATATGACGATAGTTAGACAGATTGTGGAAATTGGCCTATCTTTGCGAGCTGAGGCAGGTATCAAAGTTCGTCAGCCTTTAAGTGCTCTGTATGTTTCTGGTATGACTTTGTCCAAAGAATTTTTAGATATTACTGCCGAGGAGTTAAATATTAAAGAAATTAATTTTGTCAAAGATTTTCCGGAAAAAGTTGGTTTGGTAAAAAAAGAAACGAAAGATTTTAATTTAGCTTTGGATATTGAGTTGACCGAGGAATTAAAAAAAGAAGGCTTGGCGCGTGAGATTATCAGAACCATCAATCAAATGCGTAAGGAACAAAGTTTGACTATTACCGACACAGTGGTGGTGAAATATAATACTGATGACGAATTGGTAAAAAGTGTTTTTGGAGAATTTGTTGAGGAAATTAAAAAACAAACTTTAGTCAAAGAGATGGTGGAATCAACTGAAAAATTAGAAGATAAAAAAATCGGAGAAGTGATGGTGGGATTCTTGCTTGTTTCGTGATATAATTTTATTTTTAAGTCATTTAATTTAAAGCTATATGCTCAAATATTTATCTGGTAAAATAGAGTTTGTTATTTTCGCTATATTGGTAGTTGTTGGTGTCGGTGGTTATTTCGGTTGGAATCTTTATTCAGAACGTTATCAAGTGAAGGCTTTTTCTTTTGATCCGAGTGATATTGTGGATGATGCTTTTTATGCCGCTTACAAAGCGTATATGGCTTGGGTGGACGACGGAGTAAAAGGTGGTAGTAATAATAAATTAAAAACAGAATTAAAGAGTAATCTGCAACCTTTTTATAAAAATAATTTGAGCGATGTGCGTTTCGCTTACACGACTCGTTTTGATGATTTAGGAATGACTGATTGTGAACGGATATATTTTGGTAATAAAGAAATGGTGGATAATTTGAAAGCCGGTAAAACTTTGACCAAAAGTCAATTGCGTTGGTTGGCACATGAATTGGAACACACCGAGCAGTGCAATCGTGTTGGCGGTAGAAAGAAATATTCCATCCGTTGGTTTAAACAAGTAAAAAATATTGCGTTATTGGCGATCAAGAGTGGTAATTTTAAAAATATTGTGAGCGACATTGCCAATGCGCAAAAATTAGCGAAATATGATGACGCGATGCCGATGGAAAAAGAGGCGGACACCAAAGCAGAAACAGTAGTAAAAGCCTTGAGATAATGTTATTTAATTTAAGAGATTATGAATATCAAACAAGTATTTGAATTGGGAGTAAAAATGGGAATAACAGCGGATCCGCGTGGTGAAGTGAAAGTTAAGAAATATTTAGAACGCACGAAAAAAGAATATGAAGAAATGAAAGATAAGGATAAAGAATATTTTGATGAAGACAGTCTGGTTAATCCGTATGCGGATTCCAAAATTCATTTTGCGGATCAGAACAAAGAAGTCAAAAGAGTTTTGGCCGGTATTGATATCGGATCAGCAGAAATTTTATTGGCCAGTCAGCTTTCCGAAAGAGGTAAGGAAATTGATGTGGTCATTGCCCATCATCCGATCGGACAAAGTTTGGCTGATTTGCATGGAGTGATGGATATGGCAGTGGAAATATATGAGGCAAATGGCGTGCCGGTACATACAGCGGAAAAATTGATGGAAGAAAGAATCAAAGAAGTCGGTCGTGGAGTGCATCCGGCCAATCATTATCGAGTGGTAGATATGGCGCGTTTACTCAATGTGAATTTTATCAACACCCACACGATTACCGACAATTTGGTCAATAATTTTTTGACTGATTTTTTGGCTGAGAAAAAACCGGAATTGATTAAAGATTTGGTGGATGCGCTTTTGGAAATTCCGGAATATAAACAAGCAAAAAAACAATCTGCCGGACCCAAGCTTTTTTCCGGTGGACCGAATCATCGGGTAGGAAAAATTTTATTGGAAATGACCGGTGGTACAAGTCCATCGGAAAAGGTATATCAAGCTTTTTCTCAAGCCGGGATTAGTACAATTGTGGGCATGCATTTGAATGAAGTCTCCAATAAAAAAGCCAGTGCTAACAATATGAATGTAGTTATTGCCGGACATATAGCTTCGGATTCCTTGGGGATGAATTTATTCTTGGATGAATTGGAGAAACAGGGGATTGAGGTTATTACATGTGGTGGATTGATGAGGATAAAAAGGTAAAAATTTATCCAATATGATTTCATTTATCAAAGGAAAAATAATTCAAAATTCATTAGGCAAATTAACAGTCTTGACGGCTGGAGGTGTGGGTTATGATATTATTGTTAATATTGATACCGCGGAAAAATTACATGGTCAAGCGGAAGTGGAAATTCATACTTATTTGTCAGTCAAAGAAAATGGGATGGATTTATTCGGGTTTTTGACCGAAGCGGAACGGGGTTTATTTTTAAAACTTTTATCCGTGAATGGGGTGGGTCCGAAAAGTGCTTTAAATATTTTATCACTTGGTAAACCAGAGGAAATTGTCCGAGCGATTGTCAATAAAAATTCAGATTATTTATCAGAAGCACATGGTATCGGAAAAAAAGCTGCAGAAAGAATTGTTGTGGATTTGAATAATAAGCTTGGTGAGGCGTCAATGATTGGAGAATATGCGATGTCTGGGGATAAAGATATTTTGTCAGATGTAGTGGAAGGATTGGTCACCCTTGGTTATTCGCGTGCCCAGGCTTTGACCGCGATTAAAGATATTCCGAGTGAAGGTAGAAATAGTGAGGATGTTTTACGGGAAGCGTTGAAAAGAGTAAAATAGTTTTATGAAAAAGGTTATGATTTTTTTTCGCGATTTGATATATAAAGCGAAAAATTTTTTTTTAGTCAATAAAATTTTATCAATTATTATTATCCTCCTTATTTTGATTCAAGGAGGATTATTATATTTGCTTTGGAGTCAAAAATCAGGAAATGAAATTAAAATAAAAGATAAAGAAGAAAAAATAGACATATCCACTACTAATTCTATTTATTTGTCTGATCAAGAAAATATTATTCCGGAAGAAAAAATTTCTTTCACCCCCCAGTTTCTCTTTTTTGGAGATTTGATGTTGGACAGGGAAGTGAAAGATTGGATAGATAAAAAAGGCATAGATTATTTATTTAAAAATTTAGTGGATGAGGAAAATAGATTTTTTATGGATACTGATTTAATTGGATTGAATTTGGAAAGTGCGGTGACAAAAAATGGAGAACATTATTCGCCGGCTTTGATCAATGATTTTGCTGTAGCACCTGAGCGAGTGAGTGAATTGAAAAAATATGGATTTAATTTTCTCAATCTGGCAAATAATCATATTGCAGATCAGGGATCTAAAGGTTATGAAGAAACCAAAAATAATTTAACCGAATTAGGCATATCTTTTTCCGGTTGTCCAGATAGACAAGTGGGCGAGTGTAGTTTTGTTGAAAAAGAAATTGGTGGAATAAAAACTGCGATGGTTGGATTTAGTATGGTGTATGGGGTGTTTGATGAAAAAAAGGCAGGAGAAATTATTTCTGAATTAAAAAGTCGTAACGAACTGGTAATTGTAAATATTCATTGGGGAGTGGAATATTCGAAAAATTTTAATAAAAAGCAACAACAGGTGGGGCGAGACTTGATAGATGCCGGTGCGGATGTAATTATTGGGCATCATCCCCATGTGATACAAGGAATGGAGATTTATAAAAATAAGCCGATATTTTATTCTCTGGGGAATTTTATCTTTGATCAGTATTTTTCAGAAGCCACGCAAACCGGTTTGGCCGTGGGGTTTAATTATTCCGCTATTGGCACAAAGTTTTATTTATTTCCTTTTACCACCATTAAAGGCGAAGCTAAGTTCTTAACCGGTGAAGCAAAGAAAAAGTTTTTTACTGATTTTTTTGCGGTATCGGATATTTCCGTAAAGGATTATAAAGATGATATAATGGGAGGGTTAGTTAATATTAAAAAATAAATATATGCTCACGAAAAACAAAATAAAATTCATTCAATCCTTGGTTGAAAAAAAAAGTCGGAAAGAAAATGGTTTGTTTGTTGTTGAGGGAGAAAAAATGGCGACCGAAGTGTTGTTTTCGGATTTGAAAGTGACAGAAGTCTACGCAGTCGCGGACTGGTTTGAAGATAATGAATTGTTTGAATTTTATGGTTTAAAAGAAATAGTATCAGAAGATGAATTGAAAAAAATCAGTCAGCTGATTACACCCAATAAAGTTCTCCTTATTGTAAAAATTCCTGAATATAAAATGGAGCTTAAAAATATTTTAAATAATTTTGTTTTGGGTTTGGATAATCTCCAAGATCCTGGAAATCTCGGCGCAATTATTCGCACGGCTGATTGGTTTGGTATTAAAGATATTTTTTGTTCGTCCAATTCAGTGGACGCATATAATCCAAAAGTAGTGTCTGCGACGATGGGAGCAGTTGCCCGGGTGCGGGTTCATTATGTTGACTTACCAGAGTTGGTAAATAAAATAAAAAAACAGGATAAAAATTATCCGGTTTACGGGGCGATGATGGATGGAAAAAGTGTTTATGAAGAAAAATTTTTAGATAAAGGAATAATCATTTTTGGTAATGAATCACAAGGAATTTCTGCAGAAACTGAAAAAATTATTGATCAAAAAATTACGATTCCTCGGGCTAAAAATAGCCAAGCTGAATCACTCAATGTCGCCATGGCGGTGGGTGTGGTGTGTTCTTGTGTGTCATGATGATTCCAACTTCCTCCTCAGTACTTCCTCCGCTTTTATCGGATCAGCCCCACCCTCAGTGGCTTTCATGACCATACCCATCAAGAATTTTATAATTGGTTCTTTGCCGGCTTTGAATTCTTCCACTTGCTTGGGATAGCTTTTAATTATTTCGTCACAGACTTCATTTAATTTATCTTCATCATCAATTTGTCCATAACCTTTTTCTTCCATAATATGAGTCGGATCCTTGTCTACATCTGAGTCCACCATTTCCAAAAGAATTTTTTGGGCATTGGTAGAATTAACTCGACGGGCGTAAATTAGTGCAACAAGTTCGGCGAAGTTTTCCGGTTTGACTTTCAAATCAGAAATAGACATTTTTTTATCTGCCAGTACGCCCATCAATTTACTTGTAATCCAACCACCGGCCAATCGTGCCAGTTGTTGTTTCTTATTTTCTACAATTTCTGCAGTGTCTTGTTTGGTTTCAGGTAAGCTATGAAGCCACTCTACCAAATCGCTCATTGTGGCTTCAGTAAAGCCACCCCACTTGCTTTCAGCAGTTAGTAGATACGCATCAGAATAAGAGAATCCATATTCACTGTGAAATCTTTGGCGACGAGTTTGTGGTAGTTCTGGTAAGGAAAATTCTCCGGCTATTTTTAGTGGATTGAATGGGGGAATATCTGGCTCAGGAAAATAGCGATAATCAGCCGAAGTTTCTTTAATGCGTTGAGAAAAAGTTTTACCTTTATTTTCATCCCAACCACGGGTTTCTTGTGGCCAAGTTTCTCCAGCTTCAATCAAAGCGGTTTGTCGTTCAATTTCATAGTTGATACCTTTTTCAATCGCTTTAAAAGAGTTGATATTTTTTAATTCTACTTTATTATTTAATTTATAATTCCCGATCGGTTTTAGACTGCCGTCCTTTTTTTCAAAACTGTCTGGTATTTGCACAGAGATATTGGCTTCGCAACGCATTTGACCTTTTTCCATATCTGCATCGCTCACTCCTAAATAACGCAAGATCAGTTGAATTTCTTGACAATAAGCCTTGGCTTCTACACCACTTTCTACATCTGGTTCAGATACAATTTCCACGAAAGGTACTCCTCCACGATTGAAATTCACCAAAGAATTACCACCCTCGGCATGAGTCAATTTAGCTGTGTCTTCTTCCAAATGAACACGAGTAATACCGATAGTTGTTTCGGGACGATGATTTTCCGTGCCAGTCAAATCTAAGTTAAGAATTCCACTATAACCGATTGGTTGGTCATATTGTGAAATTTGATAACCCTTGGGTAAGTCTGGATAAAAATAATTCTTGCGATCAAATTTACTTTCTTCGGAAATTTGGCAACCCAAAGCTTTAGCTATTTTGACGGTCCAGGCAATAGCGGTTTTGTTTGGACGAGGTAAGGTGCCCGGATGAGCAAGACAAGTTTCGCAAACATTGGTGTTTGGTAAATCATCCGGTTGATTCGGACAGCTACAAAACATTTTACTTTTGGTTTTCAGTTCGGCATGAATTTCGAGGCCGATAATGACTTTGTAATTTGACATATTTTAATTTTCCATATTTTCCATTAAATTAATTGCGCACTGTTTTTCTGTGGCATTATAAATAACCGCCATAATCAAGTTGTCCTTGGTGGCCTGTAGAGCCGGGGCATCTTCTGTAGTTTGAATTTCGGTTTTCCAACCACTATTTTGCAACTTTACGTCATAATTGTCAATATCCCCTTGAGTTACTCCATCAATCATCGCTGCCCATTCTTGATGCTCGGCATTTTTAGGTGACATCATTACGGAAATTGTTCCGCCGGATAATTTTGGTAAAGTACTCGGCCAAGTCGCTTTTTCCCAATCAGGTGGTATGCCACCACTCTCGGCAGCCATCTTTTCTATAGCATCATCTAATGTGCCAATACCGGCCGGATCTGGGGTGTAAGGAATAGCCTTGCCGTTGACATAAATTACATCATCATTTAAAGTTATTTCTTTATTTTCTACAGGTGTAATTTTATTTTTTGTGGTAATCGTTGTGGTTGGTATTTCATTATTTATTTCATTAGTTTCTTGATTGGTGACCTGTTCATCTTTTTCTGTTTCAATCTGTTGTTCTTTAATATTGACTGATGGAATATTTTTTGCGGTAAATAAAAGTCCAGTCAACCACATACAGAGCAGAATAACGGCGACTAAAACACCACTGCCGATGATTATTAAAGTTTGTTTTTTCATATATCTATATTTTGTTTATGAATTTTTTTGAGAATAGTAAAATATTTTTTTTGAATTTTTTCTGATAAATTACTTTGCTCAATCATTTTTTGAATAGCCCTTATCGCTTCATTATGGCTTTTTTTATTTCTTTCTATAAAAGCCTGGTATTTATCCGCCAGAGTCAAAAGAATATATTTGTCTGTAATTTCCAAAAATTGAGCACTTTCCGGGATATTGTCTATATCCAAGTTGGCTGGATTTTTTTGATCTAAAATATGATGTGAAGCAGCAACCGTAGCTACTTCCTCAGTAATTTCTTGAGTGCTGTTATTTTTTAAAATATCCCAAGTCCAATCTACATGCCGACGCCAAAAAGTGATCATGCTTTCTGTCTCCGGTTTAATATTCAATTTTTCTTTTAAAATTTGCAGTAAGTATTTTTGGTCGGTAAAATTTTCTTTTTGTAAAAATTCCGCAATAGGCAAAGTAGGGGAAGTCTCGGAATTTTTATGAATAAAAAGTTTTTGAATGACCGTGCGAGTTTCTTCGTCAGCTTGATTTGGTCCAGATTTACCGATGTCATGCAACAATCCGCACAAGAGCATTTCTTTTTTATTTAACCCACCTTCACTTTCTTCCCATGATTGCTCAATAATCTTGGCGATTGCCACAGCGTCAGCAAAATGCTCATTGGTCTCAGCTAAGCGTTCCAAAATTTTTGGATTTTTATCCCAAGAAAATTCTACCTCCAAATCTTCAAAAGCTTGCTTGACTTTTTCTTCTTTTAGTTCTTTCTCTGATATTTCTGGACTTGTTTCACTAAACATATTAGGAAAGTTTATCTGGAGTAGTGGATGGCTTAGGGATGATCATTACCGGATTTTCTCTGGCACTCAAGTAAAGTAAAATAGTGGTTAATGCGGATAAAGGTATGGCTATGCTATTGATCGCAGCCAGAAGAAGGCCTTTGGAAATAAGGGCACTGTAAGTTCCGTGGAAGATGTATTGAGTAAGATTGGTTGCTATGCTGTTTATTATCATCAAAATCAAGCCAAAGAAAATTCCCGGTAAAAATAAGCGAAAAAAGATTTCCCACCAGCGACCATAAACCATTTTTTTGCTTTCTCTAAGTGCATTCATTCCGGTTTTTTCTTCTAAAATTATGACATAATAGGCAAAGGTATACCACAGAGAAAAGATAATACCTGGAATAATTAATAAAATAGTTCCACCTAAAATAATTAAAATGACTAATAAAGAAGTGACAATGGCCGGCCAAATCAAATGGCTGGAAATATTCAAGCCTTGTTTTAATTTTATTACTTCTTTACCCAGAATAATTTCCTTGATGGTTTTTACTAAAGCGATATTCGCCCACAGACTGAAAAGGGCGCTGGCAATAACAATGGCAACTACGGTCAAATTATTCAGCATAATCCAAATTCCGGCTTTGGTAAATTGGTCTAAAAATAAGCTCATAATGCCAGTGGCACCCAAAACAAAATTTGGGATAATTAAAATAAGCATATAGGGGACGAGTGCGCGAAAGTTTTTTTGATATATTTTCCAGCTGTTTTTAATGATTTCAATACTGGTAATGAGCATATTTTTTTGGTTTATTGAATTAATTTTTGTAAAAGCTCGATGGCATTTGTTTTCATTATATCAATATTTTCCTCAGTGGACAAGGTGTGAATTTGTGTGTCACGATCAGTAAAAATTTTTTGATATTCCTGAGAATTAAATCTGGCGTCTAATTTTTTTAAAAAATCCAGTTTTTCAAAAATCGAATCATCTTGTTTCTCGGTGCGTTTCGCCAGTCGCTCCATCGCAGTTTCTGGTTTTAGATGTAATAGGATTAAATGATCAGGTCGGTATTCCAGAGCCAAACGATTGCCGGATAGACTACTTAATTTTTCTATAGTTAGTTCAGGATTTTGTATATATTGATAAGCCAGAGAAGTGCTGATACCACGGTTATTAATTATTATCTTACCTTCATTTAATAAAGGTGTAATAATTCTTTTATAAAGAACCATGCGGTCCAAGGAAAAAGCTTCAGCCACGGTTTCAGCCGGATAAGTTGTATTGCTTTTAATTAATTCTTCACGAATAATTTTGCCAGCTCCAATGTAAGTTGGCTCAGCAGAAAAAATAAAATCATAAGCTCTTATTTCTGACAATTCAGGGTAACATCCTTTTTCCAACCAATATTTTTTCAAATCAAAAACTGCGTTACCTTCAGATGTTAAATAATCTTTCCAAGTATTGAGAACCGTATCTTTACCACAACCGTCTATGCCGTCAAGTATGATGAGCATATTTTTTTTAAGGTTAATTTAACTACCGGTGGAACCGAAGCAACCACGGGTTTCGGACGTCACTTCCTCTACTTCCTCCCATTCACCTTTATCCACGCGAACAAAAATACCTTGTGCGATGCGTTCGCCTTTAGTCACGGTTACTGGCTGTTCGGTAAAATTATAAACTTGAATTTTTAGTTCGTCCTCCGGTCCGCAATAATCATTATCAATAATACCTACTCCATTAGGAATAAGCAATCCTTTTTTTATTGGTGTGCTGGAACGAGAAGCGATCATCAGCATATAGTTTTTAGGAATTTCAATGATAAAATTGGCGGGAATTTTTTTAATTTCTTTAGATGCAATCAACATTTCTTCTCGTGCATACAAATCAAAACCTACTGACCCGGAGGTTTGATAGGCTGGTAGAGGTAGTTCCTTATCAATTCTCTTGATTTTTATTTTCATAGATTATTCAGTGGAATATTTTTTCACAATTGCATCAATTTGCGTTTGTAAGTTTTTCAGATCACCATCATTATTCAAATGTTCTGTGGCTTTTACCACTACCTCAGCGATGGATATTTCTGTGGATCTTTGGTGGTCAGCTAAAAACTGTTCATAAGTTTTGGTGGTATCGTCAGCATTTTCTCCGCGTTTGATCAATCGTGCATATCTAATTTCTGGTTTGGCTTCCATGGCAATAAGAATAAAATTTGGTAATTTCATCAGATGATTGATATCGGATAAACGGCGAATACCATCCACCACTACGATTTCCGCCGACTCTTTTTCCGCATCGCGAGCAATGACCGTGGATAAAATATCTTCACCAAAAGTTTGGCGTAAAGTTTCAGAGATTTTTATCATAAAATCACGCGATTGTTCTAAATGTAATCTGACTAAAACATCGCGTAAAATTTGAGAAAATTTATATTGTTTGGCACTGTATTTTTCCACTAAATAACTTGTGGCCGTACCTTTACCACAGGCGAGTTGTCCTGTGAATCCAATAATTATTTTTTTCATATTTTTAATTTTGTGCTTCCACACTTTTGTATAATCTATATTTTACACCAGCAAGATCAAAAAGTTTGCGAGATGCGACACAAGCTGGAGTGTCATGGTATTTATCATCCTCATAAATTATTTCTCTGATACCGTTTTGTATAATGGTTTTAGCGCACTCGTTACACGGAAAAAGAACACAATAGAGTTTGCAATTTTTAGTTGAACTATTGGCATTGTATACGGCATTTTCTTCGGCATGGCAAACATATGCATATTTTGTTTCAGCCAGTCCACCTTCGCGATCCCATGGTAAAGCATTATTAGCAATACCTCGTGGCCAACCATTGTAACCCATACCAACAACTACATTGTCTTCTGAAACGACCACAGCACCGGTGCGTGTGGATGGATCTTTGGACCTCTTAGCAATAACATGTGCCATTCGCATAAAACATTCATCCCAAGAAATGTAGTCTTTGTAATACTCTTGTGTCATAAATTTATATAAAAATATGCCTTAACGGCACCCCCTATTATTTGTTAAATTACCTATATATTATACCAAATCCTAAATTAAAAGACAACTCTTTTTGGAGTTGTCTTTTTGGAAGAAATTATATTTCAGAGGTTTTTATTCCCGGACCCATGGAGGTGGAAATCACGATATTTTTGATAAAAGTTCCTTTTATTCCGATCGGTTTGGCTCTTTTTAATACTTCCATGAAAGCCAAGAAATTTTCTTTCAATTGAGCTTCAGTGAAGCTTACCTTACCAATAGCTTGGTGAATATTAGAGGTATCGTCATTTTTAAAGGTGACTTTACCGCCTTTTAACTCGGTAATCATTTTCTTGATATCCGTTCCCACTGTATCGGTTTTTGGATTCGGCATTAAACCTCGTGGACCGAGTATTTTAGCTACAATGGCCAATTTTGGCATCATATCCGGGGTAGTGACAGCGACTTCAAATTCAATTTTGCCAGTATCTTTGATTTTTTTGATTTCTTCTTCTCCGTAGATAAAGTCAGCACCAGCCTCTTTGGCTTCTTTTTCTTTATCAGCTGAGACAAAAGCCGCGACAGTCTTGGTTTTTCCAGTGCCATGAGGCAAAATCACGGAAGTTCGGACCTGTTGTTCACTTTTTTTAGGGTTAATACCTGTTTGGATGTGAACTTCCACACTGGCATCAAACTTGACTTTTGAAGTTTCTTTGGCTAAAGCAATCGCTTCATCCAACGGATAAACCTTGTTTTTGTCCACTTTTGCGGACAATTCAGTCATTCTTTTTGACATATTTTAAAGTATTAAAGTATTTAAGTGGTAATAGCTCTTGAGTGTTCAAGATCCCACCTGAATTATGGTTGTAAATATAACATAGGGTTAGATTTTTGTCAAACTTACCCATTCTTATACTTTCTTAAACTTCACACTAAATTCCGGTTCGTATTTGTTGTTATATTCATCTATAAGTTCCACGGTTTCACCTTTCATCAGTTTAGACATGGCGGCGTCAGTTAAAAGCATATTATCGGATTTGAGATCCAAATTATATTCATCTAATTTTTCCAGCTCAGCGGAAAATCCTTCTTTCACTCCAGCTTCAATTTGTTTCTTCTTCATTTGTAAGGCTTGAATTTTTTCTTTGATTTCAGCATAGCTACCGGTCGCGGAAAGAGCGTCTTTGTAAGCACTGCGAACATCTTTTACTTTTTTCTTGGTTTCCAAAATGCGAGAGTAGACTTCTTGAATATCTGCGGCCATAGGGTTTTTAAGTTAAAATTTAATTTTGATTATCTACTGTACAATCCCACTAATTCCGCCGTATCAATTATATGTCCCGAAATGGCGGCTAAAAATTTTTGTTTATCAGCATCCTCGTTCAGATCTAATTTCGCATCCAAGGCATAGAGAGTAAAAATATAGTGATGTTCACCTTTCATCGGACAGGGTCCGCCATATTTATTTTCCCCAAAACTTGTTTTGCCCAAAATCGCATTTGCAGGAATTGAATTGCGTTCGATTTTTTCCGTGGTTGGATCAATATTCCAGATAAGCCAATGTGTCCAGGTGCCGGTCGGCGAATCCGGATCATCCATAAGTAATGCCAAACTCTGAGCTTCAGTTGGTACGCCGGCAATCATCAATTCCGGATTGATATCTAAGCCATCACAAGTGAATTTTCCCGGGATGATCTCATTATTTTTAAAATCAGGGCTGCGTAAAAACATATTTTGTTGAATAATTTTTTGTTTAATTTGTTGCTGATTTTTTTCCTGTCGGATTTTAAAGGGGACAACCAACAATAACCCGATTAATCCCAAAGAGATCGCGAGACCGATAATAAGCAATTGTTTTTCGTATCTTTTAAATTTCATCTTTTCTCTTTCTAATAAATCTCCAATGGAGGATAAATAAAGGAATGCCGACGACAATCATAGAAATGTCTCGGACAATATTGCGTTGGTTATCAGCGATTTGAGTCTCTTTTTGTCTAGCGGTTTCTTTTTCTTCCAATGCCACACATTCTTCAGGAGTCATTTTTGGTACTTCCACCCCTTCTTTTTCTACTTGAATTCGTTCGGCTGTGTCACATTCTATAGGTTTGTAATAAGTTATGTTGTTAGCTTTGGTGAAAATATAAGTTTTCAATACAATATTTATTATATCCGCGACAGTAAATACCACCATCATCAGGGCAACAAAAGAAACGAGATAAAAATAGATGCTTTTTATCACCGAGCCTTTTTGAGATTTGAAATCCTCCATATATTTTTAGTTAGAATAAATTAATATTTGTATTTTACCTTATTTTTTACTATTCAGCAAACTTATTTTTAAATTCCCTAAATTTATCTTTCATTATTGCTTTGCGTGCTTGTTTCATCAGATTGAGCATAAAATGTAAATTATGAATGGTTGCCAGTCGCATGCCAGTCATTTCATTGGCTTGAAATAAATGATGCAAATAAGCACGACTGTAATTTTGACAAGTGGAGCAAGCACAATTTTTATCAATTGGTGCATCATCGGTTTGATATTGTTTGTTGCCAATATTCAAACGGTATTTGTTTTTAGTATTATTAATCAAAAACATTCCATGACGCGCCAGTCTGGTCGGTGCTACGCAATCAAACATATCCACGCCTTTTTCTACGACTGCGAGCAGGTCAGCTGGAGATAAGCCTACCCCCATGGTATAACGGGCTTTTTCCGTAGGGATCAATGGTAATACCCAATCCAATATTTTATCTGTGGCAGACATATTATAGCCAATAGATTCGCCACCTATGGCAATTCCATCAAAGTTCATACCAGCTATTACTCTGGCGGATTGTTCACGTAAAGTTTGATGATTGCCACCTTGAATGATACCGAAAAGTAATGGTTTAGTTTTTAATTTTTTATGTTGTTGCAGACATCTTTTTGCCCAGCGATGGGTTCGTTCCATAGCTTCTTCGGCATATTTTTTAGGAGCTGAATCAGGAGTACATTCATCAAACGCCATAATAATATCGGCACCAAGTTTGTGTTGAATATTTATTGCTTCTTCGGGAGTAAAAAAATGTTTTGAGCCATCCAGATGCGAACGAAATTCCACCCCGTCTTCGGTGATTTTAACTAATTTTTCTTTATTGTCACCCTTGATTTCTTTTTGTAGTCCCAAAGAGAATACTTGAAACCCACCACTGTCGGTCAAAATCGGACCCGGCCAGTTCATAAATTTATGTAAGCCACCTTTACTCGCGATCAAGTTTTCACCCGGACGCAAATGTAAATGATAGGTATTGGCTAAAATAATCTCCGCACCCAAGTTTTTTAGATCCGTCTGATCCAAGGTTTTAACCACTGCCTGGGTGCCGACCGGCATAAAAACAGGTGTTTGAATATCGCCATGTGGGGTATGTAAAATCCCGGTTCTAGCACCGGTGTTTTTGTCTTCGTGGGTTATAGTAAAGGTATTTGACATATTTTTGATTATTTTATCAGAATATGAGGTAAAAATCAAGCACCTCCTTTTGACCATTTCCTTTCATTTTGTTATTATAAGAGCACTATGGATATTTTAAATGATCTAAATGAACAACAAAAAGATGCGGTCGTCAATGGTGACGGTTCGTGTTTGGTATTGGCGGGAGCGGGAAGTGGAAAGACTAGAGTGATTACTTATCGCACGGCATATTTATTATCGCAAGGAATCAATCCGGAGAATATTTTGATTATGACCTTTACCAATAAAGCGGCACGGGAAATGGCGGAGCGGATTCAAAAATTGACCGGTATGGATAAATATTTACCATACGCTGGCACCTTTCATCATATCGCTTATAAAATTTTAAAAAAATATGCTGAGGTAATTGGTTATAAAAATAATTTTTCCGTGTTGGATCAGGAAGATGGTTTGTCACTATTTAAAATTTGTATCAAAGAAAATATTCCGACGAGTGAAGATAAAAAATTTCCTTCTCCTAGGGTGGTCAGAGAAATTTGGAGTTATACTCGTAATTCTTTGTTACCGTTGGAAGAAGTTTTGGAAATAAAAGGTGAGCGCTGGATTCCTTTGCAGTCAGATATTGAGCGAGTGATTCGTGGCTATGAAAATAAGAAAAAAGAAAGCAATTCTATGGATTTTGATGATTTGCTGACTAATTTTTTACAACTGCTTTGTTACGATGATGTTCGATTGAAATTTGCCAAACAATTTCAATATATTTTGGTGGATGAATATCAAGACACCAATCGCTTACAGGCGAAAATTGTCAAAAAGCTTTCTTCCTATCATAATAATATTTTGGCTGTGGGAGATGATGCGCAAAGCATTTATTCTTTTCGCGCTGCGGATATTCAAAATATTTTAGGGTTTGAGAAAGATTTTTCCGGAGCAAAAATTTTTAAATTGGAAACCAACTATCGTTCCAGTCAGGAAATTTTGTCGCTGGCGAACGCGGTCATAGATAACAATCATCGTCAATACAAAAAACAATTGAAAACTATTTTTCATACTGATATTAAACCGGAATTCAAAGTCGCTCTTGATCCCAAAGCTGAAGCTAAATTTATTTTTGATAAAATTAAGGCTCGTTTGGATGCTGGTAAATCACCAAAGGAAATTGCCGTATTGTTTCGTGCTGCAACTCATTCGCAATCCTTGGAAGTGGAATTGGTACGCCACGGAATTGAATATGATTATCGTGGTGGGGTGCGATTTTTTGAACGCGCACATATTAAAGATGTTTTGTCTTATTTAAAAATATTAAATAATATTTCCGATGAAGCAGCTTGGCGACGGGTGTTGTTAAAAGAAGATGGTATCGGTCCGGTCGGGGTGGAGAAAATTTTGTTAGCTATAAGACAAATAGAAAAGAACAACATACAGGAAATCGGTTTTCAAATTCTTTCCGGTAAAGCCCAAATCGGTTGGCAGAATTTTTTGCGTGTGTGGTCATCAATTTCACCAGAACCGATTTTGCCGATCGCCGAATTGATCAAAAAAATATTAAATGCAGGTTATGGAGAATATTTGGAAAATGAATATATAGATAGTCGTGACAGAGTGGAAGATATTAAACAACTAATGTCTTTTGCAGAAAATAGCGATAACCTGTCGGATTTTTTAGCTGAGGTAACCCTTTCGGAAAATTATCGTACCGCGAATGCACCAGATGCGAATCGACAAAATAAAGAACGCATTGTCTTGTCCACAGTGCATCAAGCCAAAGGTCTAGAATGGGAAACGGTATTTATAATCAACATGAGTGCTGGTGGTTTTCCGAATGAACGAGCAATGCGCGAGGTTGAGGGTTTAGAAGAAGAACGCCGGCTTTTTTATGTAGCAATTACCCGAGCTAAAAAAGAGTTGATTTTGAGTTATCCGGCGGACAGCGGTTTTGCTCAAGGTGGACGAGGTGGTTGGGGAGAAACAGTCTCCGGTCCAAGTATGTTTTTGGAAGAAATTGATGCAGATTTACTTTCTACCCCGCCGTCATTTTTAGCTTCATTGGCTGATTTGGATGATGCAAATGAAGACATCCACTATATTTCTGAAAATAGAAAATTTAAGCCAGGGAGTTTTTTGAGGGAAGTGGAGGATTTGTAAGGTGTGGATAATTGTTCTGTGGACAATCGTTCTTGACAAATTTCCCTTAATCTATTATAATGTTTTTAAGAGCGTAAAAAAACTCGTGGCTGAGCAACAATTCGTTCAGCTTTTTTTATTCAAATTTAAAATTGTTTAATAGCCAAAAGGCGGTTAAACACTGATTATTTATTAATTTATGCCTACTATCAATCAAGTAATGCGTAAAGGCCGTACGAGTAAGATTTACAAGAGTAAAACTCCGGCTTTGCAATTTACCACCGATACTCTGCATCGCAAGAAAACAGAGTTGAAAAAAGGTTCACCTTTCAAACGAGGGGTGTGTACCAAAGTCTACACCTCTACTCCGAAAAAACCGAACTCCGCTTTGCGTAAAGTCGCCAAGGTGCGTCTTTCCAATGGTTCGGAAGTTATTGCTTATATTCCGGGTGAAGGACACAATTTACAGGAACACTCCATTGTGCTGTTGCGTGGTGGTCGTGTCAAAGATTTGCCAGGTGTGCGTTATCATATCGTTCGCGGGGTTTATGATACTCAAGGTATCGCCACTCGTCGTCGCGGTCGTAGTTTATATGGCAGTAAAAGACCTAAAGCTCCTAAAGCCTAAACATTAAAAATATGCGTGGAAAAAATAAAATTAAAAAGCCTCTAACTCTTGATCCGAAATACGGTAATGATGTTTTAGGTAAATTTATCAATTATGTAATGCTTGGTGGTAAGAAAACCATTGCCCAAAAGATTGTATATGGTGCCTTGGATCAAGCTGCAGCTGATTTAAAAAAAGACCAAGTGAAAATTTTTGAAGAAGTTTTGACCGCTGTGCAACCCCAGGTGGAAGTTCGTTCTCGCCGAGTTGGTGGTGCTAACTATCAAGTGCCTATGCCAGTGCGTGGTGGACGTCAAAATTCTTTGGCTTTTCGTTGGATTATCAATGCGGCTCGCAAAACCAAAGGCAAAGATATGTCCACCAGCTTAAAAGAAATATTCAAACAAACTTTAGAAGGCACCGGTGACGCTTTGAAAAAACGTGACGAGGTGCATCGTATGGCTGAAGCCAACAAGGCTTTTGCCCATTTTGCTCGTTTCAGCAAAAGATAATTTATTTTAATTATATAAAATATGCCTCGTGAATATTCGTTAGAAAAAACACGAAACATCGGTATCATGGCGCACATTGACGCCGGCAAAACCACGACAACAGAACGGGTTTTGTTCTATACCGGTAAAAAACACAAAATAGGCGAAGTGCATGAAGGAGCAGCGGAAATGGACTGGATGGAACAAGAAAAAGAACGTGGAATTACTATTACTTCAGCCGCGACTACTTGTTTTTGGAAAAATCATCGAATCAATATTATTGATACCCCCGGACACGTGGATTTCACCGTAGAGGTGGAAAGATCTTTGCGTGTATTGGATGGTGCAGTAGCAGTATTTGACGGTTCTCAAGGTGTGGAACCTCAATCAGAAACTGTTTGGCATCAAGCAGATAAATATGAAGTTCCGCGCGTGGCTTTCATCAACAAGATGGATAAAGTTGGTGCTGATTTTTATATGAGCTTGGCTTCTATCAAAGAACGTTTGTCCAATAAAGCTGTAGCGATTCAACTACCAATCGGTGCAGACAGTAGCTTTTCCGGTTTGATTGATGTGGTTGAGCAAAAGGCCTATAAATTTGGTGGTAAATTAGGAGAAATAATTGAAGAAATAGCCATACCGGAAGATATGAAAGAATCAGTGATTAAATATCGCATTGATCTCGTGGAAAAAGCTGCGGAAGCTGACGAAGTGATGACGGAAAAATATTTGAATGGTGAAGAATTGACAATTCCGGAATTGAAAAAAGCCATTCGTATTTTAACTTTAAAAAATGAAATGTATCCGGTCATTTGCGGATCTGCTTTGGGTAATATTGGTGTCCAACCGATGCTTGACTCAGTAATAGATTATTTACCAAGCCCGATGGATGTTCCGCCGACTACTGGTACAGATGTGGATGATGAAGAAAAAAAAGAGGTTAGAGAAACTTCTGACGCAGCTCCGTTTTCTGCCTTGGCTTTCAAAGTGGCGACTGATCCGTTTGTTGGTAAATTAATTTTTTTCCGCATTTATTCCGGTACATTAAAAGCTGGTAGCTATGTGCTCAATACTAGTTCCGATGAACGAGAAAGAGTCGGGAGAATTGTGCGAATGCATGCCAACAGTCGTGAAGATGTGGATGAAGTCTATGCCGGAGAAATCGCGGCTGCGATTGGTCTTAAAAATACCAGCACCGGTGATACTTTGTGTGATCCGGCTCATCCATTGGTTTTGGAAAAAATTATTTTTCCGGAACCGGTAATTTCCGTGGCGATTGAACCGAAAACCAAAGCTGATCAAGAAAAAATTGGCATGGCTTTGCAAAAATTGGCAGAAGAAGATCCGACTTTTCGTATTCATACTGATCATGAAACTTTGCAAACCATTATCGCTGGTATGGGCGAATTACATCTGGACATTCTTGTAGATCGTATGCGTCGTGAGTTCAAAGTGGAAGCCAATGTGGGTGCTCCACAAGTTGCTTATCGCGAAGCTATTACTTCTTCGGCGGAAGCGGAAGGTAAGTATATCAAACAATCCGGCGGTCGTGGTCAATATGGTCATTGTTGGTTGCGTGTAGAACCACAAACTGATCCGGAAAAAGGTTTTGAATTTAAAGATGAAACCAAGGGTGGTATTATTCCTCGTGAATATATTCCAGCCATTGAAAAAGGTGTGAAAGAATCAATGAGTCGCGGTATTTTAGCTGGTTATGCTATGGTGGATATGAAAGTGGCAGTATATGACGGTTCTTTTCATGATGTGGATTCTTCAGAAATGGCATTTAAAATGGCCGGATCTATGGCTTTTCAAGCGGCTTGTAAAAAAGCCAATCCCGTGATTTTGGAACCGATTATGAAAATTGAAGTGATTACTCCGGAACAATTTATGGGTGATGTTATTGGTGACTTATCATCTAAGCGTGGACAGATTCAAGAAATGACAGAACGCGGACAAATGAAAGTCGTTCATGCGATTGTGCCTTTAGCCAGCATGTTTGGCTATGTCACTTCGCTTAGAAACATGACCCAAGGTCGTGCCAGTTCCACTATGGAATTTGAAAAATATGAAGCTGTGCCAAACAATGTTGCGACTGAGATTATTGAAGGAAAGAGGAAATAGTCAAAAGAATTGTCATCCCGCCTCGTCCGTCTTTGGCGGAAGCATAATTAAAAATAACCTTGAAAATTTCAAGGTTATTTTTAATCGTAGTCGAAGGAACCCTTTATCCCGACCCCTCATCTTTCTTGTGTATCTTTTAAGATATCTTAAAAGATACACAAAGATTTTTAATCAAAATATCTTTAATCCAACAATTGCCATTTCCCATTTATTAAACTATAATACATTTAAGTTAAATTTTAAAAATAATTATATGGCATTAGTTTTTGATATTGAAACCATTGGTGAGGATTTTGATCAAATGGATGAGGTCTCACAAAAAATGATGACGAGAAGCATTGCTAATTTAGATGCCGAGGTTTATGAAAGCGAAAGAGAAAGAATAAAAAATGAAACTGGTTTGTCGCCTTTGACTGGTGAAATTGTTTCTATCGCCGTGTATGATACGAAGACTGACAAGGGTGCTGTATATTTTCAAACTGGTGATGAACAAATGTCGAAATTTGAAGATGGCGATATTAAATACAAGCCCATGTCGGAAAAGGAAATGCTGGATAATTTTTGGCGGCTGAGCGAAAAATATGATAAATTCGTGACTTTTAACGGACGGGGTTTTGATGTGCCGTTTATGATGATTCGTTCAGCTGTGCATAAAATACGACCGATTAAAGATTTATTGTCCAATCGTTATTTAGGTTTGCAAAAATTTGGTGCCAAACATATTGACCTGATGGATCAGCTTAGTTTTTATGGCGCGATATGGAAAAAGTATAGTCTGCATATGTGTTGTCGTGCTTTTGGTATAGAGAGTCCGAAAGAAGAAGGAGTGAGCGGGGATATGGTGGGAGAATTGTATAAAAATAAAAAGTATTTGGATATTGCTCGCTATAATATGCGGGATGTGGTTTCTACCGGAAAATTATATAAAATTTGGCGAGATTTTATAAGTTTTTAGTTATATTGACTTTTTTCTTAATTTTTATTATAATAACAAAAATTAACCTAATTAAAAAAGTATGAACAGCAACCAACTCAACAGAATTTTAAAATTGATTCAAAGAACCGGAGATAAATTTGTCGTGGCGGACAAAGATACTGATAGTGTGTTTGTGGTGATGGAACTTTTGGATTATGAAGAAATGCAAGGAGTGTATGATGAGGATTTTATGGGGGATGATGAACATGAATGCGATGGTTGTGAAGAATGTGATGAATTGGATAAAGACGAAGTGGATGGGATCGGTAATTTTAGTTTTGATGATCCGGAAGATGATGAAGTTTGGTCAATAGATTCCGAGGAAATACCAGGTCAAGAAGCCCTGCCTTTTTCTCACACAGAAACAGAAAATATTCCTGTTGACGAAGCGATGGGAGAAGACCCAATTTTATCTATGGAATCGGATGTGGAGTCGGAACCGACAGAGGAACCAAAATTTGAACAACGGATATCAGTGGAGGAAGTTGATTTTCTTCCGAGACAAAAAAGTGTTCAACCGCCTTATTCTTCTATTAGTGAAGTGATGAAAAAGAAAGAAATTTTAGATGAAAACAACGAACCAGTAATGGAAAAAATAAATCACATGGACAGTGCTTTTTTGGCTGAAACAAGCGAAATTGAGGAAGAGTCATTAGATGATCCGATGCTTGATGAGGAGGATCAAGATCGTTTTTATTTAGAACCGGTTTAATTGTCCACAATGTAAGCTATTGACAGGTTTTCTTTTACCTGTTATAATTTGAAAGTTAAAAGTAATTGAATACTTTTAGTTTTAAAATAATTAATAATTAGTATATTTCTACGGCTGGATTACAAATCTACCGCGAACACTCGTTAGGTAGAGCCGCGAACATTTTTATATATGGCCGAGTTTCAAAGAAACAAAACCCATGTAAATGTTGGTACTATTGGTCACGTTGACCATGGTAAAACCACACTTACGGCTGCTATCTTGCAGGTAATGAATGCTCATGGTATGAGCGCTCAAACTAAAGGTGTCGGTGATTTGGATAAAGCTCCTGAGTCAAAAACTCGTGGCATTACCATTTCTACCGCTCACGTAGAATACGAAACAGCGAAGAGGCATTATGCTCACGTTGATTGTCCTGGACATGCTGATTATGTCAAAAATATGATTACTGGTGCTGCCCAAATGGATGGAGCTATTTTGGTTGTTTCCGCAGCTGATGGTCCGATGCCACAAACTCGTGAGCACATCTTGTTGGCTCGTCAAGTCGGTGTGCCTTATATCGTGGTTTTTTTGAATAAAGTTGATCAAGTTTCTGATCCGGAATTGATTGATTTAGTAGATGCAGAAATTCGTGATTTATTGACTAAATATGAATTCCCTGGCGATACTACCCCGATTATTCGTGGTTCAGCTTTGAAGGCGTTAGAAAATCCGGGTGATGAAGCGGCTTCTAAACCAGTTTTAGAGCTTTTGGATACCTTGGATTCCTATATTCCTGATCCAGAAAGAGCTGTAGATCAACCTTTTATGATGCCGATTGAAGATGTCTTCTCTATTGAAGGTCGTGGTACAGTTGTCACCGGTCGTATTGAACGCGGTATAATCAAACTTAATGAAGAAGTGGCAATTGTTGGCTTGAAAGAAGAAGTCACCAAAACCGTGGTCACCGGCATTGAAATGTTTAACAAGAATTTGAAAGAAGGTCAAGCTGGAGACAATGCTGGTATCTTGATTCGTGGTATCAAGAAAGAAGAAGTAGAAAGAGGTATGATTTTGGCTAAACCAGGATCTATTACTCCTCATACAGAGTTTGAAGCACAAGTTTATATTTTGACTAAAGAAGAAGGTGGTCGTCATAAACCGTTTTTCAATGGTTATAAACCGCAATTCTATATCCGCACAACCGATGTTACTGGTGAGGTGACTTTACCGGAAGGTACGGAAATGGTTATGCCTGGTGATACCATTACTTTTACTGTGAAGATGATCAAACCAGTAGCTATCGAAGAAAAAATGAAATTCGCTATTCGCGAAGGCGGTCGCACTGTTGGTGCTGGCGTCGTAACCAAAATTATCAAATAAATCTGGGGGAGGGGCGTTTTTAAACGCCCCTCTTGCTGTATAAAGTTCTTTAATTTATGACTGAAACAAAACAAAATAGTGGAATGAGTCGGATTCGCATCAAGATTCGTGCTTATGATAACAAGATTATTGATCAAGCGACCAAAACGATTATTGAAACTGCTGAAAGAAATGATGCTAAAGTGGTGGGTCCAGTGCCATTGCCGACTGAAAAAAATATCTTTACCGTCAACCGTTCAACTTTTGTTCATAAGGATGCTCGCGAACAATTTGAAATGCGTACTCATAAGCGATTGATTGATATTATGGATGCTTCCCCCAAATGTGTGGATGCCTTAATGAGCTTGAGTTTGCCGGCTGGTGTGGATATTGAAATCAAGATGTAAAGTGGATATAAAAAACACTTGACAACATATTAAATTCGTGTTATTATTCGGTTATTGAAAGTTTAAGATGATTATCAAAAATCAAGTAAATAAGATTCGTTAAAATTTTAACGAAAAACATTTACCTGGTTTTAAATAATCAAGATAAAATCTATAGATAAAAAATTGTAAAAAAGCCATTCTAAGTAAAAAAAAGAAAGGCTAGAAACAAAAGTTCTGAATTATCTTAGGGTTTTTGTTTCTAGTTTTTTAGTTAAAAGTTAACCACCCCAAATTTAATCAATTAAATTTTTGGGAGGGCGATGACAATGACAAAATTTTTATGAAATGTATTTTAGGAAAAAAAATTGGCATGACTCAGGTATTTTTACCAACAGGAGAAGTGATGCCAGTCACCAAAATAAAAGCTGGTCCGTGCCAAATCACTATGATGCAAGACGGGGCGGTTCAATTAGGCTTTGATGAAACGAAAGAAACTCGTTTGAGTAAACCGCGATTAGGACATTTGAAAGGTTTGAAACCATTTCGCGTTTTAAAAGTATTTAAAATGGAAAATGTTGACAAACTAAAAAGAGGCGATATGGTTTCTTTGGCAACTTTTACTGTGGGTGACAAGATTGATGTCACAGGTATTTCTAAAGGTAAAGGTTTTGCTGGAGTGGTTAAGAGACATCATTTTGCCGGTGGTCCGGCTTCCCATGGTCATAAAGACAATTTGCGTGCACCTGGCAGTATTGGTGTCGGCGGGGTACAAAAAGTTTTTAAAGGTATGCGTATGGCTGGGCATATGGGTGTGGATCAAGTGACGATTAAAAATTTGGAAGTAGTGGCGATTGATATGGAAAATAATGAAATGTTAATTAAAGGTGCGGTGCCGGGTGGAAGAAATGGTATTGTCTCCGTGGCTGCTAAAGGCGATTTAAAAATAGTGGAAATTCAAACTGAACCGGAAGCTAAAATAGAAGAAGCTGAAGCTGTCCAATCAGAACCAGAAGTTGTGGTGGAAGAAAATATCACCGAAGAAGCTATAGAAGAAAAAACCGAATAAAATTTATAAAATATGAAATTAAAAGTTTATAATTTAGCGGGAAAATCAACGGACGAAATAGAAGTTTCTGATGAAGTTTTTGCTGTCGCGATTAAGCCGGAAGTAGTGCATGAAGTTTTTGTTGCACAGACCAATAATTTGCGAGAACCTTGGGCACACAGTAAAAATAAAGGTGAAGTGAGTGGTGGTGGTAAGAAACCGTGGGCGCAAAAAGGCACGGGTCGTGCACGTCATGGATCCAGTAGATCACCGATTTGGAAAGGTGGCGGTGTCACTTTTGGTCCATTGAATATCAGAAATTATAAATCTAAAATCAATAAGAAAATTCGTCGTTTGGCTACAAAAATGTGTTTGACTGATAAAGCGCAAAATAATGATTTATTAGTAGTGGAAAATTTTTCTTTTACTGAACCGAAGACTAAGTTATTTGCCGGATTTTTGAAATCATTACCAACTGCTAAACATTCATTTTTAGTGTTGGTGGGAAATGATGAAAAAGAAGTGATCCGTATGTCTGATAATTTGCCAAAAGTAAAAACCTTACAAACCGGGGATGTAAATGTTTTGGAATTGTTGGGTAAGCAAGTGGTTATCATATCAAAGGATTCTATTACCAAGTTGGAAGAAATTTTAAAAAAATAAGTGGTAAATAATAATATGAGCATTTTAGATCGTTGGCAAAAAAAAGATGATGAAGTCAAACCGGAAGTGCAAAACAAGCCGATTAGATTTGGTATTAAACCAGAGAAAAAAGAAACTGAAATCGAAAAAGGTAAAGTTGGATCTTTATCAAATCGTATTATTGTCAAACCGATGATTACAGAAAAGACTGCAATACTTGAAAGCCAAAGTAAATATTCTTTTATTGTTAATCGAAAAGCCACTAAAACCCAAGTTAAAAAAGCGATTAAAGAAATTTATGGGATTATGCCTGTGGCAGTAAATATGGCGAATATTGAAGGTAAAAGAGTGCGTTTTGGTAGAGGTGTTGGCAAAAAGAGTGATTACAAAAAAGCTTTTGTTAGTTTGCCTAAAGGTAAAACGATAACTATTCACGAAGGTGTTTAAAATAAAGAAATAAAACAATATGGCTATTAGAGTTTATAAACCAACATCCGCCGGACGCCGCCGCTCAAGTGTCGATGCTTTTGATGATATTACAAAAACTAAACCGGAAAAAAGTTTAATTCAAATTTTGAAACCTAAATCAGGAAGAAATAACCAAGGCAAGTTGACTGTGCGTCATAAACGAGGTGGAGCTAAGAAATTTTATAGAATTATTGATTTTAAACAACAAAAGTTTAATTTGGAAGCTGAGGTTTTGGCGATTGAATATGATCCGAATCGTGGTCCAAGAATTGCTTTGATTCAATATGCTGACAAAGAAAAAGCCTATATTCTTTGCCCGGAAGGTTTGAAAGTTGGAGATAAAGTGATGTCTTCGGATATAGAAGTGGAAGCCAAATTGGGTTATAGATTACGCTTGCAATATATTCCGGTTGGTATGTTTATTTACAATATTGAATTAACCCCAGGTAAAGGTGGTAAATTAGTTCGTGGTGCCGGTTTGAGTGCACAACTTTTAGCTATTGACGGAGAATATGTCCACATCAAATTACCATCCGGAGAGATTCGCAAAGTTCTCGCAGTGTGCTATGCTACAGTGGGAACTCTGGGCAATGCTGATCGTCGTTTGATTCGTTGGGGTAAAGCCGGTAGGAATTTTCATCGTGGTATCCGACCAACAGTCAAAGGTAAGAATATGAATCCGTGTGACCATCCGCATGGTGGTGGTGAGGGTCATAGTCCGATTGGTCAAAGACGCGGTCCGCAAACTGTTTATGGTAAAACTGCCATGGGTCCACGTACCAGAAATAAAAAGAAATGGACAGGTAAATTAATTGTTAGATCCAGACACAAAGCTAAAAAAAAGTAAAGTAAAGTAATAAAATACTATGTCAAGAAGTCTTAAAAAAGGACCTTATGTAGATCCGAGAGTGGTAAAAAAAGTGGAAAACATGAAAGCCTCCGGTAAAAATGAGCCGATCAAAACTTGGTCCAGAGCCTGTGTTATTTCGCCTGAAATGGTGGGTATGACATTTTTGGTCCACAATGGTAAAGATTTTCCAGTGGTGTTTGTGGAAGAAAATATGGTTGGTCATCGTTTGGGTGAATTTTCCGCTACCAGAAAGTTTGTTAGTCATGGCGGTAAAATGGCTAAAGAACAGAAAAAATAAGTAATTAGATAGGTATTGTAAAAAATATGACAAATGTCGTAAAAGCAAAATTGAGATATTTGAAAATCGGACCAAAAAAAGTCCGCTTGGTTATCAACCTGATTCGTGGGAAAAAAGTAATTCGTGCGATTGAAATATTGTCCACTACTAACAAAAAATCAGCTAAGCCAGTATTGAAATTATTAATGTCTGCGGTGGCTAATGCCAAACATAATCATAAATTGGTTTTAGAAGATTTACGAGTGACGATGATTAAGGTGGATGAAGGTCCGGCTTTATCTCGTTGGATGCCGAAAGCTCGTGGTCGAGCGACTCCATTAAAATTACGCACCTCCCACATTACTTTGGAATTGAGTGGTCTTGAAGAAAAAGAAATTACAAAAGAGAAAAAAGAAGTAAAAAAAACAGAAAAAAAATCAACAAAAGAGACAGTAAAAAAGATTGCGGTGAAAAAGCCGAGTTTAAAAGGTAAATCAACTAAATAAAGTTTTATGGGACATAAAGTACATCCAAAAATTTATCGCACCCCCTTGGTTTTTCCTTGGGATTCTCGCTGGTTTGCTAAAAAAGAACAATTGCCAGAATTTTTGGAACAAGAAGTAAAAATCCAAGCCTATTTATTTAAAAAATTAAAAGAAGCGAATTTAGACGCGATTAGTATTGAACGTACTCCCAAAGATGTAACTATTACCATTTTGGCTGCCAAACCAGGTGTGATTATTGGTCGTAGTGGCGAGGGTCTGGAAGTTTTGCGTAAAGAAATAGAAAAAAATATTTTACAATTTAAAACCAAAGTAAAATTAAATATTCAAGCGGTCAAACAACCGGCCAAATCTGCGAGAATTGTGGCACAAAATATTGCCAATGAAATTGAAAAGAGAAGTCATTTTCGTCGGGTGATGAAAAATTCCATTGAGAAAGTTATGGCTGCCGGTGCACAAGGTGTTAAGATTACTTTGTCTGGTCGTTTAAATGGTGTGGATATTGCCCGAACCGAGACTCTTTCTTCTGGTAAAATGTCTTTGATTACCATGCGTAGTATTGTGGATTATGGTTTTGTGGAAGCACAGATTATTTATGGAAAGATTGGTATCAAGGTATGGGTATATAGTAGAGAAGCCTTTTGTCAACGAGATAAATTTGAAAAAAATCCCGAAGAAAAGAAAATAATAAGAAGAAAAGTTAATTAAAAAATATGTTATTACCTAAAAAAGTACAACATAGAAAATGGCACAAAGGACGACGTCGTAATTTGGGTGTTGCAACTAGAGCCAATGAAGTTTCTTTTGGTGAGTTTGGTTTAAAGAGTGAATCTTTTGGTTGGGTGACCAGTCGTCAGATTGAAGCAGCTCGTCGTGTTTTAACTCGCTATGTGCGACGTGGAGGTAAAATTTGGATTAGAATTTTTCCAGACAAGCCGGTGACTAAAAAGGGTAATGAAACCCCGATGGGTGGAGGTAAGGGTGCACCGGATCATTTTGTGGCGGTGGTGAAACCAGGAACTGTTTTATTTGAAATGGGTGGTATTACCAAAGAAGCAGCCACTACAGCGATCAATTTAGCTGGTTATAAATTCGGTTTAAAAACAAAAATTGTTGAAAAAAATTAATTAAAAAGATATGGATTTTTCCGATTTAAAAATTAAAAGCCAAAAAGAATTGCGAGAGATTTTGCAAGAACAAAGAAGTGATTTGCGTCATCTTAGATTTGGTGCACAAAGTCGACAATTGAAACAGGTTTCTAAATTCAGTGAAGTCAAAAAGACTATTGCCCGAATTCTGACCTTGTTGAGGACTCCGGTTGTCAAAGAAAAACAAAAATTAGCGGAAGAAAAATAATTTTATAATATGGAAAAAACTAAACAAAAAATTCAAAGAAAGTTTATTGGTACTGTGGTCTCAGATAAAACCACTAAAACCGTGACAGCAAAAGTAGAAACTAAAAAAATGCACCCAAAATACAAAAAATCCTATAAGGTTAGTAAAAAATATGCGGTGCATGATGAAAAAGAAATAGCAAAAATTGGGGATAAAATTGTTTTCACGGATTGCCGACCGATATCCAAAACCAAGAAATGGCGTGTGTTGGAGATTTTAAAGTAAATTTAGTCATATGATACAAAATCAAACATTATTGAACGCAGCTGATAATACCGGCGCAAAAAAATTGCAATGCATTAAAGTTTTGCATGGTTATCAACGAAGATATGGCCGTATCGGCGATGTTATCACTTGCGTGGTCAAAGAAGCGACGCCACGTGGAATGGTCAAGAGAAGTGAAATTGTACATGCCGTGATCGTTCGTCAACACAAAGAATTACGCAGAAAAGATGGTACCTATATTCGTTTTGATGACAATGCTGCGGTGATTATTGACCAAAAGAATAAAGAACCGAAAGGAACCCGTATTTTTGGACCAGTGGCCAGAGAGTTGAGAGGTCGAGGTTATCAAAAGATTGTTTCTTTGGCACCTGAGGTTTTATAATTAAAAATGAATAAGTATGAAAATTAAAACAAACGACAAAGTCAAGATAATGGCCGGTAAAGACAAGGGAAAAGAAGGTAAAATTATTCAGGTTTTTCCACAATCGGAAAAGGTTGTGATTGAAGGAATGAATATTATGAAAAAGCATCTGCGTTCAAAAAAAGGCGGAGAAAAAGGACAGATGATTGAATTATCCGCACCGATGAGTGTGTCTTCAGTAATGCTTGTTTGTTCCAAATGTGAAAAACCCACACGTGTCGGCTATAAATTGGACGGGGAAAAGAAAAAAAGAGTTTGTTGTAAATGTGGTGAATTTATCGACTAAAAAAATTATATGAAAAAAATTGTAAATTTATACGAAAAATACAAAAAAGAAGTGGTGCCGAATTTGAAAAAAGAATTAGGCTATAAAAATGTGATGCAGGTGCCCAAAGTAGAAAAAGTGGTTATCAACGTTGGTGTTGGCAAACATTTAAAAGAAGCTAATTATATTGATATGGTGGAAAAGAATCTGATAAAAATCACCGGACAAAAACCAATCAGAACCAAGGCAAAAAAGTCCATTTCCAATTTTAAAATTAGAGAAGGTATGGAAATTGGTGTGGCTGTGGTTTTGCGTGGACCAAGGATGTATTATTTTTTAGAAAAATTGGTGAATATCACTTTTCCTCGTATGCGCGATTTTCGTGGTATTAGAGGTAAAAATTTTGACAAACAAGGAAATTTTTCTTTCGGTTTTAAAGAAACCGTGGCTTTTCCGGAATTGGATGCGGCCGCTTTGGATCGTACCCATGGTTTGGAAATAATTGTTAAAACTACGGCCAAAAATAAAGAAGAAGGAAAAGCGTTATTAACTCATTTAGGTTTTCCTTTCGTTAAATAAAATCATATATGGCTACACAATCACAAATAGCAAAATCAAATCGTACACCGAAATTTACCACCAGAGAAGTTCGTCGCTGTTGGAAATGCGGACGCAGACGCGGATTTTTTCGTCGATTCGGGGTGTGTCGTATTTGTTTTAGAGAATTGGCCAATGATGGAAAAATTCCGGGCGTGAAAAAAGCCAGCTGGTAATTATTTTAAAAAAATAAAAAAGTAAATATAAATTTAAAAGTTATGATGACCGATCCAATCGCTGACATGCTAACCAGAATCCGCAATGCCTTTATGGCGAGAAAAAAAGAGGTTGTTTTGCCATTTTCAAAAATCAAATTGGCAATCGCCGAACTTTTAATCAAAGAAGGCTATATGGAAAAAGCGGAAAAAACCAATGACAAAAAACCATTGCTGATTTTGAAATTGAAATACGACAAAGACAATGAACCGGCTATCACTTTGGTGCGTCGTGTCAGTAGTCCTGGTCATCGTCGTTATGTTAAGAGTTCGGAAATCGCCAGTGTTTTGAATGGTTATGGCTTATCAATTATTTCTACTCCCAAAGGGTTAATGACCAATCGTCAAGCACGCAAAGAAAAAATGGGTGGCGAAATTATTTGTGAAGTTTACTAATAAATTAAAAAGAAATTAAAGCATATGTCACGCGTAGGTAAAATTATCAGAAAAATTCCGGCAGGAGTCACCATGGATTTAGTTGGTGACGAATTGAAGATTAAAGGACCGAAAGGGGAGCTTTCTCAAAAGCTTCATCCTTTAGTGACAGTGATTTTGGAAAACGATACGGTCAGAGTGGCGATTAAAAATGAAAACAAGAAAGAAGAAAAAGCGTTGTGGGGAACTTTTTCTAGTCTGATTGGTGGAATGATTAAAGGTGTGACTGAAGGTTTTAAAAAACAATTAGAAGTCAATGGTGTGGGTTATAAAGTGGCAATGAAAGGTGATGATTTGCATATTGAGATTGGTTTTTCTCATCCGGTGGAGTTCAAATGTCCAACTGGTATTAAATTTTCCGTAGAAAAAAATGTTATCACCGTGGAAGGTTTTGATAAACAATTGGTAGGTGAAACTGCGGCACAAATTAGAAAAATCAGAAAACCGGAACCATATAAAGGTAAAGGTATTAAATATATGGATGAAGTCATCCGTCGCAAGGCTGGCAAGACCTCAGCCAAAGGTGAATAAATTAAATTAAGATTTTAATATGAAAAGATTATTCAACAAATCAAAAAACAAGATTAGACAAGTTCGTCACGCTCGGGTGCGAGCTCGTGTTAGTGGTACATCTGAGATTCCGCGTCTATCTGTTTTTAGAGGTCTGAGAAATTTGACCTTGCAATTGATAGATGATGTGTCTGGTAAGACTTTGTGTGGTGTTTCCGGCAATGAAATTAAAAAACCGGAAGCTGGTGACAGAACTGGTAAGGTCGCTGTGGCTTTTGCGGCTGGTAAATTGTTAGCGGAAAAAGCTCAAGCAAAAAAAATTACCAAAGTAGTTTTTGATCGTGGTGGTTATAAATATCACGGAAGAGTAGCGGCTGCGGCCGATGGCGCCAGAGAAGGTGGTTTAGATTTTTAATCTTAATTTTATGATGAATAACAAAGGAAACAACAAAAAAGGCGGTCGCGGACCTAAGAAAGAAGTAAAAGAGTTTGACCAATTTATGTTGGATTTGGCTCGTGTCACTCGTGTCACCAAAGGTGGTAAACAATTGAGTTTCCGCGCTAGTGTGATTTTGGGTAATCGTCATGGTAAAGTTGGTTTGGGAGTGGCTAAGGGTAAAGATGTGCAAATTGGTGTGGAAAAAGCTGTGCGTAAAGCTAAGAAAGAAATGATCGAAGTGCCTATTATCAATGAGACTATCCCGCATATGGTAAGTTTTAAATACAAAATTGCTCGAGTTGTTTTAAAGCCGGCTCCTCGCGGTACTGGTATTATTGCCGGTGGGGCGGTGCGTGCGGTATTGGATTTAGCTGGTGTACCGAATGTTTCCGCAAAAATTTTAAGCAAATCAAAAAATAAAATGACTATTGCTAAAGCTACTTTGGGTGCTTTGCAATCATTTAAAAAATCTTCTTTGGTGGCGGCGAAAAATGAAATAAAAAAAGAAGAACCAGAAATTAAAAAAAGCGAAGATAAAAAAGCGGAGGATAAAACGGAAGAAATTAAAGCCGACAAAAAAGAAATTGTGCCGGAAGTTAAAAAATAGTTTTTAATCAATATGATATTACAAATTCAGACAATCAAACCAGCCGTCGGTTCTAGACATGCAAAAAAGCGAGTTGGTCGTGGTAACGCTTCAGGTCATGGTACTTATTCCACTCGTGGCGGTAAAGGTCAACGCGCTCGTTCCGGTGGTCGATCAGGCTTAAAAACCAAAGGCTTAAAAAGACTGGTTCAATCTACACCGAAACTTCGCGGTTTTAAGAGTTTTAAAATAAAACCTGAGACAATTACTTTGGCGATGTTAAACAAGAAATTCGCTGATGGAGAAACCGTGGATATTTTGACTTTACAAGAAAAGAAAATTATTTCTAAAAATACGAAGACTGCTAAAATCGTATTAAAAGGTGAATTGACGAAAAAATTGACTGTGAATATTCCGGCCAGTAAAATGGCAATGGAAGCTATCATCAAAGTTGGCGGATCAGTAATTGAAGAAAAAGAAGTTGGTTTGTCATCCTGAGCGAAGTTGAAGGATCCCTTAAATATTATTAAAAATTTATATTAATATGTGGGAAAAAATACAAAAAATCTGGAAAATTAAAGACCTGCGTAATAATATTTTAATTGTTATCGGTCTTTTGGTAATTTTTCGTTTTACTGCCCACATTCCTGTTCCGGGTGTGGATACTTCGGCTTTAAAAAATTCATTACAAGGAAATCAAATGTTTCAGATGATGGATTTATTTGTCGGAGGTACTATGAAAAATTTTTCTTTGATTATGCTTGGTGTGGGTCCTTACATCACCGCTTCCATTATTTTTCAGTTATTGGGGATGATTGTACCTAAATTAGAAGAAATACAAAAAGAAGGTGAGTCCGGTCAACAAAGGATCAATATGTACACCCGTTGGTTGACTGTGCCGTTGGCTTTTATCCAAGCTTTTGCTATGATTCGCCTTTTGACTGCTTCTTCAAGAATATTACCCATGGGTATGAATGTTTTTCAATTGATTACTGTTATGCTCAGTATTACTGCTGGCACTATGTTTTTAGTGTGGATCGGGGAAATTATTTCTGAGAAAAAAGTAGGCAATGGAATTTCTTTACTCATTTTTGCCGGTATCGTCTCTTCTTTACCAGTGGCTTTGGCTGGGGCGATTACTAATTATACTTCCGCTGATTTTTATACTTTTGTTTTATTTGGAATTGTGGCCATAGCGACTGTGGTTGGGGTGGTCTTTATCAGTGAAGGACAACGAAATATTCCGGTCAGCTATGCCAAGCAAATGCGGGGTAGTAAGACTTATGGTGGATCTTCATCTCACTTACCATTGCGAGTCAATATGGCTGGTGTGATTCCGATTATCTTTGCCATCTCTTTGGTTATGATTCCACCAATGGTTGCCCAATTTTTTGTGTCTGCCAAAGCTATATGGCTTCGTGAAAGTGCTAATTTTATTATTCAAACATTCAATAATCAATTGATTTACGGTGTTTTATATTTTCTGTTTGTTTTCGGTTTTACATATTTTTATACATCAGTGGTATTTCATCCGAACAAGATTGCGGAAAATTTACAAAAAAATGGTGGTTTTATTCCGGGAATTCGTCCGGGTAAAGAAACTGAAAATTATTTGAAAAAAGTGGTGAGTCGTATCAATCTGGTTGGAGCTTCGTTCTTGGGTTTGATTGCGATCTTGCCTTTGATTGTCAAAGCTGTCACTGGTTCTGGTTCTCTGTCCATAGGTGGTACGAGCTTACTTATCGTTGTCGCTGTAGTTATTGAAATTTATCGTCAAATTGAAGCTCAGATTACGATGCATGAATATGATAGAGTGTAGAGTCGAAAGTCCATAAAGCATTGTCATCCTGACCTTTTAGTGTTGTCATCCTGACCGGAATAAAATAAAAAACTTTCAAATTGAAAGTTTTTTATTTTATGTAGTGGAAGGATCCTTCATATTTGTAGATTACTTTTCAAGCACTTCATTGTTTGAATGTTTGAATTTTTGTCTGTGAATATAAAGGATCCCTCGACAAGCCTGGGATGACAACATTTCTTGTTCTTTTCTTTCTGCTACAATTTTTTATAAAAAACAGAAAACCCGACACGAATGTCAGGTTTGGTAAGGAAGGAGCAATGGGGATTAAATTTGTGGGAGGCGAGGTTATTTTCTCTGGCGGTTAGTTAGCTACGAGTAGTTTGATGATTCTCGCCTGATTGGCGAGAATCTCATTCTGTTTCATGGTTGTCATACAACCATGATATATCATCATAGAAAAAATTAATATGATGATCATAGAATAATTTTTGTTGTTCATCGCTTCTTCCTTTTTGTAATCCGCTTCGATATTCATCGTGCGGTTGTTTTATGCTAATTTTAGCCCTAAAACTTGTTTTTAGATAATTTTATGATAATTTATATAAAGTAGAGCTAAAAACAAGGTTTTGAGCTAAAATTAGCGATTTTTAAAGAGCTTTCATTTTTTAACTTCATATTATAGCACATTTTTGACTTTTTGTCAATAGCGGAGTATAATAATTTAGTTAAATCATCTTATTTATATGTCACTATTTTCATTTTTCAGCAGTTCAGCTAAATATTCTCAAGAACGGCATTTTATTTCCCATGAAGAAATTGAGCATTTTTTTCGCGGAAAGCACTGGTCTTCGGTTTCTGAGGATGAAGAAGATCTGGTAAAAGCCGGGATTTTGTCCGCTCGAGATGGTAATGGTAAAATTTCTTTGCGACGGGTGTATGAAGTGTTGAAAAGTTTTGAATACAAGCACAAGATCAGTCCGGCTGATCGGAAAATCTTGATGCGAGATTTGGAAAGTTATTTAAATGAAAAATTTGCAGATTAAATTATGAAAAAAGTATTGATTTTTATCGGTCCGCCAGGTTCGGGAAAAGGTACACAAGCCAAAAAAATAGCCAACAGAAATAATTACGCACATATTTCCACCGGAGCTTTACTCCGAGCACGTTTGGCGAACGGGGATTATCCACCGGATGAAGCTAAAATTTTACCGGGAATTAGAGAGGGTCACTTGGTGCCGAATTGGTTGGTTTATCGTTTGGTTTTTTTGGAAATAGAAAAGCAAATGCAAGACAAACAGGGTGTTGTTTTGGATGGTGCGATTCGTAGCTTGGATCAAGCCAAGGTATTTCAAGAATATTTTACAGCGAATAAATTAATCAAAGAGATTCGTGTGGTTTATATTTCTTTACCGGATGAAGAATCTTACAATCGTTTGACCAAAAGACGAGTGTGTCTGTCTTGTCGTGCCAATATTCCTTACTTGCCGAGCACCAAAGATTTGAAAAGTTGTCCACATTGCAAAGGTGAGTTGATTCGTCGTCAGGATGATACTGAAGAAGTGATTAAAGAAAGAATTAAAAATCAGGGTGCGATTGCGTTAGGACCGATTGTGGAATATTATAAAGATTTGGGAGTTTTAAAGGAAGTGGTTGGTAATTGCAGTATTGAAGAAGTGGAAAAAAGTGTATTTGAAGCAATTAATTAATTTTATGTTGATTAAACAGAAAAAAGACATCGCACAAATAAAAAAAGGGGGCAAAATTTTGGCCGAAATTTTAGCCAAGTTGACATTGTTATGTCAACCCGGAGTTTCCAGTTGGGAAATTGATCGCCAAGCAGAAAAAATGATTTTAGTAGCTGGAGGACGACCAGCTTTTAAAAAATATCGTACTCATCCGACAGAACCACCATTTCCGGCGACGATTTGTGCTTCATTTAATGAAGAAGTAGTGCATGGAATTCCTCGTAAGCAAGATATCTTGGAAAACGGGGATATTTTTAGTATTGACATCGGTATGGAATGGCCATATAAAGAAAATAAAAAATCATCCGGTCGTGGGTATTTTACGGATACAGCGGTGACAATCATTGTTGGTGAGGTGGATGAAAAAGTAAAAAAGCTTTTACAAGTGACGCGTGAGGCTTTGGAAGTCGGGATTAAAACTGCTAAACCAGGAAATAGTGTGGCGGAAATTGGTCGACAAATTGAAAAATTCGTGAAGTCAAAGGGTAATTACGGAATTGTTCATGCTTTGACCGGTCACGGAGTAGGGCATGATATTCATGAAGAACCGGCGGTGCCAAATTTTTATGATCCGGCGTTGAAAGATTTTATTTTACAGCCTGGGATGGTTATCGCGATTGAGCCGATGGTTACATTGGGTACAGGTAAAGTGAAAATAGCGACTGATGGGTGGACCATTATCACTGCGGATAAGTCTTTGAGTGCACATTTTGAGCATACAGTGATTATTGGTAATAAAAGTAATACCATCGCAACTAGAAGACCAAAAGAGAAACTCTTGTCATCTTTTTGTTAGAAAATATTTTTTATATAATTTAATTTTTTATGAATCTACTCGGAATTGACTTTGGTACCAAGAGAACCGGTGTCGCTTGGGTGGATACGGATATTGGCGTGGTTCTGCCTTTAGGTTTGGTTGAAGGGAAAAATTTGGCTGAAATTAGTAAAAAGTTAATAAAAATTATTTTGGAAGAAAAGCCGGATAAAATTATTTTTGGTCTACCAGTCAGTCTGGATAATCAAGAATCAGCAAATACTAATCGAGTGAGAGAATTTGCGAAAAAAATAAAAGAACAAACCAAAATCGAAATTGATTTTATGGATGAAAGATTTTCTTCACAAATGGCGGATCGCGAACCAGGACTTATTTCTCGGGATGAAGCTTCGGCTGTGATTATTTTATCCGATTATTTAAATAAGAAATAATATGCTCGCTGTGGTTTTGGCACGCAAGAATTTTCGCGAGTATGATCAATTTATCACTTTATTTTCTGCAGAGTCCGGTAAAATAGAAGTGTTGGCTAAAGCCGTAAAAAAAATTAACAGTAAAAATTCGGCTCATTTGGAGCCGTGTTTTTTGATTGAAGTGGAAGTGGTCGGTAATAGAGATTTTAATTTATTGGCTAAAGCCGAACCAATAGAGGTTTTTAAAAATATTCGCCTTGATTTGACAAAAATTCGGCTGGTTAATTATATTTTAAATTTTTTAAATAAAATTATCAAACCCAATCATCCTGAAGAAGCTCTTTTTTCCACCTTGGTTGGTTTTTTGGCTTTTAGTCATGAACAAGAAAATATCAATTTATTTTTAATTGAAGCTTTTATTTTTAAAACTTTGTGTCATCTCGGCTTTTATCAGGAATTGAATAAGTGTGTAAAATGTGAACAAGAAATTCAGATGAATAAACAAGGGGAATATTTTTTCTCTTTGTCTTCAGGTGGAGTATTGTGTCAGCAAGTGGAATGTCACGCCGAAGATGTTGTCAAATTTGACTCAGAAATTTGGGAATTGTTAAAAAATTTAATGAACAAAGATTGGAATTTTATTAATAATTTGCAAATTAATTCGGAAGATAAAGAAAAAATACAAGTTTTTGTTAAAAATATCGGAGAATATTATTTGGGTTTTTCCATTGATGTTTTTTGTGAAGTGTGATACTCTAAATATAGAGAGAGAAAAAGTTAATTCTTAAATTTTAAGCTTATGGGAAACATTTTGTGGGGATCAACGGCTGGTATAGCCACTTCTTCTTGGTTGTATACCATGTTACCGGTGATTACCTTGTGGGTTTTGTTTTGGAAAGGTTGGGCTTTGTGGCTCGCGTCTAAAAAAAATCAAAAGATTTGGTTCGTAGTTCTTTTAGTGGTCAATCTGATGGGAATTTTGGAGATTTTGTATATTTTTATTTTTAGCAAAAAAACCCTGAAAGCCGCGAAAAAGACTTTCACGGCAGAAGAAGCTAAAGAGGTCGGTGACAAGCTTGGTATGGATTGGACTAAATTTGATTTGGCGCAATTTCGTCGCGGCATGGATGTGGAATTGGAACATGGCTCAGTGGATGAAGAAACCAATGTGAGCAATGATGATCCGATAATTACCGGTAAGATTGCTTTGGCGCATATGAATGAATTTAGTGATTATTATGTGCGTTTGGATGAGATGGAAGAAGTGGCGGAAAAATTTTGGGATAGTAAAAAATTAGCGACTCCAGTCGTGACACCAGTAGTGGAGAAAGTTTCGGAAGTAAAAGTTGAAGAAACCACACCAATAACTCAACCGTTATCGTTGGAAAAGAAGGAAGAAATGAAAGAGGAAGAAGTTGTTTAAAATTCATCCTTTAAAACAAAAAATCTCTCACAACGAGAGATTTTTTGTTTTATGAAGTGGATGATTTTTTTGGGTTTTTTACTCCACTTCCACCACTGTCAATTCCGGTCTGGCGAGAAAGCGGATGGTTCCACCAGATTCTCCGGCACCGACGGAAATGTAAATAGGTGTGCCATGATAATTTTGTTGTCCGCGATAATATACTTCACCAAGCTTGATACTGGCATTGCCCAATGGACCAATAAATGGCAACCACACTTGTCCACCATGGGTGTGTCCGGCTAAAGTTAGACTTGGTTGTTTTTTGTCTTCGGGATAAGACAGAATACCATCAGGATTATGGGTCAAGAAAATAAGTGGTAGTTGTTCATCCCAATTATCCAGTGCGGAAAAAGTTGGCTTAGTTTTCCAAATATCATCAATCCCATAAAAACATATTTTCTGTTGTTTGATCAGTGGACATACTAAATTGTTCGCTAATAATAAAATATTTAACGAAGCCATTTCGTCCTGTATTTCTTTGGACATGTCCGCATTTTTTTGTTGTTGTTGATCTGAGCCACCGATGCCGTATTCATGGTTGCCCATAATATAGTAGATTGGATATTTTTCGGAAAGATTTTTTAAAGCATCCAAGTATTTGATTTCGTCATTATTACCACCTTCATTATCAATAATATCTCCTCCAAGAATAATTAAATCCGGATTTTGTTCATCAATTTTTTTAATGATTTTTTCCAACCAGTCGGTTTTTTTATGGTTGCCAATTTGCAAATCAGCGAGCCAAATAATTTTTATTGGTTCAGTAATTTGTGGAAAATCATATCTGACGATTGTGGTTTTTAACCAATATGGTTCTATAAAGCGAGCATAAAGTGCTGTGCAAATTCCTAGACACAAAAGACTGAGTAAAATTTTAGCAATGATTTCTTTTTTACCAAAAAACGGATAGCGTTTGTGACGCAAAATAGTAGATATTTTTCGGGAAGTGTTTTTAATTTTTTCCGTTATGGTTTGGTGATGAAATAAATCACGAAGTAACAGAAAAATCAAAATAGATGAAACCAAAACAAAAGTAAAAATTGTGGTGTCAATGAAGTTCATATATTGTGCCGAAGGAGAGAATCGAACTCTCACTCCCGAAGGAACACGATTTTGAGTCGTGCGCGTCTACCAATTCCGCCACTTCGGCTTATTTTTAATAATTGAATTATAGGATATTTTATGAAAATTGTCAAGTTTCTTTCTATTTCGTCCACTTTGTCTTTTTTTCCAATCTGTGATAAAATACTTCTATAAATTTGTCATACTATCTATGTCACAAATAATTTCCATCGTCAATCAAAAAGGCGGAGTGGGTAAGACTACTACCGCAGTCAATTTGTCTGCTGGTTTAGCTGAAGCCGGTAAGTTTGTTTTGTTAGTGGATTTGGATCCTCAGGGCAATGCAACTTCAGGTATCGGTTTGGCACAAGAAAATATTGATAAAAGTTTATATCATTCTTTGTCTGGTATTCATCGTTTGCAAGATGTAATTTATTCTACAGCTCACGATGGCTTGCGGGTGGTGCCGGGAACACCGGATTTGGCTGGTGCGAATGTGGAGCTTGTGAATACTGATCGTCGAGAATTTAAGCTGGAAGATATTCTAAGTGAAGCCCGTCATGCCTATGATTTTATTATTATTGATTGTCCGCCTTCACTTGGTATTTTAACTTTAAACGGATTGGTGGCGGCGGATCATATTTTGATTCCAGTACAGGCTGAATATTATGCCTTAGAGGGCTTAGGACAACTTTTAAAAACCATTGGTTTAGTCAAAGATAATATAAAACCGGATTTGAATATTTTGGGAGCGGTGATCACTATGTTTGATTCTCGTAATAAATTAAGTGGTGAGGTAATGCAAGAGCTTTATAAATTTTTTCCGAACAATGTTTTTCGTTCAGTGATTCCGCGGACTGTACGTTTGGCGGAAGCTCCAAGCTATGGGCAAAGTATTTTTCATTACGATCCACATGGTAAGGCCGCAAAAGCTTATTCTCGTTTATCCCAAGAAATATTAAGTAGTTTTGAATAATTTTAATAAAATTTGTTATGTCATTAGGTAAAGGGCTGGGAGCGCTTATTAACTCCTCATCCAAATATCAAAAAAAACAACCGGTGAAGTTTGCAGATGAAGCTGAATCAGAAAATAAAGCCGATAAATTATGGCAAGTTCCGTTATCGGAAATTAGTCCGGATGCGAAACAACCCCGTAAACAATTTGATGAAGCGGCTTTGGCGGAATTAGCTGAATCCATCAAGATTCATGGGGTTTTACAACCTTTGTTGTTGACGGAAAAAGACGATGGTGGTTATGAATTAATTGCTGGTGAGAGAAGATGGCGTGCGGCAAAAATTGCCGGTTTGGCAAGTGTACCGGCAATTGTCAAGCATCTTGGAGATCAAGAAAAAGTGGAAATATCGCTTATAGAAAATATTCAACGCGAAGCGCTTAATCCGATTGAAGAAGCGTTTGCCTTTAAGAGATTGATGGAAGAATTTGGTTTGAGACAACAGGCAGTGGCGGATAAAGTAGGAAAAAGTCGCCCGTCCGTGGCTAACACCATCCGGTTGTTGGATTTACCAGATGAAGCGCAAACTGCTTTGATGGAGAAAAAAATTAGTGCCAGTCAAGGGCGTGGGCTTTTGGCATTGAAAAGTCAAAAAGATCAACTGGAAATGTTGGCATCCATGCTGGGGCAAAAAATTACGGTGAGGGATTTGGAAGAGCGAGCACGACAACAAGGACCGACTGGTCGTAAAGACGCTAATATTTTATATTTTGAAGAAAAATTGAGAGAGTTTTTGGGAACCAAGGTTTCCATTTCTCATAAAAAAGATAAAGGTAAAATTACAATTGATTATTATTCAAAGGATGAATTCAAGGAAATCGTGGAAAAGATATTAGAGGATGAATAAAATTTATTTTCCTTTCTTTGCCGGAATAATACTTTTCAACCAATGTTTTTTGTTAATATTCAAAGCGGATTTGATACTGGATTTGGCAACATTAGTTTTGACGATTTTTAGCCAATCAGGATTTGGTCCTTTTCTTTTTTTATCTACTAATATTTCTACCACATCGCCGTTTTTTAAAGGTGTTTCTAAACGGGACATTTGTTCGTTAATCATGGCACCCACACCTTTGTGGCCGATTTCCGTGTGAATGCTATAAGCGAAATCAATCGCAGTCGCATCCTCTGGTAAATCAATAACATCTCCGCTTGGAGTTAAGACAAAAATACGATTTTGAAAAAAATCAATTTTCATCTCTTCCAGGTCGGAAAGATTATTAAGAACATCTTTTTGCATTTTGGCTAATTCTTTGGCCCAAGAAATATCCTTTTTTTGTATTTTAACCACTCCATGTTCATCGTAATGCCAGTGAGCGGCAATACCATATTCCGCTTCTTCATGCATCGCCCAAGTACGGATTTGAAATTC
>Ga0172381_10000530_pt1 | contig 46144 bp, 31 predicted proteins | sample Leawel6488metaG_FD_119754 | JGI IMG/M metagenome (GOLD analysis project Ga0172381, IMG submission 119754) | Leachate microbial communities from a municipal landfill in Southern Ontario, Canada - Leachate well 64-88 metaG | ecosystem: Engineered > Solid waste > Landfill > Unclassified | place... | reverse complement strand
TGCTTCGCTCATCTTTTTTGAGAGTTTGATCCTAGCTCAGGATGAACGCTGGCGGCGTGTCTAAGGCATGCAAGTTGAACGTAGCCCCGGTCGCAAGATTGGGGTTTAGTAGCAAACGGGTGAGTAACACACTGGTAACCTGCCTCCGAGATGGGGATAGCCTGGCGAAAGCTAGATTAATACCCAATAGTAATGCGGGGACGAAAGTCATTCGCATTTAAAGTCGCAAGACACTCGGAGAGGGGCCTATGTCTGATTAGCTAGTTGGTGAGGTAATGGCCCACCAAGGCTATGATCAGTAGCAGGCGTGAGAGCGTGACCTGCCTCACTGGGACTGAGACACTGCCCAGACACCTACGGGTGGCTGCAGTCAAGAATCTTCCCCAATGGACGAAAGTCTGAGGGAGCGACGCCGCGTGTAGGATGAAGGTCTTCGGATTGTAAACTACTTTTATATGGGACGAATTCGTGACGGTACCATATGAATAAGAGGTTGCTAACTCTGTGCCAGCAGCAGCGGTAATACAGAGACCTCGAGCGTTATCCGGATTTATTGGGCGTAAAGCGTCCGCAGGTGGTATTGTAAGTTGGGGGTTAAAGCCCGGTGCTTAACATCGGACAAGCTTCCAAAACTACATTACTAGAGGATGGAAGAGGTAAGCGGAATTGCTGGTGTAGTCGTAATAAGCGTTGATATCAGCAAGAACACCAAAGGCGAAGGCAGCTTACTAGTACATTCCTGACACTAAAGGACGAAAGCGTGGGGAGCAAACAGGATTAGATACCCTGGTAGTCCACGCCCTAAACTATGTGCACTAGGTATTAGCAGTATCGACCCTGTTAGTGCCGTTTAAAAAAGCTAACGCGTTAAGTGCACCGCCTGGGGAGTACGATCGCAAGATTAAAACTCAAAGGAATAGACGGGGACCCGCACAAGCGGTGGATTATGTGGTTTAATTCGATAACAAACGGGGAACCTTACCTGGGTTCAACTACTAGCTGCAGATGACCAGAAATGGACATCGCCTTCGAGGGTGCTAGATAGGTGCTGCATGGTTGCCGTCAGCTCGTGCCGTGAGGTGTACCATTAAGTTGGGAAACGAGCGCAACCCACGTCGTGTGTTAAATGTACACACGAGACCGCCCAGCCCAAAACGTGTGAAGTTAAAAGTTTTAAAGTTATAAAGTTTGTAAAGCCGATTTCGATTCGTACTTTATAACTTTCAACTTTATAACTCGTGCGCTTTGGGCTGGGAGGAAGGGGTGGATGACGTCAAATCAGCATGGCTCTTACGTCCAGGGCTACACACATAATACAATGGCCGATACAGAGGGTTGCCAAACCGCAAGGTGGAGCTAATCCCATAAAATCGGCCCCAGTTCAGATTGTAGGCTGCAACTCGCCTGCATGAAGTCGGAATCGCTAGTAAACGCGTATCAGCCACGGCGCGTTGAATACGTTCTCGGGTCTTGTACTCACCGCCCGTCACACCACGGAAGCTGGCAATGCACAAAATTCCCTTCGGGGGATCAATGCAGGGTCAGTGACTAGGGTGAAGTCGTAACAAGGCATCCGTAGCGGAAGCTGTGGATGGATCACCTCCTTTCTGGAGAACTTTTGCCGAAAGGCAAATGACTCTGTCGACCTGTCCGCCTCTGGCGGATGGGGAATAGACATGGTCTTGTCACATTTTGTTTTGTCAACTAAAGACACCCAATTAAATGGGTGTTTTTATTTTAGAAAAATTTTGTAGCGGGCTCGCCTCGCCGAAGCTAGATTTTGACTTTTACCTATATTAAGGGTAATATTTTGGTATATGAAAAAACGAATTAATCTTATCGAAAAATTTCGCGCGCTTTCTTGGGATGTTTGGCTTACAAGGCAATTCTCGGTTTTGGTGCCTTATTTAATGGCGCAAAGCGCGACTAAAAAAGCTTTTGTCAGGCAAGGAATAAATGGTCATTGGCCAATTATTTTGTTTGAAGATGGGGTTTGGTATAGCAACGACCAAATGTTTTCTCTGGCCGGTAAAGAAGCTAAAAAATATTTGCAAAGAATTAATACACGTTATTTGGTGAAAGTTTGCGAGTTGGGTTATAAGCGAGCATTAAAAGAAGTAGAGAAAATAAATAAAGATATCAAAGCTGATCCGGTTAAACAATACAAAAGAGTGATAACATTACTAGAGCCGATAAATGTGAGCGTGTGGACAGCGCATGCCAGCGAAGTGTATTTTCATCAAGAATTAACAAAAAAATTAGCTACGCTTGTTGTGCCGAAAGATATCGAAAAATTTATTGGTGATATTGGGTTCCCCAAAAAAAAGAACGCCCACGCGTTAATGGCGGACGATATTTTAAAAGGAATTTCTGTCCATGAATTGTTTGAAAAATATGCTTGGTTAAAAAGTCGCAACGACATTGTTTTTGGTAATGGTTATACTTTGGAGGAAGTTAAGAATTTAAGGAAAGAAATTTTAACCAATCCACCCTTGCCGATAAAACGTCCGCCGGTTCCTAATAATTTAAAAAAATTAGCGCGGGATTTTCAGGATATTGTTTATTTGCGCACCTTACGCTCGGATTCTTTGTTTGAAATCTATTTTCGCGCCCAGCCGATTTTTGCCCGTGTGGCTAAACATTTTAATATTGATTCGGTAGCGCATTATGTTCCGGATGATCTGTTTGCCGGCAAGATAGAACGATATAGTGGACATTTTGCGGTGTTAAAATATTATGATGATATTTTGGTTACCAAAGAGCGGATTGTAAAAAGTGCCGCTACGATTGGTAGTGATGTAAAAGGTGTGGCAGCATTTTTTGGCAAGGCGAGGGGCGCGGTTAAAATTGTTTTTTGCACTGGTGAAATTAACAAAGTAAAAGACGGTGATATTTTGATAACTAACATGACTATCCCGGCGTATTTGTCGGCCATGCAACGTGCTGCCGCTTTTGTTACCGACGAAGGCGGAATCACTTGCCATGCCGCTATTTTGGCGCGCGAGCTGAAAAAACCCTGCATCATCGGCACCAAAAATGCGACCAAGGTTTTCAAAGACGGAGATACGGTGGAAGTGGATGCGGAGAAGGGGATTGTACGGAAGGTGGGGGCTTGATTTTTTTAATTAATCTGGTATAATCTAAACACAAATTTATTGCCCTTTATAATTTATCCACTGGTAATTGAACTTATTGTGTGTTATAGTATAGTTGTTAATATCACAAGTTCGATTTATGCGCGGAGTACACAATAAAGACTCAAAACATAAAGCGATAGTTTTGCGTCAAAAAGGATATAGCTACCAAATGATTAAGAATGATTTGGATATACCAAAAGCCACACTCAATTATTGGTTTAGGGATGTAAAGCTATCGGCGATTGCCGTAAATAGAATATTGACTCGTAAGCGTAAGAATTTAGAATGTCAACGAAAGAAAGCGATTATTGTTTTAAGAGAAAGGCTATCGAAACAAACCACAGAGATTCACAACGCCGCTCTTAATGATTTTAAAGATGTTAAATTAGATTTATCACAAAGAGAGTTGTTATTAGCCATGTTGTATCTGGGAGAAGGTTTTAAAATAAGTTCACATATTGGTTTAGGTAATTCCAATCCCAATGTGATGAAAATGTTTGTTAATTTTTTAAAGGATATATATAAAGTTAACAACGACCAGCTTAGATGTTTTTTACATCTAAGAATGGACCAAAGCGACGCAAAGGAGAAAAAATATTGGTCAAAAACAGTTGGAATATCCGAGAAATATTTTAGAAAGTCCCAGTTTGATAAAAGAACCATAGGAATAAAAACATGGAAGGATTATCATGGTGTTTGCGTGATTTATTGTTACAGCGCAAAAATTGCGAAAAGGCTGATAGCATTACAGCAAATAATGATTGATAAAATATTGGGCGGTTAGCTCAGATGGTTAGAGCGCGGCATTGACATTGCCGAGGTCACAGGTCCGATTCCTGTACCGCCCACGTGCTTGATTATTTATTGATTTTTTGTTATATTATTTGGCGGAATCTACAAACGGGCGACTAGCTCAGATGGTTAGAGCGCGTCACTGATAATGACGAGGTCATAGGTTCGATTCCTATGTCGCCCACATATGTATACCGTATATGTTTTAGAAAATAACGAGGGGAAACATTATACTGGTAGCACTTCTGATTTGGCAGACAGATTAAAAATGCATAATGATAATACAGTTACAAAATCTTGTTTTCACCGCACTACTTATAAGAAAGGTCCTTGGAAGATTGTTTTTACCAAGGATTTTTTATTACGCGAAGAAGCTTTAAGATTTGAAAAATTTCTAAAGACCGGTCACGGTAGAGCATGGTTAGAGCGCGCCCGCCTAGGCGGGTAATGACGAGGTCATAGGTTCGATTCCTATGTCGCCCACATGTCTCACAGGCCACATTTCATCCCCTTTTAGGGGGTGTTTTGTTTTTAGTTAGCCAAAATAGTCACCCACACTTACATAGGAAATCATGCTAGGCTATTGACAAATAGCTAATTTTGTGATATAATATTTTATTCTGAAATCATATGAACTAGCCATGTCCGAAGGGTAGTAATTTTACCCTGTAAATTGGTTAGAGTCAGATTACTTTCAGAATATTGATCATACCATAAATCGAGGCGGCCCCGCCGCCCGGTTGTGGGTGGTTAAGGGTCGATCCCTAAAACAGGAGACAAAAAAATGAAAGCAACTGACATCATGAGAATGGACCAAATGTCGGAAGAAGAACTTAAAGTCATTCTTCAAAACACAGCTGAAGATGACAGAACGGTTCGCGCAGAATGGCATGCAAACACCAACGACAGTTTGCCTGAGGCTCTGGCAGCTTTTGAGTCAAATTGCAGAGTTTATGGCTCCATCGTCAAGGAAGAGCGAGCATAGAATCTATGCCGTTTCGTAGGAGTCTAAGAGGGTATAAAGTTGCCACAATCGAGAGCCAGTGCTTGCAGTGCTGGCTCCTTTTTTATTCCGACGAGCACGATTCTTCGATTAATTATCAGTCAAGAACAATATACGATTTGGATTATGCAAACTTACCCGCATATTCAGGGGGCGGAACTTCACCAAAGAGGCAACTATAATGTGGATAACGCATTTTAATCTGTCCCTGTGGTAAGGTTTTTCCTAACATCATCCAGCCATGCCCACATAGCCATACAGGCTATATCTCACCGCCTCTGTGGCGGTGTTTTCATTTTGAGTTAGATAAATTTCGTTATAAATTAAAGGAAAATATCGGGTTCGATTTCTGCTGTCTTGTTGTTTAACCTCTCCTGTCACCATGTGTCTGCGAGTGCCTCTTTCGTCCCCTTACTACTCCACCATTCGTTTGGTAGAGTATTTTTAGTTAATCAATTATTTGTTTTCCAACTCATATGTCTAACGTCCTTCAAACCAATGCAACCATAATCCCTCAAGGCCCTAACTACATTCCTTACTGGCGCAAACAAACCTGGGGCAGACCCGGTACAGGCATGAGTCAACGCGATCTAGCTGCCCTGATTGGCCTGAACAGCCAGTCAATTGGTCGAATAGAAAAAGGGACAAGAATGCCATCCATAGAAGTTCTCTTCAGTATTGCTGCTGCTTTAGAGATTCCTCCTCACATTCTTTACCCGGAACTCTGGCAGAAAAAAATACAGGAACTTAAAGATAAGAAATTGTCCCTCTGGGGTCATAACGAAGTAGGGCGCGACCACTCGTCTTTTAATAATTAACCATAAATATATGTCTTTACCCAAAGAAACCGTGGAATCATTTCAGAAAGCCTACCGCCAATCATTCAATGAAGATATTTCTTTCGGCGAAGCTCAACTCATGGCGAGTGAGCTGTTGTCATCTATGGCGGAATTAACGAAATTTTACCAGACACACAAAACAGATAATGCCCCCGGGTCATTAGTTCGTCCAGATGGGCATCTTTAGTCTGTCTAATGGGTTAGACTTTTCCTAACGGCATCCAGCCATGCCCACAATTATCTCTGTTTTAACAGGGATTTTGTGTATTTATGCTCAACTTGCCAAAACACAAAAAACAGTATATAATGCCCATACAATATAAAAAAAGGTACAGAAACTAAAAACAATGTGTCTTTGTTGTTTTGTTCTAATATTTTGACATACTTTCATTTTAAATATGACCGATAAAATTTCATTTAGCAAACGCTTATTAAAATGGCTGGCTTCGGCTGGTTTGGTTTTTTTGGAATTTGTCAAGGTGGCGGTATTAGCCGGCATTACCATCGGTTTGGTACGTTATTTTTTATTCAAACCGTTTGTGGTAAAAGGCGCTAGCATGGAACCGAATTTTTTTGAAAAAGAATATTTAATTATTGACGAGCTGTCTTTTCGTTTGCGCGAACCGAAAAGGGGAGAAGTAATTGTTTTTAAATATCCGGAGAATCCTAAAGAGTATTTTATTAAGCGTATTATTGGTTTGCCGGGAGAAAGAGTTAAAGTGGCGGAGGGCAATGTGATCATTTATAATGATGCCCATCCCGAAGGTTTGGTAGTAGAAGAAAATTATATTTCTGATGATGTTCCCACTACCGGTGAGCGTATTACCGAACTCGGGTCTCATGAATATTTTGTTTTAGGTGATAATCGTTCCAATTCTTTGGATTCACGGCGTTTTGGAGCTGTGGACAATTCTTTAATTGTCGGACGAGTATGGTTAAGGGGTTGGCCAGTAAGTAGGATTCAAAAATTTGATATACCTAGTTATTAGAAGCCCGGAATCATTCGACCCTTGGGTCGGAGTTGAAGGGCAATTAAATATTATGTCGGCGGAGCCGACGCTATGTCTAAAAAACCCGCCCAGATACTTCGGGCTTGCCCCGAGGTCGGGTTTATTAAATATTGATCATAATTACCATCTCGAATATGAAATTTAAAAAAAAATTTGTGAAAAAAATAAAAAAAACGGAAACAAAAAAGACTAAGTCTCTGCCGGAAGAAAAAAAGGTCAAAACTTATTCGTTGGTACGCGGCATGCATGATATTTTGCCGAAAGAAGAAAAGTATTGGAAGAAAATTTTTCATGTTGCCGAAGGGCTGGCTGGTTTTTTTCAGTTTGGTCGTGTTGAAACTCCACTTTTGGAAGAGGTCGGTTTGTTTGTGCGTTCTATTGGCAAGGGTACCGATGTAGTGGATAAAGAAATGTATACTTTTGAAGATGTTGACGGTAGTAAGGTGTGTATGCGTCCCGAAGCGACTGCGTCCATTGCTCGTTCTTATATTATGAATGGCATGTGGAATGTTCCTCAGCCGGTTAAGTTGTGGTATTGGGGGCCGATGTTTCGTCATGATCGTCCACAGGCCGGTCGTTATCGTGAGTTTTTTCAAGCAGGTTTTGAAACTTTGGGTAATGCTGACCCGGCAGCTGATGCCGAAATTATTTTGATGACTTATAATCTTTATAAGGATTTGGGAATTCCGGTGGAGATTCATATTAATAGTATCGGTAATAAAGAAGAGCGTGAACGGTATAAAGAAGAGCTTACTAATTATTATCGCAGTAAACGCGGATATTTATGCGCGGATTGCAAGGCTCGTCTTAACCGCAACCCTTTGCGTCTTTTGGATTGTAAAGAAAGTGATTGTCAACCGATAAAAGAAGAGGCCCCCAAAATTATTGATTGGTTGGGCGCGGAATCGAATGCTCATTTTACCAAAGTACTTGAATATTTAGATGAGTTGGGTATTCCTTATAATTTACGTCACACATTGGTGCGCGGTTTGGATTATTACAATAACACCGTATTTGAAGTTTATACCGTAGCCGGCGAGGGGGGCGCACAGAGTGCTCTCGGTGGTGGTGGGCGCTACGATGGTTTGATTGAAATTATGGGAGGTAGAGCAACACCGGCGGTAGGGGTGGCCTTGGGTATAGATCGTGCTGTTTTGGCGTGGAAACAGTATAATGAGCAAAATAAATTGGTAATATCCGGTCCGGATTATGACATCTTTTTTGCCCAGTTGGGTGAAGAATCCAAAAGAGTCAGTCTACGTTTGTTGGATGGTTTGCGTAAAAGCGGATTAAAAATCGGCTTTAATTTAGGTAAAAATTCTTTGAAGAATCAAATGGAATTAGCCAATAATTTTAAAGTTCCGTTTGTAATTATTTTGGGCCAAAAAGAGGTGCAAGATAAGACCGCAATCGTTCGCGATATGGAATCGGGGGTGCAAGAAGTGGTGGATCAAAAGAAGCTGGAAGCGGTGATTAAAAAGAAGTTGGGCAAGTTGTAGCCAGTGGTTTATCCACAGGTTGACTTTTGGCGAAAATTTGTTATAATAAATGTATAAAAATGTTAAATTGCTAAACGTTAAATTGCTGACAATCAACAGCAATTTGACAACTTAGCAGTTTAACAGTTTATTAATCTAATTTCACTGGGAGGTGAATAAGTGTGTCAGAAATAAAACGTCGGAAAAACGAATCCTTTGAAGCGTTTATGCGCCGCGTAAAAAAACGTTGGTTGCAATCGGGTAAAATCTTGCAAGTTAAGAAAATTCGCTATCACGAACGCGATAAGAGCAAGAATATGCGCAAGAAGAGCGCGTTACATCGTTTGCAAGTATCGGCCAAGATGGAGTATCTAAAGAAAATTGGTCGTTTGCCAGAAGAAAAAAAGTTCGGGCAAAGAAAACGCTAGTTATCATCCCTGTTTCAGTTTAATATTATTTGGTTGAAACAGGGCGAAACCATTGTATCATGCTTCAATGGATTCCTCACAATTCAAAACGAATGAAAAAAATCGCCATTATTATTGCGGGTGCAGTTTTTGTGGCGGTTTTTTTTATTGGTTTAAGTTTATATTCCATTCCGGTTCAAGCGGCTACGACACCCGTAAGCACTACTCCTTTAGTAACAAGTGACCTTGGCATTCAATACGGTCAGGCTACCGGTCTGGTGTCTACCGACATTCGTATTATTATTGCTCGGATTATTCGTATCGCTTTATCACTTTTAGGCATTATTTTGGTAGCATTAATATTATATGGCGGTTTTCTTTGGATGACCGCCGGCGGTAACGAAGAACAAATTGGCAAAGCTAAGAAAGTTTTACGTAATGCTGTTATTGGTTTGGCAATTATTTTGTCGGCTTACGCCATCACTATATTTGTTTTTAAAGTACTTGGTTATGACGCGTTTCCGCAGGGTCCGGTGGTTAGGCCTCCGGCGATTACCAATCTCTCTGGTTCGGGCGCTTTGGGCCGGGTTATTAAAGATCATTATCCGACGCGTGATCAAAAAGACGTTCCACGTAACACCAAAATTATTATTACTTTTTTTAAACCGATAGCTCTTGATACTGGCTGGATAACAAAAAAAGCCGAGGCAAGTAAACCACTGGGAAGTTGCAAAGATGATATTAAAGATTTTAAGACCGATTGTGATCAATTAATTTTATCTAGTTCCACTATTGATGTAGTTAAAATTACTCGCACTGCAGTAGGCAACACCTTTGTCACTACCGAAACGTCTATTAATGGCGCGGCGGTTTTGGCTAGCGCGGTTGGTGGTAAAATAGACACCATTGTTATTCGCCCCAACGATACTTTGGGTAGTCCAAGCGAAGATGTAATTTATAAGGTATACGTTGGTAGAAATATTAAATGGGATGATAGTGAAAATAATAATCCTGGAATTTTTGATGATTTTGTGGAGAAGACTTATTATTGGAATTTTACTTGCGGGACGATCATTGACTCCAATCCGCCTTATGTGGTTAATGTATTTCCGGCGGAAGATCAGGTTGAATTTAAAAATACCGAGGTGCAAGTAATATTTAGCGAGCCGGTTGATCCCACCGGAATTCAAGGTTTGTTTACCGCCACCAGTAGCGGTGGTGTTAATTATTTTGCTTTAAATGGTAATAACGCGTTTTTAAAAATAACTCCCGAGATTGGATCGTTTGCCGCCGGTGAAGGTTTTCCTTCGGGCACTGTGAAACTCACCGGTAATTATCGCATGCTCACTTTTACTCCGTCGGCCGTATGTGGCACCAATGCTTGTGGTAAGCCGATGTATTGTTTGCCCACTCCCTTAAATACCACCTCTACTTATCGTATAATGTTAAAATCAGCCCGTACTATTGCCGGTGAAGGGGATGTTAATTTTGAGTCCTTGCCATTCACCGGTATTAGTGATATGGCCAGTAACGCTTTGGACTCTAGCTATAAGCCCGATGGTTCCGGTAAAGTGGGCCCACCCAACAAAATAGTTAATGTGGCTTCGGTTGAAACGCCGGTATTTAATAATCAATTAACACCTGATAACTATTGGTGGAGTTTTAAAATAAAAGATGAAATGGATTTAGTTTCGCCTTATTTGCGTCAGATTGTACCGGGTTTGGACAAAAATAATGTGTTAGCCGATCAAAGATTGGCGATGGTGTTTTCCAAGCGTATGCGTGTGGAACCGCTTTATAATATTGCTATCACCGAACATCCATCACCGGAAGAGCGTTGTGCAGGTAGAGCTGGTTGTATTGCCATTCCTCTTTGGAAAGTGCCGCGCGCTTTGGCTTTTGGTGTGGCTGCTCCGGGAACGTCAGACAGATTTGTCACTACCACAGTAGATATCGCTCACGGTTTATTTCTTAAAGAGTTGCGTCAATATTATTTACCGGAATTGACTTCGGATATTGAGGATGTTGGATTCAATTGTTTTTATCCGGGGCTTGGTCCGGGTGGAGATGAAATTCCGTTTGGTCATACTAATGGCAGTGATGTTTCTCGTATTTGTGATCAAGTCAACGATACTTATTGTTGCGACGTTGTTAAAGCTTCTTTACCAGAGCAATATAAGGCCTATTGTTGTAATGGTGAATCAAATTATTCTAGTAGTGCTGGAGATCCAGTGCAATTTAATTCCACCACTTGTCGTGATATGGTGGGAGGGGATAGTTATAGTCCACTTCAATAATAACTAAACATTGTGCGTAAAATAAGTTTAAAATTAATTTCTTTATTATTTCTCTCAGTCATTGTTATTGGCGGAGCGGTTTTGTTGTTTCCTTTTGTCAGCGCCGCCCAACCAGCCGATTCTAGCGCGATTACCACCGGAGATTTAGGAATTAACTACGGTGCCTACACTGGTCTTTCTGAAGGTGACATCCGAATTACGATTGCTAATATTATTCGGGCATTCTTGGGGTTACTCGGCATTATTGTAGTGGGGCTTTTAATTTACGCCGGTTACACTTGGATGACCGCCGGCGGCGATGATGAAAAAATCAATCAGGCAAAAAAGATTATTCGTAACGCCGCGATTGGTTTGGTTTTAATCTTATCGGCTTATGCTATCACCAGTTTTGTAATGACCAGATTACTTGCGGCGCAGAGTGGGTATTTGCCACATTGTTACAATACCGCATGTGATGGCGACGAAGCTTGTTTAAGCAATAGTGGTTTACCAATTAATTGTGGCGGTTCGTGCGCGCCTTGTACTGTTTCTGGCGGGGATTATAATTATTTGTATCTTCTTTCTACTACTAAGGGCGATGTTTGTATTCGCAATGTCGCGCCTCTGTTGGTTTTTAATCGGGGTGTAGATATTGATAGTTTGAATGATAATGTAAAGATTTATAATCATGAAAATAAAATCGTGGAGGGAAAATGGTCGGCTGGTGAAAGTTCCGAAGTGGCCAAATTTGTTCCTAGCGCTACTTGCCCCAGCCCCAATGCCGGTTTATATTGTTTAGAAGCAAACGCTACTTATACCATTAAGTTTGTTAATTCCAGCCAGATAAAAAGCAGTTATGGCAATTTATCTTTGCGCTGTTCCGATAGTCACCCGTGTAATAACAGCGAGTTTAGAACTGGCGGTAGCGTGGATATTCAAAATCCCAGCGTGGAAATTACTAATATTAGAATTGATACCGACGATTTTTTGGTGCCGCCTTGGAGTGGGCTTACTAATAGTAATGTAATAGTTACTGTTAGTTCCAGTGATGAAACCGCGGTGCAAAATTCCATGTTTTACGCTCGAGGTTATTTGGTAAGTTCTACCAATTTTAGCGGTTGTCAAAAGCAAGTTACTACCGATTTTATTTGGGATACCAATACTTGGCGCGCCGGTAAGTATGATGTGCGGTCAGTGGTTTATGATTATGCCGCTCATTTTGGTCAACATGCCACTTCCACCGTTTTATATCCGGCTCATTGTTATAATTATCTTATTGAAGATGGCACTAATAGTACTATTAATTTAGGAGAAAAAAGAAATATCATGCCAGGCGGACCGCCCCAATGTGGCGGGGAGTGTGGTGGCTGCGACGGAGATCCTTGCGGTAGTGATGGTGATTGTTCATCGGGCATGTCTTGCGTTGCCGGAGTTTGCGCCACCAAGATGCAAATTACTAATTTTTCCCCAGCCTCTACCACTCCCGGTAGTTTTGTTTCCATATTCGGTTATTTTTTTGGTGATGAGCCGGGTCGAGTGTATTTTGCCAAAACCACCTCTTCACCTAATCCCATTAATACTTCTACCGAATGGGTAGAAGCCAGCATCGCCAATTGTGGCTCCGGTTTTGATAATTGGCTTCCTTGGCAAATTATTGTTGAGTTGCCAGCGTCAGCAACCAGCGGCGCTATTATGGTGGAAACTGCTAGCACCAGTGTCAAAGCTACTCAAACCGACACTACCAAGGATAGTTGGGGACCGTCACTAAAAGATTTCGGTGTGGTTCAAGGAGAAGTTAACCCTAGCTTGTGTGGTATTAGACCGGAGGCTGGTTGGCCGAGCGATTGGACTACTTCTACCGGTAAAAGTTTTGGTGTTAAAACAGGCGCAAGTAAATTGGTTTTTGGCATCGGTAAAAATGCTTCAGTTAATAATTGGACGAATTCCAGTATTATCGCTAAAGTGCCTGCCACTGTGAATGAAGGTCGGGTAGGAGTAAAAGCAGTTAGAGGTGATGGTGTTAATAGTAATAGCGTATTATTTTTGGTAAAACCCGGCACCCGCGCTGATACGCCGTTTATAGAAAGCATTAGCCCGCCTGAAGGCGCGCGCGGCGAATACATCACCATTACCGGCAAAAATTTTGGCAATAGTATTGGTCAGGTGCGTTTTTGGGATACCCAAGAATCACAGCTTGTTTCCGGAGATTTTTCCAGTTTTCCCACTGAATGTTCATCCGATAAGATTTGGACCGACACGCAGATTATTGTTAAGTTTCCATCATCAGCCGAGCATGGTTTTCTTAACAATCATTATCAAGTGCAAGTGATTACCGCCAAAAATAAATTTAACGAACTTGATTTAGAAAAAATTTTTACTTTGCGTGACGGTCTGCCTAAGCCCGGTATTTGCGCCATCACCCCCGCTATCGGTCCGATCCCATTTAACGGCAGCAGCACCATGAAAATTGTTGGGGAATATTTTTTACTGGGAGAAAATCAAGAAGTTAGTTCCGGTTTGTCGGCGTGGTGGACTTTTGATGATACTAATACCGAAGGTGGCAAAATAACTGTCAATGATAGTAGTGGAAATAATAATACCGCCATCCTTAGGCCGTTGGGAGGATTGTCTAATCTTTTGGGCGAAAATAAAGTTTTGGGGTTACTTGGTGGAAATATATTTTTGCCAACCAGCGGTTCTTTTTACCTGAATAATAATTTTTCTTATTCTTTATGGGTAAATTCTAGTTTTATAAATTCGGCTACTTTATTGCAAATGCGTGAGCGTAGCCATTTATATGTAGAAACCGGCACCGGCGTGCCGTATGTTGCTTATGCTTATTTTTATCAAGATCCTTCTACCACTACCGAACATCTTTTGGCGCGCGAGTTAGGATCCCCGATAACCACCGCCATCGCCACTGGAACCTGGGCGTTGGTAACAGTAGCCAAGGATTCTAATAGCGGTGTTCGTATTTATATTAATGGTGAATTAAAAGCATCCGATAGTCGTTATAAAGAAAATATTGTTTTATTACCGGGCGCGGCGGTTGGTGCCGGATTTGACACTTGTGTGGATGGTAATCCTGAAAATTGCACAATGAATGGTCGTTTTCCCATGAGCGTAGATGATGTTCGTATTTATAGTCGTTCTTTAACTAGTTTTGAAGTTAAGTACTTATATAATACCACCAAACCTTTGGGCGGTAATTCTACTGCGGTAGATTCAACTGATGCTTATTTCTGGCGAGTGGGTGCAGTGGCTGGGAAAAATGCTGTAGAGGGGCGTTTGGCGGCGGCTCATGATTTATCTTACGATTTACAAAAGATAGGGACAGTTTTTAAATTAAATGTTGTTCCGCCTGTCAGTACCCAAACCGGTCCGGTGGTTATTCAAAGAACCATTGATGGTAAGATTAGTAATCACATCAACTTTACCAAATGGGATTGCGTGGAGGCGGGTAAAAATTTAAAGCTACCCGGTGGTTATTGCACGGTCGAAGATACCCATTGTTGTACTACTGGCGCGGACGTTGGTTTTTGTAAGAATCAGTGTGACGGTGAATTGGTTTCCGCCGGTTATTTGTGGCGTTTTTGCACTCAAGATATTCCCGAATTACCTTATGTTATTGAGCGTTGTAATAATGATACTGAAAATGGGATAGGATTACCCACACCTTCACCCGCCACGATGTGGAATAATTTTTCTAATGGTGACGCTAGTAATGTTTGTCGGGGGGCGGCGATTACCGTGGAGTTTTCCACTTTAATGAATCCCGATGATTTGGCTACTACCACCGGCAGTTATCACAAAAATGTCAGAGTTTACGAATGTCCCGCGAGTGGTTGCAATAAGCTTTCAGAAATGAATCAAGTTACCAGCACAAATTTGGTTTTTCAAGTGGCGGCTGGCAAAGGTGTGGCGGTGAGCACTACTTGCATGGTTAGTAATAATTATTTATATATTACCAATAAAAATGGCTGGAAGGATAATCAAAATTACCAAGTAATTTTGATGGGTGGGGATAGTGGTATTCACAAATTACCAAATTGGCAATACGATGGTTGTGGTTCCACTTCTACTCCGGCGCTTTTTGCCAGTCGTCCTTGTAATAATCTCGTGCCCGGGTCGGCTTACTGTTTTGATTTTCGTACCGATAATCGGCAGTGTGGATTGCGTCAGGTGGTGGTAACACCATATCGCTATTGGACTACTTATTTAGAAAAAATAATTTCTTACCATTTTTATAATCAACCACCGATGCCGGTTTATTATTTTGGTCGTGGTCTTTCCGATCAGCGTTGTATTATGATGGATATGAGCGGTTATAATTGGTCTTGGCAGTCAAGCAGTACCGAGTATGCCGGTATTTCCGGTCCGCTTTATGGCGAACAAACCACAGTATCATCATCTGCCAACACTGTTAATATTGGCTTAACCAATCCTGATGACGCGGTTAATATCAACGCCACTGCAGCCACCTCTAGTATAGTTACTACCACTAATCCTTTGGGTGTTTTAGAGGGTGGATTGGTTGAATCTCGTAAGACCGGTCAAAGTCCATTGACGATTGATTTATCTCATCCCAAAGTGGTGGATTATTGGCCACGTTGTCAAGAAGTTTGTCCTGAGGCTGAAGTGGGGGCGCGCTTTAATATCACTATGTCGGATTGGAACGTTAAGGATGGCAGTAGTTTTGTGGCGGCTGTTCAACAGTCGGTACAGTTGTTTAAATGTGTTGATGAAAATTGTAGTAGCACTCAGTCTGTTTACTTGGCGCAAGGTGGTGGTGGCGATAATGGTGAAATTCATTTTAAATCCAATGCTGTACCGGCGCATACTGTTTTAAATATTTATAATAATTTAAATAACTCTTTGCCATTGGCGACCAATACCGTTTATAAAGTGGTGATATCAGCCAAAGTTTCGGAAAGCATGGTGTCATCGTCAGATCAGGTTTTGTGGGGAGCCAAAAATTCTAATTTTAGTCAACGGGGCTGGCCTTACAACGAACAATTTGTTTGGCGTTTCAAAACCAAAGCCACGCGTTGTCTAATAGATCGAGTAGCGGTAGAGCCAACTATTTATTGGGCAAATTTTGTTAATGATCGTCAGCTATTTTCGGCGCAACCATATTCTACTCCGGATTCTTGTAACACTTATGGACAAAGATTGAACCCATGGAGTCAGAGTTGGAATTGGGAATCCAGCACCACCTCGGTAGCGACGGTTTCTACTTTTTCTACTAAAGGCAGTAATCCCAATTGTACCTCCAATTGTTTGCGTAAAGGTAGCACTATTCCTGCTGGCGCCAAGCTAAATTTTGCTTTATGTGGCAATGGTATTTTAGAAGCAGGGGAAGACTGTGATATTGGTAAAAAAGATGAAAATAATAATTTGGTTGAAACCGGCAGTAGTTGTACTCTCAATTGTTTGCGTCCGGGTAATTTTATCGCTTCATCGACGCTAGTAGTTTCAACTACGCAATTATTGGATTTTGGTGTTTGCGGTGATGGCGTGGTATCCACGACCATTGGTGAAGAATGTGATCCTAAGGCTGTGGCAGGTGTTGATTCCCAAGGATGTTCATCTGTTTGTCGCCATACCGGATCGGGTAATACCGCCAATCCAGCCGATCCAGACCAATCAATTTGCGGTAATGGTATGGTTGGTTGGGGAGAAGAATGTGATTTGGCGATTGGCAGTGATGTTAATAATTTTAAATCTTCATTAAATTGTTCTCCTAGCTGTATTCATTTGGGTTCGCAGATTGATATTACTTGGTGTAGCAATCATTGGAGTGATCATCAAGCATTGGGTTATCCCGATAGCACTTTTATTGCAGCTTGTAATACCAAAGTGAGTGTTTGCGGTGATACTCAGTTAAGTGCCGATGAAGACGAGGGTTGTGATGGGGCAGGGGGGTGGAATCAAAGCGCTTGTAATCGTTGGTGTTTGAAAAATAAAGGTGATAGTTCGTCCGATAATGTTATTGTTAATAATTGCGCATCCAATCCCATGCCTGCTGGTTGCGATTCCAGTCGATCACACAATGGTTCCAGCTTGGATTATTCTATCCCTTCAGTTTGCGGTGATGGCATAGTTGGTTTGGGAGAAGATGCTACTTGCGAAAATACTTCACAGTTTGTAAATACGCGCGCCAATTGGACTGATAGCAATGGTAGTCATGTTTGGATTGATCCTTGGGCTCTGGCTATTGGAGTAGGGTTAGACACCAATCCAATTTATTTTAGTGATCGTTTATATCAGATTACCAATATCAAGGCGTCTACTAACATGAATACGCCATCTTCGAGTGTGGTCACCGGAGAAAATTATCGTGTGGACGGTGAAATTAAATCTGGAGTTGGTAAATTTGTCATTCCCTGCGGGTATACCAGTGACGAAGAATGTAAACAGTTTGGTGATGATTATGCCTTATCGGAAAATTCTTGTTGTTATCCACGGCCAAAATTAACCAATGTTTATCCGGGTGGCACAGCCGTTATTGGGCACTATTTGAATCCCGGTACGGATTTACCGCTAAATCCACCGGCGGTGATGGAAGATGTTTGTCCCAATACTCTTATTGAAGCTAAGTTTAATCAAGTTATCAATCCCACCACCTTGTCTGGTAATGTAATTTTGGCGCGCGGTGTTGGTAATGATAATCCGGCGTTTGTTCATAGCGCTTATTTTACATCCAGCTCAGTGAGCTTTGGTTATGTTACTGCCGCCAATACTTTTAAAAAGATTCAAATTGTTGGTAATTTTGCTTATGTAAGAGATGGTAGCAACTCAGGAGTAAAAATTATTGATATTATCAATCCTTTACGTCCGGTTATTGCTTCGGTTTTGAATAAAGATCCTGATGACAATCCTTTGCCCAAAGAAGATTTTTATGTTGATTCCAACCGTCTTTATATGGTGGGCGGCACGGTGGGCGTGTTAAAAGTATACGATGTTTCCAATCCTTATTACCCTGCGTTCTTGGGTAGTATTGGATCGGGATACAATGTGCTTTTGCCCAAACCAAAAGTGGTGGTGGGAAAAGGGGATTATGTGTATGTTGCTAGCTATAATAGTTGTAGTGGTACCAATATTGTTCCGCCGGTAGAAGTTTTTGATATGAGTAAATTGCCGGCGATTACCAAAGTTGGATATTATTATACTCAAGCGACCACTACCCCTGGTTGTTTATGGCCGAGTAAAATGTTGATTGATGGTAGTTATTTATACATTTTATGGGGTGGTAATACTTTGGAGATGGTAGATATAAGCAATCCGACCGCGCCTAAATTGGTAAAATTATTTAAAAATGGCGATGGTATAGTTCCTAGTGCCAGGATTTACGACTTTGATGTAAATGATGGCAAGCTTTACATTGCCAACGTGGACGTTTCCGGTATGTCTAATGGCATTGTGGTGGTAGACGTGGCTTCGGGTGTGCCTGCTTTGTTAAAAGTTTTACCTGTTTCCAATGAGCCTGGTAAGGTAGCGGTCAAAGGTAATCGTTTATTTGTTTATTCTACCGGTTTAAATGTTTTGGATATTTATAATGTTGTAAATCCTGCTTCTCCTACTTTTGTTACTAGTTACCCAATAGATAAGGGTGGAGTAAACACTAATGCGGTTGAAAGTTTAGCGGTGGATAATAATTATGTATATTTTTCCGGTAAATTAATCAATAGCGTAGATCGGCGTTTTAATGCCCTTAGTATCAGTAGTATATTTAATTTTCAAACTGCTTCTGGCATTACCAGTCCTACTAAAATTTTCGTAGCCGATAATTATGCTTATATATTGGATTACAGTCAAAATTTGCGGTTAGAAATTTTTGATGTAAATGATCAATATAATCCGGTTTATTTAGGCGCAGTTACCAGCAATACAACCGCTACCATCAAAAAAAGCGGCGGTTTGTGGGTGAAAGATAATTTGGTTTATGTTGCTTCCAACGATACTTTTTGGGTGATTGACGCCGCCAATAAAAATACCCCGGTAATTATTGGGAGTTATACTAGCACCACCTTGTTTGGTAATCCGATGGGCATCGCGGTCAAGGGTCAGTATGCTTATATTGTGGATAATCAAACTAAGGCGCTGGTAATAATGGATATTAGTTCTTCCACTGCGCCTACTCCAATTGGAACGCTAAATTATATTGACTTTGGAGAAGTCAAATTGGAAAATCCACAGTCAATAATAGTAAGTGGTAATTATGCTTTTATCGGTCTTAATGCTGGCGAAGAAGATGGTGGATTGGAAATCGTGGATATTTCCGACCCAACTAATCCAACCCATTATTTATATTACGTAGATCCCAAAGGACGCTTAGCCAGTAATGTCCGCGCGTTGGCTATTAAAGGTCAGACGCTTTTCGCGGTTGATAATACTTTGAAGAACGGTAGTGGTTTTAATGGTTTATTAGCTATAGATATTTCTAATCCGGCGGCACCCAAATTTTTGAGCGAAGTGGGTGGTATTGATTTTGCTGGTGCTAACGGAGTATTTGTTCAAGGTGGCTATGCTTTTGTCACGGTTTTGGATTCCGATAAATTATTAGCCATCGATATTTCCAATCCAGCTAAGTTAACAATCAGACAACCCATTGTGGCAGCGAACGGCGTAGGTGGAGTTACCTTGAATGATCCCCGCGGTATCTTTATTAAAAACGATGTCGCCTACATAGCAGTAGCCAATGGAGTAGAAATGTTGGATATCAAGCAGTTTAACAATACCGGTTGCGCTGGTGGTACCGACGTAACGAAACTTATTGCCGACGCTTATTTTTCTCCGGAATATCAAAATTTACCTTGGTATAAGCAATTATGGAATCGATTGGCTAATTTTGTAAAACGTATTTTGGGAATTGATGAAGCGATGGCTGTGGTTCGTCCCCAACCTTTGCGCTGGTGTGCCGGATTGGATCAAATCACCACCGATATTTATAATTATCCCAATTCCAATGGATCCGCCATCCAGATTCATTTATCCAAACCGCTTAATTTTTCTACTGACTATGCGGTGATACTTAAAGATGGCGTGCGCGACGCGCGCAGTATCAGCATTGGCACGGTAAGCAGTTCGCAGGGAATCAAACCGATTTATTGGCGGTTTATTACCGATAAATCAATTTGCGAAGTGGATAAAGTTACAGTGGCGCCGCCGGTAACTTCTTTCCAAAAATCTGGAGCCACATCCACTTTAATGGCGATTGTTTCTGATAATAAAAGCCGAATTATTCAAGCACTACCCGGGTATTATGATTGGGAGAATTGGTGGGGTCCGCAAAATAATTCTTATGTTAAGCTTGCCAATACTACTAGCTCTATTAATCAGATTGAATCAAAAAATCAAAATGGTGAAATTGACGTGCGCGATTCAGTAATAGTTACCAAAAATTTATACAGCTCCAATATCGGCATTCGCGCCACCGGCTATGGTCATGTGGTAGTGTTTTTATGCGAAAACCCGTGGCCGCCGATTGGAGAGCCGTTGAATATTTTTCCTTACGAAGATAAACTTGGTAATAATGATTATTTTGATGTTTCTAGTTCGGTATTTACCGGCGCGGCTATTGTACCGGCAGAGCAAGGCGGGGGATATTATAACTTTCGGGCGTATTATTGTATGGATAACGGTGTGGCTGGGAATACCAACGATGATTTGCCGGCGCTTTATCCAATCGTGCAAGTTTCTTCCACAGTGCGCACTAGTCTGGCCGAGCCGACTATCCAAACTTTTGCGCAAGCGGAGTCATCCCAGCGTGCTCTAGCGAGCGTTGACGATAATTATTTGTCGGCGGTTAGCAAAACAAGCGGATTTTTTGGTGGTTTAGTTTCACTTTTAGTTGATAATCGTTTGGTGAAAAAATTATTATCTCCCGATAGTGAAGTGGCTCTGGCGGCTGATGTTATTAAATCCGATAAATATTGTACCAATATTAATCCGGATGGTAGTGGATTTAGTCAGCTAGAAACTTGGAGGTGTACTCAAGACAGTGAATGCCCAGTCCGATTTTATGCGGGCGCGTGGGATGGTGTTGGATATAATGTAATCAATCCGGGATCCAAGAAACATTTATGCGAGCGGGTTATTTTGGGGGTGTGGTCGGTATATACTAAATACGAAAACGATATATATAGAGCGTATGCTTGTGATGCTGTTAGTGATTGTTCGGATGTGCCATTGGCAGCGGATTTTAAAAGATGTAATACTGAAGTTGTTTACAATACCAATCAATATTCTTGCCAAATTAAACCTAGTTGTGGCGACGGTATTCAAGCAGGAGCTGAACAATGTGATTTGGGTGATGCCAACGGCTCGGCTGGCACCGGTTGCGCCAGTGATTGTAGCTTTGCCGCAGTTACTTGCGGCGATGGTATTTGCGCTAGTGGTCTAGAAAACGCGCAAGATTGTCCGATGGACTGCAGTTCGGCGTATCTTAATGGCGCTTGGAAGCGATTCTTATTTCCCAACAATAAAAATAATGATATCATTGGCATTCAAATTTTTCCTAATTCCAATCATTTAACCGCTCGCCAATGGTATTCCAATATCAAAGAATTGGGTGGGCGTGAATTTACCGGCGCGATGCAGGACTTAGAAATTAAAGGTTATAATGCCGTTTCGGATGGTAATAATGTTTATGTTGATGTTTTAAATTATTCCACTACCACCAAAAGCGTGTATTCTTTAATTTATTTATTCAGCATTAACTCCGACGCGCAAGCGGTTACGCGTAAGATTTTTGATCAAATTATTACCAATATTGAATTTAATATTAATTTGTATAATGATAAATATTGCGTGGAGAATCCCGGTCAACCGCCTACGGCTTCTCTGGATATTCCTTGTGTTAGCGACATGGATTGCGACACTACGCGTTATACCTGTGCCGTTCAAGCCGACAAAATTAAGCGTAATTTTAAACGTTTGCGCGCTTTAAATCAAACTCAAACAGCTTTGGAAGATATTAATAATCAGGGCACGGTTTCTCCTAGTAATGCCATGGCTTGGTGGCAGTTTGATGAAACTTTTGCCAGTGGTACCGATAGTAATGTTAGATTATTTCCGGATTATCTGGGGCAATTAATTGGCAGTTGCGACGATAGTGGTGACGCTTGTCCTACTATGATTTCTACCGGTCATAATAAAAACGCGCTGTCTTTTGATGGAGTAAATGATAGTATCATCATTAATGATAAAAATAGTTTGGATAGTCCAAAATTTTCGGTGGAAGCATGGGTGAATCCAAACGGAGTGCAATCGTCGTGGGCGCGAATTTTGAGCCAAGAGAATGATGCGCGTTCTGAATTTGCTAAGTCATTTCAGTCGTTTGATTTGGAGTTTAATGACCAAAATAGTGTGCGTTTGAATGTATTTGGCACTCCCAGTAGTTTGACGGTAGATTCAGCGGTAACGGTTACGCCCGGTAAATGGAATCATATTGTGGCTACTTTTGATGGCAGTGTAGCCAAGCTTTATGTAAATGGCTCATTGCCAGCTGTCAATTCAGTTGAAAATTTAGTTATTAATACCAATACTCAGAATTTGGTGATTGGTAGGGCTTTGCAACCTGGTAATTATTATTATAAAGGACAGATGGATGATGTAATATATTACCAACGAGTTTTGTCGGCGTCCGAAGTGGCTACGCGTTTTTCCGGATCCGGTTCCAAGTATCCCGATCTCAAAGAAGGAACATTTTTGACCGGACAGACCATTAGTACTTGGCCTTCTTGGAGCGTTTTAGGTAACGCTTTGGGGGTGAATGTGGCAGTTGATCCAATTAATAGACTTGGCACTGCCGGTACTTGTTCTTCTTCTACTAATAAATTTTGTAATAGTGCCGATCCGGCTTTCAGCGCTTGTCCCATCGGTGAAACTTGTATTATTCACGATGCCGAAACCGGTTGGAGCACAGTGGGAAGAAGATTCAGTTATGCTTGCGCCCCCGACTCTTTGGCTTATCGTTATATTTATGCTACTTCTACCGGTTATCAAATGAGATTTAGAATGGAAAATCCGGGTTTACAAATTACCAATTGGAATAATTTCGTTGAAGATTTTGTGGATGTTGATCGGTTTAGTGATGCGGCGGTTGATTCGGCTTATGGAATTTGTACCGGTGCCGAAGAAATTAGCACTATCCAAAAAGGTTATTGTGGGGATGGTAAAGTAAATATCGGTCAAGAGGCATGCGATCCACCTGGGAGCAAGATTGAAGATCGCAGTGGCTGTATTTTGGGAGTGGGAGAAATCGAAATAAAAACTTGTAACAATTTTTGTCAGTGGTCGGCTATTACTACTTCCAGCTGTGGTGGTCAAGTGGTTAATACTTGCGGAAATGGCATTCTAGAATTATGGGCCGGCGAAGCATGTGACGACGGAAAATTATTGAATGGAAGTTATAATCATTGTAATGATTTTTGTAGCGCCAAAGTATCGGCGTGGCCACTTGGTCCGGGTTTTTGCGGTGATGCCACTACCACTCCCGGTAAAGAATTGTGTGATATTGCAGAAATAATGACCGGCACCACTGTTAGCGTGACTTCTGGTGTCAGATATTCTTTGGATAAAAATAAATCTTGCGGTTGGGATTGCCAAAGAGTTGGTCCGTATTGTGGTGATAGTATTACCCAAGGTGAGTTTGGCGAGGAATGCGACGGTAATGAGAGCTGTATAACTGCCGATGGTTTAAGCGGGGTGAAAGTTTGTGACAATAACTGCCTACAATTACCTCGTTCAGCAACTTGTATTGGAGGTAGTAATGACGGCACTAATTTATTAGGTGGTGTCAATCCGGAAGTCTGCAAGAGCGGTGGTGGCACTGATAAGCCGGTTAATTGGTTTTGTTCTTCTACCCAGTCAGCTGTTGCGGTGGCTACTTGTGGTAATGGTATAGTTGAGCCTAATGTCGGTGAGGCTTGCGACCAAAAAGATAAAAATGGAGTGGCTTGTAGCGCCAGTTATAACGTCGCTTGCCAGTATTGTTCCAGTGATTGTACGAATTGGATCGAAGTAAAGCCGATACAATACTGCGGAAATGGAATTTTGGAGGCCGATGAGATGTGTGATTATACAACCGATGGAAAAATTTATGTTTCCGGCAAGTTTAGCTCTTCTACTGAATTAGTGGGTGCTTACAGTACGAGTAATAAGGGTTATATTTTAAAAGATTGTTCTGACCAACCATCATCAGTGAACGGTGGGGCCACCTCTATTTCCTCACTTACTCCACGTAAGGGTGGTGATGTTAAAAAATGTATCAATCAGTGCAAGAGCGTTAATCAAAATTGCGTAACCTGCGGAGTTAATCGATTGTATGGTAAGCAATTGGAAATTTTGGCGGTTAATCCGCTTTGCGCCGGTAATCCGATTACCGGTTGCCTTCCGATCGCAGCTGATCCAACTTATAAAGATCGCACTTTAAATTTATTCTTTGCTAAAAATAGCAATGCTATTTATGGCAATGATCCTAATTCAGGCGATGGCTCGGTTTATCATGTGGCCGCTGGAAAAGCAGAGGGCACTAGTGCCGGAGGTGGCACTCGCCGGTATCGTTTCTATGAATTTAACAACTTACCAGTTCAAGCAGGGTCAACAGTTAGTGGGTTCGTTGTTACTAGTAAATTGGCAGAACTAATTACTAACACATTGTGTTCTCGCAGTGGTATTGTTTCGAACGAAGAACAACGTTATCAATTGGCGGTTACCGATGATCCGTTTAGCGGTCTTTGGAATAGTACTTTTAATAATTATGACCCCAAAGATCGGATTGATATTAATTTTACCGGCGATGCCGATTCCGATGACAATGATTTGTTTTTATCGCCCATCTTAAGCAAGAACGACGCAGAGGATGGATCATTTGTAGTCCATACGGGGCATAAGCCAGATACCACCCACATGCGTTCTCAAATTCGAGTGGTTTTGAGTTGGCGGAATTTAAGCAGTTTGTTTACTTTTAATCCTACCTTAGGATTTTATGATGGTAGTCAATATCAGGAGTTAGGGTTATCTGCGTTGCCAGCAGTATTAAACACGCTAACTAATTCTTATAATTACTTGTCAACCTCTTTCTCCAGTGATATTTTCCCAGTTTGGAAGCACAGTAGCAGTTGTTTTGAGGAGCCACATCGTTGTTGGCAATCTTTTACCATCGATCTTTCGGATAGTAATAATTCTGATAATATTTTAGGTCTGTATGTGCGTGGTGCCATTATTTCTAAGGAAGGGGAAGCGATTAGCGGAATTGCCGATCAGGTAATTTTACAGCAGTCTAATCCCAGAGTAGATATTTATATTCCTCAAGCAGGAAATAGATATTATTTTTCGCGTCCAGCCATCAGTTATTATCTCAAAGATGCGGTTGCTTCCGCTAACGCTAGCGCGCATTATTGGCATGTGCTTAATTTTAAACGAATTACTAAACTTCAAACTGCTACTTTAGATAACGCCGTTAGTTCAACTAACAAAGTGATTACTTGCCGGCCCCAAATTTTTGGGGCACCGTGTGAATAGAAATATATTAAGTATGAATTATTTTAAAAAATTTATTTTGGTCTTGGTTTTTTTAGGGCTAGCGGGTGGTATTTTTTGGATTGGTATTAAGATTTATAATAGTTTTTTGGTTGGCAATGATGGCGACATCCAAGTTGAGTCCCAAGCGCCTTTGAGCGCGGCGGATCAAAAATATCAAGCGGATTTAGCTCAGCAGGTTCAAGCAATAGCGGAGCATAAACTTACAGACAGTGATTTAGATGGTTTAACCAATGAAGAAGAAAGTAAATTGGGTACCGATCCTAAAAAAGAAGATACCGACGGCGATGGTCTCTTAGATGATCAAGAAGTTAATATTTTTCATACCGATCCCATCAAGCGTGATACGGATGGTGATGGAATCGGGGATAGTAATGAAGTTTTTGCCGGAAGTGATCCACTTAAAAAATAATTTAAATAATAATTTTTAATATAATTTTATGTTTGACGAAGTTCAACCCACCAATGGTCAAGTCGGCAGTCCGCCTAGTAATTTACCCAGTGAACCGCTAGATATGTTTGCTGGAGTGGATAACAGCGACACTGGGATGGCGGCACCGTCGATAACTCCAAGCGCCCCGGATGCTTTGGCGGCTGGTAAATTAAAGAAAAAAGAAGCTTTTGGAACAGAAAGTTTTTCATCGCCAGCGGTTGATCAGGTTTCCGGTATGGTTAGTCCGGTTTATGAAGTAAAAGGACCAATTTTGGGTAAAATTATTTTGTTTGTAGGCTTGGCGGTTTTGTTAGGCGGTATCGCTTTTGGCGGTTGGTGGATTTATATGCGTTATTTTAGCGGTTCATCTACGGTTGTTCCCACGGATACTACGACTGTTAACGAAGATGTTACTCCCGCCGATCAAATGCCGGTAGAGAGTGTAGTTACCAATACTTTGCCCGATAATACCGAAGCCACGATGCCGACCGAAGTTAATACCAGCAGTGATATTGGCACAGAGATAAATAATGATAAGATTTTATTTGGCGAGCAAGTAGACAGTGATCGCGATGGTTTGGATGATGTGCGCGAAAAAGAATTAGGCACCGATCCTAGCAATGTTGACACCGATGGCGATGGATTAAGCGATAACGACGAAGTAATTTTTTGGAAAACCGATCCAATTAAGTTTGATACTGATGAAGATGGTTATAACGATGGTCAAGAGGTGCGCGCCGGATATAATCCATTGGGCGCCGGTAAGTTGACCACTGATCAGGCGCCCGTCACTTCGACCGCGTCTGTTGATGCCACTACTTTATAAAAGATAACTTGAGGAGGAAAATTATGTTTGGCAGAAAAAAAATTGAGGATAGCCCGATGGCGGTAAAAGTCCATACTATTCCGATGGAATTTTACGGCGGAGCCAATCCAGTTGTTAAATTTAAGAAAGTAGAAAAAGAAGTTGCGGTTGATTCCGCTAACCATGTTTTGACGCGTGCAGAAAAAAATTTATTACATCAAGCTACTGCCGTCGGTGGCAATAGAAAATATCATCCCGCTAATTTTTTTGCCAGCCAGAAGTTTTTGTTTGTCAGTATTGGTGTATTATTTGTAGTGTTTGTAGTAATGGCTGGGTTATATTATTATTTTCAAGAAAAGACCAACCAACCCAGTTCAACGCCTCCTGCCCCAGAAGTTATTTACGAGCCACCTATTGAGGTAGTAACGCCGGTAATTGTTCCAGAGACTTTACCCGAAACTATCACCACTACCGAATCGGTGGCACCGTTATCATTAGCCGAAGCGCCATTGGATTTCCTGTCAACTTTTTTAGGTGATGGCGTTGATTTGGATAAAGATGGTTTAACCGATTTGGCGGAAGAAGTATTTCGGACTGATTTGGGGGTGCCTGATACCGATGCGGATAACTATTCTGATAGCACCGAAATATATAATTTGTATAATCCGGCCGGTTTTGCGCCGGTAAAAATTATTGATTCCGGTTTAGTAAAAGATTTTAGCAATCAATTTTTTGGCTATCAAGTTTATTATCCCAGTGATTGGGCGGTTGGCATAGTGGACACCGATGAACGTGATGTTCTTTTTAGCACTTTGAATGGAGAAAATATTGAGGTACGGGTGTTTGATTTGGTGGTTGGGCAGACTTTTTCCGATTGGTTTACTATTCAGGCGTCGCGTGAAAAATTTAGTGATTTAACAACTTTTGAAAGCGCTTTTCAAGAAAAAGGGTTGCGTCGCAATGATAATTTGGTATATTATTTTTCTGATAATAATCATGTTTATGTAATTTTATATCACACCACCGATTCAGTATCAATAAATTATCGGTCGGTGATTACGATGATGGCGCGCAGTTTTCGGTTGCAAGGTAATACTGTTTCTTTGCCGATTCCGGTTAATTTGGAAAATAGTGAAACCTTAAATGATGCTGCCGTCGATGTTCAGATACTTTCGTCGGTCTCATCAACCGCTGACACTGATACCGGTTTCGCCTTATGATTGATGTTTTGTTTAATTCCGGAACTTTTAAAGCGTCCTATTTTAAAACAGTTGGTAGTTTTGTTCGCCGTCTGAGTCGATGGGAAAAAAAGATTTTAGGAGAGGTCGAAATAAATATTGTGGGGGATGAAGTTATCCAGATTCTTAACAAAGAGTATCGGGGTCAAGATAGGGTTACCGATGTGCTATCGTTTGCTTGGCAGGAAGATAAAAAAATTAGCAGTAAGTTATTAGGTCAGATATTTATTTGTTATCCACAAATAAAGCGTCAAGCCAAAGATTATAAAGTTAGCGTAGAATCCGAGTTCTATCGAATGCTTATTCATGGTCTTTTGCATTTAATTGGGTATGATCACCAAAATAAAGCAGATGCTTTAAAGATGTTCAAAAAACAAGATAGAATTTTAAAAAAATTTATCAATTAGTTATGTTGTTTTCTTGTCGGCGGTTTTGGCAAAGTTTTGGCGATGCTTGGCGTGGAATTCGTTTTGCTTTTAAAAATGAACAAAATTTTCGGGTACAAATATTTACTGCAGTGGCAGTTTTGGTACTGATGTTTTATTGGCCATTAAAAATTTGGGAACGAATTTTGTTGTTGCTTTTGATTTTGATGGTTTTGGGTATGGAATTGCTTAACACCGCTATAGAAAAATTTTCTGATTTATTGGTACCTCGCCTTCACCAGCAAGTTTCGATAATCAAGGATGTGATGGCGGCGGCTGTGCTTATCACTTCGGTGGGGGCGGCGGTAGTGGGCATGATTATTTTTTGGCCATATTTGGTAAAATAATAATGTTGGTGTATAATAGAGCGGTATTTTTAGATGGTAAATAAATTATTAGGTTAAGTTTTTGTAAAGGGGATTATGTCCGTTTTTTTATGAAAAATTCAGCGCAAAATTTAATTGTCGGTTTAGATATTGGCACCCACAACATTCGTATGGCGGTGGGTCAGCTTTATCAACCTGATAATCAAGCTGGTTTGCAATTGCAGCTATTGGGGGCCGCCACAGTAGAATCGGAGGGCGTAAACAAAGGAGTGGTAAGCAGTATTGAAGATGTGGTTTCTGCCATTTCCGCTTGTTTAGAGAGAATAGAGCGCTCAGTAGGCGTGCCGATTGATAGAGTTTGGGTGGGTATCAGTGACCCCCATATCATTACTCAGGCCAGCAAGGGTGTAGTGGCGGTATCTAGGGCGAACAGTGAGATTTCTGATGAAGATGTCAATCGAGCGATTGAAGCGGCCCGCACTATTTCTACCCCCCTTAATTATGAGGTTCTTCACGTTTTGCCTAAAAGTTTTAATATTGATGGGCAAACCGGCATTAAAGATCCGATTGGTATGACTGGAATTCGACTAGAGGTTGATACTCACATTATTTTGGGCTCTACTATTCAAATTAAAAATCTTACTAAGGCGGTTTACCGCACCGGCTTGGAGATCGAGGATTTGGTTTTATCGATTTTAGCAACCGCTGAAGCAGTTGCAAGTAGTCGGCAGAAGGATTTAGGAGTAGTAGTGTTGGATTTGGGTGGCGCTACTACGAGTATGGTTGTTTTTGAAGGAGGAGATGTGTTGCATACTGCCGTTATTCCCATTGGGTCCGAACATATTACTAATGATTTAGCGATTGGATTGCGTACCTCGGTAGATATTGCCGAGAAAGTTAAAATAGAATTTGGAGAATGTTTGCCAGATGCCGTGTCTAAGCACGATGATGTTGATTTGTCGGTAGTGGGCGGCGGCGAACGAGAATTTGTAAAACGTAAATATGTCAGTGAAATTGTGGAAGCAAGAGTGGAGGAGATATTTCATAAAGTTGACCAAGAGCTGATACGTATTGGCAGAAGCGGTCTACTGCCATCCGGTGTTATTTTAACGGGTAGTGGATCAAAATTATCCGGTTTGGTAGATATGGCTAAAAAGCAGTTACGTTTGCCGGCAATAATTGGCTATCCAATAGATTTTTATAGTGTTACCGACAAGGTTAGTGACCCGGGTTTTAGTGCGGCTATGGGGTTGGTGCGTTGGGGAAGTAATATGCAACTAAGCGGTGTTTATAGCAATAGTCAAAGAGGCCGATTGTCCAAAAAAATTGGTAGTGTAACTGGGCAATTCAAGGGTTGGTTTAAGAGTCTTATTCCTTAAACAGCACTTATACACATATCAATAGTAATTTTGCTTGACAGTGAAAGAGCACCATTATACACTATATAGCGAGGTAGACCTTCGCTATTTTGTTTCAAAGTATGAACACAAAAAGTGTTCATAATAAGTATGTTACTAATTACCATCAACAAAGTTTATAGCATCTAATACCTATAAGTTAATTATATGCCTCAAATCAAACCAGAAATGGAAACCTTTGCCAAAATAAAAGTAATTGGCGTAGGCGGATCAGGAGGATCTGCGGTTAACAGGATGTTGGCTGCCAAAATTAGGGGGGTGGATTTTATTGCACTCAATACTGATGTTCAAGCTTTGCACCACAGCGCTGCTCCGCATAAATTGCACATCGGTAAGAGTGTTACGCGTGGTTTGGGGGCCGGGATGGATCCGGAACTTGGTCGTAAAGCAGCCGAAGAATCACAAAATGAAATCCGGGATTTACTCAAAGATACCGACATGGTATTTATTACTTGTGGTTTGGGCGGCGGTACCGGTTCGGGTGCTAGTCCGGTAGTGGCCGAAGTGGCTCGAGAGTTGGGCGTGCTCACAGTGGCGGTAGTTACTAAGCCATTTAGTTTTGAAGGTCCTAGGCGTCGTGAGATTGCCGAAAATGCTTGGGATCAGTTGAGTAAAAATATTGATGCAATTATTACTATTCCTAACGATAGAATTTTACAAGTAATTGATAAAAAAACCACTTTGCTTGATGCCTTTAACATCGTGGATGATGTATTAAGACAAGGAGTGCAAGGTATCTCCGAATTAATTACTATTCCCGGTTTGATCAACGTAGATTTTGCTGATGTAAAAACCATTATGCGCGATACCGGTTCGGCATTAATGGGTATTGGTTTGGCGAGCGGTGAAAATAGAGCGGTTGATGCCGCTAAGATTGCTATTTCTAGTCCGCTTTTGGAATTATCAATTGACGGGGCGCATGGAATTTTGTTTACCATTACCGGCGGTCCGGATTTATCTATGGAAGAAGTCAACGAAGCCGCTCGGGTGGTTACCGGTTCCGCTTCCGAAGATGCCAAAGTTATTTTTGGTTCGGTGATTGACGAAAATATGTCCGGCAGCGTTCGGATTACTGTTATTGCCACCGGGTTTGAAGATCGACGCCCGATGGGCAATAAAGAAGAAGATACCGGATTTTTTAGTCTTAATAAATATACGCCCAGCAGTTTCGTGCGCAAACTTCAAAAAGAAGAAGACAGTGAAGAAAAAAAGTTTAAACAGTTTGTACAAAAAAATGTTACTCCGGCTACTCCTTCTAAAGAAGAGAGAAAAACGTCTATTGGGCATCAAACTCCGACTGCCCGTAATGATGAGGAATTGGAAATTCCCGCTTTTATTCGCAAGAAGATGGGGTCTTAGTGATTAGTTAAAAGTTATAAGGTTTTTGGAATTGTAGTATTTATTTGTTTTATAACTTTCAACTTTAAAACTTTCAACTTTTAACTTCGATATGCGTTGTCCAGTTTGTAATAATCGCGATACCGCAGTGGTAGATACCAGAGCAGCGGAAGATGGGTTATCAGTACGGCGTCGTCGCGAATGCGAAAAATGTCATTATCGTTTTTCCACCATTGAAGAAATGGAACTTTTAGATATAATCGTGGTAAAAGGAGACGGGCATCGCGAAAGTTATATGCGCGAAAAGATTGAGAATGGGATTCGTCGTTCGCTTACCAAACGTCCTTATTTGCAAGATAAGTTTCATTCTTTAATTCACGATATTGAACGTGATATTCAAAAAAAGAAAAAGCGTGAAATTAGCAGTAAAGAATTAGGAGAAATTGTCATGAAGCATTTGCGTATTTTTGACAAGGTTGCCTATATTCGTTTTGCTAGCGTTTATCGGGATTTTAAAGATGTCAGCACATTTGAAAAAGAATTGTCAAAGCTAAAAAAGAAGTAATTATATTATATGTTTCATCATAAGGAGCAATCATCTTCAAATCAATCGTCGGAAATTAAAAAAGAAGTTAATTTTAAATCTTCCCCACCGCCGATCGCGGTGGTTCCAAAGGAGTTCACTTTGAATCAAGTTGGTGAACTTTTAGAAAAGAATCTTAAGTGGTCACAAATAATTTACGAACAAAATCGTAAGATTAATCGTAAAATGTTGTGGTCGTCTATGGTTAGCTGGTTATATTTTATTATCATTGTCGCCCCAATTGTTTTGGCAGTTATTTTTTTGCCGCCGATAGTCAAAGATACCTACGATCAGTATCGTAGTATTCTGGGGAAAAGCGGTTCGGTGACAGACAAAGAATATACATCAGCTACTTTGAATCAAATTATTAATTTATTGCCCTTAGACGCCGCCAAAGAAGCGCAAGTTAAGGCTTTGCTTAAATAGTGCTGATTTAATATTGAAGGCAATTATTTCATATATTAGTTATGTATAAACACACCAAAATTGTCGCTACCATTGGTCCCGCTTGTGCTGATAAAGAAACACTAATTAAAATGATTGAGGCCGGCATGAATGTCGCTCGGCTTAATTTTTCGCATGGCACTTATGATCAGCATGCGGTTTTAATAAAAAATATTAGAGAGGCGGAAAAAATAACCGGTGAGCCGATAGCAATCATGCAAGATTTACAGGGTCCGCGTATTCGTTTAGGAATTTTGCCGGATGAAGGGGTGGTGCTAAAAACAGGAGAGATAATTACTTTTGATTTTGCTAGTGTAGAATTTAAGAGCGGTCGATTGCCAGTTAATTTTTCTGGCTTGGAAAAAGATCTAATTGCCGGCCAAAGAATATTGATTGATGATGGTCGTATTGAAACCAAGATTGTGCGCCAAGAAGGATCTTTGGTGCACGCCGAAGTAATGGACGGTGGTATCGTTTTTTCTCATAAGGGGTTGAATTTTCCTGATAGTATTTTGTCGGTTGAAGTAATTAGTCCCAAAGATAAGGCGGATTTAAGTTTTGGTTTGAATCAGCAGGTGGATATGGTGGCTTTATCCTTTGTGCGCAATGCTCAAGATATTTTGGATTTGAGGTTTCTAATAAAAAAATTACAAATTGAATCAAAAGCCGACCCGTTATTGTCGGTTGCGATAGTAGCTAAGATTGAAAGACATGAGGCGGTAGACCAATTGAATGAAATTTTGGAAGCGGCCGATGGGGTGATGGTAGCTCGAGGCGATTTAGGATTAGAGATGCCAGCCGCTGAAGTGCCATTGGTGCAAAAAAAGATTATTGATCAAGCTAATATTAAGGCCAAGCCGGTGATAGTGGCCACGCAACTGTTAGATTCAATGCAGGAGAAGCGCCGACCGACTCGCGCGGAGGTTTCGGACGTTGCTAACGCGGTAATTGACCACGCCGATGCTTTGATGCTTTCCAACGAAACTGCTGCCGGTAAAAATCCGGTACTGACCGTTAAAACGATGTCTGATATTATTGTGAGCACTGAAAAGTCGGCTTACGATGACACTAATTTACCAGCTAGACATAAACACGGCACAACGGTTGATATTGCCATTGCCGAATTATCGCGAGTTTTGGCCGAAGAAGTAAAGGCTAAGTTTATTTTGGCTGCTTCTTTATCCGGTGAAACCGGTAGATTGATTTCTCATGTTCGTCCTAATTTGCCGATCATGGTGGCCACTAACACCGTCATTGTTCAACGGCAGTTAAATTTATCATGGGGCGTTGTGCCGTTTATTTTGCCACCTTGTAAATCCATTGAAGAATTAGTGGAAAGATCAATTAGCTATGTGAAACAGAATAAGTTTGCCAAGTTAGGAGATAAGATGATTATTGTAGCCGGTGAACCGGTGGGGCAGGCGGGGAATGTGAATTTGGTGGAAGTGAGAGAAGTGAAATAACATTAAAGCATAAAAATATTAAAATAAAAAACAGTGAAACTAATTGTCTCACTGTTTTTTGTTTTAATGTTCTCGTGTTTTTATGATAGTGTCGGATAGAGTGGAAATTTTTTTGTCATTTCTATCACTTTATTTTTTATCTCATCTAGTTTCGTTTCGTTTTGCCAATTAATAATCGCTTCGTCAATCCACCCGGCAATTATTTTCATTTCTGGTTCTTTCATACCACGCGTGGTAAGCGCGGGGGTGCCGAGTCGTATTCCAGATGGATCCATTGGCGAGCGAGGGTCATCCGGAATCATGTTTTTATTCACTGTAATTCCGGCGGCATCCAAAGCGTGCTCGGCTTGTTTGCCGGTTACACCTTTACTTACAAAGACATCAATTAGAAGCAGGTGGTTATCAGTGCCACCAAAGCATAATTTATATCCCAGACGATTGAATTCCGTTTCCAAAATTTTGGCATTAGCTTTAATTTGACGGGCGTATTCTTTATACTCCGGCAGGAGCGCTTCTTTGAATGCTACGGCTTTGGCGGCGATATTGTTTTCGTGTGGACCGCCTTGAAAGCCGGGAAATACGGATTTATCTATTTGCTTGGCAAATTTTTCTTTACACATTATCATGCCACCGCGCGGACCACGTAGGGTTTTGTGGGTGGTAGTAGTAACCACATCAAAAATTGGGACGGGATTATTCATTTGTCCGCCGGCAATCAGCCCGGCGATGTGAGCGATATCCGCCATAGTCATCGCTCCGACTTCGCTTGCGATGGCTTGAATTTTTTCGTATTCAATTTCTCGCGAGTAAGCGCTATATCCCACCAAAATTAATTTGGGTTTATGTTCAATGGCCATGGCGCGTAGATTATCCAAATCAACCAAACCTTCGGCGTTAGTTTTGTAACGAATAAAGTTAAAGACTTTGGTCATGTGGGTAACCGGATGCCCGTGAGACAAATGACCGCCGTGAGACAAATCCATACCAAGGATAGTGTCGCCCGGATTGAGCAAAGCGAAATACACCGCGATATTAGCGGGCGCGCCCGATAATGGCTGAACGTTCACATGTTCGGCGCCAAAAAGTTGCTTGGCGCGATCAATACAAAGCTGTTCCACTTCGTCGATAAATTGACAGCCGCCATAGTATCTTTTTCCCGGATACCCTTCGGAATATTTATTGGTTAATACCGACCCTAGCGCTTCCAAAACCGCCGGCGAAACGAAATTTTCCGAAGGAATCATTTCTAACCCTTCTTCTTGGCGTTTTTGTTCGCGTTTGATGCTGGTGGTAATTTCCGGATCAAAGTTTTTGAGTGTATGAGTATACATATTTTAGTTGAAAGTTATAAAGTTTAAAGTTAAAAGATTAGAGTTAAATCATATAAAATAGGGGAAAACTCATTTAACGCTATCGTCAACAATGGGCTTAATGCGGTCAAAAATTGATAAAAATTTTTGACCTGTCATCCCGACCGAAGCGGAGGGATCCCTCGGCTATCGCTCGGGATGACAAATGAATAAACCCGGTATGAGTTTGGATATAGATAATATTGTAACAAATTTGTTTGATTAAGTAAAATTAACTTAATTTTTTTATCATATACCCATTTTCCAAGCGGTAGCCCAATTTTTTGTAATAATCTCTTACGCCTATTCCCGAAATTACCGCCAAGCGGTCGATTTTTTGTTTACGGCAAATTTCTTCGGCTTTTAACATTAACGCTCTTCCTAATCCGGTGTGTTGGATGTCATCTTTTTGTTTTAATGTTTTAATGTTTTTTTGCTTTAATGATATTAGTTGTCCGTAAGTATGGAGTTCGCGGATGAAGGCAGGATAAGGAGTAAAGAGTAAGGAGTAAGGATTAATACGGAGACGGCAGAAAGCGTAAACGACTTGACGCGTTGGGTCTTCGCAAGAAAGAAAGTATTCCGTACCGTTTGAGGCCGTGTATTTGTCTATAAATATTTTTAATTTTTGATATTTTATTTTTGATTTAATGTTGTGTCCCGCCTCCCTGCATCTCAAGCAATTACATTTCAATTTACGTTCTTTCATTTTTGCCTGTATTACTTGGCGCAGGTTAGTCATAATATTTCCGCCCATGATATGATGCGAAGGAATATCTCGAATCAAGCGTGATATGCGCACGTAGCGAGGGATGGCAGTTTTAATTTTTATTAAAAGCTCAATTAATTTTTTGTCGGAATAAGGTTTATATTTCCCTTTTTTTAACCATTGGTATAGTTCCGTGCCTTTAATTACCGTGCAAGGATAAATTTTAATCATGTCCGGTCGGTAATCTGGATCATCAAAGATTTTTAACATCATTGCCAAATCTTTTTGTGGAGTCGATCCCGGCAGTTGTGGCATCAAATGATAATCCACCTTAAAGCCATAATTTTTTAATAGGCGAGTGGCGGTTTTTACTGATGCGCTGTCGTGTCCGCGTTTAATAATTTTTAAAATTTTATCATCGGTAGTTTGTATGCCCATTTCAATGCGCGTGCATCCCAGTTCGCGCATGATTTCGACTGTGTTCTCGTTAATTAAATCCGGACGAGTTTCCAAAGTCAAACCAACAATACGATGCTTGGCGGTTTCGTTTTTTTTCTGTAGTTTTATTGTTGTCATCCTGAGCGTAGCGAAGGATCCCTTCGATTTACAAAGTGAAAGGGATTCTTCGACTCCGCCCTTTGGGCTTCGCTCAGAATGACAGCGGGCGGTATTCGCCGCCTCGAAGCATCTCCCAATAAACCAATATTGGTAATCCAATGGATACGCGTTCCAGCTCCCGCCTTTCACAATTAGCTCAATTTTGTCGGTCGGATGGCCGTTGCCCCTAAGTGTCTCAATTCGGCGCGCCACCTGCTCGTAGGGGTCAAATTTAAGCGTCAGAGCCCTAGCGGCGGCCGGTTCGTCGGAAAGGTAGCTTTTGGGCATCCGGGCCTCGTCGGGGCAGTAAATACACTTGCCCGGGCACTTCCAGGGCTTGGTTAAAACTGTGACAATCGCTACGCCAGAAAGCGTACGCACTCCGCGTTTAATTAGCATTTTTTCCAGTTGAACACTTTTGGTAATCTTGCCTTTTTTTAATAATTCGTGATATGCTTTGAGGAGATCAGATTTAGCAATGTCTCTATCGGATTTTTGCCCACGCAAAACATCGCGGCGGACAGAATCCATTTCGCGATTAGGATTTTTCAAATAAGACAGAATAATTTGTTGGGCGATATTCATAATTTAAAATGTCATCCCGACGAAAGTCGGGATCTGCTCCAATAAGTCGCGGATTCCCGCTTTTCCTAAGGGGATCCCTTCGGGACGCGGGAATGACAGTATTAGCATGAACAACAAGCAGGCACAAGCCATTATACATAAAACTCGGGATGATTACAACCGTATTGCGGCGCATTTTTCGGATACCCGTTATGATAATTGGACGGAGATAAAATGGGCAATGGATTATGCTAAGCCCGGTCAAAATATTTTGGATTGGGGTTGTGGTAACGGACGTTTGATTAATTTATTGCGTGATAAAAAAATAAAGTATTTTGGTCTTGACCAAAGCAGCAAATTGCTCAAGCATGGTAAGAATCGTTTTTCAAAAGAGATAAAAGCCGGTTGGGTGAAGTTTTTTTTGACCGACAAAAGAAATAAAAAGTTCCCAGTCGGTTTTTTTGATTTGGTCTTTATGGTCGCCTCGTTTCATCATTTGCCTGATGCTAAAACACGTCTGGAGTTATTAAAAAAAGTTTACAGTGAAATGAAAATAGGTGGTCGATTGATTGTTACTGTTTGGAATTTAGGAAGCGATTTTGCCAAACAGAAAGAATCAAAAGGTTGGCGTGAGGTCAGGGACAGCGACTTCATTATCCCTTGGAAAAATCCACAGGGGAAGGTGGAGGCGGAGAGGTATTATCATCATTTTTTCAAAGATGAGTTGGGTGGTTTACTAATTAAGATTGGATTTAAAATTGAACGTTTGGATTATTTTGATAGAACTACTTGGACGGATCAAAAGAGCGGTCGTAATTTGGTGGCGGTAGCAGTGAAGTTATAATTTAAAAATCAATTAAAATAAAAATACGGCCAGAGAAACTCTGGCCGTTGCTGTTTGTTACCGATGACGATGATGTTAGTCCTCCTCGTCTTCCTGAAAAGGTTTCCAATTCTTTTCGAATCGGCCACCTTCTTTGGTTAGCGCCCTAATGTGGGCGCATATTTTTCTTGTTCCTTACTCTTTATTCCTTATTCCTTTCGCTTCCGTACACCTTCTCCGTCTTTACCGCAATATCTTTCCAAGAGTAATGTTTAGCCACAGTTTCACGATTAGTATGGCCGGCAGAACTGAGCAACTTCGGTTGGGTTATTAATTCCGTAATTTTATTAGCCAAAGATTGTATGTCGGCGGTATTAAACCAAAAATGACTATCGCGAATAATTTCTTGATGCGCCGGAATATCCGATACCATTACCGCTTTACCAAAAGACATGGCCTCAAGCACGGATAGTGGTAAGCCTTCGTTTTCCGATGGATGGATAAATAATTTGGAATTAGCAAATAGCGCATTTAAATTTTCACCCTGCTCTACACCGGTAAAAACAATACTCTCATCTCCATTAGCCAAAGCGTATAATTCGTTTAAATAATTTTCATCTCCCTCTCCCACGATTACCAATTTTAAATTATTAGTCAGTTTGGGATTTTGCGCGCGTAAAGTTTTCCAAGCGGAAATCAGGTAATGAATGCCTTTACCTTTAATCACTCGGCATACAGTGAGGAGATATTGATCGGGGACAAGTTTCCATTGTTCCAGTCGGCCTTCATTTTTTGCGCCGTTCCAAACCGGCACGCCGTTGGGGATATAGGTAGTAATTTTGTGATATTGATTCAAACAATAATGATACAACCCGCGCGAGACGGTAATGGTGGAGTGGGGGAACAGGCAAATAAATTTTTCGCCCAAAGACAAAAAGCACTTAGCGATTTTGCCCCATTTATATTGATAGCGATCCATGGAATGAAAAGTCGCCACCACTTTGATGCGCGGAGCAATGAGGCGGGGGAGCCAAGAAATTAGCGAAGGACCAACGCCGTGAAAGTGAATCACATCCGGTTTTTGTAAAATGGCGTGGATAGTAGCGGTAAAGGTATGAGTAATAGCATCCAGATGAATGGTGTTAATGCCGGCAGTGTGGATTATTTTGATATTTTGATATTTTTTTACAGATTTAGGAGTATACCAAGCGCGCGCGTATACCAAAATTTCATGGCCCATTTTGGTCAGTTCTTTGGCGAGTTCTTCCACATGACGTTCAACGCCTCCCGATGTCGCCGGAATGCCTTTTTGTCCAATCATCGCTATACGCATACAATGTATTTAAAACAGGTAACTATAGCACATTTTGATACTTTTGTCAAGGGCTATCAACCCTGTCTATTTTTTGGTATAATATAATCGCGAATCTCCGTTTACTAATTTATATGAATTAGAATTGGTTATTCGTGTTGATTCCCACCAAAGGTGGGCAGGCGTGCGTAAAATTCGGGTTCTATGTATATCTCCATTGCCATTAGCGCTTATCTTATTCTGGCGATTGTGGCTATTTTAGATAAGTTTATTGTAGAAAAATCAGTGCCTCAGCCGGTGGTATTTGTTTTTTATTCCACCATTTTTTTATTTCCCCTATTTTTATTGGCGCCTTTTGGTAATGGAATGCCTGCGGGTGTGTTTGATTGGTCAATGTGTATAATCTCCGGGTTTGGGTTTTCACTCGCGCTGTGGGCTACTTATTTGGGTTTACGCCAGTGCGAAGTTAGTCATCTTGGACCGTTAATCGGCGCCGCTACGCCTTTTTTTGTTTTTTGGCTGAGCTTGGTTTTTTTATACGAAGCATTCACCGCTCGCCAAATTGGAGCGATTGTTCTTTTGGTTTTGGGATCAATGATAATTTCTTTTCAACAAAATTATCGACGCGGTTGGAACAGAGGAATATTATGGGGAGTATTAGCTGGATTATTATTTGCGATTTCGCACATTGCTTCCAAGTATATTTATGGGGTGTATGGTTTTGCCTCCGGTCTCATTTGGACGCGCTGGTTTATGGGGGTGTTTGGGGTTTTGCTTTTATTATCACCAGCGGTGCAAGCAATTTTTACCAAGTCCAAAAAAGCCGTTGACCGCGGACATTCAATGGGCAAGCAAATTTTATTGGTGGGGGTGAATAAATCTTTGGGGCTCTTTGGAGTGATGCTTGAACAATATGCCATCGCGATTGGTTCGGTAACGATTGTCAATGCTCTAGTGGGCGTGCAGTATGGCGCGCTGATACTTTTGGTAATGTTTTTGTCATTTTTTTGGCCGCGGTTATTTCACGAAGATTATACTCGATCGGAAATTGTGCAAGAAATTTTGGCGGTGGCGGTTATCGCGGCGGGGCTGTGGATGCTCATATAAAAATCCTAAATCCAAAATATCAAATTACAAATAAATAGCAAATTCAAAATATTAAATTCAAAACGATTTGGAAATTGCGATTTGGAATTTATTTGCGCAATTGCTGATTCGCAGCCATTTTTATAATTTTGAATTTTAGATTTAATTAAGTATGTTAAAAAAAATAGCGTTGCTTGTAATTATTATTTTGGCTATTTTGGTAATTCCTCACTTTATCACTTTCAAAAGTGATATGATTTTAGGTGTTTCATTTAGCGATCAGTATGCGCGTTATTTGGGTTTGGACGCCCGTAGTGTTTACCAAACAATTTTGAATGATTGGAATTTTAAATACATTCGCCTGTCGGCGCAATGGAATATTATTGAAAATAATCCCGACGATTATGATTTTGGCGAGTTAGATTGGCAAATGGATGAAGCGGCGGCGCGCGGCGCTAAAATCACTTTGGCGCTGGGGCAAAAAACGCCTCGTTGGCCAGAGTGCCACACTCCCACTTGGGCGCAAAACCTTTCTGATCAAGAATACTTTGCGGCGCTTAGCAAATTTATGGAGGCAGTAGTTAATCGTTATCGCCACCACACTGCGTTGGAAACTTGGCAGATAGAGAACGAGGCGTTTTTGTCGTTTGGCGCCAACTGTCGGCCTTACACACCCGCCAAGCTAGATCAAGAGATTGCCCTGGTGCGCGCGCTTGATTCCGACCACCCTATCCTTATTACTGACTCGGGCGAACTGTCGAGTTGGCGCCAAACCGCGGCCGCTGGTGATCTTTTTGGCACCACTATGTATCGGGTGGTTTGGAATAAGTTTTTGGGCTATACGAACTACGATTGGTTGCCACCGCTTTTTTATCGCGCTAAATTATTTTTTAATGGTCGTTCCGCCGCCACCGCTTGGGTGGTTGAGTTGCAAGCCGAACCATGGATTCCTGATAATAATTTATTTGATACTTCTTTGGTTGAACAATATAAGTCCATGAATATTAATCGTTTAACTAAAAATATTTCCTTCGCACGGAGCACCGGCATGGCGCGCGCCTATCTTTGGGGCGCGGAATGGTGGGTGTGGCTAGGGTCAAAAGGCGAAACAGCCATTCCTAATTTCATCCAAAATCTTCCTAAGTAGACTTTTTTCGCTAAAATCAGGAAATTCTTTGTTTTAAATTTATCTTTGATCGGGTTGACAGATTAAATAAATTATGAGAGGATAAATATCCTCGTTTTGTGGTAACATGTCGCAAAGAACAGTTCTTTCACAGTACGAAAATTGAAGATTAAAGTGTTTTTAAAAATTTTAAAAAAGAGGAGGGAATTATGGATGCAGCGGTGGTAGCGTTAATTTTTGTAATTTCTTTTATAGGGGCTATTATCGGTCTGGCCACAGGAATGGCCGATAAAGACCCGGAGGTAAAGCGCCGGCGCTTACAAGGGAAGGAGTAAGGTATGTGTTGTGTTAAAAGCTCACTCTGGCAGATGTCGGAGTGAGTTATTTTTTTAAAATGAGCTCGCACTTGATAGTAGTGGGGTTGACAAAAAGCCCAAAATGTGCTATAATGAGGGATACTTTTTGTATTTTATAAAAAAAATATGTTAAGAAAATCCTTTATTTTAGCCATTATTATCGCCGGCGCCTTTTTTGCCGGCAATGTCAGCGCCCAATCTACTTCCGCGGGCACCAATTATGTAGCGGTAACTTCCTGTGAGCAAGTAACCGATGGTATTAAAATTAGTCGCAATAAAGGCGCTAAATACATTTTGAACGATGGTTGCCGTGATTCCGGTTATGGTTTACGCAACTATACTATGACTTGTATTTCCAATACCAAATATAAGGTATCTTGGACTACCAAATGCGTGTCGGTTGATGATGAAGATCCGACCATATCTTTAATTTCTTCCAAGTCTATTTATTATAAGGATGAAACGGTAAAATTGACTGCCAAAGCCAAGGATAATGTAAAAGTGGCGCGTATTGAAATTACTGAATATGATCAAATTACCGGAGCGCGAAAAATAGTCAAAACTTGTTTGAACGCGAGTACTTGTCTCTATTCCGTCGGTCCATTTTATAATATTACCAATGGAAAATCTTTGACCTATCGCGCTTTCGCTTATGACAAAGCGCAAAATAGCGCTTATAGCGATTTAATTGTTAATATTACCGGAGTGCGCGTTGTAGTTGATAATATCGGACCAAATATTAATTTGATTGGCTGGGTAGAAAAAAATGGTTCATATAATATTGAAGTGAATGCTCAAGATGATTATAATGCTATTAAAAAAATTGAAGTGGTATTAGACGAGGCTTTGACTCCAGTTTTTTCTTGGCAAGACGACAATTCTCAGGATTTAAAAGTAATCAAACGTTATTTTGGTAATTTATCCGCCAGCGTTAAACACCGTTTTATAGTTCGAGCTTGGGATAAAAAAAATAATATCGGATATTCCATGCCTTTGTATTTGTATTACGAAAACGAAGAGCCGAGCGGATCTTATATTACCATGCGCGCGGATTCTACCGGTTCAGAAAGCGTTTTATCCATTGATTTATTTGCGGCTGATAGCGACGGCATCAAAACTATGGATATTTATTTGGGTGTAAATAATGAGACCGGTCGCATTCCGTTATTCAAAAAATGTGATTTAAATAGCACCGCCGCCACTGTTTATCTGTGTTCGGTGAGCATGCCGTTGAGGCTTTTTCCTACCGGCAATTATTTTGGGGTGATTACCGATAAAACCGGCTATATCACCACTACTTCCGTTCGGCATTATATCAACGGCTTATCGGTTGATTAAAAATATTTCAGTTTAAAGCCCGTCCTAATTGTGACGGGTTTTTAATTATCGATTGTTGACTTTTTTATTGATTTAAGATATAATTTTTTTGTTTTAAGGGTGTTTAGCTCAGTTGGTTAGAGCATCGCGTTTACATCGCGAGGGCCGCAGGTTCGAGTCCTGCAACACCCACCAATGCTATTGGCATTTTTTTATTTTTATGATAAAATTAAATTATAAAAATATGGATGAACGACCAATAGTACTTCATCAAGGAGTTTATAAAAGAGTTACCTCCATGCCCGGAGCGATTTTTATGATTACCGGTATGACGATCGGCGCGGGGGTTTTGGGGTTGCCTTATGTGGTGGCGCAAGTCGGTCTTAAAGTTGGCTTGGCTTATATTTTGATTTTAGGGTTGGTAATGATGTCGTTAAATTTAATGATTGGCGAGATTGCCGTACGCACCAACGAAAAATTACAATTGCCTGGTTTTGCCGGTAAATATTTGGGTCCATGGGCCAAATCCATTATGTCTTTGGTGGTTATTACTTCCGGTTTGGGTGTTCTTTTGGCCTATATTATCGGTGAGGGGCAAACCATTGGAGCGCTTTTGGGTATCGATCCACGTTATTGCAGCATTGCCTTTTGGGCACTAGGAGGTCTTTTGGTATGGCGGGGGTTGCAAACGGTAAAAGTGGCGGAGAAGATTTTTAGTCTACTGGTCATGGCGATTATTGCCGGACTATCGATACATTTTTTACCGGATTTCCAAATCGCCAATTGGGAATTTTTTGATGTTTCCAAAATATTTTTACCATTTGGCGTGGTGCTTTTTTCTTTGCACGCTTCACCGGCGGTGGTAGAAGCCCACACTCTTATGCCCGGCAGTCAAAAGCATTATCGCTATGCGGTAATTATTGGCACTTTGGTTCCCACTATTTTGTATATGTTATTTGTGGCCGCGGTGGTTGGTGTAAGCGGACTTGATACCACTCAAATTGCCACCATTGGTTTGGGTAAGATTTATGGTGGTTGGGTGATGATTGTGGGTAATTTGTTTGCTATTTTGGCCATGGGCACAGCTTTTATGGGGATGGGAGTAGCGCTTAAGCAAATGTTAGTTTGGGATCACAAAGTCAATCACTGGTTGGCTAATTTGTTGGTAGTGTTTTTGCCCTTGTTTTTATTTATTTTGGGATTAAATAATTTTACCGCGATTCTAGACGTGGTGGGAGGACTTTTTATTGGCATCGAAGCGGTGCTAATGGTAATGGCTTGCTACATCGCCAAACGTAAAGGCGATCTGGGAGCGTCGCGTTACGGGCTTCATTATTTTTGGTTAGCCGCCATTCCGGTATTAATAATTTTTTCTTTATCTACGATAGTAAGTGTGATTAATATAGTAAGATAACACTGGTGTTGATAAGTAGTTTTTCGCTTCTTGCGTTTTTATGGCAAGAGTGTATAATATTTTTAGTTTGAATTATTGAAACGATTTAAAATTTAATTTAGGACGGTGTTTATTATCGGTTGGTGTGGGTCGATTACTCATCGATAATTTCCTTCCGTCTCTATAATTTTTCACACTGTTAATCAGTGGGGATTATTTATTAAAAATATGTCTGATAAATACATTTTTACGTCGGAATCCGTGACTGAGGGGCATCCGGACAAAATTTGTGATCAAATTTCTGACGCGGTTTTGGATACATTAATAGCTCAAGATCCACATTCCCATGTGGCGGTGGAGAGTTTTACCACCACCGGTCTTGTAATTGTGGGTGGTGAGGTTACCACTAAGGGTTATGTGGATGTGCAAAAAATTACTCGGGAAGTGTTAAAAGACATCGGCTACACCGATCCCGCTTATGGGATAGATTTTGATCATGCCGGTATTTTGGTTTCCATTCACGAGCAGTCACCCGATATCGCGCAAGGTGTGGACAAAAATAAAGTGGAAGAGCAGGGCGCGGGCGACCAGGGACTGATGTTTGGTTATGCTTGTACTGACACCAAAGAATTAATGCCGTTGCCAATTATGCTTTCGCATCAATTGGCGCAGAAGCTAGCTGAAGTGCGCAAAAAGGGTGTGCTTAAATATCTACGCCCGGATGGCAAGTCACAGGTGGCAGTGGAGTATGTAAATGGCAAACCAACGCGCTTAACCAATGTAATTATCGCCGCGCAACACGATCCGGATGTAAACATAAAAAAATTACGCGCTGATATTCTTGCCAAAGTGATTAAACCGGTTTGCGGAAAGTATATCGATAAAAATACCAAGTTTTATGTTAATATGACCGGGTGGTTTGTCATCGGCGGTCCACAAGGCGATACCGGTCTTACCGGACGTAAGATTATTGTGGATACCTATGGCGGTATGGGTCGGCATGGCGGTGGTTGCTTTTCCGGGAAAGACCCAAGCAAGGTAGATCGCAGTGGCGCTTATATGGCGCGTTATGTGGCGAAAAATATTGTGGCGGCTGGTTTAGCGCAGCGCTGCGAAGTGCAGGTGGCCTATGTGATCGGCAAAGCCGAGCCTACCAGTGTGCGCGTGGATACTTTTGGCACCGGCAAAGTGAGCGATGAAAAATTAGAAAAAGCCGTTAAAGAAATATTTGATTTTCGTCCGGGTAAAATCATTGAACACCTCAATTTACTTCGTCCCATCTATCGCGCCACTGCCGCCTATGGTCACTTTGGTCGCGCCCAGTTTCCGTGGGAAAAGACGGATAAAGTGAATGAATTGAAAAAAGCGGTGAAGTAAAAACTATTCAAAATTACAAAAACACCCGGTTACAAGCCGGGTGTTTAGTTTTAACCAGATAAACCACCCGCGTTAGCGGGTGTGTGCGTTTAAAAGCGTAGCTCTTGGTATAATAAAACCACCTCTCAATTCAGAAAGGAGGTGATTTTATGAGCATACGCACAAAATGTTAC
>Ga0172381_10000529_pt1 | contig 46168 bp, 51 predicted proteins | sample Leawel6488metaG_FD_119754 | JGI IMG/M metagenome (GOLD analysis project Ga0172381, IMG submission 119754) | Leachate microbial communities from a municipal landfill in Southern Ontario, Canada - Leachate well 64-88 metaG | ecosystem: Engineered > Solid waste > Landfill > Unclassified | place... | reverse complement strand
TTTGTTGGAAATACAATATGATAAATCAAAACACTTACATTGTGACTTTTGTGGATGTATATGCTCATTATCTAATCATACCGCAGCACAGCTGCGGGGAAAGCTCCCCAAGATAGATTCTAAATTTTACATTTTAACCTGTCATTTTGATCTTTGATTTTTACATTTTCAATTTTTCTCAAACACCAATTTAATAGCAAAATTATTAACTTTTGTCCATTATCCCAGCCATTCTCTTTTAAATTCCCTGAACTTATCGGCTTTTATGCTTTCCCGTATTTTCTCCATCAAGCGGAACATAAACCACAAATTGTGAATCGTGGCTAAGCGGAAATAACTTAATTCCCGCGCGTTGTATAAATGGTGCAGATACGCCGCCGAATAATTTTGGCAAGTCGGGCACTGGCAATTTGCATCCGCCGGATTGCCATCGTCTTTATATTTCGCGCCGGAAATATTGATGCGGAATTTGTTTTGGCGATTGCCGCCGGATTGCGGCAAAAGATATAAATTCGCCCGCCGAGCCACGCGCGTCGGCCCCACGCAATCAAAGGTATCAATTCCCCGCTGGACACATTCAAAAATATCATCCACTTCGCCAATGCCCAGCAAATGCCGAGACCTTGCATCCAATTGCGGAATCACCCATTCCAAAATTTCGTGCATATCGCGCTTGGAATCGCCCAGCGACCCGCCGATGGCAATCCCGTCAAACGGCAAACCATTGATAAATTGCGCGCTTTCGTCGCGCAAGTCGCGGAAGAACCCGCCCTGAATAATGCCGTAGATCGCCTGATTCGAGTTATGATATTCCAGCGATAATTTCGCCCAATTATGAGTCCGCCGCATCGCTTTGGCGACATAATCCCGATCCGACAGCGGCGAAGTGCATTCGTCAAACGCCATGATAATATCACTGTCCAAATTTGACTGGATTTCCATTGACCGCTTTGCATCCAAAAAATGCCGCGACCCGTCATAGATTGACTTGAATTCAATCCCCTCATCCGACACGCGCGTTAAATTTTCTTTTTTGCAGAGATCTAATCTCTGCAAACTTTGCAGAGATCTAATCTCTGCGGATTGCGCAACTTCGGCAGACCGCCTTCGCCTTAAAGGCTTCGGCGAGTCCCGTCCGAGGAGTACCTCGGCGGGAAAAAAATTGCCGATCTTGCCGATGTTGTGCTCCCGGCCAAGACCGAGGGAAAACGCCTGAAAGCCGCCCGAATCGGAAAACAGCAGCTTTGTAAAATTCATAAATTTATGGGTGCCGCCTAATTTTTTAATCAATTCGTCGCCGGGCTTCAAATGCAAATGATATGTATTAACCAACGCGCATTGCGCTCCCAGCATTTCCAAATCCGCGGCATCAAGCGACCGCACCGACGCCAAAGTCCCCACCGGCACAAAATGCGGCGTCTCAATTTGCCCTCGGCGCGTATGAATCACCCCCGCCCGCGCCCGCGAATTTTTATCCGTTTTTATAATTTCAAATTTAAACTCCGCCATAATATTTTTGCCCAAGTATCAAAATTGAGACCGCCGTTTTAGGCGGTCTCAATGTAACAAGGAACCAAAGAGACATGCTGCAAAAGCGGGCAACTTCGGCAGCGGGACGGTGGACCCGGCGAGAATCGAACTCGCGTCTCTACAATGCGAATGTAGCGTGGTACCACTGTACTACGGGCCCCAAGCGCGATTACGCGCAATTTTCATTCAAACAAAATACAAAAATGCAAATTACATTTTCCACCATACCAAAAAACCGGCTCCAAAGCAAGAATACGCGTTATTTGAAAATCAAACGGTCCACAAAAAAGAATATGCAACCGCCGATGAGGTTGGCAATGATCGCGCCGAGCCACTCGGCTTTTGTCGGCCATTTTATTTTCGTCCGGCTCGCGTACGCCACCGTCGCCGACATAATCACCGCCAATATCGGACTGCTCAACTGCCAACGGATCAAATAAAGCAAAAATTGAATTATGAATTCCATAATTCCATTGTAACAATAATTATTAAAAATTGCGCAACATCAAAAACGAAATCGCGCCGATCAGCGCCGCGCCGGGAATCGTGAAGAGCCACGACCAGACAATGTTTAACGCCACATTCCAACGCACCGCCGTGATCCGGTTGGCCGCGCCCACGCCCGAGATCGCGCCGGTAATCACATGGGTGGTGCTCACCGGCACGCCCAAATAAGTTGCCGAAAATATACTGATCGCGCTGGCGCTTTCCGCACACACGCCGTCAATCGGCTTGAGCTTGGTGATTTTTGACCCCATGGTTTTCACGATCCGCCAGCCGCCGCTCAAAGTACCCAGAGCAATCGCACCCTGCGCGCTCAACACCACCCAAAGGGGAATCTCCAAGCTGGCGACAAAGCCACCCACAAAAAGCAGGCCGGTAATGATCCCCATGGTTTTCTGCGCGTCATTGCCGCCATGCCCCAAACTGTAAAGCGCGGCCGACAACAGTTGCAACACGCGCGACCACCGGCTCACTTTGAAAGGCGAATGGCCGAAAGCGATCCACGCCGAAGCTATTTTGAAAACATACCCCAGCACCAATCCGATGGCCGGCGCCAAAACGATAAATATCAATGTTTTTATCCAGCCGCCCGGAATAATCGCACCGAACCCCGCATGAGCCACCGCCGCGCCGGCATAGCCGCCGATCAGCGCGTGCGAAGAACTGGTGGGCAGGCCGCGATACCAAGTGAAAAGATTCCAACCGATTGCGCCCAGCAATGCGCACAAAATCACCGTCGGCGTCACGGTCTTGATATCTATCATTCCCGAACCGATGGTTTTGGCCACCGCCGTGCCAAAAATCGCAAACGCGACAAAATTAAAAAACGCGGCCCAAATCACCGCGGCCTTGGGCGATAACACCCGCGTGGACACCACCGTGGAAATTGAATTGGCCGCGTCATGCATCCCATTGGTGAAATCAAACGCCAGCGCCGTCAAAATAATGAAAATAATAAAAACCAAATCAAGTGCCATATTGCAAAACCGCGCAAAAGTTTGTGCAAGGTGAAACCTTGCACAAACTGAATATTATTGGTTTTTGATAAGAATTGACTCAAACATATTGCCCACATTCTCGCAGGCGTCAATCGCGTTTTCCAAAGTTTCGTATATTTCTTTAAGCTTGATAATTTCAATCAATTTATCGCAGGAAACATTTTTTGCGTTCATCAATCCACCCAGCGCCCGGCGATTGATCTCGTCGCCGGCGTTTTCCAGTTCATTGAGCCGGAAACAGCGATGATGCAAACTCTCATGAAATTTTTTCACATTCTTGACCTCTTGAATTCCATCTTTTATTTCATCGGCGGCGCCGCCGATGATTTTGGCGTAATCGCCGATCGCTTGCGGAAACGGCCGAGGAATATTGTAAATCACCATCCGGTTGACCGCACGCTCGGTGAAATCAATAATATCGTCAAGGTTCTGGCGCAAAAGATCAATGTCTTCGCCCTCCATCGGCGTGATGAAATTTATCCGCAAATTTTCCATCAATTCATGGCCGACCTCATCGGCTTCTTTTTCCAATTGTTTCAATCTCACCGCCGCTTCGGCCAATTTTTGCGGATCGTTGAACACCACCAGCAAAAGCCGCGCCGCCTCGCTCAATTTTTGCGACTGTCGTTCAAAAAGCTGATAAAAAATTCCGTCTTTGGGAAATAAATTAAACATATTTTTCAATAAAAAAACTGGCCTGGTCGGGCCAATTTTAATAATTAAATCACGAAACGCCAAGAATACTAATTTTGTTGATTTTAGTCGTTAGAACTTGCAACCGCAACTTCGCCGCAACTTCTTTCATATATTTAAAATTTCTTTAACAATATCACCGCCTTGTCTTTGTCCACTTCCAAAATGCCGCCTTCAATTTCTTTTTCAATTTGATCTTTGCCGGTGATAATCCTCATTCTACCCGCTTTCAGAACCGAAATCAACGGCACATGATGCGGCAAAACCGCAATCTGCCCCGCCCGCGACGGCACGATAATTTCGGCGGCCTCGCCGGAGAATTCCATTCCTTTTGGAGTTAAAATTTCAACCAACACAATAATTAAATTAAAAATGTAAAAATCAAAAATCAAAATGACAATGCAAAATGTAATAATTTTAAAATTTGATCATTTCTAATTTTAAATTGTCATTTTTCATTTTGATTTTTTAATTTTCAACTATTTATGACTTCTTCTATTCCGCCCTTCATATAGAAATCCGATTCGTTGCGGTCGTCAAATTCGCCGGCAATAATCCGCTCAAAGCTCTCAATGGTATCGGCCAGTTTGACGTATTTCCCGGGCTTGCCGGTGAATTGCTCGGCCACAAAAAACGGCTGCGACAAGAATTTCTGCACTTTGCGCGCGCGGTTCACCGTCAGTTTGTCTTCGTCGGACAATTCCTCCACGCCCAAAATCGCGATAATATCCTGCAATTCCTTATAACGCTGGAGCATCTGCACCACCGCCGTCGCCACGCGGTAATGCCGTTCGCCCACGGTGCGCGGACTCAAAATTGACGAAGTGGTGTCCAAAGGCGAGACGGCCGGGAAAATTCCCAACGACGCAATCTGGCGGCTCAACACCAGCGACGAATCCAAATGCGAAAAGATCGCCACCACGGCCGGATCGGTCAGGTCATCGGCCGGCACATAAACCGCCTGCATGGAAGTGATTGACCCTTGGCTATTGGAGGTAATCCGCTCTTCCAGCGAACCCATTTCGGAGAACAAAGTGGGCTGATAACCGGTCTGCGACGGAATGCGGCCCATCAGCGCCGACACCTCGCAACCCGCCAATACGAACCGAAACACGTTGTCCACGAAAAGCAAAACATCTTTTTTTTCATCATCGCGAAAATATTCCGCCGCCGCCAAAGCCGAAAACGGAATGCGAAACCTCACCCCCGGCGGCTCCGACATCTGGCCGAAAAACAGCACCGTGTTATCCAAGGTTTTGCTTTCTTTCATATCCAAATAAATATCGTTGCCTTCGCGCGTGCGTTCGCCCACGCCGGCGAACACCGACACGCCCTTGTGCACTTTGGCGATATTGCGGATGAGCTCCTGGATCAACACGGTTTTGCCCACGCCCGCGCCGCCAAACAATCCGATCTTGCCGCCTTTCGGCAGCGGGCAAAGCAAATCAACCGATTTCAATCCGGTTTCCAAAATTTCCACCTCACCCCTCTGCTCGGCATATACCGGCGCAACTTTAAACACCGAATTTTTCTTGCCGCTTTTAACCGGCCCCAAACCGTCAATCGGTTCGCCCAGCACATTGAAAAGCCGTCCCAGCGCCGCGCTCCCGGTCGGGATCATAATCGGATTTTTGGTATCCGTCACCTCCTCGCCGCGGCGCAACCCCTCGGACGCGCCCATCGCCAAACAACGCACGCCGCCGCCGCCCAAATATTGTTGGACTTCCAACACCAATTTGTCTTTGCCGGTTTCCAAGGCGTTGCCCAACGCGGGCAATTCCCCTTCCGGAAATTCCACATCCACCACCGGTCCGATAATTTGTATAATCTTGGCCATATTATAAATTAAAAATTTAAATATCAAAATTAAAAATTACAATTTAAAATTTTAAATTGTCAAATTTTAAAATTATTTAATTTTACATTTTGCATTGTCATTTTGATTTTTGATTTTTACATTTTAAATTATCCCAACACTTCTTTTGCCGAAGAAATTTCGCATACTTCATTGGTGATCTGCTGCTGCCGCGCTTTGTTGTATTCCAGCGTCAATTCATTCACCCGGTCGCGCGCATTATCCGACGCGTTGCGCATAGCCGTCATCCGCGCCGAATGTTCCGAAGCATTGCTTTCCAAAACGCACTGATAAATCAGATACTCAACCAGCTGCGGAATAATCTCTTTTACCAGCATACTCGCCGACGGTTCAATCAAGGGCTCGGCGCCGCCCGCTTCCTTGTCCGCATCCTGCGCGAATTCTTTCAACTCGTCCCATTCCAAAGGCAAAAGCTGGATACAGCGCGGCTGCTGGTTGAAAGTGGAAATGAAATCCGTCCACATCAAATAAACCCGCTGATATTTGTTTTCAATATACGCCCTGATAATGTAATCCGACATCGGCTTGATTTCTTCCAGCAAGCCGTAATCCCCGATGCCGATCATGCTATGGCCGACATTTCTTTGCCGCTTTTTAAAAAACGCCACCGATCTTTTTCCCACCGGAAAAACGCTCACCGCGGATTTTGTTTCCAGTTCCTTGATCCGCTTTTCGGCCACCTTCAAAATATTCTGGTTGAACGATCCGCAAAAACCGCGATCCGATGCGATCACCACCGCCAGCGCCGAAGCCACTTTGCGTTTGCGCAATTTCACTTTGTCTTTCAGCGTCGGCTCCAGCCGGCGGACAAGCCGTCCCAAGCGCTGGGCGAACGGACGCGAAACCAGCGCCAGCTTCTGCGCTTTTTTCATTTTCAGCGCCGACAATGTTTCCAAAGCGCTGGTCAGCTTCCAGATATTGGAAACCGACGCAATTTTCAAACGGATTTCCTTAAGCTCCATAAAGCAAATCTAAAATTTAAATATCAAAAATCAAAATGACAATTTAAAATATAAAAATTAGAATTTAATAATTTTCAATTTTGCATTGTCATTTTCCATTTTGATTTTTTAATTTTGATTTTTTTTGACTTTTTTGATCGCTTCTTCCAATTTGGCTTCGGTGGCGCTTTCCAATTTTTCGGTCTTGCGGATTTCCGTCAGCACTTCGGGCATTTCTTCTTCAAGTTCTTTCACCAAATCAATCTTGAATTGTCCGATCTTTTCCATCGCCACTTCGTCCAAAAAGCCCTTCACCCCGGCAAAAATCACCGCCACTTCTTTTTCAAACGGAAGCGGCTGCAAATCCGGCTGTTTCAACAATTCGCGCATCCGCTTGCCGCGCTCCAATAACTGCCGCGTATGCGGGTCAAGTTCTTCGGTAAATTCCGAAAACCGCTCCAATTCCTGGAATTGCGCCAAATCAAGCTTCAATGTGCCGGCAACCTTTTTCATCGCCGGCAATTGGGCGCTGCCCCCCACGCGGGAAACCGAAGTGCCCACATCCACCGCCGGCCGCTGGCCTTTGGCAAACAGCGCGGGATTCAAAAATATCTGGCCGTCGGTGATGGAAATCACATTGGTCGGAATATAACCGGAAATATCGCCGGCCTGCGTTTCCACAATCGGCAGTGCGGTCAGCGATCCGCCGCCCAAAGCCGGCGACAACCGCGCCGCACGTTCCAACAAGCGCGAATGCAAATAAAAGATATCGCCCGGATAGGCCTCTCTGCCCGGCGGACGACGCAAAACCAAAGACACCTCGCGCCATGCCCACGATTGCTTGGTCAAATCATCATAAACCGCCACCGCGTCCTTGCCGTGGTCGCGGAACCATTCGCCCATCGCGCAGCCGGTATACGGCGCCAAATAAAGCAAAGCCGCCGGATCATCGGCAAACGCCGCCACCACGATCGTGTATTCCATGGCGCCCGCGTCTTCTAATGATTTCACCAAACGCTTAATTTTTGATTTTTTCTGACCGATCGCCACATAAATGCAAGTCGGCCGGTTTTTCTCGTTTTTCTGATTGATAATCATATCAATCGCAATGGCGGTTTTTCCCAAGCCGCGATCGCCCAAAATCAATTCGCGCTGTCCGCGTCCTATGGGCACCAAACCGTCCACCGCCAAGATCCCGGTATGCAGCGGCGTCTTCACCGGCTGGCGATCAATCACGCCCGGGGCAGGCCGTTCAATCGGATATTGCTCTTTTTCATTGATCGGCCCCTTGCCATCCACCGGCCGTCCCAGCGGATCAACCACGCGGCCGATCAATTCCGGCCCCACGGGCACGGAAATGGTTTTTTTGGTGCGCTTGACCGTATCGCCCTCTTTGATCGCGTCATCCGGCCCCAAAACAATAATGCCGGTTTCATACTCCTCCAAATTCAACGCCAAACCGAATGTTTGGGCGCGCACGAATTCCACCACTTCAAAATTTTCCACATTGCGCAAACCCGACGCTTTCACCACGCCGTCGCCCACCTCCACCACTTCGCCGATCTCATCCACTTTGGGCGAAATCTCCGCGGTTTCCAACTGCCGCTTGAATTGTTCAATTTTATCCATAGTATTTAGTTCAAAATTTAAAAATCAAAATGTAAAATGACAAATTAAAATTTAAAATGTACAAACTCTAAAATTATCCAATTTTACATTTTACACTGTCATTTTTCATTTTGATTTTTCATTTTTTAATTTTGTTGATAGATTTTCCTCAACTGTTCCAAATTGCCTTTGATTGACGCATCCATCAAATATTGATCGGTTTTGGCGATAAATCCGCCGATAACCGCCGGATCAATCTTTATGTCGGCCTCGTCGCCGCGGTCAAACTTGTCCGCCAGTTTGTCCTCCAATTCGTCGATCGCGGCGGCCGGAATCGGATGCGCCAAAACAATCTCAAACCGGGCCAGCTTTTTCATCGCCGCCAAAGCGTCGCGCACGATCCGCGCCAGCAAATAGCCCTTTTTCTTGCTTTTCAAAATCTCTTTCAAACGCAAAATAACGGCCTTTTGCTCCGCCGCGGTCAAACCGTGGCATTCCTTGACCAGCACCGTCGTCCAAATTTTGATTATTTTCTTGCTGTTCATTTTAAAACAATTGCTTTATTGTTTTGAATCGCGAAATTATTTATTTTGCAATCATTTACAATTTTTTTCATTTTGCCCAAAATTGCGAAACATTGTCTCACTGCGAATTTAATGAGGCAATAATGAAAAAAATTGTATGAGTGCGATTGCAAAATAAATAATTTCGCGATTCAAAAACCCTAAATTTCCGCCGCCAGCCGCTCAATAATCTTTTTGTCCTGCTCTTTGGTAATCTTTTCGGCCAAAAATTTTTCCGAAACCGCAAACGCCAAATCCATCGCCTCGGCCTGCCGGCGTTCCGCCGCCCGCACTCGCTCTTTTTCCATCGCGATTTTGGCATTTTCCACCACTTTCTTTTTGTCGGCTTCGGCCGCGGCCAAAATCGCCGCCGCATGCTCTTGCGCCTTGCCCTCCGCCGCCAAGATTATTTCTTTGGCGCGTTTTTCCCCGGCCGCTTTTATCTCCTCGGACAAACCGCGAATCTTGACCAGCGACTTTTCGGCCTCTTCGGACTTGGCCACGCCTTCTTCAATCTTTTGACGCCGGTTTTCCAAAACCGCCAAAAACGGCTTATAAGCATATTTTTTGAGTATCGCCAGCAGAACAATAAATGTGACAATATCCCCGATTAATATTTTTGGATCAATACCTAATCCTTCCATACTTCTTAAATTCCAATTTTCAAACTCCAATTTCCAATGAATTTTCAATATATCAATGAATCAAACAAATACCTTTCGCACCCGTTTGAAAATTGGTTATTGAAAATTTATTGAAAATTAAAAATTAAAAATTAAAAATTTTTTTACGCTCCATGGTTTGTCCCGCCGATTGCGTGGCAAGCCGCGAAGCACAATGCTCCGCGCAAACAATTAAACGAATCTAATGATCAACGCCACCACCAGCGCGAAAATCGCGATGGCATCCGTGAACGCGATCGCCAAAATCATATTCGTGCTGATCTTGCCCGCCGCTTCCGGATTCCGGCCGATCGCCTCCATGGCTCCCCGGCCAATTTGGCCAATGCCGATACCGGGCCCGATCGCCCCCACGCCGATGGCAATCGCCGCGGCCAACTGTCTCATTACTTCTAATTCCATATAATTATTTATTAACTTTTAAATCACGAATAACTCTGATTGCGAAATTTATTGAAATAATTATTTTTGCGATGCCGCACAGGCGGCGGCCGCGCGTAAGCAATTTTTCAGCAGAAAAATATGCGCTTCGCAAAAATAATTATTTCAATAAATTTCGCCGTCCCGGCGCTCCGTGATTAAAAATTATTTATAATTTATTGTTTATTGTTATTTTTTGACCTTTTTTCAAGAAACGGCAAAATTAACTGCTTCACTTCAACAACGACCGCCGCCAACCCCGCCAGCAAGAATACTATCATAAAAACCGGCATTGTGCCAAATTTCCGGTCAATCCACAGCCCCAGCAGCAAAAATCCCACCAGCGGAATCGCAATCGCAAATCCCAGCTCCAGTCCCAGCGCCATCGCCCGCGCCAAATTATTAACAGGTGAATCATCCATAATTTTCAATTTTCAAACTCCAATTTTCAATAAATATCGCAATGTTTCAATGGTTCAAACGGAAGGCTTGCGTATTTGTTTGAAAATTGATTAATTGAAAATTCATTGAAAATTGAAAATTATTTACGCATGGACTTCGGTTCCCGTGGAATAAAACACCACAATCAGCGACGAAAAGATGAACGCCTGCAAAAATCCCACCAGCGTTTCCAGCGCCAAAAACGGCAGCGGCACCAGATAGGCCAGCGACCAATGGATTCCCGAAGACACCACCATCAACAGCACCTCGCCGGCGAACAAATTGCCGAAAAGCCGCATCGCCAGCGAAATCACGCGCGTAACTTCGCCCATCAATTCCAGCAACCCCACGAATGTCAGCACCGGACTCTTAAAATTAAAGAATTTGCCCAAATACTTTCCCGCGCCCAGATTTTTCAACGCCAGATAATTGACATAAACCATTGACATCGCCGCCAAACCGAAAGTGAAATTGAGATCGGAACTGGGGGAACGCAAAATCGGAAACACCCCCAATCCGGGAACCAGCTCCAGCAAATTGCACGCCCAAATCAGCAAAAACAAGGTCATCGCGAACGGAAAAATCTCCAGCGTCTTTTTGCGCGAATTGGTGATCCCGTCGCAAAAATTCAAAAACGTTTCCATCATAAATTCCAACAGATTCTGCGCATGTCCGGGCACAATCTTTGCTTTGGAAAACACGGAAACAAAAACCGCGATCAAGCCGATAACGATCAAAGCGATCCAAAAAGTGGTATTTGTCAAAATATAGCCGCCGATTGTCAACAATTCCGGCGCCGCCACCGCGATTTCTTCCATAAAAGTTTGTACAAGGCAACACCAGCAAGCTTGCAAGGTGAAACCTTGTACAAACTTGCGTCAGTAACCATATTTCCATCCAACCCTCAAAAAAACGCACCCGCCTATTGGGGTTCATCTAAAATTTACCGCTTTTCACTTTCAAAGTCAATGGACGCGTAAAACTGCATGGCGTCCACCCATTTTTTGCATTGTAGAGGCGATTCCGTGTAATCGCCCGCATTTAATTTAACCCAAAAGGGCGAAAACATGGTTTCGCCCCTACAATTCAAAATACAAATGACCAACTCCGGTAAAATTACGAATACAATTCGCCGTGCGTGCCGATTTCGGTAAAAATGCATTCGTTTTCGTCAATCCGCTTATAAACCGCGCGCAGATCGCCGCCGATATTGATGCTCCGATAATCGGCATATTTTCCCTTCAAAGGATGATTGTTTAAGATTATATCAAATGGATTCCGCAAAAATATTTTCAACCTTTCCTGCAACCGCCGGCACCCGCCGATTCTTAATTTCAAAATCTGTTTTTCGAAATTGCGATGAAAAATTATCGTCATTTGATTTTGGCGAAATAGTCGTCAATTCCCGCTTCCGAATCCATCACCGGCGACAAATTCCGACCCCGCCGAATATCAAACTCAACTTTGCCCAGCAAACTTTCCAATTCCGGCGACATTTGCGGCGTTGCCGAAAACCCCACCGCCTTGTTGCGAATAAATTGCTTCAAATAGGCATTAATGATCGCGCTCAAAGACAAACCCAGCTCTTTTGCCAGTTTTTGCGCCCCAATTTTCACTTCTCTATCGGATTTGATATTGATAACCGTTTTCATAATTTTGATTACTTTAACCAAAGTATATACTATGGTTAATTTATGTCAATATCATCCCAATTAACATTCTCACATTCTGCAGAATATTGGAATGTTTTTTAATTTCGGTGGAATCCCAGATCCGCGGGGTTGGCGCCGCCCGAGATTTGCGCCAAATGGCCGCCCATATGTCCAAATTTTTGCCGCAATTAAGCAACTTCGTCGGCCAGCGCGATCGTTCCACCGGCCGACAACAAAATACAGGAGTCCGACCCCTACAAAATTTTTACTTAAAAAATTACCAACCTATTCGGTTTTTAGTTTCAAATTCGCTTTTCTTGCCAGTTCGCGCTGATCCTCGTTGGCCCGAATTGCCGCATCTCTAAAAACCCGCTCTTTCTCTTTCGCGGATGCATTTATCAAAAAATTGGAAAAACCGCCAGTTTTCTTTTCGGTTTTATTTTTTCCAAAACGAATTTTATCAAATAATTTAAAAATTTTCATTTTAGTTCCATCCTGCCTTGAATATAGCCCTCCGAAAGATATTCGTCAATTCTTTTTCCGTCACGAGCTATTCCAACAACATATTCCACGGTATTTTTTTCAAAATCCTTTTTTACCAAATAAATTTTATATTTTCCATTTGAGTCCGCGATCGGGGTATTAACCCCGATCTTGCGGCCAAAGGGGGCACCCCTTTGGAATCCTCTTGGTGCACCCCGGGGCAAAGCCCCGAGGTATTGCACTCAATAAATATTAACCTTGTCGTCGAACTCTTCCCGTAGGCGACAAACCGTTTTCAAGGCGTTATGAAATTGTTCTTCAAATTTTTCCTTGGGAATATTCCTTCCTTCCACTTTTTCACGCAATTCAGTGAATTTCCAGGCGATTTCCGGCTTTTGGTATAGGTAAAAAATAATAATTGGTCGTCCAAGTTTAATTGAGCGGTTAATATTATCAACCGCTTTTTCAAATTTGGAAAGCGTCCCGTCAAAAATAAATGATTGCTTTTGTTTCAATGCCAAATCGTGAATCTTTTCAACCACCAATGAAACCGCGCCTTGAAATAGATAAGAATTTCTGCCGTTATAGTCCGGGAATTCCGAACGAATATCGTCAGGATCGATCCTGATAATCCGTCTTTTTTTGATGTCTTCAAGAAGTGTAATCAAATTTTTCGAATATTCCGTTTTGCCGGCGCCCGGCGAACCTGCCATAAAAACCGATACCGGTGTTCTATCCGGCTCAAATAATTCAACATCGACAAACTTTTTTGCGACTTGATTCTTGTTGCGCTTGGCAAATTCAATTGCTGTCAGACGAATTTTTTCTTCGTTAATATTCATAATGGTTACCCTTTGTGGAATCCCAAATCCGCGGGGTTGGCGCCGCCCGAGATTTGCGCCAAATAGCCGCCCATGTGTTCAAATTTTTTACGCAGCTGGGACACTTCATCGGCCAGCACGATCGTTTCGCCGGCCTTATCTTTTTTGATGTGGCCTTTGGACCAAAAATCCAGCACCAGGGTGCTGTCGCCAAAAATTTTATCCGCGCCGGTCTCCAGCGCGATTTGCAACGCGTACTTGCACGCCAATAACTCGCCGAAATTATTGGTGGCGCGGCTTTTGACCCGGTAATGGCCTTTGGCGCTCAATTCGCTTTCGGGCAAAACATTGCCCAGCAAGCCATGGCCGCGGGCATCGGTCACATTGATTTCCACGCCATTGCCTCCGCCCGTGCCCGCGTCAAAATAAATCCCGGCTTCGGCGGCGATGTGTTTTATCCGGTAATTCGCACCCGCGCCCAACCACCGCTCGGCTTCCCCGCGCGACTCAAACGACTTATATCTCGCCCCCGGAATCCCCGACACAATCCGCTGGCACTCCGGCCAACTCTCGGTAATCCCCTTCTCAATATCCACGCTGTAAGCATAAAACTTTTTCTTTGCCATAATCAATTATTTTTTCCTTAATCTCAACCGCATAAACAATGTTAACCCATTGGCAAACAAATATAAACTGGAAACAAATATGAACGGGATATCTCCCAAAATCAATATTCCATACAGCCAAGTAATTCCGTTTGTCGCCACCCAAATGAAATAGACGAAACATTGGCGCTCGGCTTCCCGCGCCAAAGATCCCTTATCGTCGGCCAATAAGCGGCCACCCCGACAATCCCGGTACTCCCATACGCCAACACAAGCCCTTGCGCAAAAATTCCATCCATAAAAATTAATTTACAGCCGCTTTAAGATTTCATCAATACAAACACCGCCCTTTTTGATTTTCGTAAAATCAATTACGGTTTTCCATTTGTGACTTTTCTTTTTCTTTTTGGTTATTTTATTTTTCAAGCAATTTTTTGTTTTGAGGAATTTTTAAATAATTGGATCGGGTTACTATTGAACGGCCAAGCCGTTTTTCCAACTTCTTTCTCGCCCCGCCCGCGATATCGCCGCCCGCTTGCGCGTCGGCTTTCAATTTTGGCATTCCTTTTGAGTTTTCATTGCGATGGATTTCGGTAGTTGATCGTTCGCCCAGCATCGTGAAAATCAATTCCAAATCATCCATGTGGTCACGCAAATTCTGGCGCTTCAATCCCTTAAATTTTTGATACTCGGCCGGCGTCATCCCAAAAGCCGCGTTGGAAATTTCCGCGGTCAAAATTTCATAATCCCTCTGTTCTCGCGCACCCCGCTTCGCCCATTCATCGGTCAATTCTTCCCGAATCGCGATCCCGCGCATCCGCTTTTCAATCCAATCATCGGAATAGCCCTTTAATTTGTACAACATTCTTGTACGTTTGGTCGCTAATTCCGGATTTTCAATTTCCTGAATCCGCTCATAACCAACCTTGGCCAACCACCGCTTAAACGGTTCGGCTTTGAGCGAAGGAATTGACTGAACAATGCGAAAAATTCCCTCCGCATTGGCGCAATTCATTTTCTGCAACCCGCCCGCGGTCGGTATTGCAAGGGGGGTGGCAATTTGCCCCCACCCTTTGGAAAGTTCGGGGTCTCGGCGACGCATATCCTTTATGTATCCATCGGGCTGGACCGAGTCCGTCAACGCCAAAACCACATCCTCAATCACAAACCACCACTCGTTTTGATGAAGCGTTTTTCTGATTTTCTTGCCTTTGAATAACGCGATTTTTATCGTGTCCATATCTGATCTAAATATCCTGGCGCCAGCGATTCAGGTCGGGCAGGGTGGTTTCCGCAACCGCGCGGGCTTCAACTTCATCCATACCCATCTTTTCCACGGCGATCTTCACTTGCATATCAATAAATTCCGGCAAATCCGCATCAACCGTGAATTTTCCCTCCTGCCAGCAATACCGGCAATACTCGCGATTTTCACTCCCGTCGGCATTAACGCCAAAATCTTCGGCCTCCTCCATCGGCATCCCGCAACTCTGACAAATTTTAATATCCATGTCCATATTTTTTAATTATTATTTATTGCCCCCATTCTACCAAAAAACTCCGCTTTTGTCTCTCAAGCATGCTCTGGGTAATACAAACTGCCGCTTCGTATTCATTAAAGCGACTCAATAATGGAATCAAGTTTCTTTTGGTTATCAAGCAAGGGCTTTAACGACACCTCCTCCACCAAGTTCTCTTTTTCGCTGTAACCAAACGGATTATCCATATCGCGGATAAAATAGATCATGTAAATCAAAATAAAACTCACGAATGAAACAAAAAATATGCTTTCGTAAAACGGGTCAATCTTGATGAAAACAAAACCCATCACCAGCACAAAAGTGATAATCTCGGCAATCGCGTAACCCGTGCCCAAAAACGAGGTTTCCCGAATGGTGTGCACCCGGGTGATCAAACGTCGCAAGTTGGCCTGCTCCTGCTTCAGACGAGCGATGAAATTCGCCTGGGTCAAGCCCTCAAACGCCAAAAAAATATCGTTGAAGTTGAAAAGCGCTTTTTCCAGATCGCCGGTCTTTTCTTTTTTGTAAAACCAGCGCACCGTCAGTGCATTGAAGGCCGAAAGCCGGCGCAAATAATCCCGGGCGATTTCGCTTTTCTTGTTTTTATAAATAATATAACCCTCGTCGGCCATGGAACCCATGCTTGACGCCATCTCGCCCGGAATCTTTTCGCTTTCCTTGTAATCAACCAAAACCCCCGAAATCAAAAACCCGATCAAAAAAATATTGGCCGAAATGATCGCGCCAAACAAAGTGTTGAGCGACAAAAACTCATACCCCAAAGCATGCGCCGCGAATTTCAGCGCCACAATCGCCAACACAAACGGCAAGGTCTTGAAAAACAAACTCCACTTTCGCTGGAACACCAAACTGATTATTTTGTTCATGGTAATATTTTATTTGATTTAATTTGCAATTTATCCAATTATCCACAATGCTCGTTACAATGTTTCACAATAATTTTGACAATTCATTTCAAAAAATCTTTAAACTTTTTAAATCCGATTTCTTTATTCTCCCACCAAATTGACTTAATCCCAATATTCTCGGCGCCATCAATGTTAATTTTTGCATCATCCATAAATAAACATTCTTCCGGCGCAACGCCCAATCTTTGTGCCGCAAGCCGGTAAATTCGGGCATCAGGTTTTTTAAATCCTTCAACCGCCGATGAAACGAAAAGGTCAAAATTTTTATAAATGGAATGTCTCGCGTCAAACTTGGGTATGGTCAAAAATGTCCCATTGTTAATTATCGCCAATTTGTATTTTTTTCTCAATTCCGGCAGCAATTTCCACATTGCCGGGAATTTCTCGTATTTATCAACAATCTTCTCCAGCACCTCGCTAAATTCTTTTTCATCCAACCCGTATTTTTCCAAGGTATCCCGCTTAAAAGCGGCGTCATTGGTAATTGCGCCGATTTCCCGGTCAATCGCATCAACAATCCGATCCGATTGATAATTTTCCCTTTGAAAAACCAACACGCCATGGAAGTCAAAAAGTATCGCCTTTATTTTTGTTTGCGAATCCATATTATATTATCGGTTAATCAGCAAAACGCCGGCGACGACCAGCGCAATGGCAATGATTTTTTGCGCAATGTTGCCCCAACCGATCGCTTCCCTTCCAATTTTGGGCCAAAAAATTGAAATCAACACCCCAAAGAACAGGACGAAAAACGGCGTGGTGCCGCCAATCGCCTGCACGATCCCCAGCGGCGCGAAAAGATAGGCGTAGCTGGCGGCAATGCTGCCGCCCAAATTTATCAATTCGTTGGACGCGTTGATGCCAAGTACCGCGCCGGTGTTATCGCGGAACATTTTGGCAAATTGCCGCCGATTGGCGGCAATGCACATCAGCCCCGCGCCGAAAACCGCGTCTCCGGCATAACTCCAAAACACGGTTTTCCAAAAATCGTCCTGCACCGCGAAAAATTTGAATATTAACGAACTTAACGACATGGTAAAAGCGCAAATAAGCATCAAAACCACCAACCGCGTCTTAACGCGCGGCACGCCCTTGCCAAACCGCAAGGAAATGAGCGCCGACCCGGCCACGATCAAAATAACGCCGAATATCTGTAAAAAAGCAAGCGTTTCACCCAAGAAAAAATAACCCAAAATCAGCCCGAAAACCGCCGTCCCCTGAAAAAACGGCGCGACCGTGGACGCTTCCTCGGTTTGCAGCGCCCGCATATAAAAATAGATCGCGGCCATATACAACACTCCCGAAGCCGCAATCACCATCGCCATTTGTCATGAAACAAAAATCACATCCGGCCGGAAAAACCAGACGAACGGCAAAACCAACAATCCGGCCAGCGCGGTGAACACCATCAACACCGCCACGCTTCCATGCTTAAAAAACCGCTCAATCAAATATTTATCAATGTGCGTTGACAGCGCCCACATCACCGGCCCCGAAAAAGCATAAATCAACCAAGACATAATTTAAAATAAATTTTCAAACCGCCCGGATTCATACGGCGGAAAACAAATTTCATAAACTTCCAAATCCGAATCAGGCGCGGCGCGCCATTGCATCACTTCGCCAATTTTAACATCAACCTCCAGTCCCATTCCCGCGTTATAAATTTTTTCCTCGCCGTCAAATTCGGTAATCACCAATCCACCCCTGCCCGAAATATATCCCTCAATCGTGTGCGCGCCCTTCAAAACCCTCTGCATCGGCGTTCTATGCCCCGCCTCAACCCGGATAATCCCCAAATCCTTGCTATCATCACCAACAAATTTATAAACATCGCACTCCACCCCTTCGGCAACTTGCATTGTCTCAACAAAATTCACTGGCAATTCCTTACCTTCAAAATTAAAATCGCTTAATTTCATATTTGTAAGTTTCAAATTTTAGCAAGAACGATAATCGCGGCAAATAATTACTCCGCTGGTCAAAAATGGCTATTTTTAATCAATACAGATATTCCACTGATTAAAATCACTCCATTGCAAAAAATTCTTTCAAAATTTTGTGGCGCTTGGCAACCATTTTGCGAGCGAAACCAAAAAAAATCTTTTTATGATAGTCCCTTTCCAATTTTTCCCGCGCCCATTTTTTGAAACTGGCCGCGTCCCGCTGGCCGGTGGCGGCGATTGTCAGATAAAAATCATTAATATAATGGGACATCGCGTCCGCGGATGCCAAAATCTTGCCTTCCCGCGTTTTGGGCATCAACCGCGTGTCACAACTATGCGCCAATATAATTTCTTCCACGCGCGCAATCGTTTCTTGCGAATATTTGAATTGCTCTAAAACTTTTTCCGCCTCGCTCGCCCCAATTTTGGCGTGATCGCCCTTAATCCCGCGCACTCGCTGCAAATCGTGCAGCCAAACGCCCAACATCACGATTTCTTTATCGGCCTCGGGCAATTTCTCCAAAAGTTCCTGCGCGAATTTTTCCACCGCCAGTAAATGGCAATCATAAAACCAACCCAATCCATTGGCAACACATTCGCTTTTCACCAGCTTCTTGATTTGATTAATTTTGCGGTTCATAATCAATTCTCAATCGGATAAATGTCAAAGGCACTTTCTCCATATTTTGACAACATTTTTACAATAATTCTTCAATTATTATTCCCAATAAAACCAAACCAGTTTTATCTCCCGGACGATATGTTTCAAAAAGCAAATAACAAAATTCATTCACTTGATCCTTATTGCCTCTTAAATAATCAATAACCGCTGCCTTATTTTCATGATTATCAACAAAAGCGCCAACCGCCTCTTCCACGGTTTGGAATTTATTTTCAGACGACTCCATGTTTGAATTTTCCATATTTTTTATTATTTTTTATACAATTGGCTGTGCGTTCCAAATAAAATGAAAAACACATCTCCACTTGAAGATTCTTCAAAAATAGCCCGCCAATTACCGCCCACATTTATGCTTCTGCATCCTTGGAATTTACCTTTTAATTGATGGTTGTTAAGTATGAGATTATCTTTATCCAATGCAAAAAGCCGCACTCTTTCATCAAATATTGCGGCAATTGATTCGGGCGCCTTGGCAAGTTGCTTCAAAAAAATTTTACTGTATTTGATTTGCATACTTGCGGTTCTTGTCATGCAACCATTTTATAGAGTCCTCAACATTATCAAACGCCGGTGAAACATCGCCGTTGGCCAGATCAGCTTTCGCCTGCGCCAAACTTTTCAAAAAATAATCCGACGGTTCTTCCAAATTAACATTAAGTTCTTTATCGCGCACAAAGCCCCTTAAAAGAACATTTAGGACATCGCTTAAATTAAGCCCCATTTTTTTGGCAATCGCTTGCGCTTCAATTTTTATTTTTTTCTCAACTCTGAAATTAATGACTTCGCTCATATTGGTTTTATTATTATATATACAATGTAATTACATTGTATATCGCCCCGCAAACTTGTCAAGGGCACCCCAATAATCAATATTGGCTTAATAATATTTCTCAATACCTCCAAAACCAAATTGTTTGTTTTGCTCCGACTTTTTGATGAGATTATCAAGGCGTTTTTCAAATTCCGCGGAACGCAAGCGCGCGTTTTCAACATAGCCAACGCGGATCCTTTGGTAAACGGGAGAAAATGCACGAAAGTTTTTCCAAGCGATTTTATTGGCCTTGATCTTGGCCAAAATATCCGGTGGAAACACAAATTTTTTCGCCAGCACCGGCGCAACCACCAACCGCACCGCCGGAATCACCTTCCCTTCTTCCACCAGTTTTCTCAACCTCTCAATATTGGCCTGCGAATATCCGCTCTTGGGGTTGCGCGGCGTAAACCTCTGCGCCGAAGAAAATTCATCAATCGATTTTATCGTACTATCAATCCACCCAACCGCCAACGCTTCCTCCACCGCCTCATTATACCCAATCCGTCCCTTCCCCGATTTTTTATTGCAGTACACCAGCCAAATCTCCCTTTCTTTATCGCAATTTCTTTCCAGCCATTCGCGCCATTCCTTAATATCTGTTATTCGCAATGTTTTCCCGAGTTTCATAATACATTTTGCGGCAATAATGAATAATTTCTATGATTTGGACAATGATTTTTCATATATTCTTTGATATAACTTAATGGAATCCAAATGGTCAAAAGCAATTTCGCTTTCCGAAGGTAGCGCTTCCAACGGAAACCACTTTTGCTCGTCGCTTTCTTCGTCCGCCACGCCTACCTTGTTTCGCGCATTGCAAAAATAAACAAAGGCGATATTTTGCCGATCATCATTGGGACGATCGGGGATATCAATAACTTGCAACAATGTGATTTCCTCAACCTCATAGCCGGTCTCTTCCATAATTTCCCGGGCGGCCGCCTCTTTGGTGGTTTCATCCCGGTTGACAAATCCGCCCGCAAGCGCCCACTTGCCGCCTTCCAAAAGATTGCCCGCCCTTTTAACCAAAAGAACATTACCCTCTTTAAGCACCAAGCAATCAACCGTAACATGCCTTAGCGATGTCCTATTCCCATTCTCAAATTCGCAATTAATCATATTGGAAAAACTACCGTTATCCAAATTTTATCTCACAGTAACGCAAACACACTTTAATATATCGGATTAACTTGATTTAATTAATCAATTTTTCTTTTTATCTTTGCTTTCTTTGAACGGCAAAATTTTTTCATAATCAATGTACTCTAACTTTTCAAACGGTTTGAAATTCCACCCATTGTCGCCGGTGTCGCGATCAAACAACAAATAAATTTCGCCTAATTTGCGGCTACGGTCATAATCATCGCTAACCATCATTCGCGAAACAATCAACCCCTTGTCAGTTTTAATTTCGGACAAAATTAATGGTCCAACCCGATTATTATTATCATTAATTTCAAAATCAAAACGGCCAATATCATGTTTTTTCTTGCAAGAATCATCAACCAATTTAACACCGCAAATCGGACATTTGCCATAATATTTTTCAATTGCTTCATCAACCACTTTCAGCGACTCTTCCCGTCTTTGGTTATAGTTTTTCATCTCCCTCAATGTATTTCTCAATGCCGCAAGACCATCACGCTCTTTTTGATTTTCCTTACCCAAGGTTTCTTTAAATTGCCGTATTTGAGTTTCAATAGCTTCAAAATCAGAACGAAAAACGCCAAATTTATAATAATTATCCAAATTAACCAAAGAAAAAATTTCTTCAATTTCATCAAAGATGTCGCGCGGCAATTCGGATGATTTTATTGCTTCTTTTATCGCATCCGGTTTTTTTGCCTTTGTTTTTTTACCATTCTGGCCGCCAAATCTTTTGATTTCCATTTCGGTTTTACCATCGCCGGTCTGATCTTTTCCTTTAACACGCCTAATTCCATGCAATTTTTCCGCATCAAGCGCTTCAATCATTTTTTTCCCCGCATTATCGTTTAAGATAAAACCCTTTTCTTTAATCGTATCGGCAACTTTTTCCGGATCCGCAATTTCGCCCATTCCGTCATTAATATTCGCTACCCGCACTTTCAATCCCCGATAATCACCCCTCAACGCAACCTCCAAGTTCAACACATCTTTGCCGGCATCGTACACCCAGCCCAAATCATCGCCAAAATGAGTCTTCATTGCGATCCCAAGTTCTTGGGCAAGCTGGTCAATGTATTTATTTAAAGGAATATCTAATTTCTTGATGTCTATTTTTTCGGGCAAGCCGACCTCTTCCTTTTGCTCTATTATATTTTGAAGGGCATCGCCATATTGATCCAACCAAGCCGCCAGTTTAGTTTTAAACAAATCTATTTTAAAATTTGAAACTCCGATTTTTTCTCCCTCAACAACACGACCGGAATTTTGAAAAGTCTTTTTAATCTCCATGACCGACTCCCGCAATACTGGCAAACCGAACCATTCAATATCGCCTTCCTCGTCAATGGCTCCGTAATTTTCAACTGGCAGCTCTTTAAGCAAACCATTCAATTCAAAATTTGCATTCTCAATCCGTTCCATCAACATATTAAAACGACGATCATTCTTATTCACAGAAATTTCTTCCCTTTCTTGCGGCGATAATTTTTTGATTTTCATCATTTCTTTTTGATAAGTATTTGCATCCATCCAATCCGCATGATGCGTAAACAAATCAACTCTGAAATTTGGCTTTCTTAACTCTTCTATCAATAAATCCAACTGTTCTTTTAATTCACCGAGAGTTTCCCCGAAATTCGCATCGCTTAACACATAATTTACGGAATAACTTATATTTCCAGTTGAATCGGCACGATGTTTGCCATAATCTTCATCATCGGTATCTGCCCTTGACCATAATTGCGGATTAAAAACAAATTCGCCGGTGATCCCGCCTGCGCAAATCTCAACTGTCCTCTGCCCAACATTATTTCTGAAATACCTTAACGCTTCGCCTAACTTATCGTCGCCATAAAAATTGGCCTTTTCAATCGGTAATATCTCTTTCCCGGGCATGGATTCTTTAACTTGTTTCAAGAAAGATTCAGTTTTCAAAAAATATTCTGTTTCCTCTATGTTTTTTCTTTGTATCTCCGACATATTTTTTATTATTTAAAATTATTTTATATGGTGATCATTTAACCTTAAAAATCATTGTCCGCGTTAAAAACTCCCAACGAATTAATTACTTTTTTAGCAGTTGCAAAACCAGTCCGACCATTTTGTCTTTGTCGTTGCGGTCGCTTTCGGCGACCAAAAGTGCCAGCGCGGTGAGCGCTTCGGGTGTCATTTTGTCTTTGCGCAACAATCCGAATTTGTTCAAAAACCAAACGAACGCGAACGCGCCGCTTCGCTTATTGCCGTCAATGAACGGATGGTTTTTGACAAAAAAATACAAAAGATGCGCCGCTTTTTCTTCCAGCGCCGAATAAAGGTCTTTGCCATCAAACGATTGAAAAACATTGCCCGCGATTCCGGCAATCGCATCCTTTTCCCGCTCTTGGGCAAAAAGTCCGGATGCCTCATTTTTCTTTTGCAAACCCCGCCGCAATTCCGCGATCGCTTCCTTTAATTCCTCGGCGGTTACCGCCGCCTGTTTTTTTGTCGCCCCCGATAACGGAAACAACGATTTATCGTAGGCCTCCAGCGACAACCAGGTGTCGGCAAACAACCGCACCAGCTCCAACGCATCCGCCTGCTCGCCCGCGGGCAGATTTTTTTTAATAAACTCCACGGCTTGCAAAAATTCATCGTAATTTTTGGCAATCCGCTTCCGGTTGATCGTGTAGCCCTTTAAAATATGCTGACGCAATGTTCGGGTCGCCCATTGCCGAAATTTGGTGGCATTTACGGAATTCACGCGATACCCGATTGAAAGCACCAAATCAAGATTATAATACTCAATTTTTCTTTTAATTTTCCTTTTCCCCTCATTTTGAACTGTTTCCAAAATGGAAACAGTTGAATTTTTATCCAATTCTCCCGTGCCAAAAATATTTTTGATATGTTTGGATATCGCCGCTTTCTGCACATCAAAAAGCCGACCAACCTGTTGTTGGGTTAACATTACTGTTTCTTTCTTTTCATCCAAACGCACTTCCACCGCGCCGTCTTTTGCTTGATAAATGACAATTTCTTTTTTCATGATCATTCCAATTGTTGCTCCCCGCCTTGTTACATAACATGCTTCTTATCTCAATTTTAGTCCAAAAGCCACCGACTTGCAAAAAAACCGCCTTAAGGCGGAATTTGCCGAGAACGCAGAACTAAGGGCGGTGGGGGCGAGATTCGAACTCGCGATACCTTTTGGGTATAAAGGTTTTCAAGACCTTCTCTTTCAACCGCTCAGACACCCCACCTTTTCAACCTTACTAAATCATTTTAAAGCAAAAATATCAAGTCGCTTTAAAAAGGGTCTAACCCTTTTGCAAAAGGGTTAGACCCTTTTTAAAATTGGTTTTGTTTTTTGAATAACCGCTTGAATGGTTGGAGCCAGAAGGCGCCGAGGGCGGCGGCAAGGAAGGCCAGCGCCAGGTCGGCGGCGCCGATCGGGTCAAAATGGAAAACTTGGCGCAAGGCGGGAACATATAAAACCAAGGCCAGCATCGCCAGCGCGCTGAAAAATATGTAGCGGAACGGCTTGTTGCCGTTGGTGAACAATTTCCGGAAATTTCCTTGGGACATGCTGGTCATTATCAGGCCTAAATTGGCAAAAACAATCGCCGCGAAAGTTGCCGCCCGCGCCGCGCCCTCGGTTTGGCCGGTTTTAATCTCAAAAGCAAAAACCGCGAACACCGCCGCCAAAACCCCCAGACCGCGCAGCAAACTTCCCCAAGCGGTTTTTTTGTCAAACAACCGTTCGCTCAATTTGCGCGGCGGCCGATTCATCACATTTTTGTTTTCGGGTTCAGCTTCAAATGCCACTGAACACGCCGGATCAATCACCAATTCCAAAAACGCGATGTGCGCCGGGAAAAACACCACCGGCATGCCCAGCGCCACCGGCAAAAATGAAATTCCCGCGATCGGAATGTGTACGGCAAAAATATAACTGATCGCTTTTTTGATGTTATCAAAAACCATCCGCCCCATCCGCACCGCGCCCACAATTGATGTGAAATTGTCATCCAGCAAAACCAAGTCGGCGGTTTCGCGCGCCACATCCGTGCCGCGCTCGCCCATCGCAATCCCAATGTTGGCGGCTTTCAGCGCCGGCGCGTCATTCACGCCGTCGCCGGTCATCGCGATCACTTCGCCGCTTTCCCGAAAAGCGTTGACAATGAACATTTTTTGTTCGGGAACCACCCGCGCGAAAATGTTGACGGTTTTTATCCGTTTGCGCAATTCGTCGTTATTTAATTTCCGCAAATCGGCGCCGGTCAAATATTCGCCGGAATTGACAATTCCGGCTTCGCGCGCAATAAATTGCGCCGTCCCGGGATAATCGCCGGTGATCATGCACACCCGGATGCCCGCGGCGTAACATTCTTTGATCGCGGCCGGCACCGATGGCCGGATCGGATCGCGAAAACCGAGAAGGCCGACAAATTTAAAATCAAACTCGCGCTGGCTGGCGCCGGCAATTTGCGGTTTTGACGCCAAGGCCTGCGCCACCGCGATTAACCGCAAACCGCGTTCCAGCATCGGCTTGATTTGAAATTCCAACGCCGCGGTTTCACTGGCGGACAAATGGCAAAGGTCGGCGATTGATTCGGGCGCACCCTTGGCCGCCACCGCATAACGATCGCCATCTTCGGATTCCCAAACATGGGAAAGCGCCAGCAAATTGCCGTCAAACGGATATTCCTTGATCATTTTCCAAGACGTATGCAAACGATTGGTTGAAAAAAGATAAAAATTGCCGATTTTTTTTATCTCTTTTTCCAAAGGGTCGTACGGATCCGATTGGCTGGCCAGCATTGAATATTCCAAAAGACATCTGAATTCTTCGGGCAAATTTTCTTTGCCTTCGCCTTCGTAATCGGAAAGTTTAATTTGGCGCCCGGCAACCGCCATCTCCCGCAAGCGCATTTGATTTAAAGTCAATGTGCCGGTTTTATCAACACACAGCACCGTGGCCGCACCCAAGGCCTCAACCGCGGCCGTATTGCGGGTCAACACTTTGCGCTTGGAAATTCGCCACGCGCCCAGAGCCAAAAAAACCATTGTCACCACCGGAAATTCCTCGGGCAACATGGACATTCCGATGGTCAAACCATATAATATTCCCTCAATGGGATCGCCTTTGAGCAAATAATATAAAACCGCCGCCGCAATGCAAAGAGCCAACCCAACGACGCCAAAAATTCCCGCCAGCCGGCCGGTTTCCTTTTTCAGCAAAGTATCGCCCTCTTTGATCGTTTGCAGCGACTTGCCGATGGCGCCCATCCGGGTGTCGCCGCCAATGGCCGTCACCCGCGCCAAACCATGCCCGCGCGTAATCAGCGTCCCCGAATAAACAAATGGCAGATTGTCGCCCCCCGGCCACCCCACTTGTGTGGGGCGAGCCTCGCCAAAGGCGGGCGGCTCATTGGCAATGCTTTGTTTTTCATCCCAAACCGCTTTGGAAACCGCCAGCGCCTCGCCGGTCAACAACGATTCATCAACCATCAGGTTGGTCGTATTCAAAACCGCGCCGTCCGCCGGCACGCGGTCGCCTTCGCGCAAAACCAAAATATCTCCCGCCACCACTTCCCGCCCCGCAATCCGGCGCGGCACTCCGTCACGCACCACCAGCGCCCGCGGACTGGATAAATCGCGAAGCGCCGCCATCGCTCTCTCGGTTTTCCTTTCTTGATAAAATGTTATTCCCACGATAAAAACCACAAACACCGAAAGCATCAGCGCGTCGCTTGATTCTCCCAAAAAGAAATAAATCGTTCCGGCAACCACCAAAAGCAAAAGCATCGGCTCGCGCAATACACCCGCCAAAACCATCCAAAACCGCCGCGGCTTCTGCGACGGCAATTCATTGTACCCGCCATCCTTCAACCGCTCCTCAACCTCGCGCGAAGTCAACCCCTTAAAATTTTCAAATTTGTTTTCCATTTTTCCATTGTACCCAAAAAAATCGTTTCGCGAAAGCCAAAACAAAACCGCCTCGCGGCGGAATTTGTCAAAAATTATTTTCCTTATAGCTTTGGCACCGCAACCTTATTCTTTTCAAGCGTTTCAATTTCATCAATCGCAATCGCGATCGCATTGTCAACGCCGTCAGCAAAATCATTTAGCGCGACCGCAATTCGCTTTTTAGCGTCGGCCTCAAGTTTAGCCCCTTCAATCTCTAAATCCATAATCGCCTGGATTTCCTCCCTTTCCCACTTTTCCAAACTACCGCACGCAATGGCCTTATCCATCATCGCATTAATCAGCGCCAACCCTTCCTCGGAAAACCCCACCTTGCCAATATCCTCTTTTAAAGTTTGCAAATTCATATTTTTATCCATTGGATTTAAATTGTTTGATTTGGATTGTCGGAATCACTAAAAAAGTCAAATTTTTTTCTAAGAATCCCAATAACGCTTATTTTTCTCTTCGCAATATTAGCATCACTATCCATCAACCCGGCTTTTTCTCTCACTGACGATGCATCCATTATCATTTCACTAACGCTTTTTTTATTCATTTCTTCAACTTCCTTCTTTTGCGCTTCCAAAAAAGCTACCGCCGATTTAGTCAAGGCAATCGCGCCCCGATAACCTAAAATCTCGCCCTGTTGCACCAATTTTCCGGCCGCAAAATCAATATTTCCCGCTATTTTTGAAAAATCATCTTTCAACTTTTTTTTCCCGCTAAATAATTCTTTGCCCAATCTCTTTGCAGTTTCACCCATTTTCTTTTGCCTCAAAGAATCAACTGCCATTTCAGTGGCTCCAATTGACACATCAAACGCTTTCGTCCCCCATTTTATTCCCCATCCCTTGATCTTGCTTAATGTTGGTCCAATTTTTTGCGAAATTTCATCGCGTCTTTGTTTTCCTTTTTCAGAAACGCTCAATCTTGGCGCTTCAAGTACGCTCTGCTGAACTCGACCTTCTTTGGGATTATTTTCCGGTTGACCATCCATTGGCATATTTGAACTATAAACCGATAAATCCGCCTCTTTATCTTTATTCCAATCTTCCATATTTTTTTACTTTTATTATTTTCAAAACCCTTGATCGTATTATACCAAATCCATTGACCAGAGCCAAATTTAAGGGTAATATCTGAATTGTTCTATCTAATCAAAAGAGCAAAAGCTAAAACTTTGGCCGATTAAAGGAGGGCTTGCCCTCCGAAGCTTTAGCGAAGGAGGGATCGCATAGTGGCATTGCAAGAGGTTGCTAACCTCTGACGGTCTTAAAGCCGTCCGTGGGTTCGAATCCCGCTCCCTCCGCTTTTACCCGCCGTAGCTTTAGCGAAGGCGGGTTTCGCCTAAATACGCTGACTATGTATTTTTTGTTTAATAAAATTTTGACAAAAACGATTATTCCATTAAGCTATTGCTAAGCGGTTCTTTCGCATGGAGGTTTTTATGGAAACAATTGTGTTTTTTGATCTAAACAACACGCTGTTGGACGATATGAATGCATGGCATAGCGCGGTAAGGGCGATTTTTAGTGCTTATGGAATTAGGCCGCCCACTATTGCCGAATACTTTCAAACGCTTCATCAAGTTGGAAGCAATTTGAAAGTATATGAAGCATATGGAATCAGAGGAACGATAGATGATTTAAATGCGATATACGATCCAGCGTATATAAAAAATATATCGCAAATCACTCTATTCCCAAATGCAACGGAAATTCTCCAATATTTTACCGAATCAAAGGTGGAAATTGGGCTCATTACTGCGCAAAAAAAAGAGCTGGCGCTGCCACTTCTTAAAAAATTCGGAATTGATTCTTATTTTGCCTTTATGGATTTTAATATCAATGGCAAAACAAAATCTATTGTCCGAATTTTAAAAAAAACAAATACGCAACCGAATAAATGCTATTTTGTCGGCGACGCTCCGTCAGATATTAAAGACGCCGATAACGCAGGCGTTAGAACAATCGCCTTTTTAAATGGCCGCATCCCCGAACGCTTGGTCATGATCGCCCAACCCGACTACTGCATCCGCGACCTTAGCGCAATCGCAACCATCATATGAGAGGTCTATCCTCTTTATTTTTTTACAAAATACAATCAATTCTTTTCTGGAATATTGCATTTTTATATTCCGAACAATTTTTCAGCATTGGCCGTAGCCGCTTCAATGATGGCGGCCGGCGGCTCGTTGCGGATTTGAGCCACGCGGTGGGCAATGTTGGCGACAAACCGGGGTTCGTTACGCTTCACTTCCAGCAACGACCCGCCCGAGGCGATGCTCGCCAAAGGCGGCAAAAGAAACGGACAATCGGTTTCCAACAATATCCGATCCGACGGCATCTCTCTTATCGCTTCGTCCAAGTTTAGTTTGAAAATGATTCCATTCAGGCCAAAATACAATCCCAAATCGTGATATTGTCGCGCTTCTTTGGCGTTGCCGGTGAAACAATGGATAACGCCGTTTATGGTTCCGGCCGCGCCCGCAAAATCGCGCAAAATTTTTATCGTGTCTTCGTGGGCCATGCGCGAGTGGATGATTGCCGGCAAACCAAGCTCATTTGCCAACGCCAACTGTTGTTGAAAAATTGCCGCTTGCTTTTCCCGAATTGGCGCGGCCTTGGCCTCGTCTTTGGGCAAACGCAGATAATCCAAACCGATCTCGCCGATCGCGACAACTTTTTTTGACGATTGCGCCAACTTACGATAAAGTTCAACATCAAATTCCGGTTCTTTAATATCTTCCGGATTACAAAAATCTTTTGGAACGACGCGCAAATCATTGCCGATATTTTCCGGATGCAAACCGATCGCCGCCCACACGCCCGCGCCGCTTTCATCCGCGATTTCCACCGCTCGCATTGACGAAGCATAATTAACTCCCACATTAATCATAAAAATCCCCTCTTTGAGGGAATTTTTGATTACCTGTTGGCGGTCGGCGTCATAGGCCGCCAAATTCAAATGCGCATGCGTGTCAATTAACCGCGGCATATTTTTCTTTTTTCAATAATTTTTGCGACTCCCAAAACGCCACCCCCACCAAAGCGAACGTCACCAACGGCGCCAGAAAATCCGGAATGTTGAAACCCAATTTCAAACTCTCGGCAAAACTTTCAAAAATAATAATTGTGCCCAAGATGCCAATTGAAGTCATTGCGCCGTTTTTCAGGAATTTGTAATTGGCAACCTTATCAATGCTTTTGATCGTCAATTCGCGCACCACAAACGCGCCGATGCCATTGCCGATCAATATCAGCGGGATGGAAGTGGTGAACGCAAACGCGCCCAATACCCCGTCAAACGAAAATGACGCATCCAAAACCTCCAAATATAAAAGTTTGGACAGATCTCCCATCCCGCCGCCGCCCGCCAGCAAGCGCTCGCTTCCCTTTTCCGCCTGTTCGCGGAAACCATAAAGAATGAAAAACATCGCATTGCCGATGGCCGCCGACAACATCAACAGCGGATTGGCTTTGGCAAAATATAACAGCGCCGTCAACAATACCGCCGCGCAGGCGAAAAACCAAATGCCAAAATTCGGCTTGATCAATTTGTCAGCGACAAACAGCGGCGATTTTTCTTCCAAAAACAACCAGTGAAGGTATAACAGCAAAAGAAAAACCCCGGCGCCCATCAAGATCAGCGGTTTGCCCTCGTTGATGGCGCCGATTACTTCCGGAGAGCTGTTAAACATCGCCTGGAAGGCCTCAATGATTGATATGCCGGGAACCGTGATCCAAACAATCAAAAACGGCAACACCCCGCGCACCACGAACACCGCGAAAAACAACCCCCAAAACAAAAAAATCTTGCGCCACTTGGCGCTCATTGTTTTAAGAACATGGGCGTTGATAATGGCGTTATCAATGCTGTTGACGATTTCAAAAACCGCCAAACCGCCGATAATTAAAAGCGCGCTGATAATATCCATATTAAAATAAATCCGAAACACGAAGCACGAAATCCGAAACAAGCACGAATTTTCAAAATTCAAATTTTCAAAACAGAATTCAGCATTTTGTTTCGGTCATTTGAATTTTGAAAATTCAGATTTGTTTCGGTATTCGAATTTCGATATTTGATATTTGTATTTTTTATTTGTCCTTGAGTTTTAACATTGGCGGCATTGAAAGTTTGTGGGTGTTTTTCTTTTTACGGTCAATAATTTTTTGCATTTTCTTGAGATCGGTGTTCGTCAGGCGGCAAATTTCTTCGGGCAAAAATCCCTGGCTCAACAATTTCAAAATCGTATCCAGCTGAAAATAGGTCAGCCCCAATTCTTTTTCGTCGGTCTGGCCCGGCCACAAGGCCGCGGTGGGCGCCACCTCCATGATCTCGGAAGGAATGCGCAACCGCTTGGCCATTTCGTATATCTCGCTCTTGTATAAATCCGCGATCGGCTCCATATCCACGCCGCCATCGCCGTATTTGGTGAAATAGCCAATTTCCATTTCGGTGCGATTGGTCGTGCCGACAACCATGGCCTTCCTCAAATTGGCAAAATAATAAAGTGTCGCCATGCGAATCCGCGGTTTCAAATTGCCATAAACCAAATTGCCGCCATTGGGCAAAACCTTGGCAAAAGTTTGAATAACTTTATCCAAATGAATTTTCTCTACCTTAATCTTAAACGCCTCTTCCAGCCGCGCCACATTTTTGCCAAACGGACATTGGCGCACAAATGGCATCCAAACAAAAATTGGTTTTAACCCCAGCGCTTTTTTTAAAATTGCCGCCATCACCGCCGAATCAATTCCGCCCGAAACGCCCAAAACCACGCGGCTCAATCCGGCCACTGCCATTTGTTTTTTGATAAAATCAACGATTCTATCTTCAGGCAAAATTTGCGCCGCAACAATCCGCTTGTCGCCGCCGTTTTCTTTCAAATATTTGACCGCGGCGGCCGGCGCCAATTTTCCCCAGTCAAAACCCGCGGCCATGGTCTGGCGCACCTGCGTGGCCGACAAATTGTCGCAAAATACCGGATGCGCCGCGGCCTCAATGCCGAGCTTGCCGGCGCTGGCGGCCGCCCAGTCATTCAACGAAACCAAAACCGTTTTATCCGCCGCCAACCCGGTAATTTCCAGTAACTTTTTTGACCAAGCGGCATCATTATAAAAATCCGGCAAACCGAAAATCGGACAATTTTTGATTCCGGCTTCATCCAGCGCCGCCGCCACAATCTCCTTGCGCTCCTTGAAATCAAGCGGATTGTTAATCTGGCCATATTCCTGCATGCTGCCGATCGCAATCTTCACCGCGCCGGTTTGTTTCAAAATCCACTTGATCGCCTCCAAATGTCCGTTATGAAACGGCTGAAACCGCCCCACAAACACCGCCGTCTTCCCTTTGGGAATTATATATTCTGTATTTTCCATATTGTTTCATTCTAATCCAACCACCAAAAATTTTCAATTTTTTGCAAAAAAAATGCCCGCCTGTATATACAACAAGCGAACCAATCCGTTGAAATCTCAACAGACATTCTAATTGGGAAATCTGCCTCTCGGAGCGCGGATTTCTACATCCGGCTTCCCAAGAACAGGAATTTTTACATTACCAACGCCCTTTCCAGCGCCACCGCGAATACCGCCGCTTTTATTCCTTCTATGTCTAACATATTTTTCTTCGCCACACATTTCCATCATTCCTTTAATTTTTTAATTGCGGAATTAATTCCGCATTGCTATAGTAAGTTGGCTTGCGGCAGTTTTAACCGCCGCGTTGTTTCTTTGGGAAACATGCCCCTACTCGTCTCTTTTCGGTATTGATGGCGAGCGGCAAACCAACTAAAAACCCTTCTTGCGAAGGGTCTTTTGTTTAGCGTCGTTGTTTTTTATCTTCAACTTCTGCCAAACAAAAGACCCCCCTTAATAATAAGGACCAGACCGACCAACAACATAAAACTATTAAATTGGATCGCTTGGTTTTGCATAATCTCTTTAATAATTATTATCTACCAAATCTTAAAAAATCCGTCAAGAGCATCGCATGTACGAGCAAAAAAAGTTGAGCATTCGCTCAACCTATGATGTAAACCGATCGTCAGACGCGCTGAAAATAATAACTTGTTTAAGCGGCCTTTCCCTAACGGCGACATAGTAACATAATATGCCGTTTACAGTTTCAACGCCCAATCGGCGCCTTTCCAAATTAACAAAATTATTTACCAAATCTCCAACCGGCTTTCCGCCAAATTCGGTTTCAATAAATACCTCCGCCCCCAACACATTGATACCATTTACAACCAACTCCTCCGATTTTGCATTGCGAAGAAATGTATATTTATCGCTCGGCGACACGCCAAACAATCGCAATGCGTCGCCATGAGAATACGGATATGGAACAGACCAACCCAATCGACCCAAAACCCTTATATCGGAAAGATTGACAATCTGTTGAATAATATCCGGTAAAACAATATTCTCTCCGCCGCCATTTTCCGCTTGTAACATCAATACCTGACTTGCCATTTCAACATCTCTCCTTATTTAATTCTAAATGATCCGACAAACAACGAGCGCCTTAAAAACAAAAAAATCTCATTGCCTGAGAATTTGCCATTTGCACAACTGATTTTTATTTATCGGTTACAAACGAAAAATTCCCAGGTTTTGAGGGTTAAAGCTAAACCAAAAATTGTTACGCTTGATCCTGGTTTTCATACTTTTATGCTATTTATTTATCAATTTTTTTTGTCCGCGTCAAGGCGCGGAAATAAAATGCCGGTTTCTTCGCCCGCAAGCGATTTCTTGATCTTTTCGGCGACCTGCGGAATGAACGGCTCCAGCATTGTCGCGATTCGCAACAGCATAAAAAGCAGATCGCCCACCGCCGCCGTATCGTTGGTTTTCCAGGGCTGGGTTTTCTCAATAAATTTGTCGCCGAAATTGATAACTTTCCAAATTGCCGCCAGGGCTTCGTTGAATTTATATTCCGCCAGCGCGGCATCAACCGCGTTTTGCACGGCTTCAATTCCTTGTTTTACCTCCGAATTGAGATTCTTTTCTTTGGAAATTTGCGCGCCGATCTTTTTGGCGATTGTCGTCACCCGCGCCACCAGATTGCCAATGCCCTTGGCTAAATCCGCATTATATCGTTCCTCAAATTTTTCAAACGAAAAATCGCCATCTTCGGTGGGCGGCAGTTCGCGCAACAGAAAATAACGCGTTGCGTCGGCGCCATATTTATCAACCAATTCCACCGGATCAATCACATTCCCCAGCGACTTGGACATTTTTTGGCCGTTGGCAGTGATAAACCCATGGATAAAAATCTGCTTGGAATTGGGCAACCCGGCCGACATCAGCATCGCCTGCCACATCGCGCTCTGCTGGCGCAAATTGTCCTTGCCCGCCACCTGAATGGCATTGCGATTATCTTTTTCTCCCCAGAACTTCGCAAATTTTTGTTCATCGCTTGGCCACCCCAAACACGAAATATAATTCACCAGCGCATCAAACCAAACATACATCACCTGATTTTCGTCGCCCGGCACCGCAATCCCCCAGGGCATTTTTTCCTTAACGCGCGAAATAGAAAAATCCTGCAACCCGCCGGCGACAAAGTTTTTAATCTCGTTAAATCTCACCTCGGGAACCACAAAATTCGGATTGGCATTATAGAAATCCAACAGCGGTTTTTGATATTTGGAAAACCGGAAAAAATAATTCTCCTCCTCAATGATTTCCACATCCTTATTGGGATGAATCGGACACCGGCCGCTCACCAACTGGGAATCGGTAACTTCCAACTCGCAGCCGACGCAATACTTTGTTTTATATATTTTTTTATAAATATCGCCATTGGCATCGCACCGCTTCCAAAATTCCTGCGCCGCGGCAATATGGTGCGCGTCGGTGGTGCGAATGAAATTATCAAACGACAAATCAAGTTTTTCTTTTAACGCTTTGAAATGTTCGGCGGATTCGTCGCAATACGCCTGCGGCGTTTTGCCCAATTCCAGCGCCTTTTGATAAATCTTCAACCCGTGTTCGTCAGTGCCGGTATTAAAAAACACCTCCGCGCCTTGCGACCTCTGCCGCCGCGCCAAAACATCCGCCTGAATAATCTCCAACGCAAACCCGATATGCGGCCTGGCGTTCACATAAGGCAAAGTGGTGGTAATATAATATTTTGGGCTCATAATTTTCAATTTCTAATTTTTAATTTTCAAAAAAAACGCCATAGCAAACCCTAACAAATTTGGCGTTTTCCTTCAAACACCGCAACGAATTCGCCTTTTAAGGGGTCTTTTTTTATTTTGGCGATCGCTTCGGCGATGGTGCCGCGGTAGATTGATTCAAAGGTTTTGGTCAATTCGCGGCAGACGACAATGCGGCGGGTTTTGTCGGGATTCAATGCGTCAATCTCGGCCAGGGTTTTCAGAATGCGGAAATTGGATTCGTAGAACACCGCGGTGAATTCGTTGGCCAGCAGGTCATCAAAATATTTTTTGCGCTTGTTTTTTGCCGGCGGAAAACCCAGAAAAATAAATTTATCGGTCGGAAAACCGGAAACGCTCAACGCCGCAATCGCGGCATTGGCGCCCGGAATGGGAATTATTTTAATATCATCGCCAAACTTTTTTATGGCCGCTTCCACCAATTGGTTGCCAGGATCGCTGATGCCGGGCGTGCCCGCGTCGGAAACCAACGCCAAGGTTTTTCCCTCGCCCAATAGATCCAGGATATAATCGGTTTTTTGCAAATCCGAGTGCTGGTGATAACTTTGCATCGGCGTGCCGATTTCAAAATACTCCAATAATCTTTGAGTCACGCGCGTGTCTTCGCACAAAACCAAATCCGCGCTTTTCAGCGCGTCAACCGCCCGCAATGTCATATCTTGCAAATTGCCGATCGGCGTGGCCACAATATATAAAATTCCAACCATAAATACAGTTTATCAAAAAATCAATCTTTTCTCTTTTTTAAAATTTCACGAATAAAATCATAAACAATGCCAAACAGCGGAATTGCCAAAATCGCGCCCATAATGCCCCACAACTGCTGACCGACAAGCAATGAAATCAAAACCAATGACGCGGGAAATTCCATAAATTTCTTCGTGAGCATCGGCGTGATGATATTGCCTTCAACCTGATGAATGATTAAAACCCCGATACCCACCGCTAACGCCGTTTGCCATGAATTGATTAAAGCGAACAACACCAACGCCGCACCGCAAAAAAGCGGCCCGATAAAAGGAATGAGATCGGTGATAAACGCAAATATGCCAAAAAATACCGGATATTGCACCCCCATACCGACACACAAAAGTGCCACAGAAACCCCCACAAACAACATGCTCAAAATCCGCGCGGCAAACCACCCGGAAATTTTAATTTGCGTTCGGTTCCAAAAATCAATCACCGCTGGCTCATATTTTTTCGGAAGCAACAATTTAATCGCCCCCACGATGCCTTTTTCCTCCAACGAAAAGAAAATTGCCAATGAAAAAACCGTAATTGCCAAAAACATTCCGCCAAAAATTGCGCTCACCGATCCAAAAAATCCGGTGGTGGATATTTTAATCAGCCAGCCGCGCAAAGCCCCAAAGAATGTGTCCGCGCTTTGAAAAACATCAAACCCCATCTCGCGCAAAAAAGGCGCGACTTTCTCAAAATACTGCGGAAACCCAAGCGATATCTGATAAATTTCTCCCTTAAACGCCGGCGCCACCCAATAGACCGACAAAAACAGCACGGCAATTATTGATAAATAGGCAAACGCCGCCGCAAATCCGCGCGACAATTTGAATTTTTGCAAAAAGCCGATCGCCGGATTGAAAAGAATGGAAATAATCAATCCCGACACCACCCAAAACAAAATATCCTTGACCAAAAATAAAAAATAAACCAAAAACATTGCGCCGATCACCTTAAAAATCGCGCCCCAAGAAATATCAAAGACGCCCGACTCTTTTTTCTCGCCAACATTAAAAATACTCATATTTTTTTAAAAATAATCACAATGCGCCGTCCAATAACTTTTCAAACCTTGCTTTGTCGTCATACGGACCGATCACCGCCAGATTAAGTTTCTCGCGTCTGAAAATTTCATTGGCCGCTTCTTGAACATCTTGAACGGTAACGGCTTTAATCTTTTCGTAAATCTCTTCGGGTTCAAGCACTTTATCTTCCAGCAATTCCTGCTCGGCATAAAAAATCCCCTTGCTGTGCGACGATTCCAAAACGATGGAACTTCGGCCGATATAATTATCTTTTGCTTTTTGCAATTCCAAAGCGGTGATTTCTTTGTCGCGGATTTTCTTAAACTCCTCCAAAATAACCTTGATCCCCTCATCCAAGCGCGAACTATCCAAATTGGCCGTGGCCGCCAACGACCCGGTGTCCGGATCCATCGCCAGCTCGGTATGCACATCATAAACCAACCCTCGCTTGAACCTCACTTCTTCCATCAAGCGCGACGACCACATCCCGCCCAAAACCGTCTCCAATAATTCCAGCGCGTAACGGTTGGGATAAGACAAATTAAACGCCCGCACTCCGATCGCGATCTGCGTCTGATTGGTGTCCTTTTTGTAAATCAAAACATTGGGAGCGTCTTGGACTTCCGCCACATTTGCCTTTTGCGCCGGCGGTTTGGTGGCAAAATCGCCAAAATATTTTTTGGCCAAATCCCGCGCATTGGCTTCGTCAAAATTCCCGGAAATGCAAACAATCGTATTTTGCGCCGCATAATTTGAATGACGATACGCCACCAACTGTTCCCGGCTAATCTTTTTCACCGTTTCCTCGGTACCCGCAATATCCCACCCGGCGGGCTGATCACCGTAAAGAGCTCCGCCCCACACCGTCCAAATATGGCGCATCGGATGGTCGCGGTACATATTGATCTCCTCAATGATCGTGCCTCTTTCTTTTTCAATTTCTTCGGCCGGCAAGGTTGCGTTCAAAAAAATGTCCGAAACCAAATCAAAAATCACCTCAAATTTTGCGCTTTGCGCTTTGACATAATAACCCGTATACTCCTGGGAAGTAAAAGCGTTGGATGCGCCTCCCAATCCATCAATAAGGGAAAATATATCCATCTGGCTGGGACGGTTTTTCGTGCCTTTGAGCTGCAAGTGTTCCAGAAAATGGGAAATACCGCTGATCTCCTTGGTTTCGTATTTTGAACCCGTCCCCACCAGCGCCAAAACCGTCACGGTGTCGGTATTCTGCGCCGGCACCATCACCACCCTCAACCCGTTCGGCAATGTTATTTTTTTATACATAATCAGCCAATCAAATTTTAAAATTCAAATGATAAATGACAAACAAATTTTAAAATATTAATATCAAAAATCAAAAAGAATTTCGTTTAAACATTTAAATTTAAAATTTAATTTATCATTTTCCGCCCGAGGCGGATGCGCCTTGGGCGCTAATTTTTGAATTTTGACATTCTTGCGCGTATTTTTTCTGCGCATTTTGCGCAATACCAATACATTCTTCCGGGTCATATCCCAAATCGTCGCACCAGCGGATGGACGAAATTATCATATTCCCCAATTCCTTTTTCAACTCCTCCTCGTTCGGCGCATCAGTCGGTTTTTCATTCCGCGCATAGCGGCAAATATCGCCAAACACCTTGCCCATCCGAATAACGATTTGCGCCAAATCGCATTTTTTCTCTCCCCAAATTTCTCTTGACTCAGTTAATAATTGTTTTATCTCCATAATTATTTAATGAGTTTGAACCTCTAAATGTGTTTTGGAAAAGCGGCTGTAATTTTTTCCATTTTCATCATTTCTGCAAACATTTAATCCGCATTTACCGGTTTTTGAAGCCAATGATCCTTCATTGATTGACGAATTGCCAATTAAAAAATTCAAACCCAATGTTTTTGCAATTTTTCTAAGCGTATTAAAACGAATGTCAATGTCGCCGCTTTCCACTTTGGAAATTTCTTTTTGAGTGGTTCCAACTTTTTTGGCAAGCGCTTGTTGCGACAAACCTTGCGCCGTACGCGCAACATTAACTTCAATCGCCAGTTTCATCAATCCATCAACTTCGTCTTTAATTTTTTCATAAAGCGGATGATTCCTGATTGCCATTATCGGATCTGTCTCTTTTTTATTGATATTTTTCATAATTTTGCGGATTTTTAATGAAATCTTGATAATAATTTTGCGCATCGCTCATTTTTTCATTAATCATTTTATCAATTTTTTTCTTTGCACCCTTATCATACAAATCGGGCTTATCGTAAGCATTCAACAAAACCAATCTTTCACCAAGATAACAAAAATATAAAATCCTAACCAAATTTCCACCATCTTTAATCCTAATTTTTTGAAAACTATGCGCCGGAACGGAACATGAATATTCACCACCGATTATTCCATTGTTTTCCGTCGCTCTGCTAATTACAAAATCTATTCGCCTAAAAGATTTAATCTTTTTTTGCTGAATACTTTCTTTATCCTGCGCCAGCGGTCTATATTTTGATAAATAATCCTTAACGGGCACAAGTCCACCGCTTGATTTATAATAAACTATTTCCAATTTCATAATTCACCGCCATATTATATATTATATCCAATTGGATATAAAGTCAAGAGCCCGATCAAAGAACTCTTCAAATTTGCTTATTCAATTGTGTATTAAAATAATTGCCCAAATCCGCGATTTTTATTCTTACCTGCTCCATCGTATCGCGGTCGCGTACGGTAACCGAATTATCTTGCAACGAATCAAAATCAACCGTGACGCAATAAGGCGTGCCGATTTCGTCTTGGCGGCGGTAGCGTTTGCCGATGTTGCCGGAATCGTCAAATTCGCACATAAAACTTTCGCGCAATGCCTCGTAAATTTCGCGGGCTTTGGCCACCAATTCGGGCTTGTTTTTCAGCAATGGGAAAATTGCAACTTTGATTGGGCTAAGTCGCTTGTCAAATTTCATCACCACGCGCGTTTCGCCATTCACGGTTTCCTCGGTGTAGGCCTTGTCCATAAACATAAACATCAAGCGATTCAGACCCACCGAGGTCTCCATAATGTGCGGGATAAACTTCTCGCCGCTGACCGGATCGGTGTAGCTCAAATCCAATCCGGAAAACTTGCTATGCTGGCTCAAATCCCAATCGCCCCGCGCGTGGATGCCCTCCACTTCCTTAAACCCGCCCAATGCCTTGAAATTATATTCAATGTCATAGGCCTCGCTGGCATAATGCGCCAATTTTTCATGTTTGTACCAGCGAATGTCGTCTTCGCTCATACCATATTCCAAATACCATTCCCAGCGCGTTTTTTTCCAATCCTCGTACTTTTCTTTCATCATTGACGGATGCAAAAAATACTGCATTTCCATCTGTTCAAATTCGCGCGTGCGGAAAATGAACTGCCGCGCCACGATTTCATTGCGAAACGCTTTTCCCACTTGGGCAATGCCAAACGGCAATTTCACCCGCACCGTATCCACGATATTTTTGTATTCCAAATAAATGCCACCGCAGGTCTCCGGCCGCAAATAAACCACATTTTCCTCGCTCAGCGCGTCGGTAGGCGAACCCAAATTGGATTTCACCATCAGCGAAAATCTCTTGGCCTCGGTTAACTGATCGGAACCGCAATTGGCGCATTTCAATTTCTTTTGCGCCCGCAATTTGTCCAATTCGGCATTCAAAAATTCCAGCGGCTGCTTGTCGGCGCTCACGCCAAACTGCTCCAAAATATGGTCGGCGCGCCAACGAGCTTTGCATTTTTTGCAATCCACCTGCGGATCGTCAAAACTGTCCACATGGCCCGACGCCTTCCAGGTGGTGGGATGCATAAAAATCGCGGAATCCAATCCCACGACATCGGAACGCATTTGCACCATCGCGCGCCACCACGCGTCGCGAATGTTGTTTTTCAGCAACGCGCCGTAATGGCCGTAATCGTACACCGCGGCAAACCCACCGTAAATTTCCGACGACGGGAACACAAACCCCCGCCGCTTGGCCAATGAAATGATATTTTGTAAGTAATCCACGAATCCTTAAATTTTCAATTTTCAATTTTTAATTTTCAAAAAATTTTCAATAAATCAATCTTCATTAAAAATTCGGAAATTAAAAATTTAATAGAAATTTAAAATTAGAAATTAGAAATTTTTAATTATTTTTTGGTTGCACCATCCCGCCGTTCTCCGTCTTGTTGGCATCGGAAATTGTCGCGGTGTCAATTGCCGGCGCGACCGACTCCAACAAAGTTTCCGTCCAGCTGTCATCGCCTTTGATCATTGCCGTGCCAATGATTCCGGCAACGCCTCCGATCTGCGAATTCATCGGCGTCACCGCCACCTGAAAAGAAATATTGAGCGGATTGGAAATCAACCCCTGGCCCGCGGTCATATCGCCGATGTTCCAGGTAATTTCGCGCGCGCCGCCGTCATAAGCCAATTTGCCGGCCTGATCTTCGGGAAAAACTTTGGCGGCGATAAATTGCGCTTCCGGCGGCAACAATGCTTTTACGGTAACGGCTTTAACATTTGAATAATAATTTTTCGCCTGCCAAGTTACGGTATAGGTCGTGGGCACGCCCGCCTGCGGCGGAACCGGCCCGGAATTGCCAAAAATTTCATCGTTAAAAAACACCTTCTGCGCCAATTCCAATTTGGAACTGATTTTGGTGACAAAATCCTCCCGCGCCGGACCGATCATCACTTTGTTGTTCAATTCCGGCTGGCTCAACCGGCTCAAATCATCTTTTAATTTTATCCAAAATTCAACTTTTCCCTCGTCCATCGCGGTCAAATAGGCCAATTGATTGTTTTGCTTCCAATCAAACACCACCGAACTGTCGCCTTGCTGAAAACTGCCGGTATCGGATTTGATGGTGGTGAAATCAAACAAATCGCCGGAAAGTTTGTCCACCAACACCAAATTATACAACTCGCTATCGCTGATATTTTTATAATAGACCTCATAATGGAGCCACTCCCCGGGTTTGGCCGTGTAATTGGCGTCGCCGTTAATCGTTTCGCGAATTGACACCGTGGGTTTCACGATCTTGGCGCCTTTCTCAATTTCTTTGAGCGGCACATACTGTCCGTCTTTCCACATTCCGATCCGCGCGCGAAAAACCTTGCCCTCGCCCAAATCGCCGGAAAGCTGTCCGGCAACATCAATGGTTCCCGACTGGTTTTTATTCAGCACCGGAACGCTCCATTCGTTTTTGTCCAAGGACTTGGGCGTTGACTGCGAAAACGCATAGCCGGACGGATAATCAATGTTGACTCGCAAATCGGTCAACAGCCAATCAACATTGGACATATAATTGATTTTGAAATGAAAACTTTTGTCCGCTTCAACGGTGGACGACAGGTCCATATCCAAATCCAGCGGCACATCTTTCATCACCGTGGTATAGGTTGTGGACGATTCATAGCGCGCACTCAAATTTTTGGGCTGGTAGCTGAGCGCCGCTTTGGCGACTTTGGCATCGCCGGCCTTGCCCACCATGCGAAACTTGAACGAAAAACTGCGCTCTTCGCCCGGGTAGATCGCGCCGCCCAATTTGTCGGATTCAATCACTTCCTGGGTGTAAATTTTATCGTCTTTAACGGAAAAATCCGGCGCGGTGAACATCAAATTGGGATTTTCCAGCCGGAACTGCCCGTTATTTTTGTATTTGACCACATACTCAATTTCCTGGCCCAATTGCGCTTCTTGGGGACCGATCATCTCCAGCTTCAGCCCTTCTTTGGAGTAAATATTCTTGCGCCAAAATCCATAGCCCACCGCAACCAGCACCAACGAAAAAACAATCAAGATTTTAACAAATTTGCTCATTGTGATTTTTTTGAAAAAATATTATTTCTTTATGCGCGGATCAAGCGATTCCAAGCCCTCCATTAACGCCCGCCTTTTGGCGGAATTAGTTCTCAATTCTTTTTTCGCCCGGTCATCCAGATTTAAATTATCAAATCGGTTTTCTTTCAACGCTTTGTATGTCTGGCGAAATTTGTCCAAACCGACCGCGGCAGTGCCGCTCTTAACGCCAAACATTTTCCCCATGGTCTTGCCTATCGCTTCGTTGGAATTAACCGAAGGCAACCTCTTTAAAGCCGGTGCCAAAGCCGGACCGACTTTATTTAATTTGGTCATTCCGCTGTCAAAATATTTTTGGGCTTTTTCCTTTTCAACTTTTTTAGCCGCCGCTTCAAATTTGTTTGTTTTCACGTCGGCTTGGCGCCTGCTTCCAAAAACATCTTGAAAAAAAGACCTCTTATTGGTTTCCGGCCTTGAAACAAAGCTGGAATGTTTAATTGGTCCGTTTAAATCCGTGGGGCCGATGGCCGGTTCCCCGCCTGATAAATTTCCATTATCCATATTTTTATTGATAATTAAAATAAGTTAAATACTTTGGCCAAAAACAAAAAATAGAGGAACAAATACATTAAACCCTGGCCGGCATTGATTTTGCGCGAAAATGCCGACACTGTCAACACCCCGGCGGCCGCCAGCAAAAACGGCAAACCAAAATCAAGCGCCTCCCTTCCCAAAGGCAACGGCGAAAACATCGCGCTTATTCCGCAGACCAAAAACAAATTCACGATTGTGCCGGCAAAAACATTACCCAGCGCCGCCTCGTATTTTTTTTTCGCGACAATTTCCAAAGTTGACGCCAACTCGGGAACCGCGCCGGCAACGCTCAAAACCGCCAGCGCCAACACCACTCCCGGAATCATAATTATGGCCGCAACGCTTCCCAGCGACTCAATTGCGAAATCCGCGGAAAACGCCAACAGAAGCGCCGCTCCCAGCGCAAGAAACAGCCCGCCGATTAAATTTTTGCCGCCCGCTTTGCCGAATCCCCGGCCAAAACGCGCTCCGACAATCTCAACAATATTGCCGCCCGCGCCCAAAAATCCCGGCGTAACCAGATCGCGCGGCGTGAACTCGCGCGCACCGCCGCGGGCGATCAGATACACCGAATAAATCAAAAATGCCGCCGCCAGCAACGCCCCTTCCCAAAAAACAATCATCCCGTCGCCGGCGACAAAATAAAAAATCGCCAGGCAAACCGCCAGCAAAGGCGCGTCCAATTCAACATATTCCCTTTTCACCGGCAACGACTTGGCCGCAATCGCCGCCGCACCGGCCACCAACAAAATATTGGCGATTGACGACCCGACCACGATCGGAACCGCCAGCTCCGCGTGCCCCGCCAGCACCGCCGCCAGCGCCAGCGCCAATTCCGGCAACGCCGCCGCGATCGGCGCGGCGGCCAATTCCGCCTTCGCCCCCAACCCGAAAACCCGCACCGCGGCCGCCCCAAACCACTCGGCCGCCTTCAAAAGCGCGTACAAAGAAATAACAAAAATAACCAACCAAATTAAAAGTTCCACATTAAAAGCGTAAAGTTTTAAGCGAAAAGCTCAAAGTATTTTGCGTTTTCCATCGCATTTTACTTTTCGCTTTGCGCCTTTCACCTTACGCTTTTATTTTAGCATTTCCCATGCCAAAACTCAAAACACCGTAATCGCGCAAAGATCGCGCAATAATCGCGCAAACAAAAATTTCGCCCCAACCCTGTTTTAATTTCATCGCATTTAAATTCGCATTGAAATTTGAAGAGGTCTATCCTCGGCGAGCACGCAGAGGTCAGTCCTCATCAAATTTCGCACCCCATTGCATTTAAACTCAAACCCAAACAAAAAACCCCGATTCCATTCTGAACAGAAAAATTAGATATAGAAAAAGCGAGTATTTCCAAACCAAAACTCAAAAATTTTAAGACAAAATCCTGTCAAATTGTTCGTAATTTTCTACCTCCTTGTAATTTACTTGAATTACCTCAAAATGTTTTTTGGCGGAAATGATTTTCGCCTGCTCACTGACGCGCAAATTAGCCAAATTGCCTTTTGTTTCAATTACGAAATAAATCTTTTCTTGGCTTTCGTTGCCCTGCAAATCAATTTTTGCGCTCACAATCGCCCAATCGGGATTATAACCGCCCATCGGCGTATCAATCTTGAACCACCCGGGCAGTTTGATAAACAATTTTATCCTTTCATCGCTGTTTAGCTCAACGGCAAATTTCTTTTCCACATCCGATTCATAGACAATTGCGTCATAAATTGATCGCTCCACTTTTTGAACCGAATCTTTATAGCCGGAAATATCCTCAAATAATTTGGCCTCATATCTCTCGGGAATAACTTCATAAGATATTTGTTCAATATAAATTTTTGCAATTTCGCTTTTAATTATCTTTATCGCTTCAAAAACAAATTTTTCGGGATTGTTCAAAAATGAAATATAATTACCGGATTTTTCCAAAATATCAGCCACCGTCCGCCCTGTAAGCCGCGTTTCGCTTTTGATTGCCTCTATGCAATCAACAACCCGCTTGCTTTGCGCCGCCGCTTCCGCGTTTGTCCCCAAAACGGTTTTACCAATTTCTTTTTGCTCAATATCCAAACTAACCCTATCCACCCTTATTTGCGGTTTGCTTATGGTAACTGTGCCTAAATTTTGAGCGCAAGCGTTAATCAGTTTTTCGCTGTTCACATTAACCACAAATCGCGTCTTTTGGGAAATTTTCTCCCATATTGCGCCAAAATTATTATCATTGGAAAAATCCTTTTTTAACCTTACCATAACCTTTCGCTTGGCATTGTGGGGAATAACGGCCTGATAAATCCCGTCCTCCTCAAATTCGCTTTGCAACCGCGAAATATAATCTGCGTAGCTTTCATTGGCAATTACGGATAACAAATTTATGTTTTTCAAAAACAACCTTGCGCCATCCTGATTGACGCATAACCGCATACCCCGGCCAATTTCCTGCCGCTTCTTCATTACCGAAGCGGTGAGATTCAAGGTGCAAATATTAAAAATGTTGGGATTATCCCAGCCCTCTTTTAACGCCGAATGGGAAAATATAAATTCCGTGGGTTCGCCAAAACTCAAAAGCCGCTCTTTGTCTTTCATTATCAATTCGTAGGCCTCCTTGTTTTCCGCAATGGCTTTTTCTTTTTCCAAATACTGCTCGCCCCGCTTGGCAAAATAGCCCTTGTGCGCTTTTTCAACTTCCAAATCATTTAAATTGTATTTTTCTTTTATCCGGTCAAATTCAGAAATAAAAAGCTTCCTGATTATCCCATCCGGTTTAATGTAATTGTCCACACGGTCAATGAAAAACAGCGACAAAATTTTAACGCCAATTTGCCGCAATTCCTCGCGTCTTTGAAAATGCAACTCAATGGTTTGCGAAATTTGTTTTTTGATAATCGCCTCCCAATTTGAAGCGGTGTTTTCTTCTTTTGTTATCTCAACGCCGTTTTGAAAACCAATTTTTCCGATACTGCCAAAATCCGGCGCGTCCGCGTTCAACGATTTAACAACATAACCATCATAAGCGGTA